>Ga0126384_10001507_pt1 | contig 13824 bp, 8 predicted proteins | sample PanSoiMetPlot_36_FD_92543 | JGI IMG/M metagenome (GOLD analysis project Ga0126384, IMG submission 92543) | Tropical forest soil microbial communities from Panama - MetaG Plot_36 | ecosystem: Environmental > Terrestrial > Soil > Tropical forest > Bulk soil | place: Panama | collected 2016-02-17 | reverse complement strand
GCATTGCCTCTTTTTTCTGCATGAGTTGCGGATTCGCAGGAATGGGGCCGTCGGGCGACTGTTCCCAGAAGCGCCAGACGGAAATATCGCCATAGCCGAGCGCATTCCACCAAAGGTCTAATTGCTTCTGATCGAGGCGGAGAATTCCTTCACGCGTCACTCCCTCCGGCGGATGAACAAGAGAAGCAAACCGCGCATAAACTTCTTCTCGTTCATTGCCTTGCATTCGCGAAAGCAGATGCCACAGCGTCAGCGCATCATCTTTGCGCGCGTTGGACAAAACCGTTTGCAACGCAGCTTGGCGAGAATCCGGAGTGAGCGTGCCGAAATCGAGCTGCTCGAGGGCGCTCCGAAACGGCTCTGAAGCATCTTCGAGGTAGGGCGTTCCCGGGCCGGCATTTCGATGCGTCGGGCAAACCGCGCCCGCAGGAATGAAGGAATCGCGGCCATTCGAGTGGAAACCCACCCAACCGAGCGTCGTCCGCAGCAATCCTGACCCATCCGGCGCAACGTGGAGTGTGTACGCACACCCCAGGTCCACTGCGACAGCGCTTGGCGTATCCACGACAAACTCGCCGGGCGGCGCCCAAATCGCTGCGTGAATCGTTCCTTCCTCAAGTGAAATCCGTTTGCGGTCGCGCATCGTCTGCAGCAGCCGCACGCGTGTCCCGGGGTCCACTTGAATCTGCCCGATTTCCGCGACCGTAATCGTCGCGCGCGAGCTCGCGTCCGTAACAAGCAACTGCCCAACTTCGAGCTTTCCTTTCGCGCCAGGGCCTTGAATGGAAGCCGCGCCAATAACCGGCGCGCCCTCGACCCGAGCGACTTCCCACCCGGGACGTTGTACGAGCGGCGGCGCAGGCTGCGAAATCAAAATCGAAGTTGCAATCGCAGCAACCGCAACCGCAGCAACCGCCGCCAAACGCCGCGGCCAGAGCAACTGCAAAAATCCAAAAGTCGTTCTCTTTTCCTCCAGCTGAATCACAGCCGGAAAAACAGGCACTTCTCCCTTGTGTCGAAATTGAGAGAGAGATTTCTCGATGCGGACGATTTCCGGGTCGGGATTGCCCGAGCCATTCCACAAGTAGGAATCCTCAAACTGTTCGCCAGCTATCTTCTTTTCACTCATAATTTCGTCCGAACTTCTCCGCCCGCCTTGGCGCTTGCAGAATCTCTCGCAACTGTTGCATGCCTCGATGCAGATACACGCGGACGGAGCCATGCGTCAGCCCCGTTCGCGCCGCTATTTCTGGTCCAGTCATTCCCTCAACAAGGCGCAGGATTAGCGGCTCGCGATAAGCTTCCGGCAAACTGCGGATCGCTGCGAGCAGGGCGTGCGCTTCGGCCAAGTCAGAACTACTACCTTTGCCCGGTAATTCCTTTTCCGAACCGTCCTCTTCGAGTGAATCCATCGGCCGCGACTGTCGAAAAAAATCTGTCGCACAATTCCTCGCTATTGCTGCAAGCCATCCTCCAAAATGGTCCATTTTGCGCAAAGACGAAATCCGTGGCATCGCGCGGAGGAAAACGTCCTGGACCAAATCCTCAACCGCTGGCGGCGGCACTCGTCCCAACAAAATGCCATGCACCATTCGCGCGTACCGCTCGTAGAGAAAACCAAACGCGTCACGGTCGCCAGACTGCGCCGCGCGCACAAGTTCTTCGTCCGCGGCATCGCGCGAAACTGGCGGATTCACAGCTGCGCGATCCGCGAACGAGAGTTGCAAATTGAGAGGCGTCGCCACGACTTCGCCATCGCGCTCCGGTTTGCTTTCGCTCTTACAGACGTAAACTCTGCAGCCGCTGTTAACAATACCCCTATATTGCCTGTTTCCAGCAGCTTGTACAGTCTGTAAGCGCAGACAGCCGGACGTTTTTTTGAGTATTCAAGCGAAACTAGTTGGGCTGATTTTGTTTAGCTATTTTGTATGCCTCTGAAAAGTCTGTTTGAGACGGCTTTTCCTCATCAATACCGAAGCATAGAAGTGGAGAAACCTTTGGGGCAGGGTGCGCGTGCCATTGGTCGTCAGCAGTCTTTATTACGAGGATTCGATTCGTGATTAGTTTGCCGTTTCTGAGTTGCACTTGAACGTCGACGAACACGACATCTCGGAAATCGAAGGCAGCGTATCCGTACGAAGCGGGGCCTTCCCGACTAAAGTGCCTGGCCGCAAAAACTTTGTTAATCGCTCTCGGGTCGAGCGGCGTTTCCACCTTGGAAGAAGATTCGCGGTCGAGTCTCGCTATGGTCTCGCGCATGAACTCGTCGTATTGTGCAGGCCCTGAGTGGTTCGCATACAGGCCGATGCAAACAATAGCAAACAAGTTGGAATCACGCTGAATATAAGCACGTTCGAGATCTGAGGCTGCTCCTTCAGGAGTGTCTAAGCCTGTCGGGAAGCCATCGGCTGCCAAACTAGGTTTTGGTCTATTGCCGTTAGCTGAGCAAAAGCCAGAAAACATCAGGCCGGATACAAACACAAACAAAAGCTGCTTGTTAAGCTTGGGCATCCGTATAGTCCTTACTGATTTGCGCCGCGACCTCTTAGAATAATTCCGTAGGATCATACCGGTGAGCCGTTTTGGAGCAGAGTATCTTCAAGGGTAACGAAGCTGTATTGGACCGTAGATGAGCTGACGGTTCCTCAGATTGAACAAAATGAATTTCGCGCCAAATTTCGAGCCGCATCCTCTCCTAAAGAACAGCCATCTCATGACCATCGCCGCCGCTTGGTGGAGGCGGAAGTTCGACCTGCCGCAGCCTGAGGACCGACTCTTTCAAGTCGATGTGGACTCCAAAATCCTCGGCCATTGCCATTGGCAGGAAGGAAAGCGTCGGGACATGCCGGTTATTGCCCTTGTCCATGGCTTGGAAGGCTCGAGCGATTCGAACTACATGCATGGCATCGCAGAAAAAGCATGGGCCAGCGGCTTCCACGTCGTGCGGCTGAATCAAAGAAATTGCGGCGGCACGGAGTTGCTCACTCCCACCCTTTACAACTCCGGAATGAGCGCCGACTATCGGGCAATTCTTGAGGAACTAGCAATTGGCGATGGATTCGAACAAATCTTCTTTGCGGGCTATTCGATGGGCGGAAATCTTGTCACCAAAATGGCCGGAGAATTTGGCGACAACGCGCCGCACCAGTTGGGCGGCGTCTGCGCCGTGTGTCCTGCGATTGATCTGGCCGCATGCGCCGACGAACTCGAACGTTGGGACAACTACTTCTATGAAGTGCGCTTTGTCCGGGGCCTAATGAAGCGCTATCAACGCAAAGCCGAGCTCTTCCCACAGCGCTATTCAAGAAACGGCTTCCGACCCATCCGAACCGTGCGCGAATTCGACGACGCCATAACCGCCCCGCAATTTGGATTCAAGGACGCCCAGCAATACTACGAGAGCGCCGGAGCGAAGCGTGTGGTCGCTCATATTCGCGTCCCATATCTTCTAATCACCGCCCAAGACGATCCGTTCGTTCCGTACGAAGCGATTCGCGCTTCCGGCGCCGAGAAAAACCCAGCGATTCGCCTCGTGGCTCCTCAACACGGCGGCCATTGCGGCTTTGTGTCGCGATACCCCGGCCAGCGCAGATTCTGGGCGGAAGAACAAATCGTAGAATTCTGCAAACAACACGTTGCCCGCAGCGCAGGCCGCTAATTCTTCTCTAAGCGAAGGGTTTTTCCAGCGAAGATTGAAAACTCGGGCTAAGAATGTGCGCCGGCCCATCGGGTGTAATAGCCATATCATCCTCGCAGCGAATCCCAAACTCGCCCGGAATATAGATCCCCGGTTCATTCGAAAAAGTCATCCCCGGCGCTAGCACGGTCTTGCTCCCGCGCACTAAATAAGCATGCTCGTGTCCATCCAATCCGATTCCGTGTCCGAGCCGGTGCGTAAAGAATTTGTAGTCCGGTCCGTAACCACCGTTAGTAATCACTGCTCGCGCCGCATCATCCACCGTGCCCGAAAGCTTTCCCGCACGTGCTGCATCCAGCGCCGCATTTTGAGCTCCGCGAACGAGCTCATATGCGCGCAACACTTTGTCCGTCGGCTTCCCGAAAACTCCTGTACGCGTGATGTCCGATGAATAGCCTTCCAATTTACAGCCCCCATCGATCAGTACAACGTCACCGTCCTTCAAAGATTGAGGTTTGATCGTGCCGTGCGGCAGCGCAGCAGACGGCCCAAACAGCACCAGCGCATCTCCGCGCAGATTCATCTTTGAAAATCCGGCTTCCACCAGTCCACCGACTTCCGATTGGGTCATTCCGGCTCGCAGCGAAGCAAAAACAGCACGGAAAACATCACAGGTCGCCTCGCACGCAAGCCTCATCAGTTCAAGTTCATGCTGCGATTTGACGCCACGACAACCAATCGTAACTGGATCAGCAGAGGCCCATTCAATCGACGGTGCGGCGGCCCGGAAGTGGTCGAAGAATGTGTAATACGTCGTTTCATCGATTCCAACGCGTCCAGTTCGAATGCCGCGATCACTCAGCGCCCGTGCCGCCAGCTTCGTCGGACTCTCGTCCTCCTGCCAGACGCGCACTTCGGCGGGGAATCGCAACTGTTCCCTCAGCCGTCCTTCCTCAAAAGCCGGGCAAACAAAAATCGCATCGCCCGTCCGCGGCAAAAGCAGCGCAAGCAGCCGCTCGCTCGGCCACCAGCGAATCCCCGCGAAATAGTACAGCGAAGTGCCCGGCGCCACAAAAATCGCATCTAACTTCGGCGACGTCTCGCCCATCAACTCCTGCGCGCGCGTCAACCTCCCTTGAAACTCCTCATTCGAAATTGCCTTCACCCGCGCTTCCAGCGGCCTCAGCCCGGAAAACGCCTCGGGCAAAGGCCTGCTTGTTTCCTGAGAGGAGGTGGATGTGCCATCAGCAATCGCTCCTGCAACTCCGAGGAAAGAGCTTTGAATAAAAGACCGTCGCGTTTGTTCCGGCGAAAAGAGAGTTCTCATGGCGAAAAGAGATTGAACTGGCCTCGGGTGCCTGTCAAGAAACCGAATGGCGCACTCCGACGAAACCTGGCTCTCTCCGAATTCTGAAATTGCTCGCGGCTACCTCTGCTATACTCCGCCCATCCTCAGGTTATGAAGCGTGCTCGAGGCGTATTCCTCTTTTTTTGTTCGTGCTGCATCTGTGTCGCGTCTGCGATTCGCTCTTCCTATACGCCTTATGACGACGCCAAACCAATCCTTGACTCCCTTAGAGAGATCCTTCCCGCAGAATTGAAAGAGACACCTCCCGCAAGCCGTGAGGATGTTTGGAATAGTTGGGCTCAAAAAAGAGACCAGGAGATTCGCTTGCGCCTCGCGCAGGGCGACGCTGATTCGGTCATAAATTTACTTTTGTTCGGCGTCAGCTTTACAAAGGAACCTAGACTTAGCGGCGCACAGGTTCAGTCGCTCTCGAAGGCGGTCGGCAAATCGGACGGCGAAGCCTCCATGGGGGAACTCGGAAAGCTCTTTGACAATCGTACCCGGGATCTCCTGAGAGGAGCGGCGTCCCCCGGACAAAACGAGCGGCTGGTCTTTGTTCGCAAAACCATGCAGGCCGCGGGTGTGCAACTGGATAGCGCCGAAGGTCTGAACAAGGCGAGAGCCTATCTGCACGAAAACACGCGCCGCGTTCTTCACGAACAAACCGGATTCCAGGAGGCGCTGTCGGCGGCAAAGAGTCTGAATGATGCGACGGAAGAATTCGCCGAAGTTTCCAAAATCTACAAGGACAGGGGGCTTTCGCTCGATACATCGCTTCCCCCCGACTATGCCTTGGACGTGGCCCTAAAGGAAATGGCCGAGCAGCACATGCTTGGCCCCGGCCCCATAAAACGCATCGGGATCATCGGGCCCGGGCTTGATTTTACCGACAAGCACGAAGGCCTTGACTTCTATCCTGTGCAATCGGTGCAGCCTTTCGCGGTTGCTGACTCCGCGATTCGTCTCGGTCTGGCCAAGGAAAGCGATCTGGAAGTGGACATTCTGGACTTAAGTCCGCGTGTGCTGAGTCATGCAGAAAAAATTGCGGCCGAAGCTTCCAGGGGACGAGGCTACACAATCCAATTGCCAAGAGAAGCAGCCCGCGCCTGGAAGCCGGATTTGGTCTCGTATTGGAGGCACTTCGGCAATCGGATCGCGACTCCGGCGAACCCTGTTGCGCCTCCTGCGGGCGTTAAGGGTATAACCATCCGTGCGGTTCGGGTTCGGCCCCAATTGCTTAGGCGCACCAGAGTATTCGACTTGAATATCGTCGTACAGCGCGCCTCGTTTGAAAGCCCAAGCGAAAAATTCGACCTTCTGGTAGCAACGAACATATTCGTCTATTACGACACCTTTGAGCAGTCTCTCGCCCTGACAAATGTGGCTGCCATGTTGAAACCAGGCGGGTTTCTCCTGACCAACAACCTGCTTCTGGAGTTATCTGGCTCAAAAATGCGGTCAGCGGGCCATACAGCCGTAAAATACTCCGAGCACGAGGCCGACGGGGACACAATTGTGCGCTACAGGCGGCTGCCATAATCACTCAGGCAAGCCACAGGCCCTGTCTACCATATTTCATATATTGGTACCATAGCTCGGAGATTTATCTATAAATAGCATCTAAATCTCCCTCTTGCCTGTTCGTAAGTTGCACATAAATATAGTATTACACAATATGTGATTTATCTAAATCACAGGAACTTTTTGGCGCAAGGATTGCTTTCGAAAGGGAACGGTTTGTGGTTGCACCCTTTCTTGGTGGTTAGTTACCTAGTTCGGGGGACGTTTCTAAAATCTAGGAGGACGAAGTGAAACAGGGCTTTATGAAGATCTCTGCAGCTCTGCAGTTTCTTGCTCTCGTTTTGGCAGTGCTCGTGGCGCCTGCCACATTTGCGCAGACCGAAACGGGGCAAATTCATGGCACGGTCACGGATCAAAGCGGCGCGGCCGTACCCAAGGCTAAAGTCGTTGTTCGAAACGTGGGCAATGGTGCGGAACGCGCCATAGAGACCGACGAGCGCGGCGGTTTTGCTGCAACGAACCTCTTGCCGGGCATTTACTCAGTTACGGTGGAAGCTGCAAATCTCGCGAAGAAGGAAGCTCGCGTAGAGGTTTTCGTTGGGAAACCCAGCGAGCTTAATTTTCAGCTCACTGTGGGCGCTACCACGACAGTGGTAGAAGTCATTGGTCAGGGCGGTGTACAAGTCAACACGGAATCCCAGACACTAAGCTCTTCGTTCGACGGTTTGGAGATGCGGACACTTCCCACGCTGAATCGCGATCCTTATGCAAACGTAGGAAACGTTGGAACGGCTTCGGATTCGGATCCGAGCGGACGTGGTGCTGGAGGTATTTCATTCAACGGATTGCGCGCCGCATCCACAAACATTCTGCTAGATGGTTCGGCTAATAACAATGAATTTACGGCCTCCGTCGGCCAGACTCTCCCGCTCGACGCAATCGAAGAACTGAGTGTTATTACCAACAACTTTACTGCGGAATACGGACGCGCTTCGGGCGCAATCGTGAACGTCGTGACAAAGAGCGGCACCAATGAATTGCACGGTTCCGCTTACGAATACAATCGCGTATCCGACCTCGCCTCCAACTCTTTTTTCAATAATGCCAATGGCAATCCAAAGCCAAACTACGTTCGCAACCAGTTCGGCGGCCGTTTGGGCGGACCTGTAAAGAAGAACAAAATCTTTTATTTCGGAAATTTTGAAGAGAACAGAATTCGCAGCAGTGCGGAGCGCACCCGTTGGGTGGTTGACCCGACCTTCGTGGCGAACGCTGATGCAGCAACGCAAGGTTTTTATTCCTCCTTTGGAACGCTTCGTTCTAACATCCGGCAACTTGGAACCACGACCTTGAATGGGGTCCTCGGTGGGGCATGCCCCGCGGGCGGCACGCTTGCTTACGGTATAGCCGCACCGAAAACCATCTCTTGCGATTCCACTTTCATGGATCAGGTCAACTACAGCGTCCCAGCGGACGCTGGCGCAGGTTCACCGCAGAACGAATTGCTTGCCGTGGGCAAAGTCGATTGGAATATAAGCGATAAGACGACCGTGTACGCACGATATGCGGTTAACAAGCAGTCCCTCTTCTCGGGAACAATTTCGGACAGCGCCTACTCCGGGTATGACACTGGAGAGGAGATCATGCAGAACAACTTCCTGGTCTCGATGACTCACAGCTTTAATTCCAGACTGACGAGCCAGTCGAAGATCGTTTTCAACCGCTTGAACGACTTCCAACCGTTGGGAAGCCAACCAATTTCGCCGGGCCTTTATGTGAGTCCATCGGCCACAGCCACCTTCCAAGGCCGCGACATCGTAATGCCCGGTTATCTCCCGACTACTCCTGGCAACGGTATACCGTTCGGTGGTCCTCAGAACTTCCTTCAGGCTTATGAGGATTTCAGCTACATCAAGGGCAAGCACACCCTCCGGTTCGGCGGCTCCTATGACTATCAGCGCGACAACCGGACGTTCGGAGCTTACGAAACGCCTGTAGCTTCGTTCCGGACCAGCGGGTCTGCATGGACATCAGGTTCCGTAAGGAACTTCCTGAATGGTCAGTTAGCCCAGTTCCAGGGGGCAATTAATCCCCAGGGACATTTCCCTTGCCCATTCCCAATTACGGCTGGCCAGCCATGCCAGGATCCCTCCACTGGCTCAGTTTTTGTGAACGGCAACGTTACAACGCCAGTCAATCAGCCTGTCTTCGCACGCAGCAATCGTTACCACGAATTTGGCGTCTACGGTGCTGACCAGTGGAAGATGACGAACCGTCTCACCCTTAACCTCGGCTTGCGCTGGGAATACTTTGGTATTCAGCATAACAAGAATCCTCAATTGGATTCGAATTTCTACTTTCCATCGGGCTTGAGCATTTTCAACGCTATCAGAAACGGCGGCGTGGAGCTGACGTCGCAGAGCACTATCGGCGGCCTTTGGGCCAAGGATTGGAATAACTTCGGTCCAAAACTTGGCTTTGCGTGGGACATGTTCGGCAATGGAAAGACTGTCTTGCGCGGCGGCTATAGCATTGCCTACGAGCGGAACTTCGGCAACGTTACCTTTAACGTGATTCAGAACCCGCCGAACTATTCCGTCATCTCCATTATCAACGGTACTGACACACCGGCTAATTCGTTGCCAGTGACCACCGACCCTGCCGGCCCGCTCGCAGGCACTGGAGTTGTCAAAGCAATTCCCAAGGTCAGCTTGCGCGCTGTCAACCCGAATATCCGGACCTCGTTTGCACACCAGTTCGGTTTAACGTTCGAACATGAAGTTCGCCGCGGAATTCTAGTCGGATTTGACTATTCCGGTTCATATGGCGAAAAGCTTTACGACATTGCAAATGTAAACCGGCCTGGACAGGGTAACGTTTCGCTCGGTGACGTTTGCACCCCGGTAACCCGGCACGATACGTTTAACAACACCGACTACACAATTCCGGCCTATCCCTGTTTTAACTCCGTCAACTTTAACGACGGCTCTGCAAGCGGCTTCACAGTTTCCAAGAATCAAATGACTCGGCTTCTGAACACCCAGTACTCCAATATTAATTTCCGGAGCGATCAGGGCAAGTCGCATTACAACGCGCTTGTCGCCCGCATAGGAATGCGAAATTGGGCGAGCACTGGCCTGACCCTCGATGCAAACTACACTTACTCCCACTGCCTAGATGAATTGAGCGATACGTTCAGCAGCTCCGGCAATAATTTCAACTTGGGATACCTGGATCCATTCCAATCCAAGGTTGACTATGGCAACTGCTACCAGGACATTCGCCACCGCTTCACAGCCCAGGGCATTTGGGAAGTGCCGTTTGGAAAACACATGACCGGTTGGAAGAAGCAGGTTGCAGATGGTTGGTCGATTTCGCCGATCTTCGTTGCAGAAACCGGCTCGCCGTTTACGGTCTATGACTGCACAAACGGGTTCACGGTCTGTATGTATGCGGTGAATGCGGCCGGAACCTCAGGCTTGCCCCATAACGGCAAGGCAGCCCCAATTTCCGGTTCAGACGTTCCCGGCGACTTTTTCAATTATCTCAACTTCTATTCTTCCGTCGGGTTTGATCCCGCGACAGGAGATGTCTCGTCTGTCGGTACGCCGCTCTTCGACAGTTCGTACAATAACCCAATTGCGGGTGTGTCCGACTTCGGCCCGTTTCCTTCCGGCATGAACGCGCGGAATCGCTTCCGTGGTCCAGGTTCTTGGAATTTGAGCATCGCGGTCGGAAAATCCTTCACGGTTCGCGAGAACTTGAAGCTGATCCTCCGTGGCGAAGCGTATAACCTGTTCAACCACGCGAATTTGTTCGTGGCGGGCGGTGACACAGACGTCAGCCAGTCGCAACCGTTCGTGGATGCCTTCAAAGATGGCAACCGCGTGATGCAGCTTGCAGTTCGCTTGGAGTTCTAAGACGAACGCGGCTGCAAGAATGTGAATTTCTTCCCGGGAGGCCTGGAAACAAGCCTCCCGGTTTTTTTTGCGAAGGAAAGCCCAGACAACTTCACGGCAATTTGAGAATCAAACCAGGTTTTGTGATACGCTCCGCGTCACTGTGGTGTTTCGCGGCGCGAAGCGAGCGCGCCGCAAGCAAGTTTAGAGGTCGGTTGCCATGACTTTCGCCGAATTCTGGCCAGAGTATGTCCGCGCGCACAGCAAGTCATCCACGCGCATCATTCATTGCATTGGAACACTGCTTGGCTGGATAACCCTCGGCGCCGTTCTGGCGCTTCATCGCTTGTGGTGGATTCCGCTAGCCATCGTCATCCCTTACGCGCTTGCCTGGATTTCCCATTTCTTCATTGAGCACAACAAACCTGCGTCCTTCGGCCATCCGCTTTGGTCCTGGTGGGCCGATCAGCGTATGGTGGCGCTTATGCTTGTCGGGAAAATGAATGAAGAGGTCAGGAAGTACGGAGCGAGCTGAGATAAGAATCAAGAGACTTGGTTAGAAGAACGAATACTACTATTCCATTCTCACCGCAAAAATATCTTTCCCTTGAATCTTGAGCTCAATCCCCAACGGCGGCCGCAAATCTGATCCTTGCACAATCGCTCCACGCACCCACACATTTCCCGCCAGGCTCATCAGTTTCGTCGGATCAAACACGGTTCGGCTGCACGGATTTCCCACCATCGGATGTTTCGCCGCGTACCCATATTCCGTTTTCAGCTTTTTCAGGTCATTCACATATTCCAGTTCGCAATTGTTGTACGGCGCCTTCAGATTCATAGCCCAATAGCCGCCAGGTTGCGTAGCGGAACCGCTGGGCAAGCGGATCAAGAGCGCGGCAATTCTTTCCCGGGAAAGCGAATCATGAAAATCAAATTGAGTGGCTGACCACGGCTTCGCCATTTGGTCCACTGTCGCGATTCCGGCGTTTGCCGACGGCATCTGGGGCGGGTTCCCGAGGTCTGGAGCCGGGACTTCGATTTGCACTGGAGGATCAGCGGCGGGTGTAACAGCGCGGCGCGACCGGCTGGTCATGGCGCCAATCACCACAACGGCCAGAACCACGGCCGCGAGTCCGCCAATCACCATCACTGGCGCGGGTAGGCCGTTCGTTCGCTTGGTGGCCGGTCCCACGCTTGGAATCTGCGGCATTTCCGTCCTGAATTTTTCGTCTTGAGCTTGGGGCTGATCGCTCATTATTGCGGCTTTACCTCCATTACTGCCTAGGCGAAGTTACGCAATTCTCCTTCCCGGTTTTTCGCCCGGAACAATGCTCCATTGTATGACTGCAGAGGGAGCCGAGCAACGCCATTACGAAGCTGGCCGCCGAATTACAAGACCTTCGCTCAAAAACTCCTCTTTTCAGGCATTTTCTATTGGTCAGAAGTGTACAATCCCCTTCGGAATCCTTGTCTCTGGGCGCAACTCGCACTAGTGTTGTAGATAGCCAGGACAAGGCGGGATAGCTTCTCGCCGCACGCTATGAGCACCGACACGAGAGCGGCTGCGCGGCAGTTCGTCCGTAGCCTCAACATCTTGTTGAAATTCGCACGGCTGTACGAGTTCGGCCACGTGCGAACTGCTGCGCAATTCGAAACTACATGGAAAGAGTTGCGCGACGCTCTCAACGAGAGCGGTGATAGTGGACTTCTCCTCGGTGCTTCCGGCCAGCAAATTTTGCTCGACGGAGTTCCGCTCGGCGCAGCCGCTGCGGAACGCAGCTTCGCGCAACTTCTTTCGGCTTCAGGAATCGCTAGCATTCACTTTTCTCCGAACCTCGCTCAGGCTCACTTTGCGCGTTTTGTGCGTGCATTTCCCACCGGCAACGCAAAGCCCGCTTCTCTCGCCGAGCAATTGAAAGCCGCGCTCGCCGGCGAAACAAGCATCAAGGTCAACGAAATTCGCTACATCGCCGAAGACTCTTCCGTCGCTGGCGCAAAAGTCGCAGCCCAGCTGACCGCAAAAGTTCTCGGTGCGCAGGGCGACAAGTTCAAAGATTTCTTCGACGACCCCAACAAATTGCTGCAGATGATCCTGGCTGCCGAAAGCACACGCGGCGGTTCGGGGGGTGGCGGGGCTCCCGGTGGCGGTGGTCCTGGCTTTGGAGGCGGAGGCGTTCCTGGCGGTGCAGGTCCCGGAGGCCCAGGTTCGGGCGGCCCAGGTGCGCCCGGCAGCGGCAGCGGGTTGTCCTCCGTGACCGGCTCTGGCCCTGGGGGAACTCTTTGGGAAACTGGCAGCGGTAGCGGCCCAGGTGGCGGTGGGGGTTCCGGCGGCTTCGGCAGTGGTTCAGCAGGCCCAGGCAGTAGCTCCGGTGGTGGTTCCGGTGGCGGTGGGGTGGCGGGCTCTGGAACTGGCACAGGCTCGGGAGCGGGCTCTGGTTCGGGTGCAGGCTCTGCATCCGTTGGCTTAGGAACTGGCGGCGGAGGCGGCGGTACGGGCACGGGTTTAGGTTCAGGCGGTGGCATCGGTTCAGGTGGAGGAGGTACGGGAACGGGCGCGGGTGGATCGGGAACTGGCGGCGTCGGCACGGAAGGCGTTGCAAACAAGTGGATTTCGGCCTCGGCCCTTCTGCGCAGCGCGACCATGACTGGCCCCGGCTTGCCCGGGGCCGGCGGACAGTTTGCAGTTGCAGAGGAGGAGGTGCGCTCTATGCTTACCCTCTTTGCGCAACTCGGCAAATCCCGCAAAGACCCGGATACAAAGATGGACGCGCCCACGTTCCAGTCGAGATTAAGTTCACTTCCGGTTCGTGCCCAATACACCCTGCAGCAGGCGCTGGCAGGTTTGGCGGCGCAGGCGCCGACCGAAGCGCCAGACAAGCCAATGCTGCTCAAGCTCGCCGAACACGTGGCTATCCGTTTTGCTCTCGATAGCTACGAGCGGGGCGAGTTGCGCGTTAACGCTGTCAAGCAACTTCTCGACCGAATGAATACGGAGATCGAAGCGCTCCGGAAAATTCTAGGACAGCAGCAGGAGCAAATGGCTGCCGCCGGCATTTCCATGCAGTCCTACACGGAATTGCTGGACCAGGAATTTTGGCAGCAGGTTCCCGACGAGAACAAAAAAGAAGTTCTTTGCTCCGACGAATCTTGGTGCGTTCCTCCCAGAAACGTCCGCGCCTACTTGGAAGAAATGCTCCGGCGCGGGGAACTCAAGACGGTGAATGAAATTTTGATGCGATATGCAGGCTGTATCGGTTTGGACGCGCCGGAAGCTCGCCGCACTGCCGCGATTGGCCTCAGCGAATTGGCGGAATTGTACGGCAGCGGCGACGGCAGCGCTCTTATCGAAGCCATCCGCCGCGTGGGCAACCAACTGGCTTTGGAACGCGAGCCGGAATTGCAAACGCTCGTCAGCG
>Ga0126384_10001506_pt1 | contig 13824 bp, 11 predicted proteins | sample PanSoiMetPlot_36_FD_92543 | JGI IMG/M metagenome (GOLD analysis project Ga0126384, IMG submission 92543) | Tropical forest soil microbial communities from Panama - MetaG Plot_36 | ecosystem: Environmental > Terrestrial > Soil > Tropical forest > Bulk soil | place: Panama | collected 2016-02-17 | reverse complement strand
TAGCCTGGTGTTCGGGTTGGAGGTCGATGCCCAATCGTTTCGGCTCGGCGCCTCGCGCGCGGCGACGGCGGCAGATCCCAACAACGCCGCCAACCTGATCACGGTCGCGACCGCGTTCGATACCGACTGGCTGTTTACCGCCAGAAGCCGCCTCGGCTGGGCCGTCACTCCCAATGCCCTCCTTTATGTCACCGGCGGTGTCGCCGCGACCGAGCTTTCGGTGAAGAATGCGCTGTCATCGTCGGCTTCCTTGGCCCAGGGCAGCGGCGCGGCCAGTGGCCGGGTGGTGGGGTGGACGGTTGGCGCCGGCGCCGAGTGGGCGCTCGGCTCGAACTGGACCTTGCGCGGGGAATATCTCTATCTGGACTTCGGCAAGGTGACCGCCAACGCACAAGTCAGGGATCCAGCGCACCTCGAGTCCGGGACCACCAACAACATGGCCACCACGGTCGATCTCACCGCGCAGGTCGTGCGCGCCGGCCTCAACTACAAGTTCTGAACGGGACCTGAGTGGCTGGCCCCGCGGTTTTGCGTGCCAGCCACTTGCGGGAAGCGTTGGGTCGCGCATTTTCGCTTTTGCCGTTGGGCGCCAAACCTGCCCAGGGTGCGCGGCGACGTTAGCGCGACGGCAGCACGGCGGTGCCCTCGATTTCGACTTTGGCCCGCGCCTCAACCAGGCCCACGACCTCAACCAGCGTCATGGCCGGGAAGTGGCGGCCGAGGACGCGGCGATAGGCCTGCCCCACCTCCTCGAGGCGCGCCAGATATTCGCTCTTGTCCAATACATACCAGGTCAGGCGAGCGAGGTGTTCGGGGCGCCCTTCCGCCTCGGCCAGCACCGCGACGATGTTGTTTAGCGCCTGTTCGACCTGGACGACGAAGTCATCGCTCTCGAATTGCTGCCGGGCATTCCAACCGACCTGGCCGGCGATGAACACCAGCCGTCCTTCGGCGAGGATGCCGTTAGAGAAGCCCTTGGCCCTGGCCCAGTGCTGCGGATTGAGCGCTCGCATGGAAACTTCGCTCATCAGTGGCTCCTCGCTCTTGTTACCTTAGGCACCTGGCCCGCCCGGCCCATCCGCTGCGGGCGCCCGCCGTCGGTGCCGCGGCAGGCGCCGAGGCCGCGGCCGTTGGGCCCGGTCATGGTCGTTTCAGCTTAAAGCGCTGCACTTTGCCGGTCTGCGTCTTGGGCAGGGCGTCGGCAAACTTGACGGAGCGGGGATATTTGTAGGGCGCGATCTTCGCTTTGACGTGATCCTGCAGACGCTTGACACAGGCGCCGTCGCCGGCAACTCCCGCCTTCAGCACCACGTGCGCCTCCACGATCTGGCCGCGGTCCGCGTCGGGGACGCCGATCACCGCACATTCGGCGACGTCGCTATGGCTCAGCAGTGCCGTCTCTACCTCGGGACCGGCGATGTTGTAGCCCGACGAGATGATCATGTCGTCGGCACGGGCCACGAAGTGGAAAACGCCGTCACGATCGCGGATGAAGTCGTCGCCGGTGAGGTTCCAGCCGGCACGCACATAGTTCTTTTGCCTCTCATCGGCGAGGTAGCGGCAGCCGGTGGGGCCGCGCACGGCCAGATGGCCGACATTGCCGTCGGCAACATCGGCCATGTCGTCGTCGACAATTCTCACTTCGTAGCCCGTGACCGGCTTGCCGGTGGCGCCGGCCGCGGCGTCGCCCAGCCGATTGCTGATGAAAATGTGCAGCATTTCGGTGGCGCCGATGCCGTCCAGAATTGGCTTGCCGGTCTTGCGTGTCCAATCCTCAAACACGGGTGCAGGCAGGGTTTCGCCGGCGGAGACGGCCAGGCGCAACGATGACAAGTTGGCACCTTCGTCGATGGCGATCATCATGGCGCGATAGGCGGTGGGTGAGGTAAAGCTTATGGTGGCGTTGTAGGTCTCGATGATTTCGATCATGTTGGCCGGCGAGGCATTTTCCAACAGCGTTGCCGTGGCACCAAAGCGCAGCGGGAAGACCGCGAGCCCGCCCAGGCCGAAGGTGAAGGCCAGCGGCGGCGAGCCGACGAATACGTCATCGGGCCGCACCCCCAAAACCTCCTGCGCATAGCCGTCGGCCATGATCAAGAGATCGCGGTGAAAGTGCATGGTGCCCTTGGGTTCGCCGGTGGTGCCCGAGGTGAAGCTCAACAGGGCGACGTCGTCGCGACCGGTTGCCACCGCCGCGAACCTTACCGGTTTGTTGAGCGCGATGCGGTCGAGCTCGGCATCGTGGTTGGAGGTACCGTCGAAGCCGATCACCTGCTTGAGATAGCGGCTGTCCTTGGCGCAGGCGACCAGCTCGTCGGTGATGCGACTGTCGCACAGGGCCAGGCCGATCTGCGCCTTATCGACGATCTTGCTCAACTCGCCGGCGCGCAGCATCGGCATGGTGTTGACAGCCACCGCGCCGGCCTTAGTTGCCGCCAGCCACGCCGCCACCATGGCCGGATTATTGCCGGAGCGGATCAACACGCGGTTGCCGGGCTTGACGCCGAAGTCTTCCACCAGCGCGTGCGCCAGGCGATTGGTCCAGTCCGACAGCTCCTTGTAGGTACGGCGCCGGCCGTTGCCAATTAGGGCGATGTTGTCGCCGAAGCCCCGCTCGACCATGCGCTCGGTGAGTTCGACGGCGGCGTTGAGGTAGTCGGGATACTGAAACTGCGGGCGCTCCAGCCGCAGGTCCGGCCAGTCGGCGCCGGCCGGCAAATTGTCACGCGTAAAGGTATCGACGTGCGCGCTGGGACCGAGGTGCGTCGGTTGCCAGCGGGCACCCGGTCCATCGGCGCTGGCAGCCAGCATTGCGCGCGGGAATGGGCTAGCGAACATCTGAGCCTCCACTGCCTCGCCTGCGACCCGACCGCGGCGCCTCCTCGTCCGCCCGGCGTTGCTTGGGCGGCGCGCCGGCTTGGCCATCGCGGCCGGCTTCGCGTTCGGGTTCGACGCCATTTTTACCGTCTGCGGCTCGCGCGCGAGCGCGCGCCAGCAGAGCCAACAGGGTCTCGACTTCGGCACTGCTGTAATCGGCCAGGATGGCGCCGATCCAGCCCGCATGCGCTTCGGCCATGGCGGCGAAGCGATGAGAACCTTTGTCGGTGAGGCGCACGAAGGTGGCACGACGATCACCCACCTGCGCCAGCCGCTCGACGATCCCCTCGGCAACCAAACGATCGATGATGCCGGTAACGTTGCCGTTCGAAACCATCAGGTGGCGCGATAGCTCGGTCATGTTCATGCCGGTCTGTGCCCGCGCCAGCGCGGCCATGACATCGAACTTTGGCAAGGTGGTTGCGAACTCGGCGGCGAAGCGGCGGCGCAGCTCGACCTCGATGCCGCGCGCCATGCGCAACAGCTTGAGCCAAAGCCGCAGCTTCTGTTTATTGCCGGGTTCTGCCCGGCGCGGCTGACGCTGGCCGCTCACGTCTCCCCTCCTGAAACGGAAATCGCCTGGCCGTTGATCGCCTGCGCCGAGCCGCTCAACAGGAACAATACCGTGTGGGCAACCTCATCGGGTTCAACGAAACGTCCCTGCGGGTTGAAGCGGCTGAACTCGCCTCTAGCCTCGGCCGGCGTGCGGCCGGTGCTGGCAACCACCTTGGCAAGCGACGCCGCCAGCAGCGGCGTTTCGGTGAAACCCGGGCATACGGCGTTGACCGTGATCCGGCCCGGCGCCAACTCGGCGGCAAGCGCCCGCGTCAGGCCGACCACGCCATGCTTGGCCGCACAGTAGGCGGCGGCATAGGCATAGCCCTTGATGCCCGCCGTGGAGGCGATGAAGACGATGCGCGGCAGCCGGGCCTCGGCACGCAACAGATCGGGCAGTGCCGCCTTGATGGTCAGGAAGGCGCCCGTCAAGTTGACCGCGAGCATGCGCTGCCAATGCTCCAGATCGAGCCGTGCGAGGGGCGCGCTCTCGGCGGCCCCGGCATTGGCGATGACAACATCGATCGGCCCGTTTGCCCGCCGGGCCTCCTCGACCATGGCGGCTGCGTCGGCTTCCAGGGTAACGTCGGCAACGATGGCGCACGCGTTGCTGAGGCCCGCGGCCACGCTGGCGAGCGGTTCGCGGCGCCGGCCGATGAGCGAGACCTTGACCCCGGTCCCGGCCAGCTGCCGTGCGATCGCCGCGCCGATGCCGCTGCCGGCGCCGGTGATGAGGGCGTGCCTCGTAGCCATCAAACGCTCTCCATGGCTGGACCCGCGCGCGCCGCCAAGCGATTGAGTTGCGCGCCGCCGGCGCGATAGGGCTGCGGCCAGGCCACACCCCCGTAGCCAAGACTTGCCGCGGCGCGCAGCGTCCAATAGGGGTCGGCCAGGTGCGGCCGCGCCAGGCAGCACAGGTCGGCGCGGCCGGCCATCAGGATCGAGTTGACGTGGTCGGGCTCGTAGATGTTGCCCACCGCCATGGTGGCAATGCCGACCTGGTTGCGAATGCGATCGGAAAACGGCGTCTGGAACATGCGTCCGTAGACCGGGCGCGCGGCGGTCGAGGTCTGGCCCGCCGACACGTCGATGATGTCGACGCCGGCCGCCTTCAGCATGCGTGCGATTTCGACCGCGTCGTCCGCCGTTATGCCTCGATCCCCCACCCAATCGTGCGCCGAGATGCGCACCGAGATCGGCTTCGCTGCCGGCCACACGCCGCGCACGGCACGAAATACCTCGAGCGGAAAGCGCATCCGGTTCTCGAGCGAGCCACCGTAGGCATCGCCGCGGCGGTTGCTGAGCGGCGTGATGAAGGCCGACAGCAGGTAGCCGTGGGCATAGTGCAGTTCCAGCATATCGAAGCCGGCCCGCTCGGCCATCGCCGTCGCCCGCAGGAAGGCATCGCGCACCTGATCCATGTCGGCCCGGCTCATCTCGCGCGGCACCTGGTTGGCCGGCGACCACGGCACCGGCGAGGGCGCGATGATCTCCCAATTGCCGCAAGGCAGCGGGGCATCCATCGTTTCCCAGCCGAGCTGGGTTGAGCCCTTGGGTCCTGAATGTCCGAGTTGGATGGCGACCTTGGCGTCGGTCTCGGCGTGAATGAAGGCGACGATCCGGCGCCAGGCCGCCTCATGGTCTTTGGCATAGAGCCCGGCACAGCCCGGGCTGATGCGCCCCTCGGGCGTGACACAGGTCATCTCGGTGCTGATGAGGCCGGCGCCGCCCTTGGCCCGTTCGGCGTAGTGCACGAAATGCCAGTCGGTCGGCGTGCCGTCGACGGCACGGTATTGCGCCATCGCCGACACCACGATGCGGTTCTTGAGCTCGAGTTGGCGCAGGCGGAAGGGTGTGAACATCGGCGGCCGCGCGATTGCGGGCGCCGTGCCGGTGGCGCCCTTCTCGAACCATTGCTCGGCATCCTCGAGCCAGCGCCGGTCGCGCTGGCGCAGGTTCTCGTGGCCGATGCGCTGCGACCTGGTGAGCAGCGAGTAGTTGAACTGCACGGGATCGAGATCGACGTGGTGCTCGACTTGTTCGAACCATTCGGTGGAGTTGCGCGCCGCGCTCTGCAGCCGCAGCACCTCGGTGCGCCGCTCGTGCTCGTAGCGGCGGAAGGCCGCCGCCAGGCTGGGCTCGCTGCTGAGCGTGCTGGCCAAGGCAATGGCGCTTTCGAGCGCCAGTTTGGTGCCCGAACCCACCGAGAAATGCGCCGTTGCCGCCGCATCGCCGATCAGCACGATATTCTCGTGTGACCAGCTCTGACACAGCACGCGCTGGAAATTGAGCCAGGCCGATCCGCGCAAGTGCGGCGAGTTGGTGATCAGGGAGTGGCCGCCGAGCTCATCGGCGAAGATCTGCTGGCACCGCGCCGTGGTTTGCTCTTGCGTCATGGCCGCAAAGCCGAAGCGCCGCCAGGTACGCTCCGAGCACTCGATGATGAACGTGGCGGTATCGGCGTCGAACTGATAGGCGTGCGCCCAAATCCAACCGTGATCGGTTTCCTTAAAGATGAAGGTGAAGGCGTCATCGAACCTTTGTTTGGTCCCGAGCCAGATGTACTTGCAGGCGCGCACGTCGAGATCGGGCTTGAAATGGCGGGCCAGCCCGGCGCGGACCTTGGAATTGGCGCCGTCGGCGGCCACGATCAGATCGTAGCCGCGGTAGGCTTCCACGCCGTCGATCTCGGTTTCGAACGCCAGCCTGATGCCGAGCGCATGCGCCCGGTCCTGCAAGATATTGAGCAGGCGCCGGCGGCCAATGCCGCAGAACCCGTGCCCCGACGAGCGGGTGACGCTGCCGCGGTAGTTGACGGCAATGTCGTCCCAGTAGACGAAGGCACGATGGATCGCCTCACAGCTTTCAGCATCGATGATGCGCAAATTGGCCAGCGTCTCGTCCGACAGCACCACCCCCCAGCCGAAGGTGTCGTGCGCGCGGTTGCGCTCGATCACGACGATCTCGTGGGCCGGGTCGCGCAGCTGCATGGCGATGGCGAAATATAGTCCCGCTGGCCCTCCGCCGAGACAGGCGATGCGCATGGCCACCTCCATGGTTGAAGGAGTGCTGCCAGCCTGCCCGAGGTTGGGCAAATATTTCAAGCATGAAATTTTAGGATTGAAGTTTGTTCCGGCGCGAACTTGTGCATTAGACTATCGCCCTCGAGCACGGGGGCGGCGAGCGCACGCCCGGGGAGTGTCTATGCCTGAGCCGGCCTCCAGGCGGCCCGCAGTGGTGTTCCTGCACGGTATCGGCGGGAGCGCCCAGGTGTGGGCGCCACAGCTGCCGGCCTTCGCCGCGGCCGGCTTTCCGCCCCTCGCGCTCGACCTCATCGGCTATGGCGCCCGCCCGGCCGTCGCGGCCATGGACTTCGAGGCATTGGCCGGCGATGTCGAAGCGGCCATCCTTGGGCGCGGCCTGGATCGGCCGGTGCTCGTCGGCCACTCGCTCGGAGGCATGGTGGTACAGACGAGCCTGCGGCGAAAGCCGGACGGCTACCGCGCGGCCATTCTGGCCGCGACCAGCCCGGCGTTCGGCAAGCGCGACGGCGACTTCCAGCAAAAGTTCGTGGCCGATCGCATGGCCCCGCTGGACGGCGGCCGCAGCCTCGCCGACATCGCCGCAAGCATCATCGACGGGCTGTTGGGACCGGTCCCAGATGCCGATTGTCGGGCAGTGGCCATCGCGGCGATGTCGGCGGTGCCCGCCGCGACCTATCGCGCCGCGGTCAATTGCCTGGTTGGCTTTGACGAACGCGCCAATTTGCCGGCCATCCGGGTGCCGGTGCTCTGTCTCGCCGGTGCCCACGACCGCACCGCCCCCGCCCCGATGATGGCGCGCATGGCCGGCAAGATCCCGGGCGCCGCCTATCACTGCCTGCCGACGGCCGGGCACCTTGCCAACCTGGAGGCGCCGGCCGCCTTCACCGCCGCCGTCCTCGATTTCTTGCGCCGCATTTTCCAATCCGACCCGGTCTAACGGAAGCGATCCATGCCCGCGCACGACCTCGATGACATCGATATCGATGCCCCGATCTTCGATCCGGCGGCATTCCGCCTGCCCGAGCGCGATGCGGCGCTGATCGGGGAGGTGCGCCGCTTCGGCCGCCGCACGCTTGCCCCCCGTGCCGCCCAGCACGATCGCGACGCCAGCTTCCCGCTTGAGACCTTTCGCGACATGCACAGGCAAGGCTTGCTCGCAATTTGCGTGCCCAAGGACGCGGGCGGTGCCGGCGCCGGCTTTGCCGCCTACTGCCTGGCGGCGGCGGAACTCGGCCGATTTTGTGGCGCCACCGCGCTGTCCTGGAACATGCACGTGTGCTCGACCTTGTGGACGGGCGCGCTGGCCGACGATTTGCCGATGAGCGCGGCCGAGCGGGCCGAGCACGATCGGCGCCGGCGCCTGCACTATCGGCGCATCGTCACCGACGGCGCACTTTATTCGCAACCCTTTTCCGAGGGTGGTGCGGCAGCCGCCGGGGCGGCGGCCTTTGGCACGGAAGCCAAGCCGGTTGACGGTGGCTTCGTGGTCAACGGCAAAAAGATCTTCGCCTCGCTGTCGGGTGCCGCCGACTATTACGGGGTGTTGTGCACCGAGCGGGCGGCCGGCGCCGCCGCCAACCGCCGCAACACGCTCTATCTTGCGGTGCCGGCAAAGGCCAAGGGCGTCACCGTGGTTGGCGACTGGGACCCGCTCGGCATGCGCGCCACCGTCTCGCGCACACTGATGTTTAACGACGTGTTCGTGCCCGAGGACGAGATGCTGATGCCGCGCGGGGTGTATTTTCGGGCGGCGAGCAGTTGGCCGCACATGTTCCTGACGCTGTCGCCCACCTATCTGGGTCTGGCGCAAGCAGCTTACGATTTCACGGTCAGCTATCTCAGGGGCGAGCTGCCGGGCACGCCGCCGGTCAAGCGCCGCATGTTCCCGACCAAGCAGATTGCCGTGGCCGAGATGCGCATTGTGCTCGAGCAGACCAAGGCGTTGTGGTTCCAAGCCGTCAGCGAGGCGCGGGCCAATCCCAGCAAGGAGCAGGTGTTGCGTGCCTACACCGCGCAGTTCAGCGTCATGGAGAACGCCAGCGCGCTCGCCAGCAAGGCGATCCGCAGCTGCGGCGGTCAGGCCATGCTCAAGAATCTGGCGCTCGAGCGCATTTTTCGCGACAGCCGCTGCGGCTCGCTGATGCTGCCTTGGACGGCCGAGATTTGCCTCGATCGCCTGGGGCGCGAAAGCCTCTATGAGGCGGGCGAGACGGACGATTGAGCACGCTGAAAAACCATGGACCTGTCCGATCTCATTGATCGCAACGCTGCCTTCACCCCCGCCAAGGCGGCGATCAGCTTTGCCGGCGCCACGCTCAGCTATGCCGGGTTGGCCGGGCGGATTGCGGAAGCCGCCCGGGCGCTCAAATCGCAGCTCGGCATCGAGCGTGGCGATCGCATTGCCATCCTCGCCAGCAACCACCCGGACTATCTGGTCCTGCTCTATGCCTGCGCCCGACTGGGGGCCATGCTGGTTCCGCTCAATTGGCGCCTCGCCCTCACCGAACAGAGCTATATCCTGGCGGATGCCGCGGTGAAGGCGCTCTTCATTGAAGAGGCCTTCGCGCCGGTTGCGGGGCGGCTCAGCCAGACCTTCTCGGCGCTACCAATTGTCGGCATCGATTTCGCACCCGCGCCGGGCCGATCGTTGGCCTCGCTGATCGCCGCCGGCAGCGGCGATGGTCGCAACGGTGGCGTTGACCACGGCTCGCCGCTGCTGATCGTCTACACCTCGGGCACGACCGGGCGTCCGAAAGGCGCCGTGCTGCGTCAGGAGGCGTTGCTGTGGAATGCCGTCATGAGCCAGCACATGCACGATATGACGGCGGCGGATCACGTCTTGACGGTATTGCCGCTGTTCCATGTCGGTGGCCTTAATATCCAGACGACGCCAGCCCTGCAGCTCGGTGCCAGCGTCACCCTGCTGGCGCGTTTCTCGGCTGAGGCCACCCTGGCCGCAATTGCCCAGGTGAGGCCGACCCTGATCGTGTTGGTGCCCGCCACCATCCAGGCCCTGCTTGAGGATGCCGCCTGGGCCGAGACGCCGCTCACCAGTCTGCGGGCGGTAACCACCGGCTCGACGCAGGTGCCGCAGCGCCTGGTCGATGCCTTTACCCGGCGCGGCGTGCCCGTGCTGCAGGTCTATGGCTCGACCGAGACCTGCCCGATCGCGGTCTATACCCGGCTTGCGGGCGACTGGCAGCGGGCGGGATCGACCGGACTGCCGGGGCTCGGCTGCGAGGTTCGCATCGTCGATCAGCGTGGCAACGAGTTGCCCGTGGGAGCGGCGGGTGAGGTGGTCGTGCGCGGCCCCGGCACGCTCGTGGAATATTGGCGCAATAGCGCCGCCTCGCGCGATGCATTGCGCGAGGGCTGGTTTCATACCGGCGACATTGCTAGCCGTGACGCGGACGGGCACTTCTTTATTCACGATCGCAAAAACAACCTGATCATCTCCGGCGGCGAGAACGTCTATCCAGCCGAGGTCGAACGGGTTCTCAACCAGCATCCCGCCATCGCGGAAGCCGCCGTTGTCGGCCGCCCAGATGCGAAATGGCAGGAGGTGCCGGTCGCCTACCTGGTTCCGCGGCCGGGCGCGGCCGACGATGTGGCGGAAATCGAACGCTTTTGCAAAGCGCAGCTCGCCCGCTACAAGGTTCCGCGCGCCTATTTTTGGGTCGACAGCCTGCCACGCAATGCCATGGGTAAGGTGCAGCATTTCCGCCTCAAGGATGCGACCGCAGCCCCGGCGAAGCCGCCCTCGTGCGACACGGAGCCAAGCTAGCATGCGAGTAGCCGTGCTGGGCGGTGGTAATGGCGCGTTGGCGGCGGCAGGTGATCTGGCGCTGGCCGGACACGAGGTGCGCCTGTGGCGCCGGGACGGTTCCGCCGTCGCGGCGCATCTGGCGGCCGGCGGCCACATCATGATCGAGGATTTCCGCGGTCGACACCTAACGCGACCGGACCTGATCACGACCGACATTGCCGAGGCCGTGCGCGGGGCCGAGCTCATCGTCTGTCCGACGCCGGCCACCGCGCACTCCGAGATCGCCGCCCGGCTGGCGCCCCACCTCGCCGCCGGCCAGGTGGTGTTTCTGCCGCCGGGAACCTTCGGTTCGGTGGTGTTTGCCAAGGCGGCATACGCGGCCGGCAACCGGGCCGAGGTTGCCTTCGCCGAAACCGGCACGCTGCCTTGGCTCACGCGCAAAAGAGCCCCATTCGAGGCCGCCATTACCGTCCGCGCCAAGCGGCTGCCGACCGGGGTGTTTCCGCTGCGTCTGGCCGAGCCCGCCCTGGCCGTGATCGGCCGCACGTTTCCCGGTGTGATCGAGGCCTGCGGCGATGCGCTCTCGGCCAGCTTGATGAACGCCGGGCCCATCATTCATCCGCCGCTGATCGTCATGAATGCGGCGCCGCTCGAGCATTTCGAGCGCTGGGACATTCACAAGGAGGGAACCCAACCGGCGGTGCGGCGGGTAACGGATGCGCTCGACGCCGAACGCATCGCCACCCGCCAGGCGTTGGGCTACAGCGGCCCGCATTTTCCGCTGGCCAACCACTACGCTGAGGCGGGCGAACAATGGATGTATGGTCGCGGCTCGCACGACAAACTCACCCAGTCCGGCGACTGGCGTGAGAAGATCGTTTTGACCGAGCACCGTTACATGCTGGAAGACGTGGGGCTCGGGCTGGCATGGCTGGTTTCGGTCGCGGGGCTGGCCGAGGTCGCCGCGCCGCTGGCGCGCGCTTTTTTGGCGGTGGGGTCGGCCATCTGCGGCAAGGATTTTCTGGCAACGGGCCGCTCGCTGGCGAGCCTCGGGCTGGCGGACCTGAGCGTTGGCGATCTAAAGGCCTTGCTGCAGCGAGGCTTCTGGTGAGCGCGCGGCCCGCCATTGCCTGTCTCGGCGCCGGGCGCATGGCGCGCGGCATTGCCGTGGTGTTCGCCTATGCCGGCCATCGCGTCAGCATCCTCGACGTCAAGCCACGCCAACACGCTGGCTATGCCGAGCAAGCGGCCGCGGCCATGGCCGAGGTAAGCAGCATTTTGGCCACCTTCGCCGACTTCGGCTTGTTGCCGGCGGGCGCCATCGACAGCGTCCTGGCCCGGGTGTCGGTGGCAAGCGAGCGCGATGCGGTGCCGGCGCTGGCAGACGCGGCCGTGGTGTTCGAGGCCGTGCCGGAGGTCCTGCCGTTAAAGCGAGAGGTGCTCGCCCGCCTCTCGCCACTTGCCCCCTCCAGCATCATCGCCTCGACCACGTCCACCATCCTGGTCGACGAATTGGCGAGCGCCGTCGTCAACCCCGAGCGCTTTCTCAATGCCCATTGGCTCAACCCGGCGTTTCTGGTGCCGCTGGTGGAACTTGCGCCCGGCGCGCGTACCGATCTCGGCGTCACTGAGCGCTTGCGGGCGTTGTTGGAGAGCATCGGCAAGGTGCCGGTCGTATGTGCGGCGCGGCCGGGATACATTGTGCCACGTATTCAGGCAGTGGCGATGAACGAGGCGGCGCGCCTGGTCGAGGAGGGTGTCGCTAGCGCCGAGGACATCGACAAGGCGGTCAAGTACGGCTTCGGCGTGCGCTTTGCCACCTTGGGCATGCTCGAGTTCATCGACTGGGGTGGCGGTGATATCCTGTATTACGCCAGTCGCTACTTGACCGGCGCCCTCGCCAGCGAGCGCTACGCGGCACCGCCGATCGTCGAGCGCAACATGGCCGAGGGCCGGGTCGGGCTCAAGACGGCTAAGGGCTTCATGAGCTACGAGGCACTCGATATCGACGCCTATCGCCGGCAACGGCTCGAGGCCTTCGTCAAGCTGTTAGGCCATCTCGGCTTGATGCGCCCGCCGGTGTTGCCGGACTAGGCGTTCAGCCGAATATGTCCGTGAGCACGCCGGCGCTGATCACCTCGGTTCCATCGACGGCGATGCTGGTGCCCATCACGGGAAGATCGAAATGGCCGGCGGTATAGCGGCCCGCAAACTCGTTGGCCCCCGTCGAGAACAGGAAATTGCCGGCCATGGCGCGCAGCTCGGTGCCGTTCAAATGCTGCCGGTCATACATGCTCAGCGCTTCATAGCGCGCCGTGTGATTGAGCCCGAAGCCGACGTGACTAACGGCATAGGCCTCCCGATCGCCCCAGGCGGCAAGGTAGCCGCGCATCAATTGTGCATCGGCGCCGCCGCCGTCGATGCCGGTCACATAGTCGGCCTGTAAAGTCAGCCGCAACGGCGATTCCAAATAGCGCTTGAAGGTCAAATTGATGTCGCCGCGATCGAGAACCAGCGTGCCATTGACGCTGCCGCTGCGGCAGAAGGAGACAACGAGCCCGCCCGGCCAGTGCGCCAGGGTGCCGGCACGATCGGTCCAGCCCCAGACCCCGACGGTAGCGGCACCCGACAGGTCGATATCCAAGTTGGTCCCCGCGGCCGAGGTGACCGTCATGCGGCTGGCGCCGCGCAGCATTTTGGTCGCCGCGCGTACGCGTAATTCGAGGGCCGCATCGGGGGCCATGCGCTCGAGCGCTTCGGGGTGCTCGTTGGAGATGACCAGGATGCGGGCACCGGCCTTGAGGATGGTCGGCGTTTCCGGTGCATGCATCAGGCCTTCGATGGTGCAATCGACCACAAAACCCGCCTGCCCCAACGCCGTCACCACCGGGGCCAACTTACCGATCGCCTCGCTGGCACCGGTCGAGCGCACCGCAACCGGGTGCGGATTGCGCGGGCTCGGCACGACGACATGGAACGGTCTGGCGCCCAGCCGCAGCAAGCCCAGCTCGGCAAGGTGCACGTTGAGCCGGCGTGACTGCGTCTCCGAAAGGATCGCCGCGCTATCACCCTTGTTGACGGCGCAGCGCGCGAAAACTTCGCAGAACGCGTCGATCCATTTGCCTTCGATGCGGTCGGCGAACATCGCGGGCCTCATTGGTTGAGCGCAACAGTCCAATCATACGCAGGACGGTGGCGGACCGGCAATGAGTCGCGCGCAGCGCCGGCGCGCGCTCCGACAATCTTTTCATGCCTGGTCCGGAAAGCCGGCAAGCAAACGCTTTTGCAGCGCGTTGAAGGCGGCGTTGAGCAAGAGGCCAAGCAGCGAGATGGTGATCAGCGGCACGAACATGTCGACCGTTTGAAAGGTGCGTGACGCGTAGATCAGAAGGTGGCCGAGACCATCGGTCGAGGTCAGCATTTCGGCGAGGAAAACCACGATTGCGGAGATGACGAGGCCGATGCGACACCCCGTGAGGATGGCCGGCAGCGCCGCCGGCAACACCACCGTCAGCAGCGTTCGGCGCGCTGAGGCGCCCGCGGCCCGCGCCGACCACACCAGCTTGGGTTCGACGGTTGCGG
>Ga0126384_10001505_pt1 | contig 13832 bp, 19 predicted proteins | sample PanSoiMetPlot_36_FD_92543 | JGI IMG/M metagenome (GOLD analysis project Ga0126384, IMG submission 92543) | Tropical forest soil microbial communities from Panama - MetaG Plot_36 | ecosystem: Environmental > Terrestrial > Soil > Tropical forest > Bulk soil | place: Panama | collected 2016-02-17 | reverse complement strand
TGAGATCAAGGACATCGTGCCGCCGGCCGATCTCATTCAGTCGATGGGCCGCCAGATGAAGGCAGAGCGCCAAAAGCGCGCGGAAATATTGACTGCGGAAGGACAACGGCAGTCCGCGATCCTCCGGGCGGAAGGCGCCAAGCAGGCCCAGATACTGCAAGCCGAGGGTCGCCGCGAGGCCGCTTTCCGTGATGCTGAGGCGCGCGAGCGCTCTGCTGCGGCCGAGGCCAAGGCCACTGAACTCGTGAGCGTTGGCGCCCCTCCTTTGTGTTCGATAACGCTAATTCTGGGACGTAAGAAACAATACGGTCAGTGCTGGCACGGCGATCAATTTCGAGCTGTCTCGGCCGGCGTTCGACTCGCAGTCGAGCTGCCGGCCAGCCTGCGACGGCGACCCGCCCTCCCTGCTTTTGCGATACTCGCTACGCGCAACATGAGCGGGAGTCGACGCGTCACTTGTACGTCGTTCGACGCCTCGCGGCGCTTGCTCCATCATGGTCTTGTGCGTTTGCGACACAGTTCGCCAGCGTCGCCCCACTCCACCCATCGACGGCAAGATAAAAGGAGCCAGCACTATCGGTCGGGAAAGCATCAAGAGAATCAATGCGCGCCGCGGGGCCGCAGATTTCAGCGCGTGCCGGTTTCTCCCGAAAGGCCCGGAAATTTAAAGCCCGCAACTGCACCGCGTGACAGGCAGGCCCGCCGGCACGACATTCGCGCGTCGCCGCGCGCGTTTCGGTTATTCCTATTCCGAGCGCGCGCGACCATGATTCCCACGATCAATGCCGTAGCGGCAATTGCGATTGCCGGCCAAGCTGATTAAACCAATGTCACGTCGTCCCGCCGCTTTCACGCAAGCCGATGTTGCCCGCGCCATTCGCGCGGCGAAACAAGCCGGCGCCGAGTCCGTGGAAGTGCGGCCGGACGGTACGATTATTGTGCTGTTGAAAAGTGCGCCCGCGGCGCCGCAAGAGCCGGCGCCCGCAGACCTCGAGATCATTTTGTAAGGCCATGCCCCGACCACGCCCGCCGCACCTGCACCGCGAAGAAAGCCGCCACGGCGTGACCACTTGGTACGTGCGCCGCGGGCATGGGCCACGGCTACGCATCCGGGCAGCATTCGGCACGCCAGAATTTGAGGCAGAGTATCGGGCAGCACTGGACGGCACGCCCGTTGAGCACATCAAGAAAGCGGCGGTCGGCACGCTTCAATGGTTGTGGGAGCGATACCGCGAAACGACCGCCTGGACGGCGCTTTCGCTTGCGACCAGGCGCCAGCGCGAGAACATCATGCGCGGCGTGCTCGGCCTGTCAGGCCACGAGTCGGCAGCGGCGATCAAGCGTCAGCATGTCGTCGCCGGCCGCGATCGCCGGGCGGCAACGCCAGCGCAGGCCCGGCATTTCCTCGACGTGATGCGCGGTCTTTTCCGCTGGGCGCTCGATGCCGGGCACGTGAAGGCCGACCCGACGTTGGGGATCAAGAATCCACCCAAGGCGAAGGGCGACGGGTTTCCGGCGTGGACCGAGGACGATGTTGACCGATACGAAGCGCGATGGCCGCTCGGCACCAAAGAGCGCGTTTGGCTTGGCGTGCTACTCTACACGGGCTTGCGCCGCGGTGATGCGGTGCGCGTAGGGTGCCAGCATATCCGCGACGGCGTGGTGACGCTCCGCACTGAGAAGACGGGAATTATCGTTACCGTCCCCTTGCTGCCGGCACTCGATGAAATCCTTCGGGTCGGTCCGTGCGGCGACCTGGCCTTCATCTGCGGCGAGAATCGCGGCCCGCTCACAAAAGAGTCGTTCGGGAACTTTTTCCGCGACGCCTGCAACGCCCGCTGGCGTCGAGAAGTCCGCACATGGCGTGCGCAAGATCGGCGCGAACGCGAGCGGCGAACAACGGCGCGACGGTCGCTGAGCTCGAAGCCATCTTCGGTTGGGAGGGCGGGCGCATGGCCTCGCTCTACACACGCGCAGCCGATCGTGTGCGGCTTGCAAAGAGCGCGATGGCGAAGCTCGATCGAACACAGAGTGAACAACCTATTCCCGCACCTAGTGGAAAGGTGCGGGAGCCAGAGCGGAAAATGGAGTGAGATCAGCGGCTTAATTTTTCGATGGTGGGGGAGGTAGGACTCGAACCTACGAAGGCTAAGCCAGCGGATTTACAGTCCAAAAAACCGGGCTTTCGTAAGTCTTTGATCCCTAACGAATTGTCTGCCTGTCCATCACAAGGCGTTGGCAGTAAACGGCATTTTCTAGACGCGAACGGTATTTCGTGGTACAAAGTAGCCCTTTACGGTACCAACCGACACTGACGAATTACTGACGAATATGGGGGCCGATGCCTGCCAAGCTCACCGAATCTACCGTCAAAAACGCCGCTGTTCCAGCGACCGGGTCCACCTCCCTTTGGGACGAGGAGGTGACCGGGTTCCTTTTGCGGGTGCACGCCAAGGGCACCCGATCTTTCGCCTTCGATTACAGGATCAACAGCCGGGGCAAGCGCATCACCATTGGGAAATATCCCGCCTGGACCGCGGCACGGGCGCGTATCAGGGCCAAGGAGCTGCGGCAGCTAGTTGACGCTGGGGGTGACCCGGCGGGCGAAAAGAGAGAACGCAGGGAAGCGCCGACCATGCGGGACTTGGCCGAGCGGTTCCGGAAGGAACGGCTCGAATCGGGCAACCGCTCCCGGCCGAAGGACGAGCAGGTGATGGTCGACGAGATCGTCGATATCCTGGGCGAGGACACCAAGGTCGCCAGCGTCCACTACGGCGACATGCAGGACCTCCACCGCAAGATCTCGAAGGGCTACCACGACGGCAAGAAGGACAGGAAGCCGCGAAAGATCAGAGCGAACCGAATCCTGGCCTGCGCCTCGGTCATGTTTTCGATGTCGCTGAAGCCGCTTGCCGGCGAGGACAGGCCCTGGCGCAATGCGGTCGACGGCAATCCCTGCAAGGGGATCGACCGCAACCACGAAGAACCCAGCGGACGGCTCTACTCACCGACGGAGATGGCGGCGATCGCGGACGCGCTGGCCGAATACCCCGGCGAGATCGCCAGGGACTGCGTCAAGCTCATCACGTTTACGGGTTGCCGACCGATCGAGGCGAAGCGCGCACTGTGGAGCGAATTCGACAAAGAGCCGGGGAAGTGGGTCAAGCCGTCGAGCCACACCAAGCAAAAGAAGGAGCACGTCGTCCCGCTCTCGGCGCCGGCTCTGCAATTGATCGAGCAGCTCCGCGCGAAGCGCGATCCGAACCGGCCGATAGTCTTCCCGTCGAACCGGACGGACGACGGCACCTTCGATGCCACTCAGCACTGCTGGCGCTGGGTCCGCGAGCGCGCCGGCCTCCCTGACGACGCACGATTATACGATCTGCGACACAGTTTCGCCTCGCACGGCGCCAGCGGCGGGCTGAGCTTGCCGCTCATCGGCAGACTACTCGGTCACTCGTCCAGCAAAACAACTGAAAGATACGCCCGCCACCTCGCAGACGATCCGCTGCAGAGCGCCGTGAACCTCATCGCCCGCAAGATCATCGGCAAGCGCCCCCGCCTCGTCTCCAGCGGCTAACCATGAAAGTCGACGTCAAGCGGCGTCGCGGCCGGCCGAGCGGGAGCACCAAGCTCCCGGACGCCTACGCGCACTTGGCGGACGACCCGGCCCGCGAGGCTACGGGCAAGGTCGGCGCGGTGATCGCCGACGCCGGCAAGACAGGCGCCGAGGTGGTGGCAATCCCGCGGTCGTCGGCCCTGAGCGAGTCATGGTCACTCGAGGAGATTCGCATCGAGGATATGCTCCTCGTTGCCCTGCGCGACGCGATGAACGGGCTTCGAAGGAACAGCATCGACGAAGTCGACGAACTCTTCGATTGGATCAAGTGCATTGACAACAAGGATCTGCCTCCCGAGGTGGCGAGGTTCGTGGACCGGTTCAAGCGGCCACGCGGCAGGATGAGATCCCGTCAAGCGGACATCGACAGGTTCTGGAGCGACCCGAACCGCGTAGCAGCCATGCTCGCCGCCGACTACGCAAAGGAGCTGCGACAGTCCGGCCGGTACAAGATCATTCTGAGCGACGGCTCCAAGACCACGGTCTCTGCGGAGGCCGTGCGTCGGGCGGTCGAAACCATCAACCTCTTGCCCGCTGGATTCTTCCCACGCCGCGCCCGCGCGCATCGAGGGGCGGTGATGTCGCTTTTCTTAAGGCGGAGGGTGACCCCTCCTCGTGATCCGCTCGACGACGACCCTAACCCTCCAGATTGATGACGACCCCGACAGCCGTTTTCATGCGGACAACGTCGATACGCTCATCAGGACACATCAAAAGTCCTTGTATGACAGGCCTAATTTGATTTTCTCCGCCTCGATTTTTCTGGCGTAGATTTTTAGCCGTAAGTTGCCGATTTTTTCCATTGTTGAACCGATGGAGGTAACAAATTGGCGACCCCGGTTTTAGAGAGACCCAAGATCCTCGGCGACGAGTACGTGGACGATGAAGCGCTTCAACGCGAGTTCAACGTAGGGCCCCGCACTACCAGGAAGTGGCGACAACAAGGCGCGCCCCACGTGAAGTTCGGACAGCAGATCCGCTATCACGTCCCGACGTTCCGGAAATGGCTGCTGACCGAGCACGGCCGCGGTGAATGATTAACGCCGCCCCGGCAGAGGCGGCGTTGTCGTTTCAATGGGGCCATGTTGTGCGGCAACGCTCCGCGCAAGGCTTAGAAGGCCAACTCCCGCGCGATTGAGGCTTCAACTCCCCTCAGGTCCTTCGCGGCCAGGACCGCTAAGCACATGAGCAGTAACAAACTCGCAACCAACGCTCAACCGTTCGTCAGCACCATCTCGCCCACCCTCGTTCCAATAGGGGGCGGCAAGGCGGTCGTCGCCGCCATCGAATCCAAGCGCGAGGTGAAGGCAAAAGCTGCTGCCGACGAGAAGAAGAAGTGCCTCGACTGTTCGGGCTATCAGCCGGGCGAGGTGGATCGATGTGCGGCGATCGCTTGCAGCGTCTGGCCATACAGGTTCGGGACCAACCCTTTCTCGAACTGGAAGGGCAACGCGGAAGCGCTAATCCGCGCCCGAGGAGCCAAGCAGGTCAAGGATCTTTTAGAGGATGACGGCGCTCCAGATGTAGACCACTACCCCGACGCTCCAGCGCTCCCTGAGCCCTCCGGTGCGCCAGGAGGCGATGCCGGCACCGCTCCTGAAGCCCCCCAGCAGGGCAAAGGGGGTGGCGCATGAGGGGCCCGGATCTGGTTTATGGTTCTAGATCAATATGCGCCACCCGGGAGGAGGTCGAGAAGCGCCGCCTCGATCTACATAGAATCGTTAGCGAAATGCGTCCGATGACGGTCCGGCAGGTTTTCTACCAAGCCTCGGTGCGCGGGATCGTCGAGAAGACCGAAGAGGGTTACCGCAAGGTTCTGAGCGACCTGACGGTCATGCGCCGAAACGGGGGGATGCCGTACAGTTGGCTCGCCGACAGCACCCGGTGGCAGCGCCGGCCAACGACCTATTCCGGCCCCAGGGAAGCCCTGGAGGAGACCGCCAGGCTCTACCGCAAGGCGCTGTGGAGAGACACCAACGCCCACGTCGAAATATGGCTGGAGAAGGAGGCCCTTGCTGGCGTCGTCGTCGATGTGACCGACGAATTCGATGTGCCGCTCATGGTCTCGCGCGGCTATGCGAGCCTGTCCTTCTTGTCCAGTTCGGCGGAGGACATCAAAGAACAGGACCACCCCTGCTACATCTATCACTTTGGCGATTTCGACCCGTCAGGAGTCAACGCCGGCGAGAAGATCGAAGAGACGCTTCGGGAAATGGCGCCTGATGCCGAGATTCATTTCGAGCGTCTCGCGGTCACCGAGAAGCAGATTGCCGAGTGGAGCCTGCCGACGAGGCCAACCAAGCAATCCGACAGCCGGGCGAAAAACCACGGCGACATATCCGTTGAACTTGATGCGATCGAGCCTCGCCGGCTTCGTCAACTGGTCAGAGACGCAATCGAGACCCACCTGCCGCAAGATCAGTTCGAGGTCCTGAAGGCCGCAGAGGAAAGCGAGCGCCGGCTGCTTAATCTTGCAGCGCTGAATTTCGACGACAGCGATGATGACGATTACGGCGACGATGTCGATGAAGAACCTGAGCCGCAGGCGCCGCAGTTCTACGAAGAGGCCCTGAAAGTCATCGAGACCTCCGAAGGTTCTGCTACCCAGCTGATCGACTGGTGGCGCTCCAAGAGGGCGGAACGGGCGGCGTTAAACTTTGAACAGCAGAGCGCCATCGGCAAAGCCTACAACGCCAAAATCAGCCGGCTGTTTTTTCCTCCCGAGACCGGCAAGGCGGCGCCATGACGAGCCCGGCAGCCCCCTTTGGCCCCTGGTCGCCGAGCGTCGATCCGGTCGAGCGGCTTGCGCAGCTGCGTTCGCTGGCCGCACTGGCGGAGGTGTCGGTCGGCTCAGACCACCGGCTGGTCGCTGAGCTCTTGGCCGCGGAGAGAGACCGCGATGCTGCAGAGCGGGCGCTCGCGCTCCTTGATGCTCTGCCGAGCCCCACCAGACGCCGGCTTCTGTCGACTTTCAGCACAGTCACGTTCCGGTCCGCTCCACTCAAGAAACCGAAGGGCAGCCCACCATGACAGCTGCACCACGCCGATTAGAACGCCATGGAGAGGCTGATCACATTCATGCGCCGGGGCGATGGTGCGGCGCTCTTGGCGTGTTCCTCAAAGCCCTCGAGCGCCACTGCCCCGACCACGTCGAGGCCGACCGCTGGCGTCAAGCTGTTGAAGACGGCCACCTCTTCCTTATCCAGTGGGGTGATCAAGCCCAAGCACTTGGCTGGACGGCAGATGACCTGTTCGGGCCTTGCCGAGCCGCCAGAGAGACCCAGCCCGTTCTACCGTCGGCTCTCCCGTCATGACGCCACCGGGCTGGTGCGGCTGCTGCGCGGCCGCCAAGTGGTTGCGCTCACGGCCGACGCCGCCGTCATCGCAACACCGAACGGCGGACGCTTGAGTTTCTGCAAAAGCACGGTCGGAGGCATACGGTGAGCCTGATGCACGATCCAACGGACAGGTGCGCCCATTGTGGAGGCCAGCGCGGTCCTTTCGTTGACGTAACCCTCCGCTCTGGGGGTCAAGTCCGCGGTCAAATCCAGCTGCACGAAAGATGCATCCCGTCGTGGGAGTCGGCTCACGGCTGCAAGCTGACCGCCGTCCAACCCATGTCGATGAACGGACACAACGCTCCCTTCACGGATCAGGCAAAGCCGGAATCACAGCGAGAGCCACAACCGTCATCGAAAGGGAAAGCATCGCGTACTGCGATGAAGATTCCCGAGGAATTTCTCAATCGGTTGCGCACGTGCGTGCGCATATCCGATGTGGCTTCGAAAATCATGAAACTCAAGCGTGAAGGCGCCGAGTTTCGCGCGGTGGACAATCACTCACTGGCCATCAACGACAGGAAGGGAACTTGGAAGGATTTCGCCAACGGAGAGAGGGGCGGCGACGTCTTCGCGTTTCTCCAGACGTACGAGAAACTCACGTTCCCCCAGGCGGTTGAGCAAGTCGCAAAGATCGCTGGCCTCGATGTTCCTGGTGGCAACGGTCGAGACCACGTCGCCGGCAAATGGGTCCCGGAGGGCGAATGGACGTACGAGACCGCCGAGGGCGAGCCCTACCTCCTGGTGAAGCGCTTCCGCACTCCGGACGGTAAATCATACCCGCAATATCATCTTGAAGGCGGCAAGTGGATCAAGGGCAAGCCAGAGGGTCCCAAAATCCCCTATCGACTGCCTGAACTGCTTGACAGCGATCGTACCGAGCCTGTGTTCATTGCTGAGGGCGAGAAATGCGTCGATCGCCTCCGCAAGGAGAGCCTGCAGGCGACGTGCGCCAGCGAAGGTGCCGGTAAGTGGACATCCGACCTCAACGAGCACTTTAGAGGCCGCATCGTCTGGGTCCTGCCTGATAACGACGAGCCCGGCCGCAAGCACGCGACAGATGTCGCCAAGAACCTACACAGCATCGCCAAAGAGGTGAAGATCATCGACATCGGCGAGAAAGGACTCCTTAAGGAAGAGGGCGAGGACGTCGTCGAGTTCTTCGATAAATACGAGTTGACGACTGACAATCTGATGAGCCTCGGCGGGAAAGCGCCGCCGTTCGCTCCATACGGTCAGGACGCCAAGCCTGGCAAGCGGAACGACAGAGCGAGGCTCGACTGGAAGGTATCAGGCATCAGCGTGAAGGAAATCCGAGCCATGAAATTCAACCCAGTCCAATTCCTCGTGTCGGGGCTTATTCCGGCCGAAGGCGCTACCCTGCTCTGCTCTAAACCCAAGAAGGGCAAAAGCTGGCTGCTACTCGACCTCGCCCTCGCGTCGACCATGAACCGCTACACGCTGGGCGATAAGAAGCCGACCCAGGGCGATGTTCTCTACCTCGCGCTTGAAGACAATTACAGGCGCATCAAGCAGCGATGCGAAAAGCTGCTCGGGACGTTTACTGGAGAGTGGCCAGAAGGGTTGCGCGTCAATCTTGAATGGAGGCGGTTCGATCAAGGTGGTGCCGACGATATTCGGGAGTGGGTCACTGAAACTCGCGCCGCCGGTCGTACCGTAGCCTTTGTGGCGATCGACGTCTTTCAATTGGTCAGACAACCGGGTGACGCCAAGAAGCCGTACGAAGGCGATTATGCGGCGATGTCTGCGATCGCTAATCTGGCTCGCGACCTGAAGATTTCAATCATCGTCGTCCACCACGTGCGCAAGGCTCCGTCCGAGGACCCGCTCGACCTCATTAGCGGCACCATGGGGTTGGTTGGAGCGGCCGACACGGTTCTCGTCATTGGCAAAGGATTGTCCGGGACCAATGTGCTCCACGTTCGCGGCCGCGATGTCGAGGAGGCCGAACTGGCTGTCGAGTTCAATAAGAACACCTGCCGCTGGACTATCCTCGGCGACGCCGCCACGGTCACCCAAAACGACACCAGGGCGAAAATCCTCGCCGTGCTGCGCGACTGCGCGCCGGAGGCGAAGACCCCCCAGGAACTCACAAAACTTACAGGACTGAAGGAAAACACCCTCTCTGTAAGTTTGATGCGGATGCTCAAAGACCGGGAAATTCATCGTCCTGAGAGGGGAAAATACGCCTTTCCGGACTGACTATAGGAGTTATGTAAGTAAGAAAGTTTGTAAGTTTTAGAGGGGTACAAAGCGGTGAAAACTTACAAACTTTCTTACTTACAGGATTACACTACCGACACCATCACCGTCACCAGCAGCCAAGAGAACAGAGAGGCACGAGAGCCGACGAGCGTTGAGAGTAACGGGTCCTGGGAACAGGATCGCCTGAGAACAACGGCTAGAGTAGCAAAAAGTAGTGAAAAAATAGAAACGCTGAGAACACCGAGGCCTTGAGTGATGCTCAGGATTGACGGCTCCTATGCATGTACATTTTCCACAACTGGCGCTACATTGTTTCTCGTCAGCCAGGGGATCGCCCCCGGCAAATGGGAGAGCCCAGATGAAGACCTTCAGCCACATCGTCGCAACCGTGAACCTCCTCGCCCTCGTCACCGTGGCCGGCGACGCCGACATCCTCGCGACCACCTGCTACGCCTTCACCACCACCGTGTGGTTCTTGATGGCGCGGTCGTAATCATCCCCACCTGAACCAACCCCGCGAACGCGCGGGGCCAGCGGGAGAGCCCGACAATGAAGACGAAGACCCCCAAAGACCCGACCGGAGCCGAGCGTCAGCGTCGCTACAAGGAGCGCCGGAAGCAAGCACTTGCTGCCGTCAGCGAACCGTTACCACCGTTACCATCTGCCGTTACCGAGCCCGTCATCGCCGTCGCGACGCCTACAGTCGAGGTCCTGCCGCCTCGCCCCCGTCCTTGGTCTGCGTTCGGCAGAGCAGCCGTCGGGCTCGCGATCGCGGGAACCGGGGCGTTCGTCGCGTTCACCTCGATCAGGGCGAATAGCTGGTTCGGCCACAGTCTCACACCCGACCCGACCGCTGCCGACATCTACGCCAACCTGTCCGTGGCGGCTGAGGTGCTCGCAACCGTCCTCCCCACAGGCTGCATGTTCTACCTGCGCAGTGGGGAGAGGTTCACCGCGCTCCGTGGCTGGCTGCTGATGGCGGTCGTCCTCGTCGTCGTGTTCTTCGCAGCCGGTGGGTTCGCCGTCACCAACCTCAACGCCGGGGTCGAGGCCCGAGCAGAGCGGTCCACCGCCGAGACGACCTTGGCGCAGCGCCGGCTCGACACCGTCACCAAATCGCGGCTCGCCGAATGTGCTCGCCGCGGCGATCGCTGCCGGAAGCTGGAGGCCGAGGAGCAGGACGCTATTGCCGCCCTCGGCCAAGCCCAGGCAAGCGTCAGGGTCGAGGCCGATCCCCAGGCGGCCGCACTTGGCATCAGCACTACCCACCTGCACCTCGTCCAGGCCGGCTCAATGGTCGCGCTCTGCCTGTTCTCGGGATTGTTCATCAGCTTCGGAGCAGGGCTCATATGGCCAAAGAACTGACACCGCAGGAAATGTTCGAGATCGCCGGCCGCTCCCTCAACCCAGGGGGCGACTGGCAAGCTGCCGTTGCAGACATGCTGAAGATCAGGCGCGATTCCGTGCGCCAGCTTCTCTCGGGTCGGATGGAGTTGAGGCCCGGTCATTTCCGCGACCTCATGTCGGCGATCGTCCACCAGCGGGAGGAACTCACCCGTGTGGAGCGACAGCTGCGGGAGTGGCTCGCCCGCCGGCTCAAGGAGGACTGAAGATGGCTGCTTGGATCGAGAGACCGAGGCGGCTCCCATCCCGCTACGTGGCTCATCGCACTTATGGTTCTGTGCTGCGACCCTCTTGCTATGCGCTGACGGCCTCGGCTTCGGCAAGGCGAACCTGATTGGTGCAAGATTGGATTGCGTGAAAGGCCTGCCCCGGCCTTCCCGTTTTTGCCCTTTTTTGAAGGCTGCAAAGACGCTCCCGCAAGGGAACACCTCCCGGAATTGCCTCTGCATGGACTGGCAGGGCGAGAGGCTGATGCAGATATTTATAATGGTGCTTTAACCGAATCTTCCGAATGTTGTACAAGATGCTGTCTGCCCCGAGCACAAGAGCCCGCCAAGTGCCTTCCATCGTTCGACGGCGTTTGCCAGATTTCAAATCCCCGCCTGTCACCGAGGTGGTGCTATCGGTACAATTTGCAGGCCTGCCCCTTTTCCGCGGCGTCCACGCCGGCTTGTACTGGCGCGAAATCCGCGACGAATATCCGGTGGTCTCGGAGCAAACGCCGATTCCTCCAATTTTTGAGACCTTCGGCGCAACGCCGATGCTGACCAGTTTTCAAGGGCAGATAATGCTGCCGCCCCCGGTGCGTCACTGGTTCGAGACACCCGATGGCGAGCATCTTGTGCAACTGCAGCCGGACCGAATCCTGCACAACTGGCGGAAGCGTTCTCCAGAGATGGAGTACCCGCGCTACGAATCACTGTGCGCAAAGTTCACGGACGAGGTCGACAAGCTTGCCACGCTTCTCGGGCAGGAAGGTCTTGGCGAAATCCGGCCGAACCAGTGCGAGGTGACGTACATCAACACGATTACGTTGCCTGGAGGTGAGAATCCTCACGAGCACTTTGGGCGGATTACGCCGCTGTGGACCGGCGATCTGAGCGAACCTTCTCCTGGCTCTCCCGAAATTACGACGATCCAGACAAGGTTCGTGCTGCGGAAAGACCACACTCCGTTCGGCCGCGTGTACGTCACGTTCACACCTGCCTTTCGCGCTATAGATCACAAGCCGGTGGTTCAGCTTGAAATCACCACGCGCGGTAAACCGGAACAGCAGAGTATTGCCGCCGCGTTCGCCCTTCTCGATGAAGGGCGCGACGTGGTTGTTCGGACTTTCGCGAGCGTAACGACGCCGCTCATGCACAAAGAGTGGGGGAGGACCGATGCCGCCTGACGGAGCTGTTCAGTATTTCGAGGAGAGCCCCTTTCCTCGCGAACTCGGCACCACAACAACCGGCCCAAGGCCGGAGCCCGCGAGGCTGTCATACGACAAGTTTTGGCAGGAGTATCACTCCAGCGTGGAGCGCGAGACGGAGCTTGACGTAAGGCGCAAGCGCGAGCTGCAAATCAAGCTTGAGAAATTTACCCAATACCCTGTTGGCTGGGACAGCTACGGCGCTCCTCCGTTGCGATCGGACACAAAGGATTTTGCGCTCTCTGTCCTGAACGTAATCATGCAACCCCGGACGCCGCTGCCCCACGTCGCTCCGTCTTCAGTCGGCGGACTCCATGTGGAGTGGCACGAAAGGGGTATTGACCTGGAGCTGCACATTATCGCGCCCTATGACTGCGATGTGTGGTTCAGCGACAGCCGAAACCCCGACGCGCAACCTGTAGAGGACAAAATTGCGAACGCCGACTTTGCCGTTTTGACCGAACCGATTGATTTGCTCACGTCCCGTGCAGACTGACCATCGAGGGGCTCAGATGGCAGATAGTAACAACGGGGCGATCCCCAATGACGCTGGGCTGTTGCGGCGGATTCACCCAGACCTCGTGACGCCTGACAAAAACCTGGGCAGGTCGCGGCCGATGACGGGGGCGTTTCTGGGCAAGGACAAGGAACTGTCAGTCGATGCAGAACCGATCCTGCGCCAGCATGGACTGGATTTAAGCTTTTCGCTGCGCAACTGGCCCAACTTTTCCTTAGCGCGATTTCGCGCGGGAGACGCGCGGGCAAAAGGGTTGCGCGTTGTCCACGACCCTTGCCCGGAGGAGCAGCCCGACAACCCCGCGCATACTCTTGTCATTGGCGCGACTAGATCGATCGCTCAGGCTCTTGCTTGCGCGTGCGAATGGCCAGTGGAACTGTCCGGCCAGGAACCACAACGGGACTAGTGCTCCTCCCCACGATAGTGCTACCGCCTCCACAGCTTGGCCTTGAGTCCAGAAGGCAAAGAGCCTCTACGGATTTACTAATTTATTTCGGTAATTTCAGAAAGGTGGAATCATGGCCCGGCCCCCCTGGCGGCCGGGCGAAGGGCTACCGCGAGTTTGCCCAGGTCGCCCGCGACGTCTCGATGGAGGGCATCAAGGTGGTCCTGAAGATCGCCCGCACGTCCAAAGACGAGGGGATGCGGCTCGCCGCCCGGAAGCTGCTGTTCGAGCGCGGCTTCCGCAAGCCGGTGATGTAACGTTGCTCTCGGTCTTGAGAACCTCGGGGCCGAACGCTTCGTCTTCCGCTCGTCACACTGTCTGCTGACGCCTGGAAGAGCCAATCACACCGTGACCGGCCTAACCGCCACCCGCACCGAGGATGCAGGCAATGGCTAATATCGACACTACCAAAATCGCACAATTGCGTCCGACAGATCGGACCGAAGCCGAGCGTCAGAAGGCCGCTGAGCGCAAACGCCGGTCACGCGAAAGGCTCAAGAAGCCGGCGCCGGTCACACTTGACACCCCGCCTGTCACAGCGCGTGACACGACCGTCACACCCGCCAAGGGCGACGCCGTCACGGTCTCGACGCTCACCGCGGCCTTGGCGCTCGCCACCGTGAGTGCCGGCTTCTCCATCACCGGCATGACCGCCGTGTTCGTCGGCGCGACCTTGCCCGTGATCGGCATGGGTGTCGCCCTCGAACTCGGCAAGCTGTCCGCCGTCGCATGGCTCGGCCGTTACGGCGGCTCGCCGGCACTGCGGGCGGCGGGCAGCACGTCGCCGGTGTCGAAGAACCTCCAGCCGATCGTCGACGTGCCCAACATCATCAACCTGCCGAACCTGCGCCTCGACTATGGCTTCGTGG
>Ga0126384_10001504_pt1 | contig 13835 bp, 13 predicted proteins | sample PanSoiMetPlot_36_FD_92543 | JGI IMG/M metagenome (GOLD analysis project Ga0126384, IMG submission 92543) | Tropical forest soil microbial communities from Panama - MetaG Plot_36 | ecosystem: Environmental > Terrestrial > Soil > Tropical forest > Bulk soil | place: Panama | collected 2016-02-17 | reverse complement strand
AGCGAAGTCACGCCAAACGCTACGGCGCAGGCAGTGCGTAGACTTGTTGATGAAAGTTGCGATTTGACCTTCACAGCAATTTGCGATTCAAGAGGTTTCACTGTTTAAGGTAAGAAAGAGGGCGCGCATTCGGTCACGAATGCACGCCCTTGCAAAGACAATTCGTCAAAAACTCAGGGAACGGAAGGGCTGGGATTGCTGCCGCGAAACAAAAGTGGCGTAAGTGCAGCAGCGGTTATACCGCCAATGATTGCAACTTTAGTCGAGGTGGCCATTCCCGGAACAGCAGCGGCACCAGCCGGAGTTCCGCAATCCAAAACCCGCGCGCCGACTCCAGCCGCAGAGGCCGCGCCCTGTCCAACCTGGACCGCCCCGCTTGGTGAAATGCAGGCATCAAGCGAGCCTCCATTCGCCGGATCAATTTGTCCCGCGACGCCCTGGGAAGTGTTGATTACGCCGGCAGTGCCTTTTAAGGTCCGCAGGATGACACATCCCTGGATTAACGTGATCCTAATACCGCCAGCCGCATCAAATTGCACATTTAACTTAGTGTCATGGCCGATACATATCTGACCGAGGCCGGCAATCCGCAAGGTGGCACCTGCGTCTGTGGGCGTTTCAATCGTTGCCCCTGAAGCCACGCTTGCGCCACTCCTTACGCTGGCTCCATTGACCGTAATTGGCTTATTTCCGCCGGTGGTTAGAATGCCGATTACCTGGGCAGGTGGATGACCTGCGGTTACAATAGCGAAGTTCGGTGCAGCAAAGCTGGCGCCGACGGAAGCGAGAATGACGGCCGCACCGACGAATAGCGCGGTGCCGATTGAAATTCTTCGAAAACTCATTACTATCCCCCCTTCTCCCAAGATTTCAGGAGAAAATATTCGATGTAGTGCTTCGCCGGCTCGAAGGATTGCGCCGGAGTATACTTCTGCGCCCTAAGCACGTCAAGGCGTGTCTAAAACGATAAATCCGCGTATAACATTGACCAACACGGCCAGGTCGTGGCTCTGTTTAATGTAGTGGTTAGAAACTGCTAATGCTCTCGACTTCGAGATTTCTTGGAGTACAGGCTCTTGCCCAAAGAGATTCGTTTCGGTAACTGTACTTAAGACGCACCAAAGACCCGGCGCGTCAAAGACAAAGAATACTTAATACATAAACGTGCTGGCCGGACCAGATAGTAGATGGCGTGAAGCTCTGCGGGCAGAGAAATGGTTTGCAAGTCAGCGAGCCGCGGCGTAAGAGCCATCCTCATGATCGTAAGCACCTTGTCGCGCAATCTTTCACGAATATTCAAATGCAGTTTGATCACTGAAATTGCTGATGTCGGACGCCGCGGATATTCAAACATCGCGTGCTGGAAAGTGCCGCTTAGCTTCACGGCAACACGATCAGCTTTCAGGAACCTTATTAACTCAATACGGAGCGAAACATCCAACAATTCGTGCGCAAGCAAAACGGCCACTGCGACGACGCGTGACAAGCCGAGCTGGCGCGCTTTAGTCATTAAGAGGTCCCAGTCAATTTCGTTGCGAGCGATCAACGCCCCCACATCGGCGACCCAGGCCAAGCGCTCCCAGTAATGAGTCAAACCATGGATTGAGAGCGCGATTAGTAAGTCCTCCTGCGAAAGTGTAACTGTTTGTAGTGGCCCCAGGTTCACTGGTTGTAGTCTGTCCATATCTGGTTTCAGCGTTAGCGACAAATTGGGAGGTGAACACGCCCAGTGCAGGTCGGCGAAGATTCTATCGTTCGAAAAAAGACGGGCACAGTCAAACCTGAGTAATGCTGCGTCAAGAGACTTTGTGACATCCGGCGATGGGCCAAAACCGATTTGGGATAGTATTTCGTTTACACGCGGCATGTCCTCCCTGCGAACAAACAGATCGAGATCTCTAAATTCGCGCAAGCCGACATCCCCATAAGCCACAGCAGCCAGGGTCGGTCCTTTCCAGGGAACAGCCTCAATACCGTGTTTCTGAAAGGCCCTCAAAAGTGTTAAGAGTTCTCCCGTCAACAAAAGGCCCCGCGCCGTGTTCTTTTGTGTTTCCTGCTCCAGGAATGAAGTCAGATCCGAAGGCACTTCCCCATTTGTGATGTTCCAGAGATGATAGTGCAACAGTGGTATAACGCCGTGCCGAACGGCTGTACTAATCAGGTATTCCCAATTAACACCCCTCCGCAACAGCTGTTGTACTCGTTCTTTATTTTCGTTATCGATCGCGGGACGGCTAACGCACAACAGGAGTTGCTGCGCGGCGGTCATATTCAATTGAGATTGCTGATTCGGCAAGGAAATTGTACGTCTCCCAGGATCGTGTTAGGTTGTCAGAGATGCCTGACCCAGCTGAATTTTTCGCTCGTCAAAAGTATGTTGTCCGCCCGCTGTGCGTGAAAGAGCCTGATCTTTCCATGCTCTACAAGTACCTATGCCATCGTGCCGATAGTGGCACGATGATAACCGATCCTCGGTCGCCCGGGGCATGGGCAGCCCCGGGAGACGTGTTCACAGACAGCTTGCTCGTGGACCTGATGCCTTTAGCTGAAGATACAGTGGGATTAAAACTTTTTCCCACTTATTCTTATTTTCGAGTTTACCGGCGCGGGGATATTTTGGTTAAGCACACGGACCGGGACGCTTGTGAAATCAGCGTTAGTATTTGTCTGGGTTATGAAGGTACTGCCACCTGGCCATTATTCCTCCAATCTTCTGACGGTATTAAGTCCATTGAACTCGCCCCCGGGGATGCTTTGTTCTATCGCGGCATTGAATTTCCGCATTGGCGCGAGCCGCTGGACGGAGACAGGGCCGTGCAGCTTTTCCTTCACTATGTGGACCAGAATGGCCGGTATGCCGATTGGAAATATAACAAGCGGAAGGAGCTTCCCTTCAGCAAGCTAATTCCATCCGGCTAATGCAAGGAAAACGATGTTAGCTCCTGCACCGATTTCGGTAGTTCTCCCGGTTCACAACGGCGAGCGATTTATCAAGCTGGCCATCGAAAGTGTACAAAGGCAAACCCTTCCGATCTCGGAGATTATTGTTGTGGATGATGGTTCTTCTGATGGCACCTACGAGATCGCAAAGAGTCTTGGTGTGCAGGTGATTCGTCAGGCACACCGAGGCGTTTCGGCGGCGCGAAACGTAGGTGTGCGAGCGGCCACCAACCGATGGATTGCTTTCATCGATCATGATGATATTTGGGAACCGGAAAAGATCGAGTGTCAGTGGTCGGCAATAGAACTTCATCCGGAGGTTGGCTTTGTCTCCTGCAGCTTGAGATGGTTTGAAGACGACGGCACAGGAAATCAGTTTCCGGAGGTTCTGATCGATCCCCCTTTGGGTGAACAACTGTGTCAAGGCGGCATCGACTATTGGGAACGTGTACGCGTCGAGCGGCCGTTCAGTCGAATTCTCGATTGCACTTCTAACGTTTTGATTCGACGAGATCTGCTGATGAGCACCGGAATGTTTAATGAAGATTTGTCGCTGAACGAGGATCTGGAATGCTTCCTTAGAGTAATCGCGAGATCTTCATTCGCAATTGTACAAAGACCTCTGGTGCGGCGTCGCATACATGACAAGAACATTTCACTCAATAATCCTGAGGGAGCCGCGGACTCATATTATAAAATCCTCGATTGGTTGCGCGATTATCCGGAAAAATATCCGGTCGGAGCGGCTCGCGCTTATAACACAATGCTATCGCGGTCTTTGATTGCGACGGGCAGGGCCCTGCTGGATACCGGTCAACGACGAGAAGCGCGCATGTTGTTAGGCCGCAGTATCAGAAGAAGTTGGTCCCAGCGCGCCATAGTTCTATGGTTCCTTACATTTTTTAAACCTGAAACTTTCAAGAACCTATTGGCGATCAAGCGCAAGCTTTCCTGACTGCGGATTTCTTTTAGAGTTGAACACACGATTCAGGGTGATAGCGCAAATGCAGATGAATAAATTGGCGGACTATTTCTCGCAAAAAAAATATGCGGTATACCGATCCTGTGTAACCGATCCACAGTTATCGCTGCTTTATCGGTACGCCTGCAAACGAGCTGAGTTGGACACTATGAAACTCGACGACACGTCCCCCGGTGCATTGTCAGCCCCTGGTGATGTTTTTATGGATGGATTGCTCGTCGATCTGCTTCCCACGGTGGAGCAGATGACCAGGATGAAGCTTTTCCCAACTTTTTCCTATTTCCGCGTGTACCATCGCGGAGACATATTGGAGCGCCATACCGACCGGCCTTCCTGCGAGATTGGTCTGACACTGTGCCTGGGTTACAAAGCAGAGAAACCCTGGCCAATCATGATCGAGTGCATGGATGAAATCGCGGTCGTCGAACTAGCGCCCGGAGATGCGGTGTTGTATCGAGGCATTGAATGTGCACACTGGCGCGACGCACTCGACGGCGAGCAGGTGGCCCAGGTAATTCTTAATTACGTCGATCAAACCGGACCTTATGCTGAATGGAAATTCGATAAACGGCGCGCTCTGACTTTCAAGCGGCCGCCGGCTTGTACCGCCTCCGATTTAATCTCGGCATCCCTGCCCGACTAGCCTATCTTTCTTAGCTAACCGCAGGCGGTTTGAAGTCTCTTTAGCAGCCGCATTAAAGCCAACAATCATTCGCAATTAAAGAATGATTTGAACAAAGGAAGGGACTTGATTCGCATAGCTCGTGCGCCCAGGTTGGCGTCATCTTCCGGGAGCGCGCTACGCTCAAGCAATCGCCTGAAAACGAAAAGGTCATCGTGATCGAATTCTCCAATGCCGAGCACGTTAGGCTCCCGAGAGCCGTAGATTCTGGTAGTAGCTAGTTGTTCGACCCAACCAACAATAAGCTCAATCGGATCCTGCTGAGGAAATCTTTCGCTGACCAGTCTCAGAACATTTTCGCGATCGGGAACATTCAAAAGCAAGGCCAGAAAAAACCTGTGGTCTTCGTTTTTTATTTCGGTGCGACGCTGGACGATATCATTTTGTCTCCACTCCTCTTCGAAAACACGCATCAACAACTCGGCCAGTTCGCCGTGCCTTTTGACGGCCGCATCCAGTAACGTTTGAAACCTTTCCCGGCTGCGCGATATTCCCATCACCTCCTCCAGTTCGCGATGACAGAGAAATCCAAAGGCGCTGTCGAGAACTGAAAATGCGGTCTGAAAATCGGAAGAGGCGATTAAGTCCCGAATGAACGTATCTGCTTCCGGATGTTTCATATGAAGTAACAATTCGACTGTCTGGACCCTTTTTTTCAACAACGGGTCGATGAAAAACGGATTGCGGGCCAGATAAGGCACTAGATATGAATACTGAATCGCAGCGCGTGGCGCCTTCATGGTTCTGACCGTAATTGTTGCTGATGGCCTGTCAAGATGAAAAAGCGAATGAATAAAATCAGGCCCGGCAAGTATGTTGCGAATATCGCCCTGCTTGAGAAGCGAAACTTCACGGAGCGAAATTCTGCCCGTCAGGAAATGAGGATTGATTTCTTTATGTTTGTCGAAATTGTACGTCGCGTGAACACTGCTTCCCAGCAATACTTGAAAAGCTCCGGAGAATGCGTGCTGATGAATGCTCGTCGTGCCGTCAAGCCAATAATAAACATCGATGTAAAATCTTGAGCCTGTGAAGAGCGTAATCGGAGGGTTGCCGAAATCTCCATCGAGATCCATTTGTTCGGGCAAGCCGGGGGTGGTGTGGACCCATCGGACAATATCCCAGGCCGAAAGGCGCTCGATTAGCTTTGCTTCTGAAAGGGCTTGCGCGGCGATCTCTGCAAAACAATCCTCGGCGTAATTCTGATCGCGCCAGCGGCGCTCAATAACCGCCCCGAGTTCGGTGAACACTTGCATATCAGTTTTCGCGTCGATCCAGAAGGTGGCCCTCGTAGAATGTCTCTGGTACTCTCCAGTGTAACTGAGAGATTTTGTTCGAGTCATTCCGCGCGAGTATTGGTAGTGCCTGAATTCGGACTACCGATTCAGGGTGCTGATGCGTGTACATTATTTCAAAGGTTGTCCAATATCCCACCAAAAAGCTGCACGCAATGACTACGAGCACCCGGACGGATTTTTTGACTAGTTGTAGCAAAAGAAAAACCGTCAAGCTCGACAAGACCGGCAATACGGGCATGCAAAATCTGGTGTCCCACTTGGATTCCAAAGTTCGATCCATCAGGAAGACTGGTAAAAAGGCAACGATTATCGCAACCAGAAGCGTGAGTACTGTAGACCAATCTCGAGGGCGCACGAGAGCGCTGTCGGTTTTTTTGTAAACCACCAAAGTGACAAATACGGAGAATATCGCGCCGCACCCGAAACTCAAAAGCGCTACTTTGCTGCTAACGTTAATCGCTCCCAGCGACGCCAAAACGCTGCCGATGGTGCCTCGCCATATTCCGGACAACAGCCGAAAGGGTATGACTTGAATCTTCCGCGGCAACACTTGAACGGCATAACCGGGGCGAAAACCTGGATTTGCAGTTGGCGTGGCCAGAAACAATGAAACGATGTATGAACTCAGACTTACTAAGGGAACCAGCAGCGCGACGATCTGACGTTCACGTCTTACTTGAGTCTTCTCACGGAGCGCATTCGCCATCAAGATCACGAAAACGGCTCCGGCGGCCGCCACCGCATATTCACACAACAACACAGACAAAATAATCAGCAGAAATGCCAGCACATAATTGATGATCCTACGTCGTCTCGAAGCATACTCAGTTAAAAATATGATGACTGTGAGAAAACTCAACAAAGACGGAATGAGCTCCATGAATACGATCGTCACGATTACCAACTGTATCTTGCAGATGATGGGAGCAACTGAAAGCAGGCCGGGAAGCAAAGCAAATCTGACATAGTCGGGAAATAGCAGTCGCCACAACTTCATTGTAATCAGGCCCATCGTCAGCCAACCAAGGAAGTGAAAGATGATCCCGACGGGAAACAATAGTTGGTGATTAGCCAGGAAGATAAGAACGAGAGAAACGAGAAACCGCCAGCCAAAATTTTCCAGGATTACTCCGGTCCCAAATTGTCCAATCAAGACCGCCAACCGGGCATCGTCCCAGATTGGATATGCCCACGCGGCGGCAAGCGTAAGTGCACTTACGATAGCGGCCAGAAGCAAGAACTCGTAAAGCGATGTTCGGTCGACGGTCATCAGGGCTGAAGAATTAGCGGTTGCGTTCCATTCCTGATTGATGGCGAACACCAAAGCCTTTATCGCTCGCTGGATTGATCCAGTAGATCGCCAGACCTTGTCTTAAGATACGAACGGACGTGTGAATGTCTATGAGATGCGGTTGGTGGAAGTGACGTGGAACCACCGTACTTATATTTCTTTGGTCACGCGCTCAATGGCGTCCAAAATTACCGGCACGTTCTCCAACCCAGGCTGGAAACAAATATCGAAGAAGGGCGTCTGGGCCGCGAGGTCCAGATAGTTATGAATCATACGACGCTTGCGTTCATTGCTTTGCGGGACAAAACAACAGGCATGATCGAGCGCGGCTGAGAGAGCTTCAGACAATGGCAGTCGCTTCACTGTTAAAGGCGACTCGGTGTTTTCTGCCCGCCGCAATATACACACTGTTGCCAGGGGCGCGGTTTCAGCGCGGAGTGGAAAATCGTAATGAGCTAAACCATTATCAGGACGAGTTTCCTTGAGGCCAAAATGTGCAGCCGAAGCGGGACGGAGTCGCACATTAAACGGAAGCAGGATTGAAGAGCCGCCTTTGTCGGAGATCTGGAAAACAACATTGTCATCAGCCCATAAATCATAACCTCGACGACTGAGGCCGAAGGCTATAGTCGATTTCCCGACTTCGGACATGCCACAGAGCGCCGTTACGCCGGCGCGAGAACGAATGGCGCTGGCGTGCAGGACCTCGCGGCCGCACACCTGCAGCGCCATTGGCAACACTCTGCGGCGGTACAGATCGACAACCAGGTCCTCACTGACGTTACGCGGCACATCCGCCGAGATTTCATCGCCGCAGCGTGAAAAGCTGAAACTTGCCAGCCCTGGCAAGTGCATCCTGTGTTTGTCGCCGAGAATCTCAGCGTAAGCAGCGACGCCTCCGTGAATGTCACGCCAAATCTCGAGGTGTGGATTTTGCGTTGGATCCAAGGGCAAGGCTAACTCGCCGACTCGCCTGATGCTTAGTTTCAGCATCTGCTTGTCAAAAAGACGTCCGGCCGCATTCCAGAGTCCGCTACGCCTTGTTGCCCTGTGGTTTCATTACCTCGCCGGGGTCCGCGGGGTTCGGGCTGGTTTTCCCGCCGCCCTGCCGAATCACGTCTTTCGCGTCTCCGACGTGAGTCAGACGCATGGACTTCCATGGCCGCTTCGCGCGCTCTGAGTCTTTGGCGAGAAAAGTCTGATCATTCTTGTTCTTCAACAATCAATTCCTCCTTCACGAGATATGGGCTCGCGCCCAAGATTCCAGATTCAGTACTTTCCAAACTTGATACGCGCGCCCCTGCGGGCGATGCGTAAGAATACTTTCCAGATGCCCTCGTAGTCCAGCCTCGTCAGTTAAACGAAGATCCGCGAGCACCTCCAGTTTGCCGATCTGCCGCAATGCGGCAGGCGCCTCGTTATATATAGAAGAGGCGTAAAAGTCGGTCGCTCCCAATTTTCGCTGCTCATTAAAGCCAATATGAGGAAACTTACGTGTGAGCGTAGAGCGCACCAGGCCCTTGTTGCGTCCTTCGCGATTGAGCAAAAACGGCGGGGTACGGTACAACAAATCGACCAGATCAACGTCCCAAAAGGGCTGGAACTCACGCAGCCCGAGGTTCTGTCCAACATTAAACGTCTCCTCAGCCACCATAGAGATCAAAGGAAGATCAAGCGCCGTGCGTCCTGACTGCAGATAAAAGCTCTCTCGCGTATTAGAGGGCTTGGGTTCTCGATAGCGGCGATCAAGCTCCTTTCTTAGTTCACCGTCAGGTGCGAGCCATTTCGGGATGTCCGGTCGCATGCGATGCTTAATCGTGATTGCCCAGGGTGCAAGAGTCTTGACCGTCCGATAGAGGAGAGGGACCAATAACGGCTTGAAGCCGCAATTCCACATCAAATTTCTATAAAGCGCAAACGTTGGTTCGTGATACGAACGGTATACGCTCTGCCACAATCGGTAAACGCCGGCTAAATCAAATCTGCGCAGCAAATCGGCCGCGAGTAGAGGCGATATCGTCAGCCATTCGTCACCACCGTCTCCGGTAAGTACTACTCGGCAGCCGTTGCGCACGCCTTCCTGGGCCAAGCCCATGTACGCCGGCCACCATGTATTCAGAAGCGGGAATGGTAGTGATTTGGTCAACTCCAGGGCCAATCTTATTAGTCCTTGCTCGCCTGTCGCCTCGTAGAACGGCTTTACCACGTGTCGCAATCCCAGTTCGGTAGCGACACTTCGCTGTACAACTTCTTCGCTTATTCTTGGATCGGGAAAAACAAGCGAGAGCGCCAGGGGCTTCGGCAAACCCAGCACCTCACTCTGCTCGGCTGCCATCGCAGTTACCGCGCCGGAGTCGAGTCCACCACTGAGAAAGATAGCGGCCGGCCCAAAGCTTAGACATCGTCTGACAGCACGCACGAAAACATCGTCGAACTTCTCGAGCTCATCAGGCTTAATCCAGCTAACATTGTCGTCCGGCCCGGGATCCCAATAGCGATAAACCGACTTTCGGTCGGCCTTTATCCGGAGAACGTGGCTAGTTGGAACTCTTTCAACCCCTTCAAAGAAGGTCTCGCGATTCGACGGAAACCGATCCAGAAGAAAATCAACCATCGCAGGCCGGTTCAAAGCACGCTGGACACCGCGCTGCTTCAGTAGCAAGTCAATCGAAGTCGAGATCAGAACGTCACCGCCAACACTCGCATAGAACAACGGGCAATGACCAAGCGGATCGCGCAGGCCGAACAGGAGTTCCTGTCCGCCATCCCAGATCGTCAGAGCGAAGGAGCCTCGCAAACGGGGGAATAACGCCTCGCCCCAGCGCAAATAGCCAGCGAGGATTGTTTCGGCGCCAGTATTGACTGCGGGTGCCATGAAATCACCGAGTTCGTGAAGCAGGTCTTGACGATTGTATAAAGCGCCGTCAAAGATGACTCCGCAGCCGGCGCCCTGGGCAAAGTCTGGCAGCGCAGTTCCAATCTCGGTACTCACGTAGAGGCGTCGTGAATTGCCGTTGCCGGCGACAATCCGGCAATCGTACCGGGATGCAGCAGGCGGAGAAGTGCTGAGCGCTCCAAACCAGGACGAACCTGGCTGCCGCAGCACTCCGCTCTGCGTTTGAGTTAGTCTATTCGTTGACACTGACGAGGTCTTCTTTTCTCAGAGATGAGAGCAAGGCTTCCGCCTCGGTCGCAAGGTCGTCCGATCCTACTTCAAATTCAGCCATCATCTGCTCGTAAACCCGGGCTCCGCCGTCGGGCTCGCAAAGCAATTCCCAAAACCGGGCAGCCGTGCCGTTCAACTCATAGAAGCGATCGGTCTCGAGGTGAAATAGGACGATCTCGTCGCCAAGTCGCCGGAAGATTACATTAGGGTTTGGTTTTACCGACAGCAACGGTGGGTGTGATTTCGTTTTCGTGGACATAGTGAATACATGAAGGTGATGCAGTGTACCAAAAAAGCGTTATGTCTTGCGAGATTTAACAATTCAATTTGCGAACCATCCTGTTTAATCTGCCAGGCTTCGTCGTAACTCCTGGCGCATGTGTGCAAGAAGTGAAGCATCAGCACTGCCGATCAAGTTTAGTTGTTCCTTTGGGTCACTGGTCAAATTGTATAGCTCCTCCGTTTTCCCAACAGTACAAGAAATGTATTCGTACATTGCTGCGCCGGTTCGATATACCACTGCATAGCAAGGTTTCGAATGCTCGGTCTGATGAGTACTAACTGTCCGAATCTCTGGCTTGAGAAGCGAAGTGCCCTCCCAGCACTCCGGAATCCGGAGTCCCAGGCGGTCGACAATCGTCGGCGCTATGTCCATTTGAGTAGCAAACCTCAAGTTTGCATACGTGGCTGGCTCGTCCTCATATATCAGCAATGGAATTTGAATGAACTCCCGATAAAGCCAGTGGCCATGTCCCCATCCGTATTTGCTGCGTTCACCTAAGCCTTCGCCGTGGTCTCCTAAAATCACAACAATGCTATTGCGAAGATAACCTTTGTGATCCAGGCTGTCGAAGATCTGTTTGATCGTCGCATCGGCCTGCATAACACTATTGTCGTAAGTGTTTACGATCATAGGCCAATGACCGCTTTCACCACGGAACATCGCGCGAAAATCCTGTCGCTCGGCTTCAGGTTGATAGAAATTAAACGTCGGTTGCTTGACGCCAATCAGATGGACCGACATCAAATGTATGTAAAAAAACGCCGGCGTATCGCGGTAATCAGGCACGCGATCAAGGCCTTCGAGAATTAACCGGTCGTCCGTGCTCGTATACTTCTTTGAACTTTCACCATCAAAATACAAAGCCATTTCATCGCCGTAACACTCTCTGAGGCCCTGTTTTCTATGGCTATCCGATAATATGAGGTAAGTCTGATACCCCAGGTCATGCAGGAGGTCATAAAGTTTGAAATCGCCGGGTATCAGCTGCTTAAAAGGTTTTGAAGCCATCGTACTCATGACACCACAAAACGTTCCTGAGCAGGTCGAGGTCGCAAATTCCACTTTGCGCAAGCGCCCCCTGTCGATCAGACTCTGTAGAAAAGGAGTTGTGGGCCTCTCATACCCATAGACCTGCAGGTGATCAGAACGCAGCGCATCAACAGTAATGACCACTACGTTCTTCTTTTCAAACTTCTGCGTTCGGGGATAATTCGACCTGCATTGTTTCTCCTCTTCTCTCAGTTTGCCGGCATAAGCAGGATAGTTCGGGTCGTACACGACGATGGTGCTCCGAACAAAGCTAAGAAAAGGATCGCTGCTCAGGAGGTCACTGTAAGGCGCCCTCTGAGCCAGGACGTATAAATCGATGCCATACGCGAACAATAGCAAGGCGATCACGACGCCAGACTTAAGGGCGCGGCGACGGTTCTTAAACAAGCTAATTTGCCGGGATGGAAGCAACAGGTTTTCTATTCCCCGAAAAATCTTTCCAGCTAAGGCGACATGGATCGACAAAACCAGAACTACAAAAGCAGCTACGACGAGATAAATCGAACGCGATAGGGAAATGAGTTCTCCTCCATGACGCCAATCGTTAATAAAGTTCAGGAGCAGCTTGTAGTTGATATTGTTTTCGATCCAAAAGTAGCTTGAGAAATCCGTCGCGTACAAGATTGCAGTAGCCGCAAACGTCAAACCAGGGACCAGCGCCAGCATGATCCGGCTCAGTTTGAATTCCCTTACGGACGCAATGTATAGGAGCAACCCAGGGATCAACATGCTGGCAGCAAACAGACCAAAAGACAGCGGCAAATGGATGGCGACGAGCCATTCGCTAATCTTAAAAGATCGACAGAAATAGAATATGAAGACCGCGCTCAGAGCAGTTTCGATCGCCAGCACTAATAGTGCCGCTCGGAGAGTCCTCAACTCCCTCCAAGAGTCGAGATTACGAGAAATGGACGAGTTATCAATAACTCCGCGACTTTGCATTGGCATTTAAGGTGCTGAAGCTAGTGCCGATATTGTTTTTAAATAGTTAATGTGCTCCAGGTTACAGTTTCGTATTTCGGATTAAGCGGCCGAGCTTCTGAGCCGCTCAGCTTCAGGTGAAGGCGCATTCTTCAGCAACGACAGAAAATCCGTCTTCCCCCGGAACCAACCAGCGAAAGTGGTTTTGGCGACAGTGCCTTTAACTTCGGTTATGCGGTGTTGAAATCCTGGCGATAACCTAAAAATAAGTGCATCCCCCAACCCCACATTACACACTTCAGACACGATCTGCTTCAACCTGGTATCGCGTATCTGAAGCACCCCGCCTTCGTACGGCTCAGGACTAAGGTTAATGCTGACAGCGACTTGGCGATCTTCTGCCAGATCGCTGTGCCAGGCATCGTGGTGTCCCGCGTCACCGGCAAACCGGTAAATCCGTCCCTCGAAGCAACTAATCGGAGAACACTGGGTGAGGTCTTGAATCAACTCAAACAGATTCTCATCGTTCATCAGGAGCAACAATGCGCCAAATCCAGCGTTGCCCCGCATACAGAGTTCCTTGTTCGAGCCAATATTTGTGTGGACCCGTTCATAGAATTCGCCGCGATTAATTTCACGCTGGACGAAGCTTAGAATGTCTGGCGCGACAAAATTTGGAAACCGGAGATAATGGTGCCGATTGAATTCATCCCGAAGCGCCTGACGATCAGTCTTTGATCCGGACCACATGAAACCGGATTTAGCGATTCGAATCATACTCAGAAGTATGGCGATTGTTGGTATCTCAGGTGTCGACCAGTGAACCTTCGAACGAGGGAAAGCGTTGCTCGACATCCTCGTGATCGTTCAGTGGCACTCCGTTAACTTTCACCCAGGCATGCACCTGCACCTGCCCATTCTCCTTGCGAGTACCAATAACAATCCTTGAGGCAATTCCTTGCCTCAACAGAAACCAGTGAAGGACGAGCGATTGCTCCAGACACTTAGCGCGATAGATGCCGTGGTTGGCCGCAATTTGGACCATCCGGGCAATTGTTTCCACCGAGAGTCCGGCATTAAACGAAAGCGACACCGCCTTCATAGTTTGTAGACGGGCAACCGTCGTGAACCGTAAAGCAATGCGCACTAACGGAAGTGATAGTAGGGCCTGTATCAGGACTAACAATTCTCGGAACGATAACTGGAAGAGCTTACGCAATCT
>Ga0126384_10001503_pt1 | contig 13841 bp, 10 predicted proteins | sample PanSoiMetPlot_36_FD_92543 | JGI IMG/M metagenome (GOLD analysis project Ga0126384, IMG submission 92543) | Tropical forest soil microbial communities from Panama - MetaG Plot_36 | ecosystem: Environmental > Terrestrial > Soil > Tropical forest > Bulk soil | place: Panama | collected 2016-02-17 | reverse complement strand
GCTGATCGGCGAGCTCGCGACCTGCGTGAAGTACAAGCTCGACGTCAAGATCGTCGTCATCAAGAACAACACGCTCGGCCAGATCAAATGGGAACAGATGGTGTTCCTCGGCAACCCGGAATACGTCTGTGATCTGCAGCCGATCGATTTCGCCACGGTGGCGCGGGGTTTCGGCGTGCAGGGCTTCACGATCGATGATCCGGCCGACTGCGGCGAGGTGCTCCGCCGCGCGCTGGCGACGCCCGGCCCCGTCCTGGTCGAGGCGGTGGTCGACCAGGACGAGCCGCCGATGCCGCCCAAGGTGACGCTCAAGCAGGCTGCGCATCTGGCGGAATCGCTCGCGCGCGGCACCCCGGCCGGCGGCAACATTGCGCTGACGATCGCGTCCGACACGGTTCGCGAACTGGTTTGAGGGGACGCGCTGTGCGGGAAACGGGTCCGGCGATCGATCGCGTCACCGGATCCGCGTTCCGTGTCCCGACCGACGCGCCCGAGGCGGACGGGACGTTCTCGTGGGATCGGACCACGATGGTGATCGCCGAGGTTTCGGCGGGCGGCAAGAGCGGGCTCGGCTACAGCTACGCCGACGCCGCAGCGGCGCACCTGATCAACGATCTCTTCGCCGGCCAGGTCCTCCGCGAGGATGCGTTCGCGATCCCGCGGATGTGGGACAAGTTGGTCGCCAGGGTGCGCAATATCGGCTGGCGCGGGATTTGCGCGAACGCAATCTCCGCCGTCGATGTGGCGCTCTGGGACCTCAAGGCGCGGCTGCTCGGCCGGAGCTCGTGCAGGTTCTCGGCGCCGCGCGGAGCGCAGTGCCGATCTACCGGAGCGGCGGTTTCACCTCCTATCCGCTCGAGCGGCTCGCCGAGCAGCTGGCGCGCTGGGTCGAGGACGACGGTTGTGAGTGGGTCAAGATGAAGGTTGGCAGCGAACCCGCACGCGATCCCGAACGCGTCAGAATCGCGCGCGACGCCATCGGCGCTGCCGGACTGTTCGTCGACGCCAACGGCGCGCTTGCGCGAAAGCCGGCGCTCGCCTTCGCGCAACGATTTGCCGACCTCGGGGTGAGCTGGTTCGAGGAGCCGGTATCGAGCGACGATCTCGTGGGTCTGCGCCTGCTGCGCGACCGCGCGCCGGCATGCATGGAGATCGCTGCGGGCGAATACGGCTACGAGCCGTTCTATTTCCGGCGCATGCTCGAAGCCGGTGCGGTCGACGTGCTGCAGGCGGATGCGACGCGCTGCGGCGGAATCACCGGCTTCCTGCGCGCGGCGGCGATCGCCGACGCTCACGCGATCCCGCTGTCGGCGCACACGGCGCCGTCCGCGCACCTCCACGTCTGCTGCGCGGCGCCGCGCCTGCGGCACATCGAATGGTTCCACGATCACGTGCGCATCGAGCACATGCTGTTCGACGGCGCGCCAACGCCCGAGCTCGGTCAGATTCGGCCCGATCTGTCGCGGCCCGGCCTCGGCCTCGAGCTCAAAACCCGCGAGGCCGCGCGCTTCGCGGCCTGACGAATTTTCCGGGGCGACCAAGCGGAGGCATCGCATGTCCCATACGCTGGAGGTCGACCATCGCGCTGGCGCACGCCATCCACCCTATCGCGAGACGCGGAGCGGCGATGCAGACACCCGGGCTCTCAGCGCTCGCAAAAGCGGATCGGCGGGATCGCGCCCGAGCGCACCATTCCACGCTTCGCCAACCGAACGTTCGCGCACTGGGCCCGGCGCCGCGCCGCCCGCCGAACGGGCGGCGCGCGGGTGATGCTGTGGCCCGATACTTTCAACAATCATTTCCGCCCGCGTACCGCGGTCGCGGCCGCACATGTGCTCGAGGAGCTCGGTTTCAACGTCCCGCTGCCGCGACAGCGCGCGACGCCAGCCGAGACGCTGGTCATCGCCGATGGCTTCAGCTGCCGCGAGCAGATCGAGCAATGCGCCGGCCGCCGGACGCTGCACCTGGCCGAGGTGGTGGCGGGCGTCGCCTGATCGCGCGTCAGTCGGCGTAGCGCTCGGGTTTCGTCTCCGACAGGAAGACCCACAGCAGTGCGGTCGCGGCGCCGCCCGCAGTCGCGGTCGCGAGAAAGCCGGTGGCCGGCCCGAACGTATGCACCAGGTATCCGGCCATGACATTGCTCGTGGCGGCGACCAGCCCGCTCAGCGCGCCGACCGCCCCCTGAGCGAGATTGAACCGGCCGGTGCCGGCCGTGAGGTCGGTGATGACGATCACGGTGAGCACGCCGATGATGGAGGCGCTGACACCGCCAAGCAGCTGCGCGGCGAGGAGGAACGGATAGGCGGACGTCGCGGCGAGCACGAGCGCGCGGATCGGCTCGACCGCGAAGCCGATCAGCAACAGCGGACGACGGCCGCGCCGCTCCGAGTGGAAGCCGACCCAGGGCGCAAGGACGGCCACCATGAGCTCCGGCATGATGATCAGGCCCGACATCCACAGCGCTGCATGGTCATGCGTCGTCGCGGCGAGGTTCTCGCCGACCAACGGCAGCAGGGATGCGTCGGCCAGTTGGAACAGCATGATCGCCGCCGCGAACAGCACGAGGCGGCGATTCTTGACGAGGTCGAACACGCGGTCGACCTTGCCGGCACGCTCGCCGGTGGCGGCGTTGCGGGCGCGCGCATAGTCGATCTCCTCGCCGCGGATGGTGGCGAGCGCGATCAGCGCCGGAACGCACAAGGCCCCTGCAGCAACGAAAATGGCGCCCGGCGCGAAATAGGAGCCCGCGACACCCATGAGCGCGGCCGTCATGACGTGACCTGCGGCAGCGTAGCGATAGTTTCGTCCGGTGCGCAGCGACATGGCGCGGCGGCCGACCAGGCCGAGGCTGATCGCGCCGATGGCGGGTGTGATGATGCCGGCAGTCGAGCCGTGCAGGATTTCGGCTGCGACAACGGCGGGGAAACTCGGTGCCAGCGCCAGGATCAGCGCCGCACCGCCGATCATCACGATCCCGAGCGCGACCAGCGCCCGCTTCCACGCCAGCGTGTCGGCGAGCGCGCCGCCGGGAATCTGGCTCAGCACGCCCGCAATGCCGCCGACCGCGAGCGCGACACCAACGCGATCCTGCGACCAGCCCTGCTGCGCGAGGTAGAACGCCACGAAGGTTCCGAAGCCGGTCTGTACGTCGGCAATGAAGAAATTCATCCAGTCGAGGCCGCGCCGGCTCTGCGCCGACGCCGGCGTCTGCAACGCTTTGCGCGCCGCGCGATAGCGCACAACGGCGGGACGCAGGCGCGTACGGCGCAGACGGTCGTGAGTGTATGCGGTCATCGAGGTCATTCGGGCGGAGCGGAAAAGCTGTCGCTGACGCCAACCCCCGGGGCAGAACCGAGGTTCCATGCCATCGGACCCTCGCGATCGGCTTGTCTTTCGCGTCGGCGCAGGACAGGCTCGATCCATGGCGCCGATCATCAAGCACGTTCGCACCGCGACACTCGACGTGGCCTATGAGGAGAGCGGCCGGCCGGACGGCGCGCCGGTCCTCCTGATGCACGGCTGGCCCTACGCTCCACGCAGCTACGACGAGATGGTTCCGCGGCTTGCCGCGTTCCGCGTGATCGTGCCCTATCTGCGCGGCTTCGGCGCGACGTGGTTTCTTTCCGCCGACACGCCGCGCTCGGGTCAGCAGGCGGCGCTCGGCAACGACCTGCGCGAGCTGATGGACGCGCTCGGCATCGGCCGTGCCGCGCTGGTCGGTTACGACTGGGGCGGCCGCGCGGCCTGTATCGTAGCGGCGCTGTGGCCGGAGCGCGTGCGCTGCCTCGTCACCGTCAACGGCTACAACATCCAGGACATCGCGGGCTCATCGCGGCCGCAGTCCCCTGCACAGGAACGCCGCTACTGGTACCAGTACTATTTTCACGGCGAGCGCGGACGCGCCGGGCTCGCCGCGAACCGTGACGCCTTCTGTCGGCTGCTGTGGGAACTGTGGTCTCCGCACTGGGCATTCGACGACGCCACGTTCGCGCGCAGTGCCGCGTCGTTCGACAATCCCGATTTCGTTGCGGTGACGATCCAGTCCTACCGTCATCGCTTCGGTCTTGCGCCGGGCGACCCCGCGCTCGAGCCGATCGAGCAAATGCTGGCGGCGCGGCCAAAGATCGCGGTGCCGACCATCGTACTTCAAGGCGAGGCGGACGGCGTCGGCCCGCCCGAGTTGTCGGAGCACCACGCCCAGTTCTTCACCGGCCCCTATCAGCGGCGGGTGCTGCCGATGATCGGCCACAATCCGCCGCAGGAGGCGCCGCAAGCGGTCGCGGACGCGCTGCTCGAGTTGCTGCGCGCGACGAGCCAGTGAGCGCGCAGCCCGGAGCCGCGAAGCGGCGAAATCCGGGAAAGGCCGTCCCGGATTTCGCTCCGCTCAATCCAGACTAAAAGGCTTGAGGCGGCTCAGCGCGTCGCCTCGAAGTGCTTGCGGCGCATCTGCTTGAGCACCGTGATGGCGAGGATCGCGGTGAGCGCGTCGAGACAGGCGACGAGCACAAACACGGCGGTCCAGCTTCCGGTGAACTGCTTGAGATAGGCCGCGGCCGGGCCCCCGAGGATCGAGCCGACACCCTGGGCGATATAGAGGAAGCCGTAATTGGTGGCGGCGTATTTCGTGCCAAACGTGTCAGTGAGAGTGGAGGGGAAGAGCGAGAAGATCTCACCCCAGCCGAAGAACACGAGGCCGGTGAGCACCACGAACATCGCCGGATTGTCGAGGAAAGCGAACAGCACCAGGATCGCGACCGCCTCGAGCGAGAACGCCAACGCCATGGTGTTCTCGCGGCCGATGTGATCGGAAACCCAGCCGAAGAACGGCCGGGTCAGTCCGTTGGTGACCCGCGACAGCGTAAGCGAGAGCGGCAGCGCCGCCATGCCGAGCACCAGAACCTGCGCCACGTTGTACTCGTTCGCGAACGGGCCGACATTGGACACGACCATCAGGCCGCTGGTCGACATCATCGCCATCATGACGAACAGCAGGTAGAAGATCGGATTGGTCAGCATCTCCTGCGGCGAGAAGCTGCGCCGCGACTGCATCTCGGTCTGCACGATCGTAGGGTCGTAACCGGCCGGCCGGTAGTCTTCCGACGGCACGCGCAAGCCGAGCGCAGCGGCGACACCGATGACCCCCTGGATGATGCCCCAGACCAGGAGCGTGTGCTCGTAGCCCGAGCTCTTGATCATGCTGTCGATCGGAAAGTTGGTGAAGAAGGCGCCGAAGCCATAGCCCGCCGCCGCGAGGCCGGTGGCGAGCCCGCGCCGATCCGGGAACCAGCGCACCATCAGGCCGATGATGCCGACATAGATGATGCCGGTGCCGAACCCGCCGATGATCCCATAGGTGATGTAGAGCGCCGTCAGGCTGGTCGCCTGAGAAGCGAGCACCCAGGAACCGCCCGACAGCACGGCGCCGGCCGAGATCAGGAGCTTGGGTCCGAACCGATCGACCAGATAGGCCTGGAACGGCGAAAAGAACGTCTGCAGCACGATCAGCAGCGAGAAGGTCCACTGCAACTCGGCGAGCGTGGTGCCAAGCTTCAGGTTGAGCGGCCCGGTGAACAGCGTCCACACATATTGCGGGCTCGAGATCGACATCATGGCGATGATGCCGAGCACCAATTGAACCCAACGATTGGCGAGCACTGCCGACTGGGTCGGCGCGGTTGCGACGGACATGTTCCCCTCTCTCCCCTGGTCCCCCGGCCGACAAGCTGCCTGCAATCACGGTAACCGACGGCCTAATTCGATTGCAGCATGGGGGAAACGGGAAGTCAAAAATACGGTGGACGCTGGCGCGGGGCGCGACATGTCAGCGCGCACTCAGCGTCCGACGCACTGCGTCCTGCCAGCCGGCCCATTTTCGGTCGCGAATATCGGCCGCCATCTGCGGCTCGAAACGCCGCTCGCGTTTCCATGACGCAGCAAAGCCGTCGAGATCCGGGCACACCCCGGCGGCACGGCCCGCGAGATACGCGGCGCCGAGCGCGGTCGTCTCCATCACCGCCGGCCGGTCGACCGGCGCGTCGATGATATCGGCGAGGAACTGCATGGTGAGGTCGCTCGCCGTCATGCCGCCGTCGACCCGCAGCACGGTGCCGCCGCCCGCCGGCCAATCGGCGCGCATGGCGTCGAGCAGATCGCGGGTCTGGTAGCCGACCGACTCGAGCGCCGCCCGCGCAATCTCCGCTGGACCCGACTTGCGGGTGAGACCGAAGAGCGCGCCGCGCGCATTCGCGTCCCACCACGGAGCGCCGAGGCCGACGAAAGCCGGAACGAGATAGACCTGCTCGGCCGGGTCGGCCGCAGCCGCGAGCGCACCGCTCTCGGGCGCGCTGGCGATGATCTTGAGGCCGTCGCGCAGCCACTGCACGGCTGCACCCGCGATGAAGATCGCGCCCTCCAGCGCATAGGTGCGCTGCCCGGCGAGTTGATACGCGATGGTGGTGAGCAGCCGGTTGCGCGAGACCACCATCTGCCTGCCGGTATTGAGCAGCGCGAAGCAGCCGGTGCCGTAGGTCGACTTCATCATGCCAGGCGTAAAGCAGCCCTGCCCGACCGTCGCGGCCTGTTGGTCGCCGGCAATCCCGAGGATGCGGATGGTGCCGCCGAACAGATCAGTGGTGCCGAAATTGGCGGCGCAGTCGCGCACCTCCGGCAGCAGCGCCATCGGAACACGAAAGAGATCGGCGAGCGATGGGTCCCAGGCCGCATTGTGGATGTCGAGCAGCAACGTGCGCGCCGCATTGGTGGCGTCGGTCGCATGCAGCCTGCCGCCGGTGAGACGCCACAGCAGGAACGTGTCGACCGTGCCGAAGGCGAGCCGCCCCGCCGCAGCCGCCGCACGGGCCCCGTCCACATGATCGATGAGCCAAGCGACCTTGGTGGCCGAGAAATAGGGATCGAGCAGCAGCCCGGTCTTCTGCGTGACGCCAGGCTCGTGACCGGACGCGCGCAGGTCGGCGCACGCCGGCGCGGTCCGCCGATCCTGCCACACGATCGCATTGTGAATCGGCTTGCCGGTCGTACGGTCCCAGACCAGTGCGGTCTCGCGCTGATTGGTGATGCCAATGCCGGCGACATCGCGGGCGGTGACGCCGGCGCGCTCGATAGCGGCGCGCACGGTCGCGATCACGCTCGTCCAGATCTCCTCGGGATCGTGCTCGACCCAGCCGTCGGCGGGAAAATACTGCGTGAACTCCTGCTGCGCGGTGGCAACAGGGGCGAGCGCGGCATCGAACACGATGGCGCGCGTCGAGGTCGTGCCCTGGTCGATGGCGATAAGATGGGTCGGCATGAGCGGTCCCCGGATGTCCGGGGCGATCATGCACTAATTCCCAAGGTCATGCAGAAAGGAAGAAAATTGCGGGTGGCGAGCTTTCAATGGCGGCAAGTCGCGCCGGCACCATCTTTCCATTCGCTATTTGCGCTCGCCCACGGCCCCCGTGACGAACCGCTCGACGGCAGCCCGACCGTCCTTGTCGAGGATGAGCCCGAGCTTGCTGCGCCGCCACAATACGTCCTCCGCGGTCTGCGCCCATTCGTGGCGCATCATGTAGCGGATCTCGGCGCCGGTGAGATCGGGGCCGACGCGCGGCCCGAGATCATCAAGACGGGTGGCACCGTCGAGCACCATGCGGGCCCGCGTCCCGTAGGCGGCGACCAGCCGGCGCGCGTGGCGCTCGGCGAGGAACCGAAACCGCCGCCGCAGGTCGGCCACCAGCGTCTCATAGCCCTTGGGGGCAAAATCGCCGCCTGGCAGCGGGACGCCCGCGGTCCATGGCCGCCCGGGTGGAAAGAACGGCGCGAGCCGATCGAGCACAGCCTCGGCGAGCCGGCGAAAGGTCGTGATCTTGCCGCCATAGACGGTGAGCAGCGGGCCGCGACCAACATCCTGGTTGAGCGTCAGCACGTAGTCGCGGGTCGTGTCCTTGGCGCTGCCCGCGCCGTCGTCGTAGAGCGCACGCACGCCCGCGAACGACCAGACCACATCGGCGGGCGCGATCCGCTCGCGGAAATAGCCGTTCACCGCGCGGCAGAGATACTCGATCTCACGCGGCGCGACCGCGGCCGCTCCCGGATCGCCGGAAAAGTCCTCGTCGGTCGTGCCGATCAGCGTGAAGCCGTCGCCGAAAGGACGCGCGAACACGATGCGGCCGTCCGGGGTGGGCAGGATATAGGCATGGCCATGTGCAAACAGGCGCCGCACCACAATGTGGCTTCCCTTGACGAGCCGCAGCGGCAGCGCTTGCTGCAGCCGCAGCACGCTCTCGGCCACGTTCGCGAGCCAGGGGCCGGCCGCATTGACGAGCACGCCGGCCGTCGCGGAGTCGCGGCGACCCCGCGTCTCCAGCGTGAGGGTCCACTCGGCGCTGCGTTCGGCATTGAGGCAGCGCGTGCGTGTGCGGATGATTGCTCCGCGCGCGGCGGCGTCGATCGCGCTCACGACCACGAGGCGCGCGTCATCGACCGTGCAGTCGGAATATTCGAAGCCGTAACTGAAGTGTCGCTTGAGCGGCGCGCCCACCGGATCGTCCGCGAAGGCGACGGTCCGGCGGCCCGGAAGCGTGCGGCGCCCGCCGATCCAGTCGTAGAGCATGAGCCCGGCGCGCACCATCCATATGGGTCTGTCCGCGGCGTCGGCGGGCAGCACGAAGCGCATCGGCCGCACCAGATGCGGCGCGATCCGCATCAGCACCTCGCGCTCGGCCAGCCCCTCGCGCACCAGCCGCAGCGCGCCCTGAGCGAGATAGCGCAGGCCGCCGTGAATGAGCTTGGTGGACGCCGACGAGGTGCCGGACGCGAGATCGTTCTGCTCGACCAGCAGGACCTTGATGCCGCGGCCGGCGGCATCGCGCGCAATGCCGACGCCGTTGATGCCGCCGCCGATTATGGCGAGATCGAACTCCGCCATGGTGCGCCCGTCTGATTCGCCGAGCGGCAGCATGCGGCGGGCGGCGCACCGGCTCAAGGTCCCGCAGCGAGGAGAAAACAGGTTGCCGGCCACGCATTTCTGACGTCTGATTGACTGAATGCTGATGGCTCGTCCCCAAGATTCTGGAACGCTCCATGCCTTATCGTGACCAGCACGTGGTGGTGACCGGCGGAACGGGTGCTCTCGGTATCGCGGTGGTGGGGGCGCTTCTGGAGGCCGGCGCGGTCTGCCATGTGCCCTATGTGAGCGAGGCGGAAGCGCAACGCTTCCCCTATCGCGATGAGGGCCGGGTCGTGCTGGTGTCGGTCACCGATCTTGCCGACGAGGGCGAGGTTGCCCGCCTGTTCGCGAGCGTGCCGCGACTCTGGGCCTCGATCCACCTGGCCGGCGGCTTCGCATTCGCGGCGATCGGCGACACCTCGATGGCCGAGCTGCGCCGCCAGATCGACATGAACTTCACCACCTGCTTTCTGTGCTGCCGCGCTGCCGTCGCGGCGATGACACGGGCAGGTGGTGCCGGCGGGCGGATCGTCAACGTCACGGCCCGCCCGGCGCTCGAAGGCCGGCCCGGCGCCAATATGACGGCCTATGCGGCGAGCAAGGCCGCGGTCGCGACCTTGACCATCGCGCTCGCCGAAGAGGTCGCCGGCAAAGGCATCCTGGTCAACGCGATCGCACCCTCGATCCTCGATACGCCGGCCAACCGCAAGGCCATGCCCAATGCCGACCATGCCGCCTGGCCGAAGGTCGACGAGGTGGCGCGCACGATCGTCTTCCTCGCCTCGCCCGACAACAAGGTGACGCGCGGCGCAATCGTGCCGGTCTACGGGAAGGTGTGAAGACGCCCTGCTGACGCGATGGCGCCCGAGAGACTCACTCCGCAGCGGGGACGAGATCGCGCGCGGGGCGCGCGAGCTTCTTCACGGCGTTCGACGCCACGATGGTGCGATTGCCCGCATAGGCTTCGTGGTTCTTCTCAATGTCGTCGAGGTCATAGAGATAGTTCACCATGATGCCGAACGACTGCGCGAGACCCTTGGGCGAAGGATCGCCCAGCCAGTTGATGCGCTCGAGCCGCGCACCATTGCCGAGATGGAAGCGCGCGACCGGATCGATCGGCGCGCGCGTGCGGGTTCGGGCGGTGAGAAAGTAGGTCGCGGCCGCGCGCATCATTGGTTCGCGCAGGATCTCGACCGCAGCGGGGTCGTGCACCCAGTCGGCCGAATCGAGACCGGCCAGCGCGGCGCGATCCTCGGCCGGAAGTGCGACCTCCTGGGTGAGCTCGCGCTTGAGCCAGGCCGCGAATCCCGGGACCGGCGACAGCGTCGCGAAGGTCGTGAGCCGCGGCAGCTCGCGCGAGATCTCGGCCGCCACCTGCTTGATCAGGAAGCTGCCGAACGAGACGCCGGTGAGGCCGCGCTGGCAGTTGGAGATCGAGTAGAAGATCGCCGTGTTGGCGCGCTCTGCCGGGATCGTTTCGCGCCGCGCCGCCAGAATCGGCGGCACCGCATCGGCGATCTCGCGGGTGAGCGCGACCTCGACGAAAATCAGCGGCTCGTCGACCAGCGCGGGATGGAAGAACGCGTAGCAGCGCCGGTCGGACGGATCGATGCGCGCGCGCAGATCGCGCCAGTCGTCGATCTCGTGCACCGCCTCGTAGTGGATGATCTTTTCCAGGATGTTGGCGGGCGTCGACCAGTCGATCCGGCGCAGCACCAGGAAGCCGCGGTTGAACCAGGACGAGAAGAGATGGACGAAATCGGCATCGACCGCCGCGAGGTCGTCGCGATGATCCATCGCGTCCATCAGCCGCTCGCGCATGGCGACGAGCGACTTGGTGCCGGCGGGCGCGAGGTTGAGCCGGCGGAAGAGTTCCTGCCGGCGCGGCTCGGCGGCGTCGTGGAGCTCGGCGGCGGTGGCGTCCGACGGCGCATCACGCCAGGCCTGGACGGCGCGGGCGATACGGTCGGTATCGGGCCCAAAACGGTGGGCGAGCGCCTCAAAGAAGGCGATGCGCGGGCCGGTGGTGAGCTCGGCAAACTGCAGCAGAATGTCGCGCGCAAGCGCGGTCCCGGAGGCCTCGCCGCGCACCGACACCAGCTCCTCGCACAGGTCGACCAGATTTTCCGACCGCTCCGCCGGCGCGCTGCGCCGGCCGCGGGTACGCTCGACGAGCGCCCTCCCACGATCCGAGATGGTCTGCAACAGCTCGCCGAAAAACGACGTATTCATACGCGGATCATCACTCCGTCCAACGGACAGCCCGGCCGCCGGTCCCACAACCCTATGCCACAGGGATTGTTAAGGTATAGACAAAAACGCGACCGCGCGCCACAGAGTGCGGGAGATATCACCTATTCCCAGACGCTGTCATGACGGAGAGGAACATATCGATGGCTGGCCCGTTGTCCGGTCTGCGCGTTGTCGAATTGGCCCGCATTCTGGCCGGGCCGTGGGCCGGGCAGGTGCTGGCCGATCTCGGCGCCGACGTCATCAAGGTCGAGCGCAGCCGGACCGGCGACGACACCCGCGCCTGGGGCCCCCCCTTCGTCGAAGGCAAGGACGGCGGGCATCTCAGCTCGGCCTATTTCCACGCGACCAACCGCGGCAAGCGCTCGATCGAAGCGGATTTCGAGACCGAAGGCGGCAAGCGCATCGTCAGGAAGCTCGCGGCGCGCGCCGATGTGCTGATCGAGAACTTCAAGGTCGGCGGGCTTGCCAAGTTCGGCCTCGACTACAAGGGCCTTGCGCCCGAATGCCCGCGGCTGATCTACTGCTCGGTCACCGGCTTCGGCCAGGACGGCCCTTACGCGACACGCGCCGGCTACGACCTCATGGCCCAGGGCATGGGCGGCTTCATGAGCCTGACCGGCATGGAGGAGCCGACCCGTGCCGGCGTGCCCGTGTCGGACATCTTCACCGGCGTCTATTCCGTAATCGGGATTCTCGCCGCGCTGGCGCAGCGCGAACGCACAGGCCACGGGTGTTTCGTCGACACCGCGCTGGTCGATTCCACCGTCGGCGTGCTCGCCAATCAGGGGCTCAACTATCTCGTCTCCGGCGAGGCGCCGAAGCGCATCGGCAATGCGCATCCCAACATCGTGCCATACCAGGTATTCCCGGTCGCCGACGGCTACATCATCATCGCGACCGGCAACGACAGCCAGTACCAGAAGCTGTGCGGCGTGCTCGGCGCCCCCGATCTCGCCCAACATGCGAACTACATCGACAACAAGGCGCGGCTCGCCAACCGCGCCGACATCGTCGACAAGCTCTCGGCGCTCACCAGCACGCGCAAGAGCGCCGACCTGCTCGAGAAGCTCGAAGCCGTGGGCGTGCCGGCCGGCCCGATCAACACGCTCGACCAGGTCTTTGCCGACCCGCACATCAAGCACCGTGGCATGAAGCTCGACCTGCCTAGCGCCGAAGCCAAGGCCGGCACCATCCCGGGTGTGCGCACCCCGATCATGCTCGACGGTGTTCCAATGGCGGCCCCGCGCCCCGCGCCCCGGCTCGGCGAGCACACGGCGGAGATCCTGCGCGAGATCGGTGAGGCGTAAGCCAAGGGCGATCCGGCGCCGGTCCCCGCGAAGTGCCTGCGCGGGGTCGGCGTGGCCCCGATCCCGCGCGGCTTTCCGAATATCACTGCTCCACGAACAGCACGCCGCCCACCACCGGCTTGGCGTCGGCCGAAGGCTGGCCGGCCGGCACGATCGTCACGCTGTGCTCGGGCTTGAGCCTGTTGCTCGCCTCGAGGTTCGACGCCACCTCGGTGATGTCGAACGTGAATGGCTTCGAGGCCGCGTGCGAATGGTCATCGCCGTGCGGGATCGCCTCGAAGAAGTTGAACGAGCCGACATAATTGCTGTTGAACGGATCGTCGGGGGTACCCTCCGGCAGATCGAGGTAGACGCGATAGAGCGTCTCGGGCGCCATGGTGGTGGCGAGGTCCTTGAGCACGAGATAGAGCCGGCGGCGGTCGGGCAGCGCTGCAAGCCGCGCTGCGAGCGGCGACGCTCCCTGAGCCGGCGCCTCTGCCACGGAACGCAGCGCGATCCGCGTCGGCTGGGCGCCGAGCGTGACGGGGCCGCTTTCAGCCTGCGCCGCGAAGGTCGCGGGCGGGCCGGCGGCCTCGGAGGGTTCAGCCAGCACCAGCGGTGCAATATGCACGCCTAATGCAATGTGCGGCGTCGCAAGCTGATCGTAGACGTAGTTGCATTTCACCGTGTTGGTCGCATCCTTCACGGGCGACCGCTCGCCCTGCCCGTTGGCGGTGGCGAATACGAACAGCTTGTTGAGCCATGCGGGCGTGTTCGGGTTGGAGTGATTGGTATCCCAGCTCGCCCACAGGCGATCGATGTTGCAGTGATGCATCCAGAACACCGGATCGTTCGCGGCCCACGGGATCGCGCCCATGCCCTGACCGTTGCCGACGAAGACGTGAACGCTGCCATGGATGCCTTGGTCGATCGACTGATCGAATGCGTTGTAGTTGCCGAGCGCGAGCGAGCCGGCCGGGTTGAGATCGCTCGCCGAGCCGGCGCCGGTGAAGATCGGCTGGCCGGCATTCACCGGCTGCCGGCGATTCGGCCGGAAGAGCGGGCCGTAGAGCGGATCGTTCGGCATGCGGAAGCGTTTGGGCAGCGGATAGCCGGCCGGGACCGAATAATTCCAATAGGGCAGCGTGAACTGCGGGTCGTTGAGCACCTTGCGGATGATCATCTCGAAAAAGCAGACGTAAAGCCGATGCCAGGGCAGGAAGAACGGCTCGTCGGCGGCATTGAAATGTGCCTGACACGTATTCCACATCTCGCTGGCGAGCGTCTTTTCCGGCGAGGGGTTCGGGCCGTAGATCGCGTTGAGCGCCGCCGCCTTGCTGGTGTTGGTCGGCACCGCG
>Ga0126384_10001501_pt1 | contig 13844 bp, 11 predicted proteins | sample PanSoiMetPlot_36_FD_92543 | JGI IMG/M metagenome (GOLD analysis project Ga0126384, IMG submission 92543) | Tropical forest soil microbial communities from Panama - MetaG Plot_36 | ecosystem: Environmental > Terrestrial > Soil > Tropical forest > Bulk soil | place: Panama | collected 2016-02-17 | reverse complement strand
CAAAGAGGCCGAGCCGCTCTGTCGGCGGGCGCTGGCAATTCAAGAGAAGGTCCTGGGCCCGAACCATCCTGATGTCGCTGCGAGCCTGAACAATCTGGCAATGCTGCTTTTTTTCAAAGCGGATTACGCTGGAGCCGAGCAGCTTCTACAACGGGCGCTTGCAATCAACGAGAGTGCGCTGGGCACAAACCATCCGGCTACACGAAATGTCCGTGACAACCTAACAGCATTAAGGCAGAGACCCAAATAATCCCAATAGGCATGCGTTGGCGCTCAGCCCGGCTGATAAAACTACTCACTCCTCAGCTCTTAAGATCGACTTCACTTCAACAATGCTCTTCTCCTTCCAATACCGGTTGTAATTCTCGATTGTGGTCAAGCTGCGCAAAAGCATGCGGTCGACGTATAAAGCCCCTTGAAGGTGATCGATCTCATGCTGCAAAATTCGCGCGTGCCAGCCGCTGGCCTCGATCACCCTAGGCTTGCCGTGCTCATCCAGGCACTCTACTCGGACTTCCCTTACGCGTGGCACAATCGCCATAAATCCGGGAAGACTGAGGCAGCCTTCAAAGAATTCGATCTCGGGATCGCCCATCAGCGTCAATTTGGGATTGATGATCACATGGAACGGCACTGGCTGGCGTTCTCGCTCGAATAGCTGCTCGCGCGGAGCGTCCTTGGTGTATTCAGGGCGGTCCTCAATCACCGCAAGCTGGAGTGCATAGCCTACCTGCGGCGCCGCCAGGCCCACTCCAGGAGCATCGCGCATCGTCTCCTTCATCGCCTCAATGAGTCGCTGAATCTCCTGACTGGCAATCTCCTCGGAAGAAAGTGGACGCGCAGCTTCTCGTAATACCGGTTCTCCGGACTGAACAATCTTGAGGCGCACGCTCGCTGCCTGATTCTGAAGATAAGTGTGGAAGTGTAGCAAATCTGTCATGATCGATTTCCCAGAACCAGAAAAGGTGAGCGCCGATTAAGCGCTCACCAGTTCTGTATTGAAGGGGGCCTACTGCTGACTGCATGTAGGCGCTGGAAACGTGGTGATTGTTACCACGCCAACCGCCGACTGTCCCGTACGAAACGGCGTGCCGGGAACCGGCGCCAGTACGCCGGCTGAACTGGCGCTGTGAGCGTCCACAGCACCTTGTGCAAACAGCGCGGCGTAGACAAATCTGCCGTCGGCCGTGGTTGCCACCTGTGACGTCCAATCAAAGGAGGAAAAAGGAGAACCCGGAACCGAATGCAAAGCCCCATTTGGATCAATGCTGAGCGACGATATCTTGCTGCCAAAACCATCGCTGGCAAACAAAAACGGCCCGCTCGGACTCAGAACCAGGCCAAAACTTCCGCTGGCTGATCCGTTGGAAAAAGGAGAGCCGGGAACCGGCGTCAGAACCCCGTCATCCAACTGGTAGGCATCAATCAACGTTGAACCGGCATTGACGTTGTAGACGCGGTTGCTCTTGCAATTCACGTCTTCTGCTGTCGCAGCGCCACTCGCTGGAAAAACTCCCACAGGCGTCAGCGCGCCGTTGGCCGCAATGGCGAACGTGGCTACGGCATTATTTGATCTCAGCCCGGCAACCAGGAATTTTCCGTTCGGACTAACCTTCAGCCCCTGGGCCTGGCCGGCAATAGTAAATGGCGAACCGGCAATTTCAGAGAGTGTCCCGGTCTGGGAAGAAATCGAGAAAACATGGATGTTGGGCGCGGAGTCATCCGTGGTGAAAAGAAACTGGCCATCCGGACTCGGTGTCAAAGAAAAGTTTCCATTGGGAGTGCCTGCCGCAAATGGAGATCCGGGCACTGCCAACAATGTTCCAGTCTGTGGATTTATGAGAAATCCGCTGACGGTTCCATCGCCGTTGTTGCCGGCATACAGGAAGCTCGTCGCCCCTGTTGCAGCGGTCGTAATCTCTTGAGGATCAACGTTGTTTCCCCCGCCATTTCCGCCAGTTGGAAATGGCGAGCCGGCAATTAAGGTGAGGCTGCCATCGTCTGCCACCCTAAAAGCAGAGACGGTATTAGGCCTGTTGTTATCGTCAGTGTAGACAAAGTTGTTCTGCGCGAGCGCGCCTGCTGCTGGCAACAGTATGAGACACAAAAACCATAATCTCCTCATCGCACACACCTTTCTCACAAAATTAATTTGGGGAGCAGCTCTGGATTTAGCTGCACGCAAACTGCCAGAAATTTTGCGAGAGAGTTGCCTGCAAGCAGGAGAACTGCGGGATTTTAAGTTGGTGATTCCGTTCCGAACTTAGATACTGCCGTTCCTAAGGTGTTCGGAACTGGTCACGCGGCATGATCAGGATCTGATTTCAAGATCAGAGGAAGTTGGCCGGCACGAGCCAGGTCCTCTCGATGTAGATTCTCCAATTCCACGGAAGCCGCTTGTTCGGCTGAATTCTGCGATGCTTCCTGGAACCAGGCAATTACCTCGCTTGAGCCGTGGCGCTGAATGATGCAATGCCATTTGGCTGGAGTGATGCGGTTGTCCTGAACGATATCGGCGAAATACGGGGGACGCTCGATCCTCACTGCAGTACACCCTTTCCGCTATGATGCCACACTTTCAAGCAGCAGAAATAAGGAACCGACGTGGAAATTGTTTAGCCTTTTCCGTCTAAGGACTCTGATTTGGCAAGGTCCTGATTCTCTTTCTTGCTTTCTCCGTGGTATTTCTTCGTTTTTTGGACAAATTTTTCATGCCGTATCAGCACGCCCTCAGTTTCGTCTTCTCCGGCTCCTCGGTGTTGAAGTTTCTTTTCCTTCGGCTCTTCGTTTCACGCTCGATCTTCCTCTGCTTCCTCCGTTCCTCTGTGTCGAAGGTCTTGCTTTTGGTTGTGACTCGCTACGCCGTCTCCTCAGTTTCTCCGTGGTGATCTTTGACTGTTGCCCGCGGCTCAGGTGTCGTGGTGTACGTTACAATTCTTCGTTTACCTACAAGGGAAAATACATATGCTGCGAAGCTTTGAGAGTCTTTCTGAGCGCGAGATTCTTGCGCTGGCCATCTCGCTGGAGGAAGAAGACGAGCGCATCTACGCCGACTATGCCGAGGGACTGCGTCAGGACTTCCCTGCGTCCGCCGCGCTGTTTGACGGCATGCGCGAGGAAGAAACCGGTCATCGCCACCGGCTGATCGAGCTGTACCGCGCCAAGTTCGGCGAGCACATCCCTCTGATTCGCCGCCAGGACGTAAGAGGATTTGTCGACCGCAAGGCCATCTGGCTTTTACGGCCATTCCGGCTGGATAAGATTCGCAGAGAAGCTTCCACCATGGAGGTGGAGACTCGCCGCTTTTACGAACGTGCAGCGGAGCGTTCGCAGGACGCAAGCATCCGGAAACTGCTCGTCGATCTGGCCCAGGAAGAGCGATCGCATGAAACGCGCGCGGAGGAACTGGAGCGCCATGAACTCCATCCGGAAGAAGTAGAGAAGGAGGAGCGGGCCAATCGCCGCCTCTTCGTTTTGCAAATCGTGCAGCCGGGTCTCGCGGGTCTCATGGATGGCTCCGTATCAACCCTCGCTCCAGTCTTTGCCGCCGCATTTGCCACCCACAACACGCATACAGCCTTTGCGGTCGGCTTGGCCGCATCCATCGGCGCAGGCATAAGTATGGGATTTGCAGAAGCGCTGTCTGACGACGGCAGCCTCACCGGCCGGGGCCATCCCTGGGTACGGGGGCTCGTCTGCGGTCTCATGACCACCGTGGGTGGTCTGGGCCACACTTTTCCTTTCCTTATCACCCACTTTCAGGTCGCCCTGATCACGGCGATAGTGGTTGTGCTGGCCGAACTGGGAGCGATCGCATGGGTGCGCCACCGTTACATGGAGTCTCCGTGGTTTTCCGCCACCGTGCAGGTAGTGATTGGCGGCCTGCTGGTCTTCGTTGCCGGTGTACTGATCGGCTACTCCTAGGCCTCCACATTGAGCTAGTCAAAGAGTGTCAGTGACGCTATAATTCGCGCGCCTGATTGTCGTCACAACTCCACTATGAGGTGATGAATGAACCTCCCGACCTGGATCCAGGTGTACGACCCCTTTGGACACTGGTGGCTCTCAGCCCTGATAGCCGCTCTTCCCATCATCGTTCTGTTTACCCTGATGGCTGGTTTCCGCGTTAAGCCCCACTGGTCAGCTCTTGCAGGGGCAATCACCGCCGTTCTGGTTGCCTATTTCGCCTTTCACATGCCGTTCTCTCTGGCTGGCAGCAGTTTCCTCTATGGTGTCGCCACTGGATTGATGAACATCATCTGGATTGTCGTGGCTGCCGTCTATCTCTACGACATCTCGGTGAGCACAGGAGACTTTGAAATCATGAAAGCCTCCGTTGGCGGTATTACCTCTGACCGCCGATTGCAGCTTTTGTTGGTGGCCTTCTGCTTTGGCGCTTTTATTGAAGGCTGCGCCGGATTCGGCTCGCCCGTAGCCATCGCCGGTGCTTTTATGATCGGCCTTGGATTCAAGCCTTTCCATTCCGCTGCGCTGAATCTCATAGCCAACACCGCTCCCGTTGCCTGGGGTGCAATCGGAACCCCGGTACACATGCTGACTCAGGTAACTGGGTTGCCGGAGCCCGACATGAATGCCATGATCGGGCGCATTCTGCCCATCACGGCCATCATCGTGCCCTTCTGGCTGGTGCGGGCCATGGTTTCGTGGAAGGAAACTTTTGAGGTTTTGCCCGCGATCCTCATGGTAGGAGTTTCGTTCGGTTCCATGCAATGGTTCTGGGCCAACAAAATGGACAGCAACCTGGTGGATATCACCGCAGGCCTGTTCTCGCTGGGCTGCACAGTATTATTCCTGATTTTCTGGAAACCCAAAAAGGTCTGGCGATTTGAAGATGATGAAGTGCCCGCCGGTGTGGCTGCCAGATCGCTTGGCGCCGCTGCGGCCAACCCTCCTCACTACACCAAAGGACGGGTCTTCGTGGCATGGCTGCCATTTATTATCCTCTCCGTATTTGTTTTCTTGTGGGGCTTTAAGCCGGTCAAAACCTGGATGAACGTCCACACGACTCCCAGTTTTGTAACGGCGCAGGGCAAGCCTCTGGGCGGCTGGGAAACGCCTCTTCACAACAAGGTCTCCCGCGATAAACCGGTTGTCGGCAAGCCATCACCAGAGGGCGCCCGCTTCCAGTTCATCTGGCTCTCCGCTACGGGGACGGGCTGCTTCCTGGCCGCAATCGTCGGCGGGCTGATTCGAGGCGTGACTCCGGTAAAACTGATAAAGGTTTTCGGGCACACGCTCTATCGAATGCGCTGGGCTGTCCTCGCTATCGCCTGCATGTTAGGTCTGGGCTTCGTTACTCGATACTCGGGGACTGATGCCGTCTTGGGACTGGCATTTACCCATACGGGTTGGTTCTATCCCTTCTTCGGCACCTTCCTGGGATGGCTTGGAGTTGCCCTTACCGGCAGTGACACTTCTTCCAATGCTCTGTTCGGCAGCCTGCAGCGTATTACCGCTGAACAACTGCATTTGGATCCCATACTGATGACAGCAGCCAACAGTGCCGGCGGCGTCATGGGCAAGATGGTGGACGCGCAATCCATCTGCGTGGCCACCGCGGCTACCAACCAGGTGGGCAACGAAGGCACCATCTTCCGCTTCGTAGTCTGGCACTCGATTGCACTAGGCGCTATTGTCGGGATCATCGTGATGCTGTACGCGTACGTTTTCCCCAATGCGGTCCCGCACGGTGTTCACTTGATTTCGCAGTAAGAGAGTCCAACAGAAATGCCGCCGATTAAGGCGGCATTTTTGTTTCACTTGAAGTCCCACAAGACCGATCGGTCGATTTGATTGATGGCGGTGCGCCCGGTAAGGGCCATCGCCATCATCAGTTCAGTGCGCAGGATTTCTATCACTCGCGCCACGCCCGCCGCGCCTGCATAGGCCAGCGCGTACAAATACGGTCGCCCAATCAGCACAGCCTTGGCGCCCAGCGCGATTGCCTTCAGCACGTCTGTGCCGCGCCTGATTCCGCCATCCACCAGCACAGGAATTTTTCCATCAACTCGCTCCACTATCCGAGGCAAAGCTTCCGCTGTGCTCGGCAGCGTGTCCAGGTTGCGCGCTCCATGATTGGAAACAATCAGTCCCGCAGCGCCACTGGCTGCGGCGCGGGCCGCGTCTTCAGGATTCAAAACGCCCTTGAGCACAATGGGAATGCCGGCCACTGAACTTAGCCACTCAATGTCTTTCCAGTTGAGTTTGGCATTCAGCAGCTGACTGTAAATCGCGCTGTGCGATGGCCGATGGCTTACAGCGCCCAGGTTAAGGTTAGGCAGCTTGAAATCCGGCGGCAGAGCAAACGGCGTTCGCGCTTCGCGATGGCGCGCGCCCAAAACCGGCGTGTCTACCGTGACGCAGAGAGCTTTGCAGCCGGCAGCTTCTGCCCGGCGTACCATCTCCTGAGTCAGACCTTTGTCTTCCTGGAAGTACAACTGAAACCATATTGGATGTTTGGCCGCCGCGCTGACCTCTTCGACTGCTACCGTGGAAAATGAACTGAGCACCATGCTCGCATCGCCCTGGTTCGCGCCTTCGACGGTTGCCAGTTCGCCATCAGCGTGGCACAAACGATGGAAGGCTGCCGGCGCCAGGAGTATCGGCAGGTCAAACGGTTGGCCAAGCAGTTCGGTGCGAACGTCAATGTCTGAAACATCCACAAGAACTCTTGGCGCCAGGCGAATTCGTCTCCAGTCCTCACAATTGGCGCACAGCGTGAGTTCGTCGGCTGCGCCTCCTACAATGTAGGCAAACGCCATGGCGGACATGCAGGGTTGTGCCAGAGCTTCAAATTCTGCCAGAGACAAAACGCTTTCCAGCGCTGGTTTCTCAGCGGGCATCAGGTGACAGAGCTCCCATTAGATTTGCACTTACGGGGAAACTCAGAATTGTACGCTTGGCAGGGGAAGCCCAGAGCCCAAAACCTGGAGCTAAGAGCCAAAAGTCAAGCGCCGGCTAATACTGCAGGATAACCGTATAGAAGTCGTTAAAGTCGCTTACGGTCGATGTCGTCCCGACCGAGAGCTGCAGGGTGTGATTTCCCTGCTGGAGTTTTATCGGAAAAACTGCAGGAACCACATTCATGTGAGTGGCTGCGGGATTGGCAAATATCTGGGCAGCTCCCAGGCTCTGTCCGTCCAGAGTAACCTGGATGCCGATCATGGTATTTGTTCCCTGGGTCCAAACCGATCCAAAGACCATTAGAGTAGATGGGCCATCGCTGGGCGAAGGAAAGTTTGCCGAGATGGGGAGCGGTCCTTTTTTCGAGACGATGATTTGCGTTGCCATGGATGTGTTCTCCTCTTTCAGATTAATACATAGGAAATATTAAAAGAGATCAAAGTTGTGGGTTTGTGGTTGCCTGGCGTTGGGTTTGGTGTTGGTTTTGCTGTTCTACTAAATACTAACTAATTACTTCTTCTCTTTTCATCTGCGACGTCAGCCATCGCAGCAGGCTGGAACGAACTTCAGGAGACAAATCAGAGAATTGGATTCCGTGCTGGCCTTCGCTGTTCGACCACGCAACCTTTCCGGAAAGTTCAACTTCCTGGTCAGTATCGGGAATCACGAAGAAAATCGAGGCCGGCATGCCGAAGCTCAAAGATCTCTCTATTAGGATCGCAGCGCCGCCAATGCTGAGATTGAGCAGGGTCGCCTCCATTTGCTCGGCTCCATATCTGAATCTCACAGGTACGCTCATTTGAGCGCGATAGTAGCGCTCTTGTTCGGCGCGAAGCGCCTGCTCCTGGTTCTCAGAATCATTCTCACGGTAAGCCTTGAGCTTGCGAATCAACGTGCGCCGCGAGATGCCCAGGGACTCTGCAGCTTTACCCTGGTTGCCGTCAAATTTCTCCAGAGCATGAAAGATCATCTGGCGCTCAACCTGGTTGAGATCGCCATTCAAGGCATGCCCATTGGTCGTTGGCGCTGCTTCCGGCAGCCGCAGATCGGCGGCGGAGATCTCAGTTTCTGGATTCTTCGCGTACATCACCGCGTGGAAAATTGCGTTCTTCAATTCGCGCACGTTTCCAGGCCAGCGATACGAGAGCATGGCCTTAACCGCATCCGAAGTGAATCGCGATTCCGGATAATGCTGCTGCAACAGGTACTCAGCGATGCCCAGAAGATCTTCCGGCCTCTCCCGCAGCGGCGGGATTTCCAGCTTGAACTGCGCCAGGCGATGATAGAGGTCACCGCGAAAGCGCCCGGCCCTTACCAACTCTTCCAGATCCTGATTCGTGGCCGCCACCACTCGCACATCCACCGTAACTTTCTTGCTGCCTCCTAGCCGGTAATACGGAACGCCGTCGAGCACGCGCAGGAGTTTTACCTGAACTTTGGGATCAAGGTCGCCGATCTCATCCAGAAGAAGCGTCCCTTTATCGGCCAATTCAAAGATGCCGGGCTTCATTGCGTCCGCGCCACTGAATGCGCCCTTCTCGTAGCCGAAAAGCTCGCTCTCAACCAGGTGCTCAGGGATGGCGGCACAATTCACGTCAATCCATGGAGCATTGCAGCGAAGCGAATGGGTGTGAATGGAGCGAGCAATCATCTCTTTGCCCGTTCCGGTTTCACCTACGATCAAAACAGCCGCCGGATGACGGGACACTTGTTCCACCAGCTTCAGCACTCGCTTGAGCGCGTCGCTGCGGGCCACAAGACCGTTGGAAGTCCATGCGCTGTGTGGTGACACTGCCAACCTAGCTCCTTCGGGCACCCGGCTATGCTCTTGCAAAGTTCGCAATTCTGTACCCCAGACCTGGACTTTCCTGGCAGGGCTCAGCAACCGAAATTACGCCGCTGTACCCGTTGCCACTGCTCGCCCAATCATGGGACAACTCTCACCGTCAGGCAAGCATGGAGTACAAAAGGTCCATTACCTTCGTCATCGCGCGAAAGCTTTGGGCTCCGGTGTGGGGAGTCGCTCGCAGTCCAAAATTTACGCTTGATCAGCTTCTCTTTTCGCCGGATCACGGAACCATTTGATCGGCGCGCTGTGACAATCTGACCCATCATGAACACGAGCAAAGTGACAAAGTGTCGCAGCGCAGAAGCTGCCGTGCGCCATCATGAGAGTAAGCTTACCGTCAAGTACTGCTGAATGAGTACGTTACGTTTGTCCATCGCCCGGAAGGTTTGGTACCCCGCGTGCGGCGGTCTTGGCCGGGGGAAGGAATACTCATGTCCAGACGGGCGTGGCTGTTTTTGTCAATGGTCTGCTTGCTCGGGGTGGCCGTTGGTGTATACGGCTACCGGACCTGGAGAGTAGACCTGGACATCCCGAAGTTCGTGGCCTACTCCCTGATCGCGCTGCTGGCCTCAAGGCTGCGCGTGAGTTTGCCGGAAATCACCGGCACCATTTCCGTCAGTTTTCTCTTCATCCTGATATGCATTGTTGAGCTGAACTTCAGCGAGACGCTCTTCGCAGGATCCGCGGCCATCCTGATGCAATGCTTTGCCAAGCGCCGCCGCTGGCCCCGGTTTGAGCAGGTGCTCTTCAATCTTTGCAGCGCCGCTTTCGCCATCTGGGGAGCATTCTTCACTTATCATGGCCCGCTGAGTACCCGCTGGCACCTCAATAGGGCTTACCTGTTGATGCTTGCTGGCGGCGTCTACTTCGTCCTGAATACTCTTCCGGTAGCGGCCATCATCAGTCTGACCGAGCACCGGCCTTTGCGCAAAGTCTGGTCAGCCTGCTATTTCTGGTCGCTTCCTTATTACCTGGTCGGAGCTGCGGTAGCCGGTCTGGTCGGCTGGATCAACCAGAGAGTGGCCTGGCAGACCACGTTGTTGGCCTTGCCTGCGATGTTCGTAATCTATCGTTCCTACCGGCTCTACGTCAGCAAACTGCAAACTGAAAAAAGTCACGTGGAAGAGATGGCCGGCCTCCATTTGCGCACCATCGAAGCTCTGGCTCTGGCCATCGAAGCCAAAGATCAGACCACTCACGATCATCTTCGCCGCGTGCGTGTCTACGCTCTTGAGCTGGCCAAACGTTTAAAACTGACTCCGAATGAGGTGGAGGCTCTCCGTGCCGCCGCGCTCTTGCACGACATTGGAAAGCTTGCCGTCCCGGAACACATCATCTCCAAACCAGGGCGGCTGACGCCGGAAGAATTTGAAAAGATGAAAATCCACCCTATCGTGGGGGCAGAAATTCTGGAGAGAGTGCAGTTCCCTTATCCCGTAGTTCCAATCGTGCGCGCGCACCATGAAAAATGGGACGGCACCGGTTATCCCGATGGCTTGAAGGGAGAAGAGATCCCGATCGGTGCACGCATCCTTTCGGCAGTAGATTGTCTCGATGCGATGGCCACGGACCGTCAGTACCGGCCGGCGCTACCGCTGGACGAAGCGATGGAGCGGGTAGCGCAATTGTCGGGGAAGGCCTTCGATCCACAAGTGGTTGATCTGCTTCAGGAGCATTACCGCGATTTGGAAGTGATTGCGCGTTCGAACACTGACGAGCGCGAGAAGCTTTCAACCAGGCTCACGGTCAAGCGAGGCCTGGCGCCGGCTGCCGGTTACGAAGTCAGTACCGGACAAGAGTCAGAGGCTCAAAACACTGCATTTCTTTCATCCATTGCCGCAGCGCGTCAGGAAGCTCAGGCATTGTTTGAGTTGAGCCATGCGTTAGGAAATTCTCTGAGTCTCAGCGAAACCCTGTCTGTATTGAGTGTGCGTCTGAAGCGGCTGGTGCCCTATGACGCTATTGCCACCTTCATTCTTCGCGGAGAAGAGTTGGTGCCTGAATTTGTAAGCGGCGACAACTTCCGTTTGCTGGCGTCGTTGCGGATTCCGATCGGCCAGGGTGTTTCCGGATGGGTCGCTCAAAACCGCAAGGCGCTGGTGAATGGACCGCCCTCTTCTGAACCGGGATACGTAAATGATTCCTCTAAGTACTCCCCGCTGCGCTCTGCCATCTCGGTTCCGCTGGAAGGATTGCAAGGAGTCATCGGTGTGCTCACGCTGTATCACTCAGATCGCGATGCCTACAGTGCTGACCATCGCCGAATCCTGCTCGCCATCAGTTCGAAGGTTGCGCTCTCAGTAGAAAACGCGCTGGCCTTCCAACAAGCCGAGAACTCGGCCACAACCGATTACTTGACGGAATTGCCTAATGCCCGTTCGCTCTTCCTCCATTTGGACCGCGAACTGGCTCGCTGCCGCCGTTTGAATAGCGCCCTCACTGTGATGGTCTGCGATCTCGACGGCTTCAAGCAGATCAACGACCGCTTTGGCCACCTGGAGGGCAATCGCATCCTGCGTCACTTTGCCAAGAGCCTGCAAGGCTCCTGCCGCGAATATGACTATGTAGCGCGCATGGGTGGAGACGAATTTGTGTTGGTCGCGCCGGGACTGAGCAGCTCCGCCGCTCAGATTCGCGGAATCTGTCTGAATGAATTGGCCAATATGGCCGGACGCGAGATTTGCGGCGAAGATCTGCTCTCCGTCAGCGTTGGCTGCGCGTTCTATCCCGACGACGGTGCCGACGCAGAGCGACTCCTTGCGGAAGCTGACCGTCGCATGTACATCCAGAAACAGCAACAAGGCAAAACGCTGTCCTCTCTCGCTCGGGTCCAGGCGATTCCGCCTCTTCTCGACACACTGGTGCCCTAGTGCTGCGTTCCCTGTCTTTAGGATTCCTCCGCCTGCTGGCGATCATGGTGCTCGCCGGCCTGCTCGGGGCGACCCTCATGCGCATCGCTCCCGGATTTGGTTCTGACGAACAGCAACTCAACAGCAGCCTTTCCTCGCAGAGCATTCAGGCGATCCGCCAGGCGCGTCTCGCTGACTCAGACATTCCGCGATATTACGGCCACTATTTTGCTTCGCTCATTCGTGGCGATCTTGGGATTTCTCAGTCGCTCAACCAGCCTGTGCGCGATCTCTTGCGCGACCGGCTACCGGTCACACTGCGCAGCATCGGCATTGCGCTCTCGCTGGCTTGGTTCCTTGGATTGGCGCTGGCGATGGCGGGACAGCTCCTCAATTCCACCGCTTTCACCTTTCTGAGTGAAGGCCTGAGCGGCACATTCATATCCACTCCCGCAGCAGTGCTGGCGCTGCTGTTTGTGTTGTTGCGTTTGCCACCCGAGCTGGCTGCGGCCTTGCTGGTTTTTCCTAAGATCTATCGCTATTGCCACAATCTCTTGCAACAGAGCTACGGACTTCCGCACGTGCTCACTGCGCGCGCCAAAGGCGCAGGACGCTGGCGGATTCTTACATGGCATGTAGCCCCGACGGCACTTCCGCAATTGCTGGCTTTGGTGGGCGTCTCGATCAGCATTGTGATAGGAGTTTTGCTTCCTATCGAGGTGATCTGTGACGTTCCCGGAATAGGCCAGCTTGCCTGGCAGGCTGCTGAATCCCGCGATTTGCCGCTGCTGGTGAATCTCACGCTGGTAGTCGCTTTCATCACCGTGTGCGCGACCATGCTCTCCGATGCCGCCCGGCGTCAATTTGTGAGGAGTGCTGCATGAAAGCCCTTCGTATCGCCGCTGCCGCGTTGCTGATCATCGCAGCTATTGGAGGGATAGGAGCAAAATACTTTGCACCCTCAGGCTACGCGCACCAGTTCCGCGAAACTCCAGACGCTTCCCCGTCCGCGCAGCATCCGCTGGGCACTGACGAACTGGGACGCGACCGTTTCGCCCGCCTTTTGTATGGCATGCGCGTTTCGCTGCTGCTGGCGCCGCTTGCAGCCGCGGTGGCAACCGCTCTTGCCGCGTTTTTAGGTGGCATTGCCGGCTACTTTGGCGGCTGGATAGAGCGCTGCCTGATGGTGGTCGTGGACCTCTTCTTATGCATTCCCTGGCTCTTCCTGCTGATCACCGTGCGCGCCGTTCTGCCTTTGAATATTTCGCCAGAAGCCTCCGTCGTGGTGACCTTCACGCTGCTGGGGCTGCTCGGTTGGGCGGCCTCTGCGCGCGTGATCTGCGCCGGGACCAGGGACATGATGAAGTCAGAATTTGTGTGGCTCGCACGCGCCAGCGGTTTCTCGGGATTGAAACTGCTTCGCTTGCACCTGCTTCCCAATCTGAAGCCCACATTGCTGGCCCAATTCTGGATTTCCATTCCTGTATTCATCATTGCTGAAGCCAATTTGGGAGTGCTGGGACTCGGGGTTTCAGAACCGTTACCTTCGTTGGGCAGTCTGTTGCGCGAGTTGCAACAAATGGTTACGTTACGTCCGGAACCTTGGCAATTCGTGCCTCTCCTTGTTCTCATTTTGGTAGTAAGCAGCTTCCAAACCTTGCTCAACAAACATGAGGTGCGCGTATGAAGCGACTCCGGCGACTTCAGTTTTTATTTGCTTTGGCTTTGATCTTTTCTACAACGGCTTTGCCGGCGCAGAACGGCGGCGAACTTCGCTTCTGTCTCAGTGGAGAGCCTAAGACGCTGAACCCCCTGGCGGTACAGGACAATCAGTCAGAAACAGTTGCCTATCTCACCAGTGGAGTGCTGGTTCGCGTGAATCGCATCACTCAGAAGGCCCAGCCCGAGTTGGCCACTGAATGGAAAGTCCTCGATGGCGGCAAGCGAATCCGCTTCAAGCTGCGTGAAGGCGCTCACTATTCTGATGGCACGCCGTTTTCCTCCGCTGATGTCGCCTATACCATGCAGAAGCTGATGGATCCCGCGCTGCACAGCGCCGTCGGTGACGCGTTCCGCTCCAGTGAAGGCAAGGTTTCTAATCGCATCGTCTCGCCCACCGTGATCGAAATCATTTTCCCCGCGCCGGTGGCCAACCTGGTGAACCTTTTTGATACGGTCGCCATGGTTTCTTCAGCTTCGCCGCTTAAAGAGATGGCGGCCCT
>Ga0126384_10001500_pt1 | contig 13854 bp, 14 predicted proteins | sample PanSoiMetPlot_36_FD_92543 | JGI IMG/M metagenome (GOLD analysis project Ga0126384, IMG submission 92543) | Tropical forest soil microbial communities from Panama - MetaG Plot_36 | ecosystem: Environmental > Terrestrial > Soil > Tropical forest > Bulk soil | place: Panama | collected 2016-02-17 | reverse complement strand
CTCGTCGACGAGCAGATCCGCGGCGCCATCGTGCAGGGCATCGGGGCCGCGTTGTACGAGCATCTCGTCTACGACGAGCAGGGCCAGCTCCTCACGGGCACCATGATGGACTACCTCGTCCCCATGGCCGCGGAGATGCCCGACATCGAGGTCGGTCACGTGGAGACGCCCACCGCCTATGCCGACAGCGGCTTCAAGGGCGCGGGGGAGGCGGGCACGGCCGGCGCTCCCGGGGCCGTGCTGAACGCGGTCAACGACGCCCTGGCTCCTCTCGGCGCGCGGGTCACCGCGCAGCCCATCACGCCCGAGGTTGTGCTGCGAGCGCTGGGGACGCTCTGAGGCAAGCCCGCGCTATTCGAGCACGCGGTCGGCGGCGGCACGATGAGGTCCAGCGCTTGGGCCGCCTTGAGGCTGATGATCAACTCGAAGCGAGTCGGCTGCTCGATGGGAATGTCGGCCGGCTTGGCGCCCCGGAGGATCTTGTCGACGTGGCCGACCGACCTCCGAATGATCTCGTCGATATTCGGGCCATACGAGAAGAGCGCCCCGTTCCGAACCCAGGAACCCCACCCGGTGACGAGGGGTAGCTTGTTCCTGGCGGCGAAGTCGAGAAGCTGCGCCTGACGCAGGTTCATTAGCCGCGACGACACCACGATCATGGCCTCGGCTCGATCTCGCGCGACCGTCGCGAGGGCTGCCTCGAACTCCTCCGGCCTCCGGACCTCGACGGACTGCAGGATGATGCCGAGCCGCGACGCGGCGGCCTGGGTGTCCCTCAGGTCCGGGTCCGGGTGATCCGGGTTCCACACCATGTCAACTCTCGAAAGCCGCGGCATCACCTCGCGGAGGAACTCGAGACATTTGCCCGCCAGCTCGGAGAGCAGGAACGTGAACCCGGTGAAATTCCCTCCCGGGTGGGCGAGGCTCGGCACGATGCCGGCGCGCACCGGGTCCAGGCTCATGATGCCCACGATGGGTATGGAGCGCGTGACCGCTTGCGCGAAGGGCACCACGTCTCCGCCAAAGGCGACAATGACATCGGGTCGGAGCTGCACGAGTTCTTCTGCGAGCCCCCGCAGCCGCTCCGGTCGGCCCTCCGCATAGCGGAGCTCGACCACGAGGTTGCGACCCTCGACGTAGCCGGCCGCCCTCATGGCCTCCCGGAAGACCGACATGTTCGGATCGGCGGTGGGAGTGCTGTAGAGGAGGACGCCGAGGCGATACGTGCGAGTGGTGGATGGCTGCCCGTGCGCCACGGCGGCGCCCAGGAAGACGGCGGCGGACACCAGGACAACCGCGACGTTCCTGGCCGGCGAGAACTTCATGCGGCCACCATAGGAACTCCTGCGAGGGTCGTCAAGCGACTCGCGCGATCAGCCGTCGCGGCGGACGAGGGTCGGCACGTAGACGGCCTCGCGCCCGGTGATGCGGGCTCCTGCGCGCGTGTAGACTCCCGCGATCTCACTGCCCGTGAGAAATACGCCGAAGACCAGGTGCCGCGTCTCCCGCCTCCAGCCGCGAGCGGTGGCCACGGGGATCCGCGCCCGCGCCACGTCGAGCCGCTCCTGGTAGACCACCGCCGCATCGAGGAACCGCCGACGTTCGCGGGCGGAGACCTCGCCCGAGAAGCGCACGCCGCGCCCCTCGCGCTCCAGATAGGGCTTGATCACGTAGGCGTGGTGACCAAAGGCGCGCGCGTCGAGGGTGGTGCGGGCCACGTGGCGCGTGACGGCGGCCGCCTCGGTGGGGGGGAAGAAGCCCTGCTCGCGGAGCTCCCAGAGAAGGGCGAGGAAGGCCTTGCTCTGCGGGATCAGCGCGGCGGGAGACGGGAGCATGGCGATCCTGCCGTCGGCGACAGCCGAGAGCAGAGATGACCAGCGTGGCTCGGCGAGCCAGTCCAGCGGGTAGTACCGGTAGACGAGATCCAGGGGCTGGCCGTCCAGCGTGACGCGGCCGCCGCGCACCGCGAGATCGTCCACCGTGCCGAGGCGACGGCGCGCGCGGGGGAAGGCGAGCTGCGCGGCGCGTGCATGAGCGCGGAGTTGATCGGCATCCTCGGGAACGTCGAGCGCGCCGACCAGGCCGACGGAGCGCACGCGCTTCGGCTCGCCCTTGCCGAGTGCCTGAGCCGCGCAGCGCCGCCAGCTCGCCGCGAGCTTCTGCCAGAAGGAGGCCGAGGGCGCGGTCGCGGCTCGGTGCAAGCGCGCGACGTCGCCCTCGATGGCTCCGGTCTCCCACAGCCCGGCGGGCGTGTCGCTGTTGATCTCGAGCAGCTTCCAGCGTCCATCGGCCGTCCACGCCCAGTCGAAGCGCGAGAGCAGGCTCCAGCCCCCAGCCGTCGCGCGCCGCGCACAGAGCGGAGCGACCGCCTCGGGAATGCCGAGCACGCCGAGAAGCTCCGGGCACCCCGCGAGGTGTGCGAGCACGCGATCCACGGCGCGGCCCAAGACGAGCGTGGCGTGGGCGAGCTCGTACCAGCTTCCAGGCGTCAGCCCGATCGCCGCGAGGGTGAAGTTGGCGAGCCCGTCGGTCCAGGTGTTTGTGTAGCCGTCCAGGGCATGGCGATCGGCCATCGCTCGCCAGGCTGGGCCGACATCGCGTCCCCATCTGGCGCCCCGCCGCCCGAGCACCACCGGGCCCGCTGTCCTCTCGTCGCCGAGCACCAGGGGCGCCCACCACGTGGCGCCCTCGTCGGTGAGTGGAGTCGGCTGGAAGCGCGGACAGATGCCGGCCGGCTCGCCGCCGGCGAGATACACGCCCCAGTTGACGTAGCCCGGACGGCCGCCGAAAGGGGACGGCAGCCAGCGTCGTCTGGGCGGGATGAAGGCCTGCACGATCCAGTCGTCCGGCGCGGCCGTGGCCGTGTCGAGTGCGCCCTGCCACGCCTCGGCGGACGCGAGCGCGCCCAGGACGACGCGCTCGGAATAGCGGCCGAGCACGGGCTTGAGCACCCAGTCCTCCGGACGGGCGCGCGCACGCTCAAGCCAGCCCTCTGACGCGAGACCGGTCGGCGGCACAATGCGCTCGACCAGTTCCGCCTCGGCCCGCGTGAGCCAGTCGCCGCGGTGGAGGAGAGTCCAGAGTGCGGCGAAGCAGCTCTTGGCCTGGGCCACGATCGCGCGCGGATCGTTGAGCCATCGGACGCCACTCTCCAGCAGAGCGCCCGCCGCAGGGAGCTCGTGGAGATATTCCGTCGGATAGTGGCGGAGCACGATGTCGACGGGGCGTCCGTAGGCCACGGCGCGACCGTTCTCGACGGTCAGGGAGGGCGCATCGACCACGTCCCACGCCCAGCCGAGCGCCGCCGCCTCGCGCCCGAAGAGATAGGCGAGCCGGAACTCCTCGCGGTGCGCCGGATCGCACAGGATGGCGAGCCGTGGCTGCTCCGCCACATCGTGCGGACGCCAGGACATGGTGAGGGCGCGGCGAAAGCGGGCGCGCGCCCCGCGGTTCGGATTGCCGCGCGCCGGCCCGAGCGCTTCCGCGGCCCAGATTTCGCGCTGGCCGGCGGGCTTGTCGCAGTTGTATTCGAGCGCGGCGAGGCCGCCATCCATCCGCTCGAACATGTCGAAGCGTCCCCAGAAGAGCGGCACGCCCAGCGGCCCACGCGCGTAGATCTCCTTGGCGAGCGGGAACTCCGGAAGCGGCAGCCCATGGAGCGCGTCGTCGCAGGCGAGGAGCCCGTCGGCGAGCCGTCTGAGCAACCGGTCGAGGGCGCCGGCGGACTCATTGAGATCAGCGGCCAGCGTCGGATCGAGACGGAGCGGCGCGCGAGAAGCGACGCGCTGCTCTCCCGGGACGCTCTGCTGGCACCAGCGGACGAGGAGATGATCGGAGAGCGCGCGGCCGGCGCGGGGTCGCCGCGGCTCAGGCAGAGGCGCCGGGCGCGCCATGGTAACCGCCACTCGAGACCTTGCCCCCCGACCAGCGTCCGCCCTGGTTCGAGTAGCGCGAGTACGACGGCGGCTCGGAATAGTAGTAATACGTGCCGCCAAAGCTCGTCCGGTAGTACCGCCGGCCGTCGGGGCGGCGCTCCCAGCAGCCATTGGGATCGTCCCAGCCGGCCGAGCCGGGTGCGATGGCTTGCTGCGGAGCGCAATCGGGGGCCTTCGCCGACTCCGGCCGCGAGTCGCACCCGGCCAGCGCGGAGGCGGCGAGGATGCCCGCGGTGAGATGGAGGGCCAGCTGTCGATCCATAGGCTTCGCGCGCTTCTTCGTGCGCTCAGCCACGACGGCCGATCCCGCTGGTGACGGCAACTGGAAGCCGCGTGCGCAGGTAGGTGAGGTAGGCGGCGAGGTCTTTGCCAGGTCGCTGCCAGACCCAGACCCGCACCCGGCGCACGCGCATCTCGTCGAGATGCTCGAGGCTCGGCATGTCCTCCTCGCCGAGGAGGTACCGGTTGTCGAGGGCGCCCGCCCGCTTCTCCCCGTGACGGGCACTGTCCAGCAAGAGGCAGGCGCCTCGCCGTGCCGGAACGCGTGTGATCCGCCGTCCCAGGTCGAGCAGGAGCGGGATCTCCTCGCGTCCGTCCAGCGCGCCCTCGGGGTCGTACCAGCCATTCCAGGCCAGGGCAGAGGCGATGCCGAATTGCTTCCTCAGCTCGTAGGCGAGCCGGAGCGCGAGCGGCCCGGGCAGGTCGAAGATCCAGAGCGTGTCGCGGGCAGGGGAGGGCAGCTCGCGCAGGAGCCGCTCGAGCCACGCCTGCCGTCGCTCACGCCGCGGTCCTTCAGAGAGGCAGCATCGATAGTGATGGGCGGAGGCGAAGGGTGTGGCGCGAAACCACGGCTCGAGGGAGCCGACGCCGTGCCGCCACGCGCGCATGGCGGAGAGCGCCCGCGCCTCGGAGACGACGCTTCCCGCCATCAACTCCCCAGGAAGTTCATGGCGCCGACCATGACCGCAGCCAGCACGATGAAGAGGCCTTCAAGCTCGAGGCCCAGCATGCGGTTGTCCGCCTCGAGCTCGGCGGAGAAATCGCGCGGGTCGAGCCAGTCGTACACCTTGAAGAAGATGAGGACGAGGGCCATGCTGATCACCGTGTCCACGAGCGCCCAGGCGAGACTGCGCGTGGACTGGATCGCGGCGAGCGAGATGATGGCCAGCGCGATGTAGAGCCCGCGGAGCACGTGCCCCACCGCTCCGTCCTTCCGCTCCGAGGCGACGCGGAGCGAGAAAAGGTTGAGGTGGCCGAAGGTCCAGCGTACCACGAAGGCCAGGACCATGAAGCTGATCGCCCAGCTCACGGCGATCGAGTAGCCCTGCACGAGCATCATGAGTCGCCGGCCCTCCCGGTCACGAAGCGGTCGACGGGCCAAAAGCGGCCCACGGAGACGTCCACGAAGCCGCTCGGCCACGCCTCCACGGACAGCCATCCGCGCGGATCGGTCTCGGATCTCAGTACCTGGTAGGACAGGGTGTCCCCTACTGCCACGTCCACGGGGCCGACCACGCGCGAGACGGTGGCGTTGCCCATCTCCGCGCGTGTATAGACGCGGCCGTTCCAGCCCGCCCGGCCGTCGGGTCCCACCGCCAGATCGATGTGGTCGTAACGGACGATCCGGCCGTCCTCGAGGGCGAGCCAGGCCGTTGTGCCTCCGCGCTCGATCCTCACGACCGGCCACTCGCTGGAGGCGTCACGGTAGGAGAGGATCGCCGTCACTTCCCACTGCTCGCCGACGGCATGGACCTCGTCGCCCAGCGCGAGGCTGGCGAGCGCCTGCGGATCGCCGGCGGGTTTCCGTCCGGGGAAACGGTCGAGCCAGCCCACGCCTTGCCCTCTCTGGCCACGGTGAGACAGCGAAGCGACCGTGCTCAGTATAGATGGCGCGACTTCCCGGGCCAAAAAAGCCGAAGGCGAGGGTCTTCGTGCGAATATCCGGGCACCGACGACCTTGCCGTTCGAGGAGAGAGACCATGCCGGGGAAGAGATCGACCGCGGATTCGGGGGCGCCAGGAGCCTGGCGGGACTGGGTGCTCCTCGCGCTGACCTTCGCGGCGGGGTGCGGGGACGCGCTCAGCTATCTGGGACTGAGCCACGTGTTCACCGCCAACATGACAGGCAACGCCGTGCTGCTGGGGCTCGCCATCGGGCAGACCCAGGAGCTGCAGATAGCGCATTCCACCGCGGCCATCGTGGGCTTCGTGGGGGGCGTGGTGATGGCGACCAAGCTCGTGGGCCCTCCTCGCGATCGCGTCGTCTGGTCGTCGCGCATCACCTTCGCCCTCGGCCTGGAGTTCGTGGTTCTTCTCGCCTTCGCCGTCGGCTGGCTCCGCGGGCCGCGCACCACTCTCTACGGGCTTCTCGTCATGATCGTGCTCTCTGGCCTCGCCATGGGGATCCAGAGCGCGGTCGCGCGGCGGCTTGCCGTGCCCGGCATCTCGACCACGTACATCACGGGCACCATCACCACGCTGGTGGCCGAGCTCACCTCTGTTTCCGGCGCCGTGGGCGAGCGGCGGCGCATGACGGCGGTCATTGGCGCTCTCGTGGCGGGCGCCATCACGGGTGGACTCATGCTCACCCACGCCCGCGCGGCCGCCGGATTCGTGCCCGCGGTCGTAGTGGCGGCCGTGCTCGTCGCCGTGGCGGGCTTTCCCCGCATCACCTCCGAAAAAGCGCAGTAAGATGCCGCCAGCCATCGCTCTTGCCTCGGAGGAACACACACCGTGAGCCTGCGTCCGATGACCGTGCTGATGCCGTTCTACACGCCTTTCTACACTCCTCTCGCCGCGGGCGTCGCGCTCGGCCATTTCCGGCAGGAAGGTCTCGACGTCGCCTGGCAGGCCGCGGCGGCCTACGGCAAGAGCACGGTGGACGCCGTGCTCGACGGCAGCATCGAGATCTCCCTCGGCGGCCTCATGCGGAGCTTCGACCTCGCGGATCGTGGGGGGCGTCTGCTCCCGCACTTTGCCGAGGTCTGCAGCCGGAGCGGCTTCTTCCTCTTAAGCCGCGAGCCGCGGCCGAGCTTTCGTTGGATCGACCTGGTGGGCAAGACGGTCATCTCCTTCGCAGAGGCGCCCACGCCATGGCAGTGCATGCTTACGGTGCTGCGCCGCGAGGGAGTGGACCCGGCGTCCGTGCGCATCGAGCGCCATCGCCCGGTGGCGGAGGCGCTGGCCGCCTTTCGATCGGGGCACGGCGACTTCTTCGAGCAAACGCAGCCTATCGTGGAGCAGATGCTCGCCGCGGGCGAGGGGCACCTTGTCGCGTCCATGGGCGAAGCGACGGGACCCGTGCCCTTCACCTCGTACATGACCACGCCCGACTTCCTCCGCCGCGAACCGGAGACGCTGCTGCGCTTTACGCGGGCGCTCTATCGCACCCAGCGCTGGCTCGCCAGCCACGACGCCAAGGCCATCACGGATGTGGTCGCTCCGGGCTTTCCCGACATCGACCGGGGGATCCTCGAGCGAGCCGTGGCGAGATTCTCGCGGCAGAGCACGTGGTCGGGCGATCCGATCCTGCGTCGCGCCGGCTTCGACTATCTCCAGCGGATCCTCCAGACGGGTGGCTTCATCTCGAAGACCCACCGCTACGAGGATCTCGTGGACACCGCCATCGCCGAGCGGGCGGTCGCGGAGCTAAAGGGGTCGGTCTGAGACGGCGAGGTTGAAGCTTAGCCCCTCACCCTGCCCTCTCCCCAGAGGGGAGAGGGGATCTGAACCCTCGCCCCCGGAGGGGGAGAGGGCAGGGTGAGGGGCCCGCCGCTACGAGCTGAACTTGTCAGGGAACTGCTTCACGATAGCCTCCGCGAGCGGGTCGGCGATCATCTGCATGTGGCCGGCCGCGGTGCGCACCGCCGTGTACGCCTTGGCGGGATCCTTGGCGGCCTGGGCGTCGATGACCTCCTTGAGGGTGACCACGTGGTGCTTGACCAGGTCGGCTACCACGCTCTTGGGCAAGTTCGGGTTGGCCGACTGCAGGAAGGCGCCGAAGTCCTGCGTGTAGCCGATGAGATCGGCCACCGCCTTGTCCTGCTTCGCCTTGTCGCTCGTGGCCACGCCCACCGTGTAGTCCACCACCATGCCGATGTGCTTCCGCCACAGGGGCAGGAAGGCATCCTCCGCGCCCTGGCCGTACACGCTGCCGATGGCCTTGGAGATGGCCACGGAGTTGGCGTCGAGCGCGGCGGCCGCGGCCTTGAACTCAGCCTCCCGCCCGCCGAGGGCGGCGCCGGTGGCCGCGGCGGCAAGATAGATGTGCTCCTGGAAGAGCGTGTTGAGGGTGGAACGAAGTCCCGACGCCTTGGTGCTGGAGGTAGTCATCGCCGCCATGGTGTGACCCTGCTGCGCCTCCGCCCGCGCGATGGGCTCTCCAATGTTCGCGGCCAGGATCGCCGCGGCCGCGACGGCTCCCACGATGCTCGAGACGACATGCTTCATGGCTCTCTCCTCCGGGTGAATGGGTTACTTGACGCGGATCTCGCCGCGCATCGACCGGTGCCGCTCGCAAAAGTATGGGTAGACACCGGGCTTCGTGAGATCGACGGTGAAACTGGCGCCTTTGCCCTCCAGGCGATGGCTGAATTTGCCGTCCGGGCTCTCGGGAGTGCCCGAGGTCACGGTGTGGGTGATGTCGTCCTGGTTCGTGAAGCTCACCCTGGTCCCCGCCGGCACATCGATCGGCGTGGGCTTGAACTGAAAGGTCTGGATGGTCACGCTCCGCTCCGTGCTCGCGGGCGCGCCGAGCGTCACGAGCAGGCCGAGCGCCACCGGCGTGCCCGCAAAGGCTCCTGCCGCCACCGACTGCCAACTCTGCCTCCCGTCCATCGGCGCCTCCTCGGTGGCTGCCTCGCCACTCACGGAGATCTACGGCGCCGGCGCGCGGACGGATTGGGAAGGAGACGCGGAGAGGTGGGGAGGGAAAGCCGGAACTGCTAACTACGCACGGGCAACCCTGATTGGATTGCCTTGGACCTTATTTCGCGAAGCGACCGGGATTGAAGGCGTCGAGATTGAGCTTCGTGCTCCCCGTCAGGATGAGATCGGCGATGGCGCGCCCCATGGGCGGGCCATACACGATGCCCTTGCGCGCCGCGCCCGTGCCCATGTACACGTTCTCGAGCCCGGGGACGCGGCCGAGCAGGAGCAGGCCGTCGGAGGCGAGCGGGCGCAGGCACGCGGTCTGGTACACGACCTGGGCGTCGGCCATCGCGGGCAGCATCGTCACGAGCGCCGTCCCGATCTCGTCGCGGGCCTCCGCCGTGGTCTCCTCGTCGAAGCCCGCTTCCTCCTCGGTGGTGCCCGCCCACAGGAGACCGTCCGTCTTCGTGGTGGCGTAGTTGTGCCCCCAGCCCACCGAGCAGGTCACGGGCGGCCCCGGCGCCTGCAGCCGGAGAATCTGGCCCTTGAGCGGGCGCACCTCGATGGGCGTGTCGATCCAACTCGACGACTCGCCGCTCCACGGGCCGAGGCCCAGCACCACGGCGGAGCAGGGAACCTCGCCGCGCTCGAGGATCATTCCGGTGACGCGGCCGCCGGAGCGCCCCAGCCCGGTGACCCTCCCGTGCCGCACGGTCACGCCCATCTGCTCGGCGGCGCGGGTGAGCGCCAGCACGAGGCGATAGGGTTCGACGTCTGCGGTGCCGTCGATCAGGACGGCGCCGATCGTCTCCTCGGAAATGCGCGGCTCTACGCGGCGAGCCTCGGGGGCGTCGAGCCAGCGCGCGGAGTAGCCAGGCTGCTGCTGCTGCCATGGCAGGGCGGCCTGGAGTCGACGCACGTCCGCATCCGTGAGGGCGAGAGCGAGCGACGGCCGCACACGGAAGTCGACGTCGATCTTCGTCTCCTCGACGAGGGTCTCGGCCAGCTCGCGATGGAGTCGCATTCCCTCCTGCGCCATCTCAGCCAGGGGCCCGGGGATGCCGAAGCCGCTCAGCGGGCTCAGCCCGCCATAGGCGTAGCCGGAGGCGTGGCTGCCGATGGCGTCGCGCTCGATGACGACGCTCGCCACGCCGCCCTTCGCGAGGTAGTACGCCGTGGCCATACCCACGATGCCGCCGCCCACGATCACCACGTCGCCGCCGCTGGTCATGCGAGAGGTCCTCTCTTGCTGCGAATGTCGCCGATCCTGTCAGAGTGCGCCGAACAAGTCAACGCACCGCGCCGGGTCCCCGCGTATTGACAAGGTCCTTGACCGTCCAGCCATGGAGGTCGTGCTCTGCCATGCGCGTCTCCGCGAACTGCTTCCAGCGGTCGTACTGTCATCTCCAAGGAGCGCGGCAATTTTCCGTTGGGCGAGCCCGGCATCGGCTACACTCGCCGCCTACGGCTGGATCGACCAAACTGTGTTCCCGAGCCGGACGGAAGCGGGTCGCCCGCAGTGTCATGGGCTTCCCTACGGAGCCGCGACATGACGCGACGTCGGAGCCGATGGAGTTACCCCAGCAAGATTGCCGCGGTCGTGCTGGGCTTGACCTTCGGGTCGTTGATCCTCGGTGACGGCCGGCGGACGCCGAGCCGCTCACGGGCCTCACGTCGCCCGGCGATCTGGTGACGTTCGACAGCAACACTCCCGGGCGTGGCCGTCACCGACCTCCAGGCCGGCGAGACTCTGCTGGGAATCGACCGCAGGCCGGTGCGGCCTGGCGGCCAGCGTCGAGGCTGGCCCTTCCATCCCTGGGCCATCTATCCTCGCCCTGCTCGCCGTCGGAGGGCTCGGCCTCATCGTCCTGGGTCTCCGGCGTCGCGGCGGCCGCGTAAGCGGACTCCCGCTGCCGTAGCCTTGAGGCCTGTAGAGCACGGGTCCCGCCTAGTCGCGCGACTCAGGGAACCGACGGTACTGGCGCGAGTTCGGCGAGCCGACACAAGGTGATCGACAAGGGTTTTGCGCTCGTCGCGGCGCTCGCCTTCGAGGTGAGCGCACCCGAACAGATAGAGAGCGTCATCGCCACCGTGGCCAAGGCACGCCCCGACGCATTCGTCGCGGCGGGCGATCCCTTGTTCTGGATTACCCGGCAACGGCTCATCGAGGCGGTGGCGCGCCACCGACTGCCCACGATGTGGGAGTACCGAACGTGGGTCGACGCGGGGGGCCTCATGTCCTATGGCGCCAACCCGGACGACCTCTATCGGCGGGCCGCGACATACGCGGACCGCATCCTGAAGGGCACGAAGCCGACCGATCTTCCCATCGATCAGGCGACGAAGTTCGACCTGACGATCAATCTAAAGACGGCCCGCACCCTCGACATCACGATCTCCCCTCCCGTGCTGCTCCGTGCGGATCATGTCGTTCAGTGATGGAGATTTGGGCGTGGCCCAGACGGAGAGCCGACGATGACCACGATCGCGAACGTCCAGGCCGACCACTACCTGATCAAACTGCCCGTGATCCTCTCCGACAGCACCCACGGGCAGATCGCACACTTCGAGCTGGTTACCGTGCGCGTCCGCGATGCGGACGGACATGAGGGCGCCGGCTACACCTACACCGTAGGCGCCAACGGAGCCGCCGTGCTCGCAACCATCCAGCGCGACCTGGCCCCACGGCTGATCGGCGAGCGCGCCGACCTGATCGAGGCGCTCTGGAAGAAGATGTGGTGGGCGCTCCACTACGGCGGGCGGGGCGGGACGGCGAGCATGGCCATCTCCGCCGTGGACATCGCGCTCTGGGATCTCAAGGCGCGGGCACTCGGCGTCCCGCTCTGGACCTTGCTGGGCGGCCATGAGGCCAGGGTTCCGTGTTACGCGGGTGGCATCGATCTCGACTTTCCGCTGGACAAACTCCTCGCGCAGACCGACGACAACCTCAAGAAAGGCTTCCGCGCCATCAAGATGAAGGTTGGCCGGCCCCAGCTCTCCGAGGACGTGGCGCGCGTGAAGGCCATGCGCGAGCACCTCGGCTCCGACTTTCCGCTCATGGTCGACGCCAACATGCGCTGGACTGCCGACGAGGCGATCCGCGCCGCCCGCGCGCTGCAGCCCTATCAGCTCGTGTGGCTGGAGGAGCCCACCATCCCCGACGACGTGCTCGGGCATGCGCGCATCGTGCGGGAAGGCGGCCTCCCCGTAGCCACCGGAGAGAACCTCCACACGCTCTACGAGTTCGCCCAGATGATCCACGCGGGCGGGGTGACCTTCCCCGAGCCCGACGTGACCAACTGCGGCGGCGTCACCGTATTCATGAAGGTGGCCCGCCTCGCCGAGGCCTACAACCTACCCGTCACCTCGCACGGCGCCCACGACATCACCGTGCATCTCCTCGCCTCTACACCCAATCGCTCCTACCTGGAAGCTCACGGGTTCGGCCTCGACCGCTACATCGCGCATCCGCTGCTGATTCAGGACGGCTTCGCCGTCGCGCCAGACCGGCCCGGGCATGGGATCGAGTTCCACTGGAAGGCGCTGGAGGCCTGCCGGGCCTAGTGTTTCGTCTCCGAAGTCAGGACAAGAACGTTCCCCTCTCCCCTGTGAGGGGAGAGGGCAGGGTGAGGGGAGTGTCGGTGAAGAGTTGCTCGACGGCTCGACCCTCACCCCGACCCTCTCCCTGGACAGGGAGAGGGAGCAAGTTGTCAGCACCTTAGAGACGGCCACCGGCGCCCCACGGCCCCCCGAGCTTCGGCGCCTTCGGCATGCTATATAGGCTGTGCCGCCAGACTGCGCGGGTTCCCATCGGTTCGGCAGCCGTGCCGATGAATCACCTGCGAGGACCCGACCCACCGCGAGGCTCGTGCTCGCTCGGGTTGTCGCAGCGGCCCTGCTTCTAGCCGTCCAGCCTGGAGCCGCCGTCGCCCAGCCTGCGTCGAAGGTCCCTCGGATCGGCTACATCTCGCCTGGCTCGCCTTCCAATCCGGCGCGAGTGGCTCGACTCGAAGCGTTCCGCCATGGCCTGCGTGAGCAGGGCTATGTGGAGGGTCAGAACATCGTCATCGACGCCCGTTGGGCTCACGGCAGCTGCGATCGCTATGCCGAGCTCGCGACCGAGCTGGTCCGACTGAAGGTCGATGTGCTCGTGACCGTGGGCGCGGCAGGAAGCCAGGCTGCCAAGCGAGCGACGAAGACCATTCCCATCGTCATGACCGTCGTGAACGATCCCTTGGGCGGTAAGCTCGTCGAGAGTCTGGCGCATCCCGGCGGCAACCTCACGGGGCTGTCGATGATGGCCCCCGACCTCGTGGGGAAACAGCTGCAGGTGCTGACGGAGATCGTTCCCAAGCTCTCCCGCGTGGCGCTTCTCTCGAATCCGGCAAGCCCTGGGAGCGCGCCTCAGCTACGAGTGGCCGAAACGGTTGCACCAACGCTGGGGTTGCGCCTGCAACTACTCGAAGCGAGGACTCCTCAGGAGATCGACCAGGCCTTCGTGGCGATGAGTAAGGAACGGGCTGGGGCGCTCGTGGTTCTGGCGGATTCCGTCTTCACGAATCAGGCAAAACAGCTGGCAGATCAGGCCGTGAAGATGCGTCTGCCCACCATCTTCGGACTGAAAGAGCATGTCGACGCCGGTGGCCTCGTGGTCTACGGAGCGGACCCGCTCGACATGGAGCGCAGGGCGGCCGCCTTCGTTGCCAAGGTCCTCAAGGGCGCCAAGCCCGCAGACCTGCCCGTCGAGCAGCCGAGCAAGCTCGAGCTGATCATCAACCTGAAGACGGCCAAGGCGCTCGGGCTGACCATCCCGCAGTCGGTGCTGCTGCGGGCGGATCAAGTCATTCAGTAAAGCGCCGTCCATGAACGCATTGGGCCGGCCGCGACGCCGCCGGACGTGGAGGGGTGTCGGGGTGTCGCTCCATCCGGGCGTTCTGCTGGCGCCTGCGCTTGGGCTGTGGCTCACCGTGGTCTCGATGATCGCGGCCCCGCCCGCGCGCGCCCAGGAGATCCCGACGCTGGCCACGCAGGCCCGCGTGACGCAGTCCTAT
>Ga0126384_10001499_pt1 | contig 13856 bp, 12 predicted proteins | sample PanSoiMetPlot_36_FD_92543 | JGI IMG/M metagenome (GOLD analysis project Ga0126384, IMG submission 92543) | Tropical forest soil microbial communities from Panama - MetaG Plot_36 | ecosystem: Environmental > Terrestrial > Soil > Tropical forest > Bulk soil | place: Panama | collected 2016-02-17 | reverse complement strand
TGACCTCTTCCCCGATAGTGCAGTTGCTTCAGTGGCGGGTTTGGGTGGCACCGGCGCCGGCATCGGGTCAATGATCTTTATCTTTACTACCGGTTGGGTAGTCGATCATTTTTCGTACGTGCCTGTTTTGGTCGCCGCAGGTTTATTAGCGCCGATCGGTACGGTTGTATTGTTTATTCTGAGCGGAAGGATAAAAAAATTGCAGATTTCATATTGAAGATTGAGTTTGGTGCTTTGTACTTGCCGTTTTGTACTTTGATTGCTCGTACGTGCACGTCTTCGAAGAACACACAACAAAGTACCAAGCACCAAGTACAAAGCACAAAACACTAATCTTTAATCTTGAATCTGCGGTAACGGAGTCATTATGCAAAACTACATGGACTTAAAAGGTAAAGTGGCAATCGTAACCGGAGCTGCGAGTGGCATCGGGCACGCCACCGCACTCGCGCTGGCCAACTGCGGAGCAGCCGTGGCAATAAACTTTCATCGTAACGAGGCTGGGGCGGAGCTGTTGAAGAAACAAATCATCACCGAGGGAGGCAGGGCCATAACTATTCAAGCTGACGTCACCGTGAGCGCTGACGTTGAAGCGCTAGTGCGGCGAACCACCGAGGGGTTAGGTCCGGTTGACATCCTGGTGAACAACGCTGGTTCGCTGATCGAACGTCTCCGTATTCTTGAGCTAACTGAAGAGCGTTGGGATCAGGTCGTTGATTTAAACCTGAAGAGCACCTTTCTGTGTTCGAAAGCCGTTGCCCCGTCTATGATCGAGCGCAAGACAGGTGTGATCATAAATCTCTCCTCCATTGCTGGACGGAACGGAGGGGCACTCGGCTCAATTCACTATTCGACCGCCAAGGGCGGCGTGATCACTTTTACTAAAGGCCTGGCAAAGGAACTGGCGCCTTTTGGAATTCGAGTTAACGCTGTCTCGCCGGGTGTCATCGATACTCCATATCATGAACAGTTTTCGACATCGGAGATGATGAAAGGCTACGTGAATTCGATTCCATTGGGTCGAGTTGGAAGAGCCGATGAAGTAGCAAAAGTAGTCCTCTTTTTAGCTTCGGATGCCGCTAGCTATGTGGTGGGCGAAACGATTGAAATCAATGGCGGCATGTTCATGGATTGATGCCAAGGATAAAACGGATGTTCACCGACTTGAATAAATAACAGGATAAGAGCAATTGTTCATGAGAATCCGTTTCCATTGGCTCACTCCGCGGCTGATACTGTTTTTGTCCTTAACTTTAGTTGGCCCGGCGCTGCTTGGGCAGGACGCTCGCGAGCTACAACAGGAAAAACTCACCAGCAAGAAACTCGCTGGTGAGCATCCACTCCTTGAGTTAATGCGTTCGCGTAAGTCGCAACTGAAACCTGAACTCGCAGGCGTTCACCCGCGCGTGTATGTTACCGAAAAAGAATTAGAGCAACTCCGGGTTCGAAGTCGCACAACTCATCGGGAATTGTGGCAAGAGGTTGTGCGCAACGTTCGAGCATTGCGAACCGAACCGGCAGCACCACCGGCCCAGCAACGTCGAGCGCAGAATGACGTCGGGCTGGCTATAGCTGAAGCAGCTTTCGTCTACAAGATTGAGGGCGATAAGAAGTACCTCGACGCGGCAAAGAAGTTTATGGATGCGGCGGTGAGTTACGACATTTGGGGCTACGCCAATAACAAGCCGAATGTCGACCTTGCTGCTGGTCATCTGCTTTATGGTTTGGGTTGGGGTTACGATCTGCTCTACAACGATCTTGGTCAAACCGAACGCACTCGTTACCGCGAGAAGCTAATCAAGCAGGCTCGTTTGCTGGCCGACTATTTCAAGCCTAAGCCGGGAAAGACCTACGCATACAGTCAAAATCATACCTTCATTCCCATCGCCGGGTTGGGCGTGGCAGCGTATGCCCTTTACGATGAAACCCCTGAGGCTGCGGAGTGGGCGGCACTCTCGCGTGCGATCTTTGATCGCGTGCTTGCAACCTATTCGCAGGATGGCTACTACTACGAGGGTTTTGAGTATTGGATTTTTTCGACACCATGGTTGGTCCATTACCTGGACGCACACGCTCATTCAACCGGCGAGGATCTTTACGATCGACCTGGCTTTCGCGAGATGTACAAGTACGTTGCGCACTCGATGTTGCCTGACGGTAATTACGTATTTGATTTCGGCGATATTTTTGAAGGTCCACTGACACGCGCGGGCAAAGGCAACGAATATCCTCGCACACATCCGAACGGTCACTTCAATACCAACTACAATTTGCTTTACCGTTTGGCCCAGCGTTTTCACAGTGGCGAAGCCCAGGGAGTTGCCGACTGGCTGCGAAGATTTGATCAGGTAAACGCCGAAGATTATTGGTCACTACTCTGGTATGACGCGTCTCTAAAACCTGTTCCGATAGAAAACCAACCAACGTCACATCATTTTCAAGATCACGACGTGATGTTTTGGCGGAGCGATTGGACTACGAACGCAACTGCTTTTGCTTTTAAGTGTGGCCCGAGCGAGGGACATCACACAACGACGCTCTTGCAGAAGTTTCCGGATTGGCGTTTATCTTCCGGACATGCTCATCCGGACGCTAATAGCTTCATCATCTTTGCCAATGGACAATACCTGAGCGGCGACACCGGGTACGCAGGCATCCCGCTGACGGAACATCACAACACCATCCTGATTGATGGCAAGGGCCAGGTGAAGGAGGGCGCCGGGCACGATGCGTTTGACGGCGTCTCGTATCAACGACTGAATCAAATACGGATTGTAGAGGTGAAGATTGCGAATGATTCTGTCGTTGTATGTGGTGATGCGACAAGTGCATACGAACCGGAAGTCGGCGTGAAGAAGTTTGTGCGCGAGTTTGAATATCGGCCTGTGGTGGGATTCATGGTGCGTGATGAGCTTGAGACGATGAAGCCATCCACGATCACGTCAATAATCCATGCCGATGGCGGATTGAGGAAGGAAAACAATGGCTCTTTCACCATCAATGAAAAGAGTGTGAAGTTACTCATCGAGCCTCAGGAGCCAAAACAACTTCAAGAGAGTATCGAGCCGAATGTTGTGACAGCCCCTGGACCGCCGGGATCGGTTGATAAAGGTGAGCGCCAGGAAAGAGGACAGAAATTGTTGTTATCAACCGCTAAACCTGTTACGTCCGCGAAGTTTGTGGTGAGTCTAAAAATTGAAAGTGAATCCACCACAAAGCGTTAAGATCATACCGGGTTGTCCGCAAGGGCGTGCGGGTTCGACTCCCGCCCTCGGCACCACTTTCAATCTTCTCTGCAAAAGCAGTTTTGCATTTTCCTCAAATCTTCGCGCTTTCCTCCTGACTGGTAGTGACTACTTCCTTTTGTGACAGCGCACGCGCAAACATCCACGCCAGGCAAGTCAAAAGAAAAGGGCAGGCCACTTGAGCCTGCCCACTTGAAAAAACAGTCTGAACTGTAGAATCGATCTTAGTAGTCGATATCCCCCACGAGGGTGAGTTCGTAGGCGCCCGTGACGACATTCTGTTGAATGACACCAGACGTGCGCCCTTTAGCATTAGCGAAGCGACCGGTTCCGCCAGTGAAGTCAAAATCTCCGGTTCCTATTCCGGTAGTTAAGTCCAAAGCGCCGCTAATGATGACGAAGTTAAGTTTGTCGCCGTTAGCTGCTGTGAAGACACCTCCACCGGTCGGATGAAGGATGTTTGGATTAGATGCGTCGGGCGTGAAATCGACGTGTCCTGTGTTGGTGAACATACCGAGATGGATTGCATTACCGGAACCAGATGGTTCAGCGCCAACCACGTTGCCGTTGCCATCAAGGATTGGAATCGCGATACCTGTTCCGTGGAGTGAAAAAGGCCGTTCGGTTGCAGTAACTGCGAGACTTCCGACCAGCAGCGTAACCGTGAGTACGAGGAATTTCATAGATAGTGAACGTTTCATGCTTTCTTCTCCTTCAAGTTTTGGTGCTATGCGGGGCATTACGTTATAGAGTGGCGCGGACCCGCAAAACATCACGTGAAGGGACTTAAAATCTACGAGGACTTTTTGGCGGGAGGTTGGCCGAGTTGAGGATTCCAAACAGCTTCATAGATTCGATTCTCGGCATCCATGGGTCTGTCGCTCATTTCCAGAAAGCTAAATTGATTCACTTGGCCGTGCAGCGTGTTAATGTCGAGTCCTCTCGCGCCCTCTTTACCCGCTCGAAAGCAATGGATGTTGTCACGCAGTGGATTGAGTGTATTGATTCTCCCGCGCTGCATTGTCTCGTCGCGCGTTTCCCGCACGCGAAATGTTTTCTTCGAATCGTAAGCTGGTGGGTCTCCGACGATTTCGAAGTTACGTAGTCGCACGTCACCTTCAAAACCAACGGTGCATACACTCGCATTCGGATGATTATGCGGTGGTAGAAACGCGCCCGACTCCATTCGCCATTGAATGATAAAGAACGGCGAGCCTCTAAAACTTGGGCCGAACCAAACTCGTCGGTCCACTGAGGTGTACGGACCCAGCGGGCTGTCAGGTATTTCCTTCAAGCGTGTCGCCAACGAGCCGATCCGATAGAGATACTCATCAATACCGAAAGTGGGCTCCGCGATTAGTCGTTGAGCAACTGGTACTGCCTCTTTGAGAAAGTCGTCCCAGCCTAATCTGTCCGCTCCTGGGACGACGGGTGCGGTAACAGGCGACCGCATTTGCGCAGAAATATTTCCGGACACGGCTTTGAGCGCTACCACTCCAGCAACGGTGACTAAGGAGCTTCGCAGAAAATGACGCCGCTCATACACGCCGGGGAAGATTTCGGCCTCTCTGGCCGGTTTAAGATATAGTTTCATCATTTCGTCCTCCCAGTAGGCTTGCGAGTAATTACAACTCTTTCGGCGGTTGAATTGAGGTGCCGCTGGTCATTTTATGAGGTCACCTTTTTATGTGACCTCGGGCAGCGTAGACGTGACGAAGGTCACTATCCCGATTCTGAAGGACTGTATTACAGTAATGTGCGCTCGATGATGAAAACGGAAGGTCGCAGAAAGCTGTTCAGCAGCGGCAATATCGCGTTCGCGATCGTGGTGTGTGCTTCGTACGCTTCGGGCATAGCTGCGATGTTCTATTCGCATCGACCTGTCTCCGGATTGGAAGCCGCTGTTCTTATGACGCTCGGCTTCGCTTATCTATTTGTCGGCACTTACGGTTTCACCAGGATACGTGAGGGCCGATCAGTAGTAGCAGGGATCGTGTACTTTGTTATTCAACTGTCATTGGGCGCCACCCTAATCCGCTTGAGGGGTTCAACCGGAGAGTTATCGTTAATCCTGTTACCTTTAGCGGGCCAGACCGCGTTGATTCTGCCGATCTATCTAACAGTTCCCCTGTGCCTGTCGATTTACGTAATTCTGGTTATGCCTTTCCTGTTTCGGGGACGTTGGATCGACGCGATCGCTCTCGCCGTGATTTATGGTACGGGAATAGTCTTTGTAGCCGTTTTTACCCGCGTCGCCGCCAGCGAGCGCGATGCTCGCAATGCGCTCGCAGAAGCAAATCAACTTTTGCGTAATCACGCGTCGCAAGTCGAAGAATTAGCGACTACTAAAGAGCGCAATCGACTAGCGCGTGAAATACACGATAGCGTTGGTCATTACCTGACGGTGGTGAACGTTCAAATCGGAGCCGCCCGCACGATGCTCGAACAAAATCGTTCGAGCGCGCTCGAACATCTAATAAAGGCTCAAGCTCTGACACAGGAAGGGCTGGCCGAAGTTAGACATTCGGTAGCAGCACTGCGCGCTTCGCCCAGCGAGAGTCGTCCACTCTCGGAAGCACTTACATTGCTAGTCGATCAATGGCGAGCGGCGGGCCTGAATGCGAACTTCCGCATATCCGGCACGGTGCGTTCGCTAACACCGCAGACCAGTCTTACGCTTTATCGTGGCGGACAAGAGGCGCTGACCAATGTCGCAAAACACGCGAGTGCTACCAGGGTTGATATTCGTTTGAATTATGCCGCGGATCGAATTCGATTGACGATCACAGATAACGGCGTGGGAGCCAACAACTCAGAGAGCGGCTTCGGTCTGCTCGGAATACGGGAGCGGGTTCAACTTCTAAACGGTACCATGAGGGTAACCACTGAAGCAGGAAAAGGATTTATTCTTGAGGTGGAAGTTCCAGAATGAAGCCGATCAAGATTCTATTGGTAGACGATCAACCGCTCTTCCGCGAGGGATTGCGTACTCTTCTCTCCGTCCATTCTGATTTCGAGATAATTGGGGAAGCTGGTAACGGCCAGGAGGCTATCAATTTAGTGAGGTCTCATCACCCTTCTGTGGTCCTAATGGATTTGCAAATGCCCGTGCTTGACGGCGTGGCCGCGACCCGGCGACTGCGCGAAGAACACGGGGACTGCTGCGTTATTGTTCTGACCACTTTCGACGACGATGAAATGGTGTTCGATGGCTTGCGCGCCGGAGCGATCGGTTACCTGCTTAAAGATGCTCCTTCAGAAAAATTGGCGGAGGCAATCCGCGTAGCCGCACGCGGGGAAACATTTCTGCAACCATCGGTGGCAGCCAAGGTCGTAGCCGAGTTCGCCCGTCTCACCAGAAAGACAAGTGAACATTTCAGAGCGACCGACGAGCCCCTTTCCGAACGTGAGGCTGAGATACTTCGGCTAATTGCAAATGGCGCCAGTAACCGGCAGATTGCCGACACTCTTTTTCTCGCCGAAGGAACCGTAAAGAATTATGTCACGAACATTCTCGGGAAGCTTGGCGTGCGTGATCGGACTCAGGCCGCGATAAAGGCGAAAGATATTGGGCTTGTTTAAGTTTTATCCATCGCCAACAATCTCTCATGAAACATTATTGTCGTCTCGATTAATCGCACAACACCTCATCGCTCGCTCGCAATCCCTGTGTAAAGACTGAAAGCCAACCGCGTTCGCGGCTCAGAGTAGAAGAGTCCGTGCGCCGGCCAAACTTAACCTGAAGAGAATGCTTCAATAATTCATCGCGAATTTCCTGAGTCAGCAAATCATTGAGAAAGTTGGGGTCGTTTGCTACCACGACATACTTCTCTCGAAACACTTCGTCAGGAACATCCACTCTTGAGCCAATTACCAGAGGCTTGAGCAGCAGTTCTTTTGAGTTCAGCATGATTGTGATGTTCTTATCGGCGAACGCCGCTGTCCTGAATCTCGCGTAGGAATACTCTCTGGAGGGATCATCATCGTGCCTTATCACGGCGAGCTCAATGTTAGTGGTGTGGTTCGGAACGGTAAGTACCGGTCTTCCCCGCGAGACGGCGATTGTCCCGTTACGCTTTTTTGCCTGCCGGTCCAGGCATTCACGAGTGAAGTCCTCAAAGTCTCGCTCAACCGGATCGAAGTAGAGCCACTTGGCAATCAACCATACGAGCACTATGCCGCCAATGCCGAGGATTAGGGTCCAGCTGTTCATGCTTTAGGGTGTAGGTGCTTCGTCACTTGTTTCGGCTGGCTCACGAAATTGAGATTGCTTCTACCGCTGGCGCAAGCGCAGAGATCGCTTATGATGAGTCCGAATCAAGTATCTTGGTAGAGTCGGTTGCCCCTCAACACTGTAAACCATGGCCCGCCCTCGCATGAGCGCCGCTACCGCCAGCGCCGTCAGAGCGAACAGTGGCATTTGCAGGTAGTGAACAAAAGCCACCTGTCCACCGGCAGCTTGAGCAGTTCATGGGGGTGTGGGTGGAAGACTTCAAGTAACGCCAACGACAACGGCGCACCCACGATGAGATCGGACCATGACTTTCGGTCTTCATAACTACTCAGCCACAACGTCAAAACACCGGGTCGCGATCGAGGTCTGACTGAACAACTGAAAACTCAAACCCATAGCGACGCACGACAGCTCTCACAAGATCGACGAACCATGCCTGCGCTTCGGGAGAGACATATACGGCGGCTATCAGCCTCGTCAAATCGGCCGGAATTCTATCTCCTCCGGCACCAAAACGCGTCAACACCTGGCCGTCGGGACCAAATCGCGGGCTGTTGCCCCACGACCGGTCCATTGCCACGGCGCGAATCTCGCGCTCATGCTCAAAGCTGCGCCGTTTGAGCAAGATACGTGGTACATGCACTGGCGACTCGCCGTCATAGTCCACGTAATGGATCATGCCGGCGTGGATTTGAAGTTCGCGGTCTGTACCATCATCATTGAATCCCTTGTCCTGACCGTCAAACTGGGAAAAGCACGACACGAACCGCTCGAAGGATGTCTTCACCGCGATGCCTTCACGACCCGTCAGATACAATCGCCACATCGCCATGGACTCTACGGGGTTCGCGTGCCAGCAACTTACGATGCTGTTTTGAACCTCACTATGAATCTTCGCCTGCGTGGTCGAATGCAACTTCAAAGGGCGGCCGGCAGATCGCATCTTAGCTTCGTAAGCCGCTCGTCGCTCTGCATCGATGCGCGTCAGAGAGCCTTCGAATGGATCACCTAGGAGATCAGCACGCGCGAAGAAAAGCGATTGAGAATCCAGCATCGAAACAAACTTGGTGAAGTCCATGTATCGCCAGAGAGCAATTGCGGGATCCTGTGGTGGGTCAAAGCCAGGATAGCCGGGCTCAAAAGCATACCGGGCCGGCGTCCACGACACTGGTTGTAACAACTGTTCAAGAGGATCTGACATCGTTTGGTTACTGACGGTGACGAGCGACGCGCTCCAGGAAAAAGCGACACTTCAAAACTCCGGAATATATTTCAGAAAACTACCGCGGTCGGATTGGCAAGAGATGTAGGGGCAATCCCTCCGGGCTGGTCTTTGATCTTTGTGTTTCCGTTCCATTGATGTCCGTCATACCACGACGTGTAGAAATCACTGCTGGTTCCTGTTTGGTAAACCAGGTACAGATTGTTATTGAAGAAGGCGACACCCGGGGAAGTGGGACTTTGGGGATCTATACCACCCTTCTGGTATTTGATCTCACCGCAGCCATACCACTCAATGCCGTCACTAAAGACAGTGCACAAATCGTTACTATCATCGAACGAAGGATAAGCAGACAGTGAGGCCATTGAATGTTTGACTGGTATTCGTGCCGTTGTTGTTCTGCGCCCCCGCAGTGTTGCTAAAAGTGACCACGTTAGTGCCGTAAAGGCGCCGCCGTTGTTGGTCCAATCTCCCGTGTCGTCAACAATCGCCGTCACCCCTCAGAACAGCAGGTAATCATACCGCCGCACACGGTTCAGAAAAATCAAAAAATCGGGACGGCTATCCAGTGACTGCGAGGATCAGTGATTGTGGCTGTTATTGCCATCAATCTGGCTGCGAACCTCACCACCAGGCCACCTCGTGCTATGGATGTTCACGTACGTGGCTCCGGCGCGCATGGCTTTTATTAACTCGTCTAGTTCGCCAGTATCGAGACCCTGAATTCTCGCCGCGGCTGTTGCAGGGATATTTGGACTGACCTCTGCTGCAACGATAGTCCCGGAGATCGTAGCCGGTGGTGCGGGACATGGCTGGGTTCCGGCCGGGCCGTTGCCAAGATTCGTGCACAGGAAGACACTGATACCGCCGTTGACTCCGACGTTACCAATGTGGATGTGGGACTGCTGCACAGCACCTTCGAGATCGGAATAACTCAACTCCCATTGAATCTGCGACTCGTCATTACTGATTCTGGCGTTGAAGGTCGCATTCCCTGTAGTTGATACCGAGGGAACTTCTTCATATCCGGTGAGAAACTCCTTAATCAGCTTGAAGCCTTGCGGCAGAGCGACAGCCGCGACTGTCACAAACACGAGCGTGCAAAGCGCAATTGCTGCTCTTTTCATGAGCTACCTCCAATTGAGTTGTAACGTAGAAGGGGGACGACATACTAACCCAACATTTCGACATCTGCAAAAAAAAGAAACGCTCAACGCGCACCGCAGCGACCCGAGGCTTTTCTAATCTGGTCTAGCTTCGAGCAATCCGCCAAGCTCCATGAAGTCCAATTAAGAAACCCCCTTCCGTTTTAGTGTTCCTACCTTGGCCTTGGTCCAACTCTATGTGACACTTGGCCACTTAACAGCCGGACTTCCACTGGTCCATGTATGACATGAGCTACCAAAAAGAACCAGCAGACGTGGCAATGGGCCAACGCAACGTGAATACCTTGAGAAAGCGGTAGAATTAATCAGCTGCGCTGGATGGTCCTAGACGTTGGTCCATAATCCGTGAATTAACTCACAGGTCCAAAACAGTTAGCGCTTGGCGGCACGCACGTCCTTTGCTAACTTGCTGCGCTCCTCGACTTCAGTTTTCAGCGCGGGGTTGAGTCTCAAGGCCCGCGAGAAGTCAGCTTGTGCCGCCTCGTCTTTATGCTCGAGCAAAAGAGTTAAGCCTCGGTTCATGTAGGCAGCAGCCATATCAGGATCGAGTTGAACCGCTCGTGAGAAATCCTCTATCGCCGCATCAAACTCGACGTTCATCATATGGGCAACTCCGCGTCCCTCATAGGCCCAGGCCAGACGTGGATTGATTTTCAGCGCCTGATCAAAATCGGCGATTGCTCGTTCAGGGACTCGTTTATCGTTCCATATAAAACCACGGTTGCAGAAGGCTCTCTCATCGTGCATGTCCAGCTCAATCGCCCGATTGAGATCGGCAAAGGCGTCATCCACGTCACCGAGCCGCTGACGCACAGCGCCGCGATTGGCGTAAGCGTCGCCCAGCTGAGGATTAATCTGCAAGGCTTTTTCCCAATCAGAGATAGCGCCCTGTGCGTCTCCTTTGGAGTATCGAACACTGCCGCGATCCAGATAAGCGGTGGCGTTGCGTGGATTGATTCTGAGAGCTCGCTCAAAATCCAGCATCGCTCCGTCAACATCCCCTTTGTGATAGCGAGCAAAGCCGCGACTGACAAAAGCCTCGGCGGTGAGAGGATCGACCACATAGACTTCTGTCGCCTCGGTCTCACGTTCAGAGAAACCATTAGCAACGTTTAGTGATCCCTTCTCGACCGCCTTACTTTCCGGATGCAAGCTGATATCGATCGCTTTGGTGAAGTCCGCGATCGCGCCATCCAAATCGTCATTGTGTAGCTTGTCGTTTCCATCTTTGTAATAGTCGAGGGCGGAACGGCGTGTTTGGGCTTGAAATGAAACACTACTAAGAACGAGAACGGCAAGCATGAGAGCGAAACGACACCTACGCACGTGGCCACCTCCTTCGAACCGGAGAGATCGGCGCGAGTCGTGCGTTCAGCTAACTGAGAAGCTGAACGCCGCACAAACCACGTCTCTCAGGCTCTTGAATTTGAAGCGCGGTCACCGATTGCGCTAAGATGCGGGCAGTCAACGATGCATCTTCGGACAACGAAAGGCGACCGAACTTGTATTGTGAAAGAGGGCCTCGCGGCTATCGCAAGTAGCGGCGAGGCTCTTGCTCTTTCCAGCCTTTACAACAAAACGTCTCAGCGATGCAAAAGTTTACAAAACCAATTTCCCGTCACGAAGAATTAACACCACCGTCAGTGAATTTGTGACGACCATTCACTGCAATTCTTCTTGTTGGGTTAGTGATCCGCACCAGGAAAAGGTTTCAGTCGCTCTCGGGTTCAGGTTGATGCCGTTTCGAGTCCTCACCAGAATCCGAGGTCTCGGATACTGAAGTTCGTCAGAATGAGATGTATTGAGGTCAAGGGCCAGCCTGATGAGCTTGCTTTGACAGGCTGGGACGTCCGTAAATACGCACACTGAGGAATCGATGATAAGATTTCCGAAACCCCCTAACAGATTATTTACGGCAGTGAAAGGTAGGGAAGGGTAATGGTCCATGAAATGATTGATGGCACGTATCGACAAACCAATCTGCCGAACGAGTCGGCCGAATATCTCGCCAGGCGCGAAGAGCTGCGTCAGGCGGAAATTGAATTGATGCGACAGCGTGAACGCGTTGCCGAACTGCGTCGAGCGCTTCCACCAGGCGCGACGGTTCGGGACTACGAGTTTCTTGAAGGCCCGACGTCTCTTATCGACGGCGATGAGCCGGTCACAAAGGTTCGTTTGAGCGAATTGTTCACCGCACCGGATCGTTCGCTCGTGGTCTACCATTTCATGTTTGGAAAGAAGCAGACGAATGCTTGCCCGATGTGCACGGCCTGGATCGACGGTTGCAATGGTGTCGCACATCATCTGGCCCAGAACGTGGACCTGGCGATCGTCGCTGCCGCCGATCTCCCCACGCTGCGAGCGCACGCACGAAACCGGGGCTGGGACAAATTGCGTCTGCTCAGCGCCGGCGAAAGTACGTTCAAGTACGATCTCGGCAGCGAAGATCGCGAAGGAAACCAGGACTCGACGATTTCGGTTTTCACTCGAGAGGCCGACGGCAGCTTGCACCACTTTTACAGCGGTCATCCATGGTTAGCCGATGACATCAAAGAGCGCGGCATCGACGAGCTAACTCCGGTTTGGAACATGCTGGATTTGACCCCGCAGGGCCGAGGGAAGTTCTACGCATCGCTCGACTACGGCACCAAAGTGCAAGCCGCCCGCCGCTAGACCAGTGAACTAGCACGCCGAGGCTTCGAGCGGTTGATGAATGGTCGGAGTTTTCACATCCGCTCGCGGCGTTTCAATTCTTAAGGGGACATTCAGAAGTTGACCTTCAATGCTAATTGAATCAGCCGCGGATTGTTGCTGGTTGCGGTGATGACGCCGAAATTGCGAGGATCCGTGATCCGGCCGGTGTTCGAATCAATGCTCGCGGCGTTTAGGTTGCTGACCGGGTTAGCGAAGTTAGGATGATTGAACACGTTGAAGAACTCTGCGTGAACCTCGATGTTCCTCGACTCCCCGAATGGAATGCGTTTGATGATCGAGAAGTCCACGTTTGTTTGTTTCGGTCCGCGCAGCACGTTGCGACCAACGTTGCTGAAATCAGTGCCGCTTTCTGCCGATCCGACTCGTGATCGGCAACTTCATCCTAAAAACTTCCTTGTACCGCGTTTGAATTGGATCTGAATGGTAAGGCAGCAATTCGACGGTATGCGGATCGCTGGGAAAACCGCCAACTGAATCCAATGATTATGCCTTTTTCGCCGTGAATGTTTCGCGCGTAAACAGGAACAGGAGCATAGGCAACGTGTACATCGAGAGACCTATTCAACGCGAACGTGACTCCACCTCCCAATTGAATGAAGTCTTCGCGCGCTACCCTGTCGTGAATATCGAAGTCGTCGTGGTCGAGGACCCGAGGGAACTGAAACCCGCCATGGGTCTTTTGCAAAGCGGCAATGAATCGGAAAGTGATTAACCTGGCAGGATTCCAACCCACTTCAACATCAGCATTACTATGGTTGAGGTTCAAACCCGCAAAGCGCTTGTGCATCGCGAACGCATACCGAACGTTGACATAGCCGTTAGGAAGGAAAGCGTCTATTGCGCGACCGACGTTAATCCCAAAAAACACCTCCTTAAATCCGCGACCCACGGCGGAATGCCCGCGAACTTCATAATCGTGAGTAGGAAGCGTCACGCCGACAAATGGTGCTACGGCCCAAGTTTCGCTGAACAATTTGTAGCGGAGCTCTATGTGTCCATCTTGAAATGTCGGATGATAGAAGCCTGTATCCGGAGGTCCATGAGGACGCAGTCCCACATACTTTGAGGCGATAAACGCCAGATCGAAGTTCAATGCAAACTTATCGCTGACCCCATATTCTAATGCCGTGACGACAACATGCGTATGGATTTGTCCCTTATCAGTCTTCACGCCAAAGTTATCGTAGTGGTAGCGAACGTCAAGCTTTTGGTAAGTAACGGTTACGGACCCATCACCTTTGGAGGGCAACCATGCCTGACCGAATACATTAAGG
>Ga0126384_10001498_pt1 | contig 13856 bp, 18 predicted proteins | sample PanSoiMetPlot_36_FD_92543 | JGI IMG/M metagenome (GOLD analysis project Ga0126384, IMG submission 92543) | Tropical forest soil microbial communities from Panama - MetaG Plot_36 | ecosystem: Environmental > Terrestrial > Soil > Tropical forest > Bulk soil | place: Panama | collected 2016-02-17 | reverse complement strand
TGTGGCGATGGCCACCAGAAGCGTTGACTGGCGGCTTAGCCGCGCGAGGGACTTCATCTACTTCGCTTACGCGCGGCCACTCGACCTGTCCACGATCTCGAGGGAAGCAAAGCTCTCGCCGTTCCACTTCCTTCGCAGTTTCCGCTCGGCGTTCGAAGCTAACGCCGCATCAATACCTGACCCATCTTCGGATCTCGCGCGCCAAACACCGTCGGGCCCAAGCAGCAGCCCGAATTGGAGATCGTCCTGCTTCCACCTACACCGGGGCCAATGCTGGATGCGACGGCTGCGAGACAACTCAGGGAGCTCGTGGCCAAGGGGGCACTTTGCCCCGGTGTGTTCGAAACCGACGACATTCGGGCGGACTACGAGGAGATGAAGAAGCGAGGGGTGGTGTTCAGGAGCCCGCCGACCGATCGGCACTACGGCACTGAAGCCGTCTTTCAGGATGATTCCGGCAACTGGTTCAGCTTGACTCAGCCGAAGAAGTAAGCGCGAAGCTCGCGGACCGGCCAAAGCATGCGATGATGTTTGCGCGCTTTCGAAATGGGGTCCACTGCATTCCCATCGCTCGAGGCGAGCGGCCATCGCGCGCTCGATCGGTCGCTGCCCACCGGCGTACCGCCGTGGCGGCCGTGGACGCCGAAAACGCCGTGGTTTCCCGCAAGGCCGAGCACTTCGTGGGAGGACTTGTACCGGACCTGGTTCGGCGATGCCGACAGACCGGTGATGAACTACCACCTGATGGGTGGGGCACCGCCGGAGTGGGATGCGGAATTGCGACGCTGCTACCAGGGGGCTTGGCGGAAGGCGGCCGATGGTGGCTTATCCGCGTGGGACGATTCGCCCAAAAGCCGCGTCGCCAAGATGATTTTGCTCGACCAGTTGCCTCGCCACATGTTCCGCGGAAGGCCGGAGGCATTTTCCACGGACGAGCTCGGTCTGCGCATCGCGGACGGGCTCGCGGGCGAGATCGCGGCTGGAGCGCCGCTTCACATCGAGGATGCCTTCCTGGTCGGCTGGCCCTGGGTGCATTGCGAAGACCTGGGACGCACGTACCGGGCGATGTGGTGGCACGCGAGCCTCGCGGCCGCCGCGCACGGCACGGCGTACGAATACCGCGCGCGGCTCAATCAGTACGGCGCTGAGCGCCACGTCCGATTGATTCAACGGTTCGGCCGCTACCCTGCGCGGAACGCTATCCTCCGCCGTACCTCGACTCCCGAAGAGCTCGACCACCTGGCTCGCCACACCGATGTCTGGGAGCGCCAACAAACCAAGCAGATGGGGAGCCTCGGCCACCGCGTCCGGGCGGCTGGGTTCTTCATGAGAACCGCCATTTGGCTGGTGGGATGTCGAGAGGGAGACGCGCTCGGCCGGTTCATCGGGCAGTGCCTGGGGGCGGTGCTTAGAGCTCAGCGCTAGCCGGATGGATCTGCTCTTTCCCTCGATGCGGCCAAGGCTCGAAGATTGGGAGCGGCGCGGCTTCTCGCCGGGCTCGGAGCGCGGACCGACGGATCGAGACGTGCGCGCGCTTTACAGGCGGCCGGTCGGGAAGGAGCGACCTGGGCAACCGCAGTCGGATGGCTCGCACCTCCGGGTTGCGGCGGCGATCATGCGCTACGAGGTTTTCCCGCGTCGCTTCGTGGAACCCCTAGTCCGTCGCCCCATCGAGGAGGGCGACACCGTCGGTGCGCGCTACCTCCTGCCGTTTGGCTTTTCGCTCTTTTTCGCGTCTCGCGCCGTGGCCTGCTTCGACGGTGAGGAGGGGGGCGTTTGGCGAACCGGCTTTACCTATCGGACGCTCGCGGGCCATCCGGAGCTCGGCGAGGAGACGTTCTGCGTGGAGAAGGACGTCGTGAGCGGCGAAGTGCAGGTGGTACTGCAGTCCTGGTCTCGCCCGGGGTTGTGGATCGTTCAGGTGGGGTCTGCGCTGGCCCGTCGACTGCAGCGGGTCGTGAACGAGGGGGCGCTCGAGCGACTGGCGGCAGTGGCAAGCGGCCGGCCGCAGAGAATCCAAATCCCGAACGGAACCAATTAAGGGGTGTCGTGAAGACGCACACGTACTGCTCCGTTTGAGGCCTGCGGAACTCGGGATACCCTTGTTGTCGGAGCGGCCGGCGAATCAGCGTGCGCACAATATTCAAGTGGATGAGTCGATCATCGGTGCGCCTGCTTCCGCTGTGGATACTCTTGGCATCGGCTGCCGCCGAAGCTTCGATCGGCTTGGGACTGGGCGCAGACGCTTGGCTCAATCGAGGGGGTGAATTCAATCTCACCTTGGCGCCGCACTTATCCCTGGCGCCCGGAGTTTCAGTCGGCGGTCGCCTCGGCGTCTTGGTGGCCACCAGTCCCGCGGTCGCCGGAATACCGCTCGACCTTCAGCTTCGAGTCGCGGTACAGCGGATCTATTTTGAGGGATCCGCAGGCCCATGGATCCTCTTCACCGATACGCCGTTTCGCTTCCATGGTGCCTTTGGATTGGGGTTTCAGAGTGGCCCCCTCTCTTTTGGCGTGGAAGTGGGTTGGTTGGATCCCAACGCGCTCCTCGGTGTCCGGCTGGGCATCCGACTGTAGCTACCCCACTTTCAAGCCGTGCTGCCTCACTTTTCGGCCGAGGGTCACCGGATTCATCCCAAGCTCAGTCGCGGCTTTGCGCAAAACGCCCTGATGATGGCTGAGCGCGGCGCGGATCAACTCGCGTTCGAACTCTTCCACGCGCTGCTTCAGAGAAGAAGCCGTCGTGAAATCCGGGTCCGGCGCGAAAAGGCTCTTGAGCACCTGTTTCGGCAGGACGCTGGCGAGGATCGGCTGCCCCGGAGCGGTCAAGAGCATGGCGCGCTCGATGGTGTTGCGCAGCTCGCGGACGTTGCCCGGCCAGTCGTATCTTTTCAGCGCCGCCTCGGCGTCGGAGCTCAGCACCGATGGGGGACGACCCATGGACTTCCCAAATCTGTTCAAAAAATGCAGAGCGAGCGGCAAAATGTCGTCCCTTCGCTCCTTGAGCGGAGGCAGGTCTATCGGAAACGCGCTCAAGCGGTAAAAGAGATCGGCTCGGAAACGGCCGGCGTCCACTTCCGCGCGCAGATCGCGATTGCTGGCCGCGACCAAACGGACGTCGACCTTCTGGACTTTGTTACCGCCCACCGGTCGCATCTCGCCGGAATCGATGAATCGCAAGAGCTTGGATTGCAGGGCCGGCGTGGTGTTTTCAATTTCGTCGAGAAAGAGGGTGCCCCCATCGGCGATCTGAAACAGACCGGGCCGGTCTCCCACCGAGCCTGTGAAGGCGCCTTCCACGTGGCCAAACAGCTCGCTCTCCAATAGCGTTTCCGGAAGAACTCCGCAGTCGATCGCCACAAACGGCCCTTCAGCGCGAGGGGAGAGCTTGTGCAATGCCCGGGCAAACAGCTCCTTTCCTGTTCCGGTGGGGCCCTGAAGCAAAACGTGGGCTCGGTGAGGGGCAACCGTCTGGGTCAGGGCAAGTACCGAGCGCATCGCGTCGCTTTCCAGAACCAGCTCGCCCACCGACAAGTTTTCGATCGAGCGGGGGCCTTCGGCCAGCGACCTCGTTTGAGGGAAGGCCCGCTCGAGCTCATGGCGTAGCCGCTCCAACTCGCTGCGAATGGCGTAGTCGTCGCAGGCCCGTTTGACCGTGAGCCGCAGCCAATCTCGGTCCAGGGGGCGATCGAGCGATTGATAGATCTTGCCCTCGTTGTGCAGCCTTAACAGACGCTGAGGGGTCGCCTGCGCGCAATAGACAACTCGTGGAGCAAAGCCAAGGAACGCGACTTGATCCGCTTCCTTGCCGGGGCTTGGGCCGCCGGTCACCTGCTCCACTGCCCGGAGCGCTTGGTTTTCGTCGTCTCCGAAAACCACCACCACGTAAACATCGCCCCGCCCCAATAGCCGCTGAAGCGCCTGATCCGAGGAAGCATCGTGAACCGCGGCATCGGGCTCTAGAACGTCTCGACAGACGAGGCTTTCCGTCGCCGACGGGTAAGCCACCACCACCTGCGGCCGGTAGTCGATCAGATAGCGCGCCAAGATTGCTCGGTCGTTCGAACGAACCTCGGTGAAGGAAACCCCGAACGCGAAGCGGTACGGGCTGCTCAGCGGAGCGACGTTGCTGCCGAACCACTTCACCCGCCCCCGGATCAAAAAGCGCGCGTCGTTTCCTGGAAGCTGAAATTGCAATTCAATCGAGCGTCCTTCGACGGGCGGATCGCCCGACGGCTGCGCCACGCCCAGGGCCATCCCACCCGAGCTGAGATTGAGCGACCAGCATTCGCCATAATCCGGGCGGGTCAGCACTCGCACGTGCAGAGGAAGCCTGACTTCGCGTGCGGTTTCGCTGGGCCCCAACCGCGGTTTCACTTTCATTCGCTGTGCGTTCACAAGCGAATCATAGCCAACCATTCAAGGCGACCCGTCGCTGGATGGATTTTGTTCCAGGTCAGTGTCGACCCAGATCGCCGGAGGTAGTCAAATGAAAACAACCCATCGACACCCGTTTCCACTAAGCCAAGGCTTTGATCGCCTTGGCCACCTCGTTGGCGGAACTGATCGGCACCCAGTGGCCGGCGCGTCCCTGAACCGTCAGCTGCGCGCCGGAAAACCTATTCGCGTAGCGCTCGGGGATGTAGGGATCGCCTTGGCCCCAGACGATCCGGGTGGGCACCTTGGCGACAATCCGGGCGACCATCGAATCGAACCCGTCGAAGAACTCGGGAGGCACCATCTGACGGAAGAGCCTGAGCGTGCTCCTCTTGGCCGCGGGGTTCATGGCGAACTCACAAGTCATGCGCTCGAGGTCCGCGGGCGGTAGTTCCGGGGAGATACGGCCGAAGACCCTGCGGAAGAGAAGCCCTCCCGCCGCTCCCACCAGGCGCATCCGCAGGGCCGCTTGAGCGCGTCCCAACGGGTCGCTTCTCGCCCAGACTTTCGCGACCCCGAACCAGGGGAATCGCTCGAAGACAACCGAATTGGTGATCACCACGCCGCGGATTCGATCCAGGTGCTCGGCCGCCCAGGGGATGCCCATCACTCCGCCGATGTCATGCACCACCAGGATCAGAGGCTCCCTGATGTCCAAGGCTGACACCAGCTCGTCGATGAATTGGTTGATGGCTGCTCGTGAATAGTCGAAAGTCTCGGGTGGCTCCTCGCAAGCGCCGAGGCCCGGCAGGTCCGGGGCGAAGCAGGCGCGGTCGCCATCTAAGGCGTTCATCACCCGCGTCCATTCCGAGGCGCTGTCCGGACTGCCGTGAAGCAGCAGAACCGGCGATCCCGCGCCGCTGACCAGCACCCGGGTCGTCAAAGGAATTGATGAGAGGTGAACTCGCTTTTCGACCAAAGTACCCCTCCTGGGCTGGCGCGGCACCGAGTCTAAACATACATACAGTAGGTATGCAAAACCTAAAACAGAAACAAGCGGCGGATACCCGCGCGCTGCTGGTGAAGACCGGGAGGCGCCTGTTCGCCAAGCGCGGCTATGGTGCGGTCTCGGGCGAGGAAGTCGTCGCAGCCACCCGGCTGACGCGGGGTGCCCTCTACCACCACTTCGACGGCAAGGCCGGGCTCTTTCGGGCGGTGGTGGTGGACGCGATGAAAGAGGTGAATGACCGCGTCGCGAAGGCCGCTGGCGGGGCGACCGATCCATGGAAGGCTCTCGAGTTTGGGATCCGCGCCTTCCTCGACGTCTGCACCGCCCCGGACCTCCAGCGCGTCCTCCTCGTCGATGGGCCGGCGGTCCTCGGCTGGCAAGCCTGGCGCGAGCTCGATCTCGAGCACGGCGTTGGGCTACTGCGCGAGGTCCTCCGCAGAGCGGTTGCCGCTGGACAGATGGCCGTCCCCGACGTCGACACCGCGAGCCACTTGATTGCCGGCGCACTGATCGACGGGGCGATGATCATCGCAACTGCGCGGGGTCGATCGTCGGTTCGCCATCAGGTGGAACAGAGCATGCTGGCGATGCTGCGAGGTTTCGCGCCCAGTCCTTGATCGCCCAGCTAATCGCTGTCCAAGCCTGCGGCGCATCCAACCCGCGGAAGTTGCCTGATTCGTGGTGGATCTACCCAGCCTGTTTTTTCAGCCGAATGACGCCCAGGTAGTAGGGAATCAGGCAGATCATCGCCGGCGGCAGGTATGGATAAAGATAGAACGGCACATCGCTCAGGCGCCCTACCGGTGTAAAGATGCGCACCGCGCTCAAGGGCACTCCCAAGAAGCAGTAGATGAGCATCGCCAGCCCTGCCGCGTTGCGGACCCATCCCCCGCGAAGAGCCATCCCCGCAAACACGGCTCCGGCGAGATACCCCAAAGGCAGACCGATCCCGAGCATCGTCTGGCCGAAATTCAGGAACAGCCGGAGCAATTCCGGCCAACGTTCGCGTGGCATTCTGATGAACGCCGACTTCCACAGGACGCTGTGCAACGCCGTATCCGCTCCCCAGGCCACGAACATCAAGCCAAAGCATGCGAGGCCCACGGAGCCCGATGCCCTCTCAGAAGTCGAAGCGAATGCCGAGACGGTCGCGGCGACTCCGAGGAGCGTGACCAAGAAGCCCAGCGTCAATCCGGCCTGGTTGTACTCAGCTACGGCAAGGTGTTCGGGGTCCGGGGGCCCCGAGGGACCCGTCGCCCATACGACAGCACCGCCGATGACCAGAAGCGCGGGTCCAAGCATGAAACCGGACTCGCTGCCTCGGTCTTCGAATGCTCCGTCTGCGTGCATGCCCACGGCGACCAGCGCGAGGTGGATGAGACCGGCCGCCACACCGGCCCAGAAGTTCACGAGGTGGTACAGCCCTGCCAGGACGACGAACGCCAGCGGGCTGAACCACAGATAGATCGACCCGACGCGTCGCATTCCCGGTGCAGGCTACACCCGGGCCGGAGCCGGTCAAATCGGCGAAACGCTCACAGCTTGAAAGGCGCCGGCCGCAGTTTCGCGATGCAGCTCAGGTCGAGTCCATGGGTGGCGCCTTTCCGGAACAGCTCCCGCCTGATGAATTTGGTGCAGTCGTTGTCGGGAGTGTGGCCGCCTCCGGGAACAACGACGTGGGTGGCATTGGGCATGAAGGACTTCACCTCCTCGCCCCAGCGCGAGGGCGCGACCGGATCAGTGTCGCCGGACACGAGCACTGCTGCCACGTCGGAACGGAAGGGCTCGAAGTAGTCGGCGGGTAGCTTGGTCTTCGGCCACGCCTTGCAAAGCGCCATCTGGTCCTTGACCCGCCAGTCTCCCAGATAGCTTCCCCGTGTCGCCGGCTCGATCTCCTCGGGACGAATGCGTTTGACGAACTCGTTGCAGGTGACGGCGTAATGCAGGCCCATTCTCGCACCGGCATAGAAGGCGCGGACGGTGCGCATGGCGGCGTCGGCGAACTGGCTGAAGTGTCGCTCTTGGCTCGTTCGATGAGGTAGGGAACTTCGCGCGCTGTTTGAGTGGAATACATTATGACTCGCACCGCATCGGCGAATGCCTGTTCCGAGAGATGGACTTCAGTTTTCGCACCCGTTACGGGATGGCGCACCGAAGTCACCACCGGCCCCTGATGCACCCTGGCCAACACCGCGGAGAAGTCGTCGCGCAAGCGAGGATACGCCGTGTGACAGGGGGCGTCCTTGTCGCATTGGCTGAACAGCTGCTCCAGTGCCCCCTGTGCCGCCTGGGCGTGGTAGAGCGGCACGCGATTGGCGAGGGGGACGACGCTGGTCAAGTACGCGCTGCGCACGTGCTCGCCGTGGCGGCGGATGTACATCAACGATGCATAGGTTCCCATCGAGCCCGCCTCGAGGTTGATCCTGTCGTAGCCCATGGCCTGGCGGACCTCGTCGAGATCTTCCACGAATGCCGCCGTCGAGTACTGGCTAAGGTCGTAGCGTCGCTCCAGGTCTCGGCGGCAAGCGTCCGCGGCGCTCGAGTCGAAGGGCGCCTTGAGGTAGCCTTGGAGGTTGTCGTCGGAGCCGAGCGAAGGGCAGTCCAGGCGATGACCGTCGCCGGTTCCGCGCTCATCCACCAGGACCAAGTCGTGCTCCTCGGAATCACCGGAGGCGATCAGATCAGCCGCCGCTTCAGTGGCGGTCTCGCCTGGTCCACCGGTGACGTAAAAGACGGGTCCCTGCTCGGGATGGGGCCGACGCGCTGGGATGAGCACGATCTTCAAGGGCAGCTTGCGGCCGCCGGGGACGCGCCGGTTCTCGAAGACGTGGTAGACGCCGCAGCGCAGCTCCTGCTTGACGTCGGGGACGTGGCAGGACGTTAAGCTGATGCGAGGGGCCGGATGAGAAACCGCCGGTTGAGCGCCTGTGGGCGAAGCCAGGAAGACTTCGGTCGATCCGAAGATCATGGCGGCAGAAATGGCCAACTTCATCCTCACCGCTTTGGATCGTCGCGCCACGTTTGGTTCTCGTAGTTTGGTAACACATCTGGTGATTACTCTGAATTCCGGTGTCGATTTGGTGGCAGCCGTCCATTCTTCGCATCAAAAAGGACCGACGCGACGAATGCGCGAGAGGAGAAATCCATGAGCAACAGCGGTCCTGGCTACAAGAAAAACCCGGAACACCGCATCGAGACCAAGCGAGCGGAGGTTCGAGTTCAGGTGATTTTCAACGGTGAGGTGATCGCCGACAGCGAAGACGCCATCAAGATGGAGGAGAATGGCTATGCTCCAGTCTTTTACCTTCCGCGCAAGGACGTAAAGATGGAGCGGCTCAGCAGAACCACGCATCGAACCCATTGCCCGTTCAAGGGCGACGCGTCCTACTTCACGCTCTCAAACGGGCGGACCTCAGAGAATGCGGTCTGGAGTTACGAGCAGCCGTTTGACGAGGTGAGCTTGATCAAGGAAGGGCTTGCTTTCTATCCAGACCGGGTTGATTCGATCACCGTTCGCTAATCCCCCATTGCCGAGGTGAAAGGAGGAGAGCGTGGCTGCCTACGATTTGGCGATTATCGGTGCCGGGCCGGGCGGGTACGTGGCTGCAATCCGCGCTGGCCAACATGGCCTGAAGGTGGTGTGCATCGAGCGCGACCCACGCCTGGGTGGCACCTGCACCCTGCGCGGGTGCATCCCGACCAAGGCGCTGCTTCACACCGCCGACCTTTACGAGGACACGAAAAAATCCGGGGAGCAAGGCGTCAAGGTGCAGGGGCTCACGCTTGAGATGAGCGGCGTTTTGAAAAACATGGACTCGGTGGCGAACAAAAACTCGCGCGGCATCGAGTTCCTTTTTCGTAAGTACAAGGTGGACCGGTTGCAGGGTCATGCGCGGCTCGCCGGAGCCGGCAGGGTCTCCGTATCGGGCGGCACCTCGGGCGACCAACTCATCGAGGCCAAACACGTGATTCTTGCGACCGGCTCCGCTCCCCGGTTCCTGCCAGGTCTCAAGGTGGATGGGCAACACGTGCTCACTTCGGATGAGCTTCTTCAAAACCAGACGCTCCCCAAGCGACTGATTGTCCTTGGAGCCGGAGCAGTCGGGGTCGAGTTTGCTTCCGCGTATCAGCGACTTGGAAGCGAGGTGACCATCGTCGAGATGCTCCCCCATCTGCTCCCGCTTGAAGACGAGGAGATCTCCATCGAGTTCGAAAAGGCGATGCGGCGCCGCGGGGTGAAGTCTCTCGTCGGAGCCAAGCTGGAGAGAGCCGAGATTCAGGGCGAAGTGGTGAAGGCCATGGTGCAGACTTCGAAGGAGGTCGAAACCCTGGAGGCCGAGATGCTCCTTTGCGCAATCGGGCGTCGACCGGTTTCCGAGAACCTGGATCTCGAGAAGCTTTCGAAGGTGAAGCTGGAGCGCGGATTTGTCGTCGTCGATCCGAGTACGCTATTGACCGGCGAGCCCTGGTTGTCCGCGGTCGGGGATGTGATTGCGCTGCCCGGAAGGCCTCATCCGCAGCTTGCCCACCTCGCCTTCGCCGAAGGCGAATTCGTCGTCGATCGGATCGCGGGCCTGAACCCCCGCCCGATCAACTACGGCGTCGTGCCCGCGGCGACGTACTCCGAGCCGGAGGTTGCGTCGGTCGGCCTCACCGAAAAGATGGCGCGCGAGCGCGGCTTCGAGGTCAAGGTCGGCAAGTTTCCATTCCTTGCGAATGCCAAGGCGAGAATCCTGGGAACCAACGAGGGAATGGTGAAGATCGTCGCCGAAGCCAAGTACGACGAGGTGTTAGGCGTGCACATCATCGGCACGCGCGCGACGGAGATGATCGCCGACGCCTGCTCGCTGATGAAGCTCGAGAGCACCAGCGATGAAATGGCTCACGTGATCCGGCCCCATCCAACGCTCACCGAAGCGATGACCCAGGCAGCGATGTCGGTGCGAGGCAAACCGTATGACCTGTAGGAATCGCGCTGCGACGGAAGAAGTCGCTGGATGGCATTGAGCGATTTCGAGGCGGCAACGGCCGTTGAGCAGTTGGGTGAAGGGACCTTTCGCGCGGTCATCCCCGATGGATGGCAGCAGGGGCGAGGCGCCTTCGGCGGAGTTGTCTTGGCCACGCTCCTGCGGGCCATTCTACGTGCCGAGCCCGACCGGCATCGTGCCGCGCGCACGCTGGCGGGAGACATCTGCGGTCCAGTGATGCCGGGCCCTGCCGACGTTCAGATCCGCGGGCTCCGCCGTGGATCAAACCAGAGCAACTTCGTTGCCGAGCTGAGTCAGGGGGGCGCGGTCCTCGCAATTGCAACGGCGGTTTTGAGCAAGGCCCGCCCGTCATCCCGCCAATTCACTCGGGCGACTCCGCCGTCCCCGGGAGACTGGCAGACCGCGCCGGTCCTCCCGATTGCGCCTCCGATGGGTCCGACCTTCGCCCCGCACTACGAATATCGGTTGGAGGGTCCTTGGCCGTTCTCCGGGCATCCGGTGCCCGAGATCGGCGGTTGGATCCGCGAGCGGACATTGCCCGGGCAGCTGGACGCCCCCGCAATCATTGGCCGGTTGGATGCTTGGTTTCCCACGCTGTACATGATTGAGCCGCAGCCGCGGCCCGTGAGCACGGTGCAATTTACAGCGGAGCTGATCGCCGATCCCGCTGCTCTCGATCCGGCGCTTCCGCTCCGCTACCGTGCTGAGATGATTTCCCAGAGAGATGGGTTCTTTCTAGAAAGTCGCGAGCTGTGGCACGGCGACGAGGTTGTCGCTTTGAACCAGCAGACCTTCGTGATCATCAAATAGGACTGACGATGAACCGACGTGCCCGCCTGAAACTTCTAGCCCTCGGATCTTTGAGCCTTGCGCTTCTGGCTGCAGATTCACAGCCCAAGGGCAAGAAGCCGCCGAGCCCGCCGGAAACCTCGACCTCGGTGGCGGCCCCGATCTTCTCGACGGATGCGTGCAAGAAGGATCAAGACTGCGTGCCCGCGGTACCGTGCCACGCCAACGCCTGCGGTTCGGTGACGCGCGCTGACCAAGGCGCGGACGAGGCAATCTGCACCATGGAATGCCGTGGCGGAACTGTCGACTGTGGGTACAACCACTGCGGCTGCGTCAAAGGACCCTCCGGAACGAAGGTGTGCGCGCTGTTGCCCGGACCCGGTGGGAAGAAATGATCATCGGGAGGACCCTATGATTCGGCTCGAGCGGTTCGACCACGTGGTCATCACCTCCACCGATTCAGAAAAGAGCGTGGCCTTCTACCGCGACCTCTTCGGTCTGGAGCTTCAACAGGACGGACCGCCCGGCCTTAAGTTGCTTCGTGGCGGCGGCATCGAGATCGGAATCAGCCCGGCGCGCACCCGGCAGGCGATCTCGCATCCACCCGCGGATCACATCGCCTTCCGCGTGGCCTCCACGTCACTGGAATCGGTGAAGTCGCACCTCGATCAGTGTGGCGTCGCCTACCAGGTTACCGACGGCCGAATCTACCTCAAGGACCCGGACCAATACTTGCTGGAGCTGGAGCTTGCTTAAGTTCGGGTTGCGCGCGCCGCTCTGCTGGTCTGCCGTCTGACGTTACCGCCTCGTGGGTCGTCTTGCCCGTTTACCGCCTTCGCAAGCTGTTTGAAGAACGCGCCCTTTGGATCGTGGAGATCCGCGTACGTGAGTCGAAGGAGCTTCCACCCGTGCAAGGTGATCGCATTGTAGCGATCGATGTCGCTCTCCCAGGCCTCTCTTCCAGAATGGAACTGGAAACCCTCTGCCTCGACAATCACCTTGGCCTTAGGCCAGGCAAAGTCGACGAACCCGAGCAACAGATCGTCCGCGGCAACCTCGTACTGGCCGATGGGCGCGGGCACGCCAAAGCGTCGGAACTTCCGCAGGGCTTGACGCTCAAGCTCGCTGTGCATCTCTGGGCTAAAAACACCTTGGTCGAGCAGCCGCGCCAGGCGACCGGTCCCTGCCTTTCCTTTCGTCGGCAGCCGCCGCAGCACGTGATGAACCTCGTTGACGCTCGAAATTCTCCGGCGGAAGGCGTGCTCCATCGCTCGTTGGAGCGCTTCCTCCCGCCACACTCCTGCCAGATCCACCAGGGTTCGCGCGGGCGAGGTGAGCGGCACTCCGTGCCGAATCCGCTGCATCTGCCTCGCAACTGGCGCGGTTCGATGGACTACCAACCACTCGGCGTGCTTACGGTGGCGGATTTCGCCACTCATCTCGACCTTGTCGAGCTTGACGCCGTCCAGATCCCAGAGCTGTGCCGCGGTGCGATGGGAGAGGCAGGCCCCCGGTCCCGCCCAGAGCGAGGCGCACCAGACCCTTTGCATCCAGCTGGGTTCGGCCCAGCTCATCCGCCATACCCCGGGCAGCTCTCGCAGCCACTGACCGGTTCGTACCCGCCGCCGAATTTGATGACGCGTGATGCGCAGCTGCTGCAACTGACTCCAGGAGATCAGCCCATGCTGCCGTTTCGCAATCTTCTCGACCTGAACGTCGGTCCCGTTCACGCTGGCGAGCCAAAAAGCACGGCGATCTGACGTTCTGGGTACCAAAAACGGCTGCTGGCGACCGTATTTGGTACACACCATGTGATTCGGGCCGGTTCGGGCAAGCGTTCGGCTCGGCCAGGGAAGATGGTGGGGGCGATTCAGCTCGTTGGTGGGCGCTCGCGCGAAGGATCGCGGCACCAAGCCTGGAGAACGGCAACGCGAAATCGGTTCGCATCCGCCGCGCACTGAATGAGCTAATCTTCACCCGATGGCGCTCGTGCCATTTGAACGGCTGACGCTTCGTTCGCGACTGAAGTCCGATGAGTTGTATCGGAGACTCGCCGCGGCGGTTGAGCCCGCGCGCTGGTACAGAAATCCTTTTTCCCGAGAGCAGCACAAGCCATATGAAGGTGAGATCGCTCCGAATGGTTTCAGGATCAGTCGAGTGATTCACTATCGAAATTCGTTCCTGCCGACCATCATCGGAAGGATCCGAGCCGACGAAGCTGGTTCTGCCATCGAGATGGTCTTGAGGCTGCACCTCGCGGTCGCGGTGTTCATGGTCGTTTGGCTCGGCGGTGCCGCGGCCGCCGCAACGGTTGGGGCCGTCGAGGTTTTACGTGGTCACCCTTCGCCAGCTGGATTGATACCGTTGGCCATGTTCGTTTTTGGGTACGTCTTGATGCAGGCAGGGTTCGTAGTTGAATCAAGGCGAGCCAAGCGATTTTTCGACGAGGTAATCCGCTGAAGTCCTTAACCCGAACACCAGTGCGTGGAGGAGTACGGGAGGAAGAGTTGCCTCGAAATAGTGGGCTCGATTGGATCATCATCGGAAACGAAGCTCAGCGGCGTTACACTGCGGCGCATCCCACGCGCCGAAGTCGCGTCATTCACGGTCGATCAAATCACCGACAACACTTACTTGAAAAAAGAAGCAGTGATTGGCCATGAGAGGTAACCGAAACAAGCAAAACCATGAAC
>Ga0126384_10001497_pt1 | contig 13860 bp, 12 predicted proteins | sample PanSoiMetPlot_36_FD_92543 | JGI IMG/M metagenome (GOLD analysis project Ga0126384, IMG submission 92543) | Tropical forest soil microbial communities from Panama - MetaG Plot_36 | ecosystem: Environmental > Terrestrial > Soil > Tropical forest > Bulk soil | place: Panama | collected 2016-02-17 | reverse complement strand
GGCATGGTGCTGCGCGCCGACGTTTTGGCCGCCGCCATCGACGCGGCGCGGGCGCGCCACCCCACGGCTGAGGCGATCTGTCTATCGCCACGCGGGGAACTGTTCACGCAGGCAACGGCGCAGCAGCTGGCGCAGGGTCCAGGTGTGGTGTTGCTGGCGGGACGCTTTGAGGGCATCGACCAGCGCGTGATCGAGGGACGTGGCCTGCGCGAGATCTCAATTGGCGACTATGTGCTGGCCGGCGGCGAGCTGCCGGCGATGGTTCTGATCGACGCCGTCGTCCGTCTGCTGCCGGGCGTTATCGGTCAGCCGCGGTCGCTCACCGAGGAGAGCTTCCTCGACGGCCTACTCGAGTATCCCCAGTTTACCCGGCCGCGCGCCTGGGAAGGGCGCACCATTCCCGAGGTCTTGCTCAGCGGCGACCATGCGCGCATCGCCCGCTGGCGCTTGGCCGAGGCCGAGGGCCTCACGCAGGCGCGGCGGCCGGACCTGTGGGGCCGCCGGCGACGCCGGGACGCGTGAGAGGGATGGTGATGGCGAGCCTGCCACGCGCTTGAGCGCATCGGCGCTGAGCACGGAATTTGGCTTGCGCGCCTGGCAGCGACCACACTCAAACACGGGCCGCACCCCGGCCATTGACAGTCAGCCTCAAGGACCCCATAACACCCGCCATGTTGCGGATCGCCGACAGGGTTCATCGACGCCGCCGTGGGCCACAGCCGCGGCTGCGATGACGCGCGCATATGAGCGTTGACGTCGCGAGCCGCGCCAGAAGCGCGGCTTTTTTGTTGCCTTTCCCCTTGTGAGACCGATCCCGATGCCGACCAAGACCGCTCCCGAGCTCAAGACCGCCACCAGGGCGACGACGAAGCCGCAGATTTTCATTGATGGCGAGGCCGGCACCACCGGTCTTGCCATCCGCCAGCTGCTGGCGGGCGTGACCGGGCTCGGGGTCAAGAGCCTGTCGACCGCCGAGCGCAAGGATACCCGCGCGCGCCTCGCCATCATGCGTGAGGTCGATCTCGTGGTGCTGTGCTTGCCCGACGCCGCCGCCAGGGAAGCGGTCGGTCTCATTGACGCTCTGGGCGCCGCCGCGCCCAGGATCGTCGATGGCAGCACGGCGCATCGCGTCGCCCAAGGCTGGGTCTACGGCTTTGCCGAAATGGCCAAGGGCCAGACCGCGGCGATCCAAAGTGCGCGCCGGGTCAGCAACCCCGGCTGCTATCCAACCGGCGCCATCGCCCTGCTGCGGCCGCTGGTCGAGGCCGGCCTGGTGCCCGCCGACCATCCCGTGAGCGTGAACGCGGTGAGCGGCTACAGCGGTGGCGGCCGCGCCATGATCGAGGCCTTCGAAAGCGGCCAAGCTCCCGCCTTCGAGCTCTACGGTCTCGAGCTCGAGCACAAGCACGTGCCCGAGCTTCAGACCTACGCCAAACTGAGGCGACGGCCGCTGTTCGTGCCCTCGGTCGGCAACTTCCGGCAGGGCATGCTGGTGAGCGTGCCGCTGCACCTTGACACCTTGCCGGGCAAGCCCGCCGCGCGCGACCTGGAGGCGGCACTCATCGCCCACTACGCCGGTGCCGAGCGGGTGAGGGTGGTGCCGACCGCGGCCGGCCCGAGCCCCGGCGGGCGGCTCGAGCCCGAGGCCTTGAACGGCAGCAATGACCTCGAACTGCGGGTGTTTGCCAACGCCAAGTGGGACCAGGTCGTGCTGGTCGCCCGGCTCGACAACTTGGGCAAGGGCGCGGCGGCGGCGGCACTGCAGAACATTGGCCTGATGCTGGGTGTGGCGGTGTAGGCGCCGTCGATGCGGCGCGCGGGCCATCGACCACGTGGTCGATGGGTCCTGCCCCAATGAGCGGTTATGAGCCGATACGACTTCAGGGCCCCGCGCCTGTTCGTCGAGCCCGATCTGGCGCCCGGTCACGCCATCGCCTGCCGGGCCGAGCACGTTAACTATTTGCGCCACGTGCTGCGCCTGGGCGAGGGCGATGCCATCATCCTGTTCAATGGCCGCGATGGCGAGTGGCGGGCGCGGATCGGTGGCGCGCGCAAACCGGCGACGACGCTACTGGTCGAGGCGCAGCTGCGGCCGCAGCAGGCGGGTCCCGATCTCGATTACCTGTTCGCCCCCCTGAAGCGCGCCCGGCTCGACTATATGGTGCAGAAAGCCACCGAAATGGGCGTCGCCCGGCTGCGACCCATCTTTACCCGCCGCACCGTGGCGGAGCGGATCAACACCGCGCGCATGCGCGCCAACGCCATTGAGGCTGCCGAGCAGTGTGGCGTGCTAAGGGTGCCCGAGGTGTTGGCGGTTGCGACCTTGGCCGCCACCCTCGCCGACTGGGATCGGCAGCGCTGCCTGATCTTCTGCGATGAGGACAGCGAGGTTGCCGATCCGGTGGCCGCGCTCGGGGCGCTCAGCCCCGGCCCGCTCGCGTTGCTGATCGGACCCGAGGGCGGCTTTGATGACAGCGAACGTGAGCTCCTCACATCGCAGGCATTCGTGCGGCGCATCTCGCTTGGCCCACGCATCCTGCGTGCCGACACGGCGGCGGTGGCAGCTCTCGCACTCGTGAACGCAACGCTTGGCGATTGGCGCTGAGCCCAACCTGCACCCAAGGCCCGTGATGCGCCAACACCCCGTGCCCAAGGCTTGTGTGCGACCGGTCTTTTCCATAACAAGGGGCGGGCCAGAGCCGCGCCAGCCTGGCGCTTGAAAGCCTAGGGATCAGCCGCCGGATGTCGACCCGCGAGGACAATGTGCCGAGCCCGCCCGTCGGTTCGCGCGACGAGCTGGTCGCCTGGATCGCCGCCGGCTCCAAGCCGAAGGCGCGCTGGCGCATCGGCACCGAACACGAAAAATTCCTGTTTCATACCGACAGCCTGGGACCCGTGCCCTACGCCGGACCGCGCGGCGTGCGTCGCCTGATGGAAGGGCTAATGCAGCGCTTCGGCTGGCTGGCGATCATGGAGGGGGACAACATCATCGCGCTGAAGCGGCCCCCGGGCGAGGTCAACGCCGGCACGGTCTCCTTGGAACCGGGCGGCCAATTCGAGCTATCCGGCGCGCCCTTGCTCACCGTACACGAACTCGGCGCCGAGACGCAGAGCCACCTCGACCAGGTGCGGGCGGTTGGCGAGGACCTCGGCATCGGCTTTCTCGGCGTCGGCTTTTCCCCCAACTGGACGTTCGCGGAGACGCCGCGCATGCCCAAGCAACGCTATGGGGTGATGACGCGCTACATGCCGTTGGTCGGCAGCCGCGGCCTCGACATGATGTATCGCACCGCGACCATCCAGGTGAACCTCGACTTCGCGGATGAGGCCGACATGGTCAAGAAGCTGCGCGTGTCGCTGGCGCTGCAGCCGATCGCCACCGCAATCTTCGCCTGTTCGCCATTCACGGAGCGGCGGCCCAACGGCCTGCTGTCGCTGCGCAGCGAGGTCTGGCGCCACACCGACCAGGCACGTACCGGTATGCTGCCGTTTGCCTTCGAGCCCGGCATGAGCTTTGAACGCTACGCCGACTACGCCCTGGGCGTGCCGATGTACTTTATCTATCGCGACGGGCGCTACATCGACGTCGCCGGCGCCTCGTTTCGGGACTTCATGGCGGGCAAGCTGGCGGCGCTGCCGGGCGAGCGGCCCACGCTCGATGACTGGTCCGATCACCTCACCACCTTGTTCCCCGAAGTGCGCATGAAGCAATTCCTGGAAATGCGAGGCGCCGACGGTGGCCGCTGGCGGCGGATCTGCGCCGTGGCCGCGTTCTGGACCGGACTATTGTACGAGCCGGCCTGCCTTGACGCGGCCTGGGATCTCGTCAAAGACTGGAGCGCCGCCGAGCGGCAGGCGCTGCGCGATGAGGTGCCGAGGCGTGCCCTGGCCACGCCAGTGCACGGCACCACCGCGCTCGAGATTGCCCGCCAGGCGACGGCGATCGCGCGCGCCGGCCTTAAACGACGCGCTTATCTGGGTAACGCCGGGCAGGATGAGACCGTCTTTCTCGAGCCGGTCGAGGCGATCGTTGCCACGGGCGTGACGCCGGCCCAGGAGATGCTCCAGCGTTACGAAACCATCTGGGCCCGGAGTACCAATCCACTGTTTACTGAGTTTGCCTTTTGAGAGCGGTGCCGGGCGTTCAGGTGCCGGATGCCGGGCCTCGCCCCGCGGGATTGTGGTGCGCCGCCACATTCAGGTGGCGTTCATTCTTTCAAGCGTAGCTATAGCCCGATGCGGCTGGCTTCAAGTCGATATCTCCTGGCGGATTGCAGCGCAATTGCCGGCAAGGCCCGGGTGCGCCCGGTGTTGCTTGTTGCCGCCGCGGCGCTCTGGCTGCTGGTCGGCTCTGGCCATGGCCCCGGCCGGGCCGAGGCGCAGAACGCCTGCTCCTCGGGCTGCCGGGCAGCCTATGGCGCCTGCTATAAATCGACGCACGACCGCTCGCGCTGCCAGGCGCAGCTGCAGCACTGTCTGGAAGGCTGCATCCGCATGCGGCATTCGACCCATCGCGGCTTCGTCCCCGAGCACGGCATTCCCGGCATCAGGTTCGGGCGTGGCCCCATCCCCTTTGGCCACGCGCCAGGGCGTTGGGCCAAGTTCCTGCGTTAGGCGCCCCGCGGGCACCCGCCGCGTGCCCGTGCTCGCCCGCGACCTCAGCTGGCCCAAACCACGCGGTGAAGCCGCCCATGCCAGCGGCTTTGGCCTGGCGGACCGCCCGGGCCCCGCGGGCTACTCCGGCCTCAGGCGGCCGCTGCGCCGGCGGGACCCACGGCGCCCTGCGCGCGGGACATGGGCACAACGCGCTCCCCGCCGTGGCGAGGCGAAGGGGCAGGCGTTATACTTTGTGGCCCACTGGAGATTGAATCGCCCACCATGTCACACCTGATCCTGCCGCAACCCGACCGCGCGGTCATCGCCCGTCGCGACAGCATCGTGGCGGACTTGAAGCGGCTCGTTGGCGCCGCGGCGATCATCGCCGATGAGGTCGGCCGCCGCGCCTATGAGACCGATGCCCTGACCGCCTACCGCAGGCTGCCGCTGGCGGTGGTGCTGCCGTCGACGACCGAGGAGGTCGCGCGGGTCTTGAGCTACTGCCATCAGGGCGGCATCAAGGTGGTGGCGCGCGGCGCCGGCACCTCGCTTTCGGGCGGCGCCCTGCCGGCCGAGGACGCGGTGGTGGTCGCCGTCTCGCGCATGACCCGGATCCTCGACATCGACTATGTCAACCGCATCGCCCGCGTCGAGGTCGGCATCACCAATCTCGCCATCAGCGAGGCGGTGAAGTCGGCCGGCTTCTTTTACGCACCGGACCCATCGAGCCAGCTCGCCTGCACGCTGGCCGGTAACATCGGCATGAACTCGGGCGGCGCCCACTGCCTCAAGTATGGCGTGACCACCAACAACGTGCTGGGCCTCAAAATGGTGCTGGTCGACGGCAGCATTGTCGAACTCGGCGGCGCGCATCTCGACGCGCCGGGGTACGATATCCTGGGGCTGATGATCGGCTCGGAAGGCCAGTTTGGCATTGTCACCGAGGCCACCGTGCGCATCTTGCGCGCCGCCGAGGGTGCGCGGCCGATGCTGCTCGGCTTCGATTCGAGCGAGGCCGCCGGCCAATGCGTTGCCGCCATCATCGGCTCGGGCATCATTCCCGTGGCCATCGAGTTCATGGACCGACCCGCCATCCGCGTCTGCGAAGCCTTCGCCAAGGCCGGTTATCCCGATGTCGAGGCGCTGTTGATCGTCGAGGTCGAGGGCTCCGAGGAGGAGATCACGAGCCTGCTTCAGCGCATCGGCACGCTGGCCAAGGCCTTCAATCCGCGCGAGCTGCGCGTCAGCCAGAGCCCGGAGCAGAGTGCCGCCATCTGGAAGGGCCGCAAGTCGGCGTTTGGCGCCATCGGCCGCATCTCCGATTACTACTGCATGGACGGCACCATTCCGCTCGGCAAGTTGGCCGAGGTGCTGGTGGCGATTGCCCGCATTTGCGACCGGCATGGGCTCAGCGTTGCCAACATCTTCCATGCCGGTGATGGCAATCTGCACCCGCTGATCCTCTACGATGCCAACGATCCGCAACAAGCCGAAAAGGCCGAGCAAGCCGGCGCCGAGGTGCTCGAGCTGTGCGTGGCGGTCGGCGGCTGTCTCACCGGCGAGCATGGGGTGGGCATCGAGAAGCGGGATTTGATGCGCGTGCAGTTCAATGCCACCGACCTCGCCCAGCAGATGCGCATCAAGACCGTGTTCGACCCCAAGTGGCTGTTGAACCCCGCCAAGGTGTTCCCGCTCGAGGGACGCCAGGAGGCGCAGCAAGAGGCGTCGCTGGCGGCAGCCTGAGGAGGGTGTTGTGCGGAGCGACGTACGCCCGGTCGATGAACGCGAATTTGCCCAGATCCTGACCCAGGCCAGCGCCGACGCGACCACGATCGAGATCAAGGGCGCCGGCAGCAAAGAGGGCATCGGCCGGCCGATGGCCACCGCGATGCGCCTGTCGACCCGGGCGCTACGCGGCCTCACGCTCTATGAGCCGAACGAAATGGTGATGGCCGCCCGCGCCGGCACGCCGTTGGCCCAGCTCGAAGCGAGCCTGGCCGAGCGCGGCCAGATGCTGGCGTTCGAGCCGGCCGACCTGGCCGCGGCGGTCGCAGGCGAAGCCGACGCGGCCACCATCGGCGGCGTGTTCGCCACCAATTCGTCCGGCCCGCGGCGCATTGCGGTCGGCGCCGCCCGCGATCATCTGCTCGGGGTGCGGGCGGTGAACGGGCGCGGCGAGATCTTCAAGGCCGGCGGTCGGGTGATGAAAAACGTGACCGGGGTTGACCTGTGCCGCGGGCTCGCCGGCAGCTGGGGCACCTTGGCGGTGATCAGCGAGGTGACCTTCAAGGTGCTGCCGATCCCCGAGCACACCGAGACCCTGGTATTGCTCGGGCTTTCCGACGACATCGCCGTTGAAGTGCTGACCACGGCCATGGCGACGCCGTTTGAGGTTTCCGGCGCCGCGCATGTGCAATCGCCGTTGGTCGCCCGGCTCGAGCACCCGGGCTTGCGTGGTCAGGGACTGTCGGTGACGGCGCTACGGCTTGAGAATTTCGTGGCTTCGGTCGCCGCCCGCAAAGACAAGCTCAAGGCCGTGCTCAGGGCCTACGGCGAGATCCACGACCTCGACCACGACAATTCGCTGGCGCTGTGGCAGGAGCTGCGCCAGCTGTCTCCGCTCAAGGGCAGCGATCAGCCGCTGTGGCGGCTCTCGACCGCGCCCAGCGCCGGCCCCAAAGTGGTGGCGGCGATTGCCCGCTATACCGAGGTCAGCGCCTTCTACGATTGGGCCGGAGGCCTGATCTGGCTCGAGATCCTGCCTGCCACCGACGCCGGCGCAGCCGACATCCGGCGGGTGATCGCCGCCCACGGCGGCCACGCCACGCTCATTCGGGCGGCGCCCGAGGTGCGGGCGGCGGTGCCGGTGTTCCAGCCGCTGGAGGCCGGCGTCGAAGCGATCTCGCGCCGCCTCAAGGCGGCCTTCGACCCGGCCGGCATCCTCAACCCCGGCCGCATGTATGCGGATATCTGACGACAAGCGGACACCATGCAGACGCATTTCACAGCCAGCCAACTTAAAAACCCGCGCCTCAGGGAGGCGGACAAGATCCTGCGCCGCTGCGTACATTGTGGCTTCTGCACCGCCACCTGCCCGACCTACGTGCTGTTGGGCGATGAGCGCGACAGCCCGCGCGGCCGCATCTACCTGATCAAGGAGATGTTCGAAAAGGGCGAGCGCGCCGGCCCCGAGGTGCAGCGCCATGTCGATCGCTGCCTCAGCTGCCTGTCGTGCATGACCACTTGCCCCAGCGGCGTCGACTACATGCACCTCGTCGACCACGCCCGCGTGCACATCGAGGAGACCGGGCAGCGCGGCCTAAAGGACCGCGCGCTGCGCTGGCTACTGGCGGCGGTATTGCCCTATCCCGACCGCTTGCGCTTGGCGCTGCGGGCGGCGTGGTTTGCCAAGCCGCTGACCGGGCTCATTGCTCGGCTCGGCTTGCGCGAGGTGGTGGCGATGCTGGAGCTGGCCCCCAACGGCCTGTTGCGCGGCGCCACCTTTTCCGGACCGGGCACCGCCGTCACCAAGCTCGAGCGGCGCAAGCGCGTGATCCTGCTGGCTGGCTGCGCGCAGCAGGTGCTGCGGCCGGAGATCAACGACGCCAGCATCCGGCTGCTGGCCCGCCGCGGCGTCGATGTCGAGGTGGCGCCGGGCGCCGGCTGCTGCGGCGCCCTGGTGCAGCACATGGGCCGCGAACAGGCGGCGATCGCCATGGCCAAGACCAACATCGATGCCTGGAGCCGGCTGATCGAAAAGAGCGGCCCGATCGACGCCGTGATCGTCAACACCTCCGGCTGCGGCACCACCGTCAAGGACTATGCGCATCTGGTCCAGGGCGAACCGGCCTACGCCGAACGGGCCACCCGCATCGCGCGCATGACCCGCGACATCACCGAGTTTCTGGCCGGCTACGAGATGGGTCCGCCCAAGCGCTGGTCCTCGCTCAGGGTCGCCTACCACTCGGCCTGCTCGATGCAGCATGGCCAAGGCGTCAACGAGGAGCCGCGCAAACTGTTGCGCAACGCCGGATTCACGGTGCTCGAGATCCCGGAAGCGCACTTGTGTTGCGGCTCGGCCGGCACCTACAACGTGCTGCAGCCCGACATTGCCGGGGCCTTGCGCGAACGCAAACTTGCCAACATCAAGAGCGTGCGACCGGACATGGTGGCGGCCGGCAACATCGGCTGCATCACGCAGCTGGGGCTCGGTAGCGAGATTCCGATCGCGCATACGGTCGAGCTCATCGATTGGGCCTATGGTGGCCCGGTGCCGCGCGGGCTCGAGGCGTTGGCCCAGCACGTCACCGACGTGCCAGAGTCGACGCTCGAGCCGGTGGCACCCTGAGCGGCTCGGCCCGACGCTGGCCGACAACATTTGGGAGCGAAACTAAGATGCGCATTGGCGTGCCGAAAGAAATCAAGGTCCACGAGTATCGGGTGGGCATGGCGCCCGGCAGCGTGCGCGAAGCGGTGGCGCACGGGCACCAGGTGTTTGTCGAGACCAATGCCGCGCTGCGCCAGGGCCTCACCGACCGAGACTACGAGCGGGCCGGCGCCACGGTGCTCAAGTCCGCGGCCGAGATCTTCGCCAGCGCCGACATGATCGTCAAAGTCAAGGAGCCGCAGGCCACCGAGTTCGCGCTGCTGCGCCCAGGCCAGACGCTGTTTACCTATTTGCATCTGGCGCCCGATCCCAACCAGGCCAATGCCTTGCTGCAGGCCGGCGTCACCGCCATCGCCTATGAAACCGTGACCAGCCCGCGGGGCGGGCTGCCGCTGTTGGCACCGATGAGCGAGGTGGCGGGACGCATGGCGGTGCAAGCGGGCGCACATTGCCTGGAGATGGAGCGCGGCGGCCGCGGCATGCTGCTCGGCGGCGTCGCCGGCGTCGCCCCCGCCAAGGTGGTGGTCCTGGGTGGCGGCGTCGCCGGTGTCAATGCCGTGCGCATGGCGATCGGGCTCGAGGCGCAGGTGACCGTGCTCGATATCAACCTCGACCGCCTCTACGCCATCGACCAGCAATTCGGCGCCGCGGTCAATACCGTGTTCTCGACCCGGCAGGCGGTGGAGGACTATCTGCTCGAGGCCGATCTGGTGATCGGCGCCGTGCTGGTGCCGGGCGCGGCGGCCCCCAAACTGATCAACGAACAGCACGTCAAGGCGATGCCGCGCGGCTCGGTGATCGTCGATATCTCGATTGATCAGGGCGGCTGCTCGGAGACCTCGCGACCGACCACCCACGCCGACCCGACCTACGTCGTGCACGATGTCGTGCACTATTGCGTCACCAACATGCCGGGTGCGGTGGCCCGCACCTCCACCTTGGCGCTCAACAACGCCACCTTGCCGTTCATTCTGGCGCTGGCCAACAAGGGTCCGCGCCGCGCCATGCTCGAAGACCCCGACCTGCGCAACGGCCTCAATATCGAGGCCGGCCACGTCACCCACGCCGCCGTGGCCAACGCCCTGGGCCTCGCCTATCGGGACGCGCGCCAGCTGCTCGAGGCTTAAGCGTTCAAGAACCGTTGGCGGTCTTGGCGCGCGCCGCCACCGCTTCGCCGGTGGGCTTGGCCTGCATGCGGCGAAACAGGTGGTCCTTGCCGGCAAGATCGATGCGCAAGCGGCATTTCGAGCGCAAATCGTTGCTGTGCGCCCCGAAACCGACATGCACCACGTGCTTGTTGCGCATCTCCTGCACGAACTCCACGGCCGGGCAGAAATCACTGTCCTCGGAAATCAAGAAGGCGATGTCATAGACATCGTACATGGCGTCGGCGATCAGGTCGGTGGTGACCAGGGTGTCGAGCTGCTTTTCCGGCGCGATCGGAATGCCGCCGACGGTAAAGTTGCTCGAGCCCAGCCGATCGTAGCGTGGCGTGCGCCGCAGAATCGTGAACACCAGGAACCCGAACTCGTTCTGCAGCCGGGCGAGCTCGGCGCGCTGGGCCTCGTTCTCCTGCCGCCAGCGGTCCACGGTCTCCTTCTGGAAATAGATCTTGAGCGGCAGTTTTTCCGGCGCGGTGCGCTCCAGCCGCAGCATGTTCTCGAGCAGCTCGAAATACTCCTCCTCAAACAAGGTGCCGTACATGTTGGTGCCGCGATAGACCAGGGCCGGCGGTTCCTTGCGGCTCTCCGCCAGCCAGCCGCGGGTCTCCGCCAACAGCAACTCCGGCAGCTTCACCCACAAGATATCGCGCTCGATGCTGTGGGCGTCGTTGTTGATCACCCGCTTCCAGTTTTTGGTGAAGTTGGAATGATCAATATAGATTTTGGCGAGCTGGATGCGGTCGGCACGCAACTCGTTGAGCCGGCCGCCAAAGCCTTCGGCCAGGCGGGCGATGCCGCGGGCGAAGGCGGCGAGCTCGGCATCCTGGCGCAAGCCGCGGCTGGCATTGGAGGAGGCGGCAAACAGTTGCGCGATCTGGCGCCGGCGCCGGCGCTTGCGCAGGCGCCCGGGGAGCACCACCACTATGAGCACGCCGAGGATGGCGAGGTTGACCCAGAAAAAGAGCGCCTCGGGTGCCCTGGAAAAAAGAACCTGTTTGCCCTCGCCCAGAAGGGCCTCGAGCACGTCCATGCCACCCCGTGCCTCACACGCCACGCCACCCAACAGCCTTTGACGTGCCAGGGAGGCTAAGCGCTCCGCGCTAGGGGGTAAAGAATGTCGGGGCGTCAGGCGGGGTTATTGGGGGCGCGGGGCTGGCAGTTTTGCCACGCCGGGGCTGGCGATCGGCGGGGTTGGCGCCGACGCTGCCTGGCGCCCGGGGTGGCGCTCCCCTATGTTTGCGCCCAAGGAGTCGCTGGCCGGAGGTCGTCATCCGCATCACACGCGCACACACCATTGGCCGCTGGCGGCTTGCGGGCTTGGCCCTGCTGGCGCTGGTGTTGGTGCTGGCCGGCAGTGGCGGTGCCGGGGCGGAAGATCTGCTCGGTGCCGGCTTCGAATTGCGTGGTGGCGTGCTGGCGCATGACGTGCCGGGACTGTGGAGCGGATTTCGGCTCGAGCGCGGCGTCGATATCAACGGCGAAATCCTGTTTGGCAACGGCCTCCCAATCCTGGGTGGCGCGCTGCGCCCGGCGATCGGCGGCTCGGTCAACGTCGACGGTTTTACCAGCAAGGCCTATGCCGACCTGCGCTGGGAAACCGAGCTGCCGGCGCACCTGTTCTTTGGGTTGGGCTTAGGCGCCGCCGTACACGACGGCAACCTGGCCCCGACCGAGCCCGATCGCAAGGCGCTGGGCTCGCGCGTTCTGTTCCACATCCCGCTCGAGCTCGGCGTGCGCCTCGACGCCAGGCAAAGCTTCTCCGTCTATTTCGAGCACACCTCCAACGCCGGCACCCAGCGCTACAACGAGGGCATGGACGGCATCGGGCTGCGCTACGGCTACCGCTTCTAGTGGCAACGCCAAACTGCACACACATTGGCGGCTGGCGCCCGCGCGGCCGTGCCAGGCGTTAGGCGTCGAAGAACACCGTCTCGTCGGCGCCCTGCAGGCGAATGTCGAAGCGGAAGCGGCCAGGATGGGTCGTGTCGGGCTGCGCCATCAAGGTGTGACGGCGGTCTTCTGGCACCAGCGCCAGGATGGGATCGCCGGCATTGAGCGCCTCGCCTGCGAAATAAATGCGCGTGAACAACCGCTTCAACAGGCCGCGGGCAAAGATGCCGACGTTGATATGCGGTGCCTGCAGCCCGCCGCCCGGCGCCGGCACGGCGCCCGGTTTGACGGTGGCGAAATGAAACTGGCCGGCGGCATCGGTGGCGGCGCGGCCAAAGCCACGAAACGAATTGGAACGGACGGGGCGACCATCGGCGGGATGGGGGTAGCGGCCGTCGCTGTCGGCTTGCCAGATCTCAACCAGCGCGTCGGGCAGCACGTTGCCCTCACCGTCGCGGATCGCGCCTTCGATCTCGATCGGCACGCCGGCGACCCCGGGTCCGGCCAGGCTCGATCCGAACAGGACGCGAAAGTTGTAGTCGGCCGGCGCCAGCCCGATGTGCAGAAAGGGACCAACGGTCTGCGACGGGGTCCGCTCAGACATGGTCGCGATCCCGGGGCGTGGCGTTGGGGCCGCGCAGCACGATGTCAAAACGATAGCCGAGCGCCCACTCCGGACGGGTGGTGGCGAGATCGAACTGGCACACCATGCGCTGGCGCGCATTGGCATCGCTGACGGCGTTGAAGATCGGGTCGAAGGCAAACAGCGGGTCGCCCGGAAAGTACATCTGCGTCACCAGCCGGGTGAGGAACGAGGGACCAAACAGCGAGAAGTGGATATGCGCCGGCCGCCAGGCATTGGCGTGATTGCGCCAGGGATAGGCCCCGGGCTTGATGGTGATAAAGGCGTAGCCGCCATCGGCATCGGTGACGCAGCGGCCGGCGCCGGTGAAGTTGGGATCAAGCGGGGCGGGATGCTGGTCGACGACGTGGATGTAGCGTCCCGCGGCATTGCACTGCCAGATCTCGATGAGGGTGTTGGGCACCGGCCGGCCGGCCTCGTCGAGGACGCGTCCCTTGACGATGATGCGCTCGCCCAGCGGCTCGCCGGCGTGCCCGCTGGTCAGATCCGCTTCTGACGGCAACGCATCGGAATGGCCATAAACCGGTCCGGTGATTTCCGAGAGCGTCTGCGGGATAACGATCAGCGGTCGCGACGGCGCCCGCGTCCGCGTCGACAGGTAGTCGGCGGCGAGATAGGGCGGATCGGCGGCGGCGCTGGCACGGGAATAGGTATCGTCCATGTTGGGCAGGCTCCAAGCGGCGGGCGGCCCCGCGGCCGATGCCGACCTTGGAATTGCCGGCCACGAAAAGCAAGGGGCCCGCGCGCGGCAGGTGCGGCGGTGGCTAGAGCGGGAGGGATGCGGCGCCACGGCCGCTGGCCCAGCGCCGCCGCCTCGTCGATGGCCGGCCGATCGTGGCGGCGGACCTCGGCGATGCGGCTGGCGCTTCGCGCGCCGGGTTGGGGCGTGCGTCACTGCAAAGGCGCGCAGGAACGGGATCTAATCGGCGCGCAGCTCGCCGCCAAAGCCATACTTTTCGCGCAACAGCCAAATTCGTCGTAGCGGTACACGAGGCTCAGGCGGCCTCGGCGTTGGGGCCGTCGGCGCGGCGTTCGCCGCCAGCGGTGCCCGGCGCGAGATAGCCCGGCACGTCGGGGCAAATGCGGGCGCCGGACGGGCGAATACGTTCGCACTGAGTGAGCGGCTGCAAGCTGCCGCCCGCCGCCTCCTGCATCTCGACCAAATAGGGATCGACCACCAG
>Ga0126384_10001496_pt1 | contig 13861 bp, 16 predicted proteins | sample PanSoiMetPlot_36_FD_92543 | JGI IMG/M metagenome (GOLD analysis project Ga0126384, IMG submission 92543) | Tropical forest soil microbial communities from Panama - MetaG Plot_36 | ecosystem: Environmental > Terrestrial > Soil > Tropical forest > Bulk soil | place: Panama | collected 2016-02-17 | reverse complement strand
GAAACGCGCAGGTCACCTCAGAGGACATCGAAGCATATGAGGGAACCCGCTTCTTGTCTTCTTGGTCGCCCCGTATGGTCGAGGTTTTTCGCTCCATCTATAGCGATGAATTACAGGATCTATGGGCGCGCTGGTGTGATGCTCAGAAAGCACTTTACCAGGCCGGAGGCGAACTGTGTCGTCAGCGCCTGCACCTGATCCGCTGCCCAACATTGATTCTGCAGGGCGACAAAGATCCGCTCGTGCCGAATTTTCATGCAGACCTGCTGCATCAAGGCATTGTCGGCTCGCGGTTGCACATCTTTCCGGACGGCAAACACAACATTCACCAGGCCTATGCACAGGAGTTCAACCGCCTGGTGATAGAGTTCTTACAAGCATAAAGGAGCAAAACGATGGCAAAAGTCGAATTTTTCTACGATTACTCCAGTCCCTGGACCTACCTGGCGTTCACCAAGATCGAGGGCATTTGCCAGAAGTACGGTGCCACTCTGGAATGGCGACCGATTCTGGTTGGCGGCATCTTCAACACCGTCAACCCTTCAGTCTATGAGTTCCGCGAACGTGGCGTGCCCGCCAAAGCGAAATACTCCGCCAAGGACCTGCAAGACTGGGCGCGTTTTTACGGCATGACCATTAAGTCGCCAACAGTCTTTCCTGTAAACTCGATCAAATCCCTGCGCGGCGCCTTGGTAGCACTCGAACATCCAGGGAAATTCATGCCTTACAGTTACCGCGTATTTGAAACCTACTGGAGCGAAGATCAGGACATCAGCAAGGATGACGTCCTGCGCACTATCGTCGAGCAGGTCGGACTCGATTCGCGAGAGTATTTCGACAAGATCAACCGTCAGGACTACAAGGACCGCGTCCGCCTCAATACCGACGAGGTGATGGCGCGCGGCGGCTTCGGCTCGCCTACTCTGTTCGTCAATGGCACCTCGATGTTTTTCGGCAATGACCGGCTAGTGTTGGTAGAAGCAGAGTTACGGAGGGAACAGCAGAGGGGCTAAGAGCTAGGGGCTGGTCAAAAGAGAAACGAAGAGCAGCTGAGACCAAACACCAGCCCCTGGCGCCGAACTGCGGGCTCTGAACTTCACCCCGTCCAACCCCATTTCTCTTTGTTAGCCTGAATCTCGTCGGCGGTGGGGTGGGCGATTTTCTTGTGCTGAGCCACTTTGAAGTCGCCGCTGTAGTCTTTCATGGCGTAATTTAACGGGGTGTCTTCTTGAAAAACATCCGGTACGGCCACTTCTTCAAAAATCGCTTGCCAGGGACACTCCGGTTCGCACGCCCCGCAGTCGATACATTCATCAGGGTGGATATAGAGTTGATTGGGAAATTGATCCTGATCGCTGCCGGTGTACTCGTAAATGCAGTCCACTGGACAAACCGCCACGCAGCCAGTGTCGACACAGTCTCGGCACAGCCTGGTGATGATATAGGTCATCGTCTTCCTCCTTCACTGGGTTCGACTTCTTCTCAGGAGTGCGAGAAGTTCTCGCCGACTCCGCCAATCTACCTTTTGCTATCGTATCGTCCAGAGAAGGTCAATTGCAGACACAGTCCGCCGGAGGAAGAAGACAACAGCCGCCAATCCTGTCTATCGCGGAGGGGACGGTGCCTGGTTAGCCAGGGTTCTTTTTTTCCAGCGGCACTTTCAATTCACTCACAGTGATTGGCCCACGCTGCGAGAAGAGGGTAATGTCATCCGGAACCGGCGCGCCTTGGAGTTTCAGAATGATGCGCATCCGTTCGCCTTGCTCACGGCTCACCACTTCATTTTGGCCTTGTTTGCGATTCTCACGCCGCACCGTTCGTTCCTCCACCACAGACTCAATCTCTGCATCAGAGAGCCGGTAGGTTTTCTCGCTCGTACGAACGGACACCAAGTTCTTGAGTTTGTCTTTCTGCCGCGGGTCCACCTGGTCGAACACAATGGTATCGCCTTGTGGACTCACATTCTGCGCAACGGTACGGATGAGCGCATCGTCTTCCTCCACGGCGGTAAAATGCTCCTGCGCAATGACCCAAGCACTCAGCGGGAGTACTACGGAGAGAAATGTCACGACCGCGCCACGCGAAAAGAGCGGTGGGATAGTGAGTCGAGTACCGAAGTCCTGCAAGACCAGATCAACCCCGACCGGGATGGCCACCGCCACCAGACTGAGCCCAAATACCGTCAGCCCAGTGGCTTGTCCACCTAAGCTCAATGCCAAAAAGGAGAGTCCCGAGAGCAGCGCTGAGGCGAGGAGGGCGCAGGCCACACGTTTGGCCGGTTCTTTATAAAGGGCGAAGGGTATTGCCGTAGCCAGCATCAGGGCCGTGAACGGAGCAAGCAGGTTTCCTTCACGGTAGACCATTCCAGCGAACCACGCCACACTTACGGCGATCAACATCCCCGCCGCCAGTCCCCAGAAAACCTTTGTAAAAACAGCTTTCTCTTGCACAACTCTGCCCCTTTACAATGTTGTTTTTTATCCTAAGCGCTTTTTCACTCCTATGCAATGTTCTTCCTATGCACCGCTCGCGTGAAAACGCCAGTAATCCGTTACCAAGCGCAAAGCCCGGGCCGCACGCTCGTGCGTCGCAAACGTGGCAATGCCGCGGGCGTGAAACTGCTCCCGCACGGTCAATAAAGGAGCTTCCAGGGCAAAGGGCTGCAGGACGACAGCAAACGGCTTAGCTGAACGCGTGGCAAAACCTGAGAGCGTATCAAGCAAAGCAGTCAGGACCTGCGGGCGAGCCTGCCATTGACTGGCGACCAAGCCAGCCCCAGTGTCCATAATGATGGCATCGATGTGGGGGTCGCGGTCGAGGATCGCCAGTAACCGCTCTAAATTACCGCTGCTCTGGCCCATACCGATGGTGTAGCCTGAGTCCAGGGGGTTACGAAAACTACCGCCAATAACCGTAAAAAACGAGGAAAGTTCTTGGTACGACACCTCACTGAGCAATGGAACTCTGAGTCCAGCTTTCTCAAAGGCATCGGTAATCACGACCGACGGCCCGCCTGTCATGGCAATGAGTCCGACGCCGGTGCCAGTGGTGGACTTGGCAAAGAGGAGCAGTTTGATGACATCGCAAAGTTCGTCGAAACTCTCCGCCGCAATCGCACCAGCCTGTCGCACCATCGCATCCCAAACCGCTGCGGGAACAGCCAGAGACGCCGTGTGCGAGGAGATGGCGCGCTGACCAGCCTCGTTTCGTCCGCCTTTCCAAATCACCACCGGCTTACGAGGGGTGACCTGGTGGAGCAAAGAAAAGAAACGCCGGCCCTCACGTACTCCTTCGAGATACATGCCAATGATGCGCGTCTCGTCATCCGTCGCCAAGTAATCGAGGTAATCGCTCACATCGAGTACAGCCGCATTGCCAAAACTCACTGCCTTGCTGACTTTTATCCCGTGATTGGGCGCGGCCACGCCAAAGGTCACCGTATGCGTCCCACTTTGGCCGATAAAACCGACCGCGCCAGGCTCTCCCGCGGGCAGTTCAGCATAGTTCCGCAAACCGAGCTTAGGGTGATAAATGCCCATACAGTTGGGGCCGATCAGCGCCATCCCCGCGGCCCGAGCGGTATCGGCCATGGTTTGTTCCAGGCGCCTGCCCTCCTCATCGCCGATCTCGGCGAAACCTGACGTGAAGAGCATGACTCCGGACACCTTCTTGGCGGCACAGTCAGCAATGATACGCGGTGCTATCTGCCGTGGCACCGCAGTCATGACATAGTCGATGTCGTCAGGAATTTCCGCCAGGCTGCGATAGTTCGGCACCCCGAGCGCCTCGATGCCCGGCAATTCTCGTTCATCGATCTGCACCGAGTAGACCTTTCCTCGAAATGCCTTCTGGCTCCGCAGCCACATGTAGTTCATCGCACGTTTGTCACCGATGACCGCCACGGCTTTGGGATTAAATGCCCGCTCCAAAGCAGCTCGGGTGGCTGCCGAAAGCGGGCGAGGAGTCGTCATAGCCCCTTCAGCATGCAACACCACCCTGGCATCGACCGCGAGGCACCCCTGCGGGTAGGCAAATACTGGATTGAGGTCGAGTTCCTTGATCTGCGGGTGAGCTTCAGCCAAGGCCGACACCTGCAGGAGCACGCGTTCCAGCGCCGCAAGATCAACCGCGGGCTGACCGCGAAATCCAGTGAGGAGAGGCAGACTCTTAATCTCACGGATCATGCTCTGAGCATCGCGCTGGCTTAAGGGAGCGAGGCGGAAGGCGACATCTTTCAAGACCTCGACATACACCCCTCCCAGACCGAACATCAGTAACGAACCAAACTGCGGGTCTGCCGTCAGACCGATAATGACTTCCAGCCCCGGTGTGGCCATCGCCTGGACTGAAACCCCATCTATGGTTATAGCCGGCCGTCCCTGAGCTACCGCTCCCACAATGTCATCGAACGCCTGGCTGACATCTTCGGCAGACGTGAGGTTGAGCTTGACCCCACCCACATCACTTTTATGGCTGACATCTGGCGAGCAAACTTTGAGAACTACGGGAAAACCAATGTCACGCGCTAAGGCGACCGCTTCCTCGCGTGTCTGCGCCAAGCGGGCCTGGGCGACTGCCACTCCGCTCACGCTGAGTAAAGCTTTAGCTTCAACCTCGGTGAGCAACAGTCGGCTGCGTCCTCTAGCTTGCTGGATGATCTCTGTGGCGCTGGAGTGTGTCATAGGTATTTCTCCGGGCAAACTTGTGTCCCCTTCATATATGAGCAATCAGTGGTCAGCAATGAGCTTCAGACAGACAAAGACTGATACCGGACGGCGTGCCGTGAGGGAGAGGGTGCGATTCAGCGAACCCACGAAAGGGCTTGATCAATCAAGCCCTTACAAATGTCTTGCTGAAAGCTGACCGTGGCCAACTATTTGCCGATCTGCTGTCGCAATGCAGCGATCTCGTCTCGTAGTTCTTGTAGCGGCCCGGAGAGAAATCCGGCGACCACCTCTTGCACGAATTTTTCGATATACTTGCCCTGCATATCGCATTCGAGGTTCACGCGATCGCCTGGGTTTCTGGCATGCAGGGTCGTGACCTGATGCGTGTGGGGAATAATCGCACAGGTGAATTCCGTCGGTCGACAGTGAAAGACTGTGAGACTAATCCCATCGACCGCAACCGAGCCTTTTTCCACCAGATAACGACTGAGGTCTGACGGGATCTCGAACGTGTAGAGAAACGAGTCACCATCGGGGTGAATCGCCTTGACGCGGCCAACTCCATCGACGTGGCCGAACACCACGTGACCAGACAGTCGGTCGTTCACCCGCAGTGAGCGCTCCACGTTAACCTGATCCCCCGGTCGTAAATCGCCGAGGTTGGTGCGCCTGAGCGATTCAGCAGACACATCGAAGCTCAGCTTGGCCTCACCGCTAGCAACCACCGTGAGGCACGTCCCGTTGATGCAGATACTCTCTCCCAAACTGATTTCCATCGAGGGAATGGGGGTGGAGAGCGTCAACCGTGCTCCGTCGGTAGTACGGTCAATGCGGGTGATCGTGCCTATCGTTTCGATAATACCGCTAAACATATGCTCAGTAATGAGGCCTGAGTACAAAGCCAGAATTATTTATTTTGTTTTACTCAGTCCCCGTAGCTCATTACTCAGTCCTGATTTATCCTGCCGCTTTCACGCTCGGCCGCTCTTTGAGACGAGCGAGCCAAGCGTTGACCTTAGAGCACTGACTGGGGACCTCGACCTGAAGCGGTCCAAAGAGCGGTGCCCAGGTGGCGAAACAGATGTCAGCTAAGCTAAATGTGCCGACAAGATAATCGTTGCTCCCCAGTTCCCTCTCCAGGCGTTCGAAACAGGCAGTCAGATCTTGTTTTGCCTTGGCGATCACGTTCTGATCAGCCTGCCCTTTGGGCTTAAAAAACACTTCGGCCACAATGGCCCCAAGAGCACCATCGTACGCATTATCCCCCAAATGCATTAGGACACGCGCCCGGGCACGCTGGCCAGCATCCGCGGGCATCAGCGGTGGATTCGGATATTTGTCGTTCAGATACTCCATGACGATCGAGGACTCGTACACCGTCATACCATTGTCCTGGAGCGCTGGCACTTTGCCATAAGGGTTGATTGCCAGGTATTCAGGCTTTTTTTGTTCCCCTTTGGTAATATCAATGTTGACCTTCTCGTACTGGAGCCCCTTCTCTGCCAGGACGATCCTGGGCTTACGCGCCCGCGGGGACATGGGAAAGTCGTATAGCTTAATCATGGGCCACCTCCTTGGTATGAAAGTCGCGCGTCGTTGACTAAGGGAAAGGAGATTCGCTAACCACCCTTACGAAATCACACTACGGCGAATGAACCGAGCCAGCCAGCTTTCGTTCTCACGTTGAGCTAAGGTCTCAAGTTGTCCTCGGTCCAGCCACATCCCCTGACAAGACGGGCATTCTTCGACGGTCACTTCGTGGTGTTGGAGTGAAACCAACTTCTCGCCACACTTGGGGCAGCGCATCAGGGCCTGTTGGTGCAAGGCAGCCTCTTCTGCCTCGCTCCGCTGTTGCTTGAGTTTTGCCAGCAGCTTGCGGTCACGCTCAGCGAAATAACGGTCTTCTTCGGCTTTCTCCTTCTCCTTGAGTTTTCCGCCAAGGCGATCTTTCTCATCCATGGTCAGTCTCCCTTTTGTCGGCTGTGGATTTGCGCCGCTCAAGAATTTCGTGCCATTTTCGTCTGAAATAGTTGTGTGCCCGGTCTGCCCAACGAAAGTCGCGGCTAAGAATACCAAAGCTAAGCACGATCAAGACAATACCTGGTCCCGGAACACCAGGGATGCTCAGGAACACACCTAGCACAAGGAGCGCCAAGCCAAAGATAATGCGGCAGAGACGCCAGAGCAGATATCCAGTGGCACGAAGCATAGAGCGCTAACATAGCAGAGGTGTGCACAGGTTTTATAGATCGTCAAGAATTTTCCCGCTGCGCGCCTTTTCCACCGTTTCCTCGAATTGGGAACCGAGGTTCACCCCCAGTTCTTTGGCGCGTTTTTTTGCCCAAAGCCCCACATTGCGGGAATCACGGTAGAACGATTCGTCGCGCGTGGAGTTGGTATCAAAGTCGTTGAGCCGGGCGGTTTCAGTTTGATGGTAGGCAAAGCGCGAGAGCAGGCGGCTCAAACGGCGAGCCCCACAGTATTTGCAACCGGGCTGGGTAGCGGCCTCACGTTGACTGAGAAACAGCAGGCTTTGATCCTTGCCGCACGCCTGACAGTGGTATTCGTAGATTGGCATACACCTGCTTCCTCTATCACAGCTTTCGACGTGGTGCTATAAGAATATATTTATTGGCTGTCAACGACCGGATTTTGCAATTGCTATGGCCAGTGCCCCAGATGACCCGTTCAGTACCGTAGGAGCGATCCACGCCCTCCATTTCGGCCTGACTTTTCCCCTGGCCGTACTCTACCCCCTATGATCCCTTTACGTGCGACTACCCCTACACAACGGTTCCCGTTGGTAACCTACGCACTGATTGGTGCCAATGTGGCGCTGTTTGCTTACGAAATTACTTTGGTGGGGCGTCTTCAGCCCTTTTTGTTGTTGTACGGCTGGGTGCCGGCAAGCTTCTCTCAGGCCCTCACAGACGGTCATGTGCCTGCACTAGTTCCATTGCTCACCAGCATGTTTCTGCATGGTAGTTGGTTCCATCTTCTTGGCAACCTCTTGTATTTACACATCTTCGGCGAGAACGTAGAAGACTGCCTCGGTCACTTTCGTTATCTATGTTTCTACTGCCTCGGCGGGGTAATCGCGGTCCTTGTACAGACGTATGCCGCGCCGCTCTCGCCGACTCCGATGATCGGCGCTAGCGGTGCTATCGCTGCCGTGCTCGGCGCGTATTGTATGTTTTATCCAACCGCCCGGGTATTGACGTTAGTCCCGCTGCTCTTCTCGTTCCGCGTCGTACCAGTGCCGGCGATGTGGTACGTGTTGTTGTGGTTGCTGTTCCAACTGCTCTCCGGGATGTCGGGGCTTTCCCCACAGCAGGTAGCTCTTGTCGGAGTCGCGTGGTGGGCTCACGTCGGCGGCTTTGTTGCAGGCTTGGCCTTAGGACCGCTTTTCCTCATTAGACGAAAGCGCCGGCCCCGTCATGCAACTCTCCCCTTGCCTCCGCTATGGGATAGCCCCAAATCCGCGTTGCGTTAAACCGCAAAGCCCCAATAATGGGAAGATCCATCGGTTCTTAAACGCGCCCCACCGGAAGCCCTTGAGACTGAGGCACTCCGTCAGTTGAGCTGAGCCGATAACGCGGCCAAGGCAAAGCGAGCCGGCCGATAACGTGGCTCAATTGCTAGGGCTTTGCCGAATTCACCCGCCGCCTTGAGCGGATCGCCTTTGGCAAGGTAGAGACGGCCAAGGTTCATATGCGGGAAGTGACGCGGTTCGTACCGTTTCGCGCTGATCGCTTTCTCCAGCCACGGGAGCGCGTCATCGAGTTTTCCTAACTTAATGAGATATGAACCGATGTCGTTGTAGGGGTTGCCAAAGTCAGGGTCCACGGCGATGGCGTTCTTGCATTCGCTGATCGCATCCTCGTAACGATTGAGAAAGCTATAGGCCCACCCGAGAAAAGTGTACGCCTCAGCTGTGGGATGGATCTGGATTGACTCCTGATAGAGGCGCACAGCGTTAGTGAGGTCGCCTTGCTCCTGTGCCTGATAAGCTTGCTGGAATAACTCAGCCGCCTTTTCGATACGGCGGGTGGCTTTGTCGCCCGGGTTTCTGGTTTCCTCCATGAGCTTCACTCCTACAGACTAAAACTCTACGAGCGTAAATGTGAGTCCTCTCGGACGATTGTCAAGGCGTGACGGGTGTCTTTCTCATCGTTGCGTGCAAGTAAAACGAGAGGGCAGTGTAGTAGAGCGGGTAATAGAGAGAGAAGAGCACGAGCCAAGGTGAGGGAGTGGGGAATTGCCAGAGTAAAACCAGTAACACCCCCACCCACAACCCGCCCAGAAGGTTCGTCAGTCTCCGGAAGGGAACCGTGCGGGTCGGGTAGAGGTAGCGAATAGGGATGAAGACGAAGAGTGACAACACGCAGATCAGAGTGCCGTTGAGCCAGAGCGGCGTTTGCCCCACATACAGATAGAAAGCCACGATATTCCAATACGAGGGAAACCCGGTGAAAAAGAAATCCGGGGTTTTGGCCGCAGCCTGGCAAAACCCATACGCGCTCGCCAGCAACGGTAGCGCTACGAAGAGGAGCGTCCCCCAGACCGGCAGCAGGTGTAGGTGGTAGAGAAAGACCACCGGCACGATGACAAAGGTAAAATAATCGACGATGTCGTCCAACTTGGCACCGTCAAACCAAGGTAGTACGCGTTTAATCTCGACTGCTCGGGCTAGGGTGCCATCGGTGGCATCGATCAGGACCGCCACCAGCATCCACAAGAACGCATCACGTGCCCGGCCGAGAAACGTGGCACGTAGGGCGAGAAAGCCCGCGACCGCGCCTGAGGCGGTGTAGGCGTGTACTGACCAGGCCGCTATCTGGTGCGGCAGAGAGAATCGGTCCGCAGTGGCCGTTCCAGCCTCAGCCAAGGCGCTGGGCGCTAAGGGTTGGTTCATAGAGAATCTGGATGACATTGCCGTCCGGATCAGTACAGTACAGCGAGCGGCTGCCGTCGCGATGGGTTCGAGGTGGCCGCAGGAGCGGAATGTGACGGGTAGCCAGGACTTCCGCGGCATGATCCACTGCATCTGGGTTTTCCACAATAAACCCTAGATGGTCAAGTCGCTGCTCGCTCTGTGCAGTATTCATGGGCGCTCGGTGGAGGGCGAGGTTATCACAACCTGAAGAGAGATAGGCATTATCCGGATCAGGCTGCCACACGACGCGCATGCCGAACAAAGAAGAATAAAACTCCACAGACGCTGGTACATCTGCCACATTCAGCGCCAAATGGCGCAGCCCGCGGGTGAGGATTGCCGAGGTCGATGCCATAATCAGCCACCGTTCAGAAGAAAGTAAAGGTATTGTGACAGATGGATGCGGAAGGGCGCAAGCCTGGAGCAAATGCAGTTACCCTCTCCGGCTAAATCGAACCACAGGAGATTCGTGCACGTGTTTGCTGAATGCAGTAGTAGCGCGTCTACTGCAAATCTATACATGAAAGAAATATTTTATCCCACTTATCCTGAACGTAGCCGCCTAGCGGCGAAGTCGAAGGATTGTACTCTCGTGCCAGTTTTAAGATGGACACGCTAGTACCGTACGCCATGCGCACGCTCCCCCAATCGCATCCCAATGTTATGGGTTTGCTTTGGGGGTGAGAAGAAAACAGCTACGGCTTCTTCACTAACAGATATAATTCGCCTCCCTGTGCCATATATCCGGCCTCGGTCTCGGCTCCACTCCCCCAGAACAGATCCGCCCGGCCCCAACCGCTAATGGCCGCGCCACTATCCTGGAGCAAGACGAAACGTGAGAACTCTTGCCAGGTGACCTGTTCATGCTGGCCGACAACCGGCTTCCTACTGTGGATGAACCCCAGCGCCCCTGGAGGATAAATCTTCGGATCAGTAGCCAGGGAACGACCGGGAGTGAGCAGTGTTCCCAGGCTTCCACGTGGACCGTCAGTAGTGAACTGAAAAAAGACGTAGCGCTGATTGTGAAAAAGTATTGAGTCTTGCTCGTCAGGGTGAGCTTGCAGATAGCGACGAATCGCCGATGCTGAGGTCTCTCCCGGACGCAGTTTACCCTGGTCGAGCAGGAATTTGCCGATGCTCTGATACGGCTTGCCATTGGTGCCGGCATAACCCACCCGCAACCGTTTGCCGTCTGGCAACTGAATTTGCCCCGACCCTTGGATGTGGAGAAAAAAGCGCGCTACTGGGTCCTCGACCCAAAGCAGCTCATAGTGTCTTCCTGTCAGCGCACCCTGCCCGTCGATCTCTGCTCGCGAGAAGTAAGGGAGCAGTTTGCCGTCGACCATCCGGCCAGACAACCTCTCCCCAACGTGCTCGGACGAGGATGCTGGCATATTCACTTCCACCAGGTCGGCGGGCCGTCGGTAGAGCGGATAGCGGTAGCGCGCGGTGCGCACTAAGCTGCCGCTGAGCACTGGTTCGTAATAGGCAGTAAAGAGGACCGGAGCGGTGACGCGGTAGACAGCAAAATCTCGCGCCAGCCCAGAGTGTAGATCGATGTTAGTGTCTAGAAGAGTAAGGAAAGCTGTCAGACCGTCACGAATCCGTGCCACCGGCACGCGCTCTGTCCCGAAGGCTATCCTTTCCGCTCCATTCTTCTGCCGCAGTACAGCTAAGCTCTGGGCTACAGCGATTTTGAGTGAGACGCGGTCGAGGTCGTCGAGGAATGCTGGTAGGGTGCTCGGTTCAAGCCGTTCAAGTGAGGGTCCGGGGCGTGTCGGCGAAGGAGGGATCGTGGAGCCACAGCCGCAGAGCAGTATGAAGAAAAGAAGGAAAGGGAGAACTGGAGAAAGAGGGAAACGGAGAAAAGGCTTTTGGTTCATGTACAGAACTTGTGCAGATCCCAGCCATATCCTGTTCGTCTTGAGCCCTTCGGCTACGCGCAGGACAGGCTCCGCGTCAGCGAAGTCAAAGGGTAGACGGCACAGGATCCACAAATTTTAGACATGAGCCGCCTCCTTTTCTCATACTGCTACGTACACAGCCTGGGCGGCGGCCACCCCAGCACCCAGGGCACAGGGATAGCCTTGTTCCTGGAGGACCTCTTCTAGCGCGCTGAGCAAAAAGAGCACGTTGCTACGAGTACTCGATTCTCCCATCAATCCGATACGCCACACTTTCCCCCGCAGGGGCCCCAGGCCAGCGCCGATCTCGATGTTATAATCGTCCAGAAGCTGACGGCGCACGACAGCGTCATCCACTCCAACCGGAATCGTCACACTGTTCAGAGTCCAGAGTCGGTGCCCTTCCTGCGCAGCCAGGGCGATACCCAGTGCCCCGAGCCCAGCCGCCAACGCCGTATGATTACGCTGATGGCGACGGAAGCGGGCTTCCAAGCCTTCTTCCTGCACGAGGCGCAGGGCTTCGCGCAAAGCGTAGTTCATTGAGATAGGGGCAGTGTGATGATAGACCCGTTCCTCACCCCAATACTTCTCGATCATAGTGAGGTCGAGATACCAACTCGGAACCTTCGATTTCCGCCTGCGAACGACCTCTAGAGCTACCTGATTGAAGGTCACTGGCGAGAGGCCGGGCGGGCAACTCAAGCACTTCTGCGTCCCGCTGTAACACACATCGATCCCCCAGGCATCGACCTGCAACGGGCAGCCGGCCAACGAAGTCACAGCATCGACAACGAATAGTGCTCCAGCCTGATGCACCAGAGGAGAAATCTCCTCCAGTGGTTGCCAGGCACCGGTTGAGGTTTCAGCATGCACCAAGGCCACCAATCTAGGCTGGCGACAACGCTTGAGCGTGGCTTGCACCTGGTCCGGGGTAAACACATTCCCCCACTGGGTTTCCATGACGACCGGCTTCGCCCCACAGCGCTCGACGATATCGACCATACGGCTGCCGAAGACACCGTTCACCCCGACTACCACCTCGTCACCAGGTTCAATCAGGTTTACCAGACAGGCTTCCATGCCAGCACTGCCAGTGCCGGAAATCGGCAAAGTGAGGGTATTCTTGGTTTGGAAGACAAACCGCAGCAGATCTTTGGTCTCGTCCATCAGCCGGATGAACTCCGGGTCGAGGTGCCCTACAAGGGGCGTGGACAACGCCTTGAGCACGCGAGAGTGGATATTACTCGGACCTGGGCCCAGCAGGATACGAGCGGCAGGAGCAAGCTCACCAGCAGTTTCCATGATCGTCCTTTCCTCCAGGGGCGACGAAAAACGGCGCTCACGTTACCACGGACAGACCTGAGGGAAAAGAGAGGCGCGGTCGGGCAGACACTGCGCTGCTTTTTTGCTACAAGGGTAACAGTATAGTCTGGTGGGGTGAGGGCAGCTCAGGTGGCAGAAATAACCTTGATGATTCGCAGGATGGAGGAACGGGACGTCACCCGCGCAGGAGAGGTGATCGTCGCCGCGTTCAACGGTGTCTATACCCGGCATGGATTTCCCCCGCCATTTCCCTCGCCCGAAGCGGGCATTGGCATGGCTCGAGACTATCTGCACCTTGAGCCCCAAGAGTGTTTTGTTGCGGTCGAGGGCGGACAAGTAGTCGGTTCAGGCTTTATCCATCTCCGCGGCGAGACCGCTGGCATTGGTCCCATCACCGTGGATCCAGACTGCCAAAGCAAAGGCGTGGGCAAAGAGATCATGATGGCGGTGATCCGTGCCGGCCGCCACTGCACTTCGCTCCGGCTGGTGCAAGACGCCTTCAACGTGGTCTCGTTCCCGCTGTACAGCAAACTCGGCTTTGCTGCGTGCGGCACGGTGCTCTCCCTTGCCGGCCAGGAGTTCCGATCCCCTGGGCGGCCGCGTGGCATTGCCATCCGCGAGACGGCGGCTGACGATGCTGCCAGAGTGACGGCGCTCGACACCAGGCTCACAGGACTCACCCGCTCACAAGATATACGGTACTTTCTCACGCAACCGCCGCAGTTGTTGAGCTTAGTTGAAGGTAAGCTGGCTGGGTACCTGTGTCTGCTGCGTACTGGTGGCGGGGCGTTCCTTGGCCCAGCCGCAGCCACTGACCCCGCGGTCCTGCGAACCTTAATCGCCCATGCCATCGAACTGGAGCAGGGCAAAGTCTTGCGCATGCGTCTACCCGCTCGCCACACTGAGTTATTCCGTGACTTGCTGAAAATGGGCTTCTCCGTCGAAACCCTCCAGACCTATATGGTCCGCGGCCCGTGGAAACCACCCAAAGGGACAGACCTGCTGGCGTTGTTTCCTGAATCTTTGTAAGG
>Ga0126384_10001493_pt1 | contig 13870 bp, 7 predicted proteins | sample PanSoiMetPlot_36_FD_92543 | JGI IMG/M metagenome (GOLD analysis project Ga0126384, IMG submission 92543) | Tropical forest soil microbial communities from Panama - MetaG Plot_36 | ecosystem: Environmental > Terrestrial > Soil > Tropical forest > Bulk soil | place: Panama | collected 2016-02-17 | reverse complement strand
TATTCGAGCTCTTCGCCGCCGCGGCCGAAGATGAACGGATCGCCGCCCTTGAGCCGTACGACTGTGCGCCCGCTCCGCGCCGCTTCGACGAGGCGGCGATTGATCTCATCCTGGCCGATGCCGGGATGCTCGCGCCGCTTGCCGACGAAAACGCGCTCCGCGTCCCGGCGCGCCCGATCAAGAACGCCCGGCGTCACCAGCTCGTCATAGAACACGATGTCGGCGCCTTGCAGGACCTGCAGGGCGCGCAAGGTCAGAAGATCAGGGTCGCCCGGGCCGGCTCCGACCAGATAGACAGTGCCGCTCTCTTGCTGCTGCGGCAGCGCCGACTCGTTGATGGCGCGCGCCAGAGCGGCTTCGGCCGCCCGCGCACGCCCGGCCAGCAACAGCTGTGCGATTGGACCGTCGAGAACACGCTCCCAGAACTTGCGTGGCGACGTGCTCTTGTGGCGCATGGCGGCAAACCGCGCGCGATAGCGATTCATCAGCGCGGCAAGCTCGCCGATCCGTGCCGGCAGCATCGCCTCGATGCGCTCGCGCAGGCGCCGCGCCAGGACCGGCGATGCTCCGCCGGTGCCGATCGCCACGACCACGTCGCCACGATCGACGACCGCCGGAAAAATGAAGGTCGACAGGTCGGGCCGGTCGACGACATTCACCGCGACATTGGCGGCACGCGCCCGCGCAGCGACCCGCTCGGCGAGGTCCCCGCCGGCCGCGACTACGATCGCGGCGAATTCCGAGAATTCCGCCTCCAGCGGATCGGCGAACGACAATTCAAGCCTGCCAGCCGAAGCGCTCGCCAGCACCACGTCCTCGGCAACATCGAGATTGCCCGAGTACCAGCGCACGTCGGCACCGGCAGAGCGTAGAAGCTGCAGCTTGCTGAGCGCGGCCGCACCGGAGCCGACCAAGGCCACCGTTCCAGAGTCGAGGTCCAGAAAGAGAGGCAGGAAACGCATTGGCCCGAATTCCCGGTTGGTGAGAATCGTATTTCATATAGAGTGCGATTTTGGCGTTCAAACAGAAAAATATTCTGCTGCCGGCATCACGACGCCCGCTATGTCCCGCCTGCTATCGGGCCAAAAACGAAACCATCCTTCTCCGCCCGAAGGCTCGTCGGGGTGGGACGAAGGGGCAGCAACCCTAACGCACCACGGCCGCGTCCCTGCGGCTCTTGGCCCGGTCCAGGTCCTGCTGGTGCCCCAGCCCGGCCGCCAGCTTGGCGAAGGGCAGCGGTCGTGCGGCCGGCAGCAGCGCCTGGGTTTCGTTGACCGCAGCGAGGGTCGGAATGCTTTCTTCGTTGCCGAGATGCTGCACCGAATAGGCCGATGCAGCGCGGGCGAAATGAAAATGCGAATCCCAGCTCGATTGCGGGCTGGCGAGATAGGAATAGACGTAGGCGCCGTGAAAGATGTCGCCCGCACCGTTGGTGTCGATCACCATCTCGGACGGCACCCGCAAGGCCGAGAGGACGCGATTCTCGCCGGTCTCGTCGTACCAGATCATCCCATGCTCACCCATGGTCACGCCGCCGGTGCGACAGCCGCGCCCGCGAAGATAGTCGAGCATGGCGCCGGGCGTCATGTTCATCTGTTCGCACAGGCGCTCGGCAACCACCGCGACGTCGATAAAGCCCAGGAGATCATGGGTGTTCGAGCGCAGGCCGCCGCCATCGAGCGACGTGAGGATGCCCGCATCGCGGCATGCCTTGGCATAGTGAATTGCCGCGTCGGCCTGGTGGCCATCGACATGAAGCGCGCGGCAGCCGGCGATATTGAGCGGGGGAAAGGGATGCAAGTAGTGGTCATCGCGGCATCGCACGATTGCTCGCTGTCCACCTTTCGGCATGATGAACGACAGCGAGGATTCCTTAACCTTCCGATGATGGACGGAGATGCCGTATTTCGCCGCCATGTCGATGAACATGCGGCCGAGCCAGTCGTCGGCGACCGACGCGAGCAGGTCGGGGGCGATCCCGAGCTTGGCGCAGCAGAAGGCCGCCGTGACGGCGTTGCCCCCGAACGAGATCGCGTAGTCTCGCGCCACCGATTTTTCATCTCCGGTCGGAAGCGCGTCCGCCAGGAAGGTCACGTCGATATAGCTTTGGCCGATGAAGAGCGCCTGCATGCTACCCACTATTCCTAAGACCCGCCGCAATCCCGTTGATGGTGAGATGGATGCCCTCAACAACGCGTTGGTCCGTCTCGCCGTTCCGGTAGCGTTTGAGCAGTTCGAGCTGCACGTAATTGAGCGGGTCGATATAGGGGAACCGGTTGCGGATCGCACGGGCGAGCGCCGGGTTGCGCTCGAGCAGGCTCTTCTGCTTGAGGATCGCCAGCAGCGCTTGGACCGAATCCTGCCACTCGGTGCGGAGCCTCGAGAAGATCGCCTCGCGCAGGCGGACGTCGTCCACGAGCTGCATGTAGCGCGAAGCGATGGCGATATCGCTCTTGGCCAGCACCATGTCCATGTTCGAAAGCAGCGTGCGGAAGAACGGCCATTCCCGCGCCATGGCCTGCAGCAGCGGCATGCCGGGAGTCGGATGGGCAGCAAGCCACGCCTTCACGGCCGAGCCGAAACCGTACCAAGCAGGCAGCATCAGGCGGCACTGCGCCCAGCCGAACACCCAAGGGATGGCGCGCAAGTCCTCAATCCGGGTCGACTTCTTGCGCGACGCCGGCCGGCTGCCGATGTGCAGATTGGCGATCTCGGCGATCACGCTGGATTCCCAGAAATAGCGCTCGAAGCCCTCGGTCTCATAGACCAGTGACCGATAGGCGCGATACGCGTGCGCTGACAGTTCCTCCATTGCCGCCAGAAAATCCTCGCGAGGCGCGGCGTTGTCGGTCGGCGTCATCCCGGCCTCGAGCGCCGCGGCAACCATGATCTCGAGGTTGCGCCGGCCCGTCTCCGGATTCGAATACTTGCCGGCAATCACCTCGCCCTGTTCGGTGACCCGGATGCCGGCCTGAACGGCCCCTTCCGGCTGTGCCAGGATCGCTTCGTAGCTCGGCCCGCCGCCGCGACCGATTGATCCGCCGCGCCCATGGAATAGCCGAAGCTGCACGCCGTGGCGCCGGAACACGTCGATGAGACCGAGCTCTGCCTTGTACAGTTCCCAGCCGGAGGTGAGGAAGCCGCCGTCCTTGTTGCTGTCGGAGTAGCCGAGCATGATTTCCTGGACGCCGCCGCGGCTCTTGACGAGCTTCATGTAGGCGGGAATGGAGAACAGCTCGTCGACCACCTTGCTGCAGGTCTGCAGATCGTCGATGGTCTCGAACAGCGGCACGATGTTGACGTCGAGCTCGCCCGCCGCCGGCCGCAGCAAGCCTACCTCCTTCAGCAAGACTGCCACTTCGAGCACGTCCGAGACGGCGTTCGCCTTGGAGATGATGTAGTTGGGGACGGCGTCCTTGCCGTATCGCTGGTGTGCCTGCGCCGCAGCGCGAACGATGTCGAGCTCCGACATGGTCTCGGAAGAATAGGCAAGGAACGGCGAGCTCAGCGGCCGCGCCGTGACCAACTCCAGCAGCAGAAAGGCAACTCTTCCCGGCTCGGTCTTCGCGCAATAGTCGATGCCGGTCGCGATGTTGACGAGTTCCGCCACCACGCGCTCGTGCACATCCGCATTCTGCCGCAGGTCGACGCCCGCGAGGTGGAAGCCGAACACCTCGATTGCCCGGCGCAGGGTGCGCAGGCGTCCGCGCGCAACCAGCTCCGATCCGTTGGCGTACAGCGACCTGGACATCACATCGAGATCGGAACAAAGCTCGGCCGCATTCGCATAGGGCTGCGCCGGTCCGACGGCGGGCCGTGGCGAGACGGCCTGGTCGAGCGCATGCGCCGTTTCGACCAGGCGCGCGTAGATGCCGGTGATGGCGCGACGGTATGGCTCGGGGGCGCGACGCGGAGAAGCATCGGGTGAGCGGTCCGCCAAATCCTGAAGCTCGCCGGATATGCCGACATAGGCGCGATCGAGCGACAGCTCGGCGCCAAGCTGATGCAGCTCCTCCAGATAGAAATCGAGCGCCCGCTTGTTCTGCATCTTCATGGTTTGCGACAGCACGTCCGCATTGACGAAGGGATTGCCGTCGCGGTCGCCGCCGATCCAGCTGCCGAGCCGGACGAAGGAGGGCAGCACGGCGTTGGCGACAGTCGGATCGTATGCCGCGAGATGGTCCTCGAGCACGCCATAGAGCCGCGGCAATTCGCGCAGGAACGTGAGATCGTAGTAGGTCAGGCTGTTCGTGACCTCATCGATCACCGCCGGCCGGTCACGGCGAAGCAGGCTCGTTTGCCAGAGCGTGAGCACGGCACGCAGGAGCGATTCCTCGTTTGCGGCAAACTCGTCAGGCGTCATCTCCCGGCGGTTGCGTTCGGCCAGAAGAGCGGCGATCTCCATCTCGCGACTGATGACGCTTTGGCGTCTCACTTCGGTCGGGTGCGCGGTGAGCACGGGACTGACCAGGATGGCTTCAAACAGGCGCTGCAGCTGTGCGCGCGGCACCTTGGCCGCCTTTGCCCGCGCTAGCGCACGCTCAATCGTGCCTTCCTGCGCCTCCTCTTCCAACAATTGGTCGGCGCGCATATTGCGGATGCTGTGCAGATCTTCGGCCACATTGGCGAGGTGCGAGAAATGCGCAAAGGCCCGCACCACCTCGATGGTTCGCTCGCGCGACAGGCTGCTCATGGTCACCTCGAGCTCGGCGCGTGCGGTTTCATCGTCGTCGCGACGAAACTGAACGGAAATCTGGCGGATGCGTTCGACCGCGGCGAACGCGGCCTCGCCCTGCTGCCGACGCACGGTATCGCCGAGGATGCGCCCGAGCATCCTGATGTCGTCGCGCAGAGCCAGATCGCGTTCCGCGGGTTCGACGATGTTCATGCGCGGCGGCACTCAGGCGATCGAACAATCGGACCATGACTATACCCGAAATACCTGCAGACAGGCCAATGGCTTAACCTTGATCGGCACGGCCTTTTGCCCGGCGGCTGCCGTCGCGCTGAGAGACCTGTGGCGCCCCTCAAGCGCCGGCTAGCAGCGCCCAGGTGAGCGCCAGACCGCCGGCGCCGGCGGCGAGGCAGGTCACCGCCATGATGGCGATCTCGGCAGCGAACCTGCCTCGACCGATGGTTGCGCCGATTGCGGCCTTGCTGACCGTGTTGCTCGCGGCGCCGGCGAGAATGGCATAGGCGGCATGCTCCAGCGTCAGAACGCCGGGCGTGAGGTGCGCGACCGATACGGTGACCGAGTCCACGTCCGCGAGCCCGATGGCGATAGCCCCCACCGTGGCACCCAAGGCGCCGAAGCTTTCTCCCACGGCCCGGCCGAGCACCATGACCAAGCCGAGGAACACGGCGAAACCGCCGACCGACCAGAACTCGAAAGGGTTGCGAAAATTTTCTTGATGCTCGCGCGGCTCGCCGGGCCGCGCCCGGAATGCCAAGGCGAGCCCCACGCCCACTGCGGCAAGGGTGGCGGCGACAATGGCGGGGACTAGGAGAAGGATGAGCTTCGGCTGGATTGCCGTGGCGATGGCGAACACGCGGAGAAAGGACACCGCGGTGGCCACCGCAACGCCCGCCGCCAGGAGGCTGGGTGCACCCTCGCCCGCTGCAGCGCGCCGCGCATTGGTGAGCGTGACCGCCGTCGATGAGACCAACCCCCCCCGCGGCTGCGGCCAGCAGTACGCCGCGGCTGACGCCGAGAACCTTCACCGCGAGATATCCGAGGAACGATATGCCGGCGAGCAGGATGGCGATGATCCAGACCTCGCGCGGATTGACGCCGCCGAATGGTCCAATCGGATCGTCCTTCAGGATCGGCAAGGCGATGCAGGTCATGGCCAGCAGCACCAATCCCGACCGCAGTTCGGGCCAGGTGATCTTCTCAACGAGGCCGTGAATCGCCTCGCGGGTCGCCGGGATGCCGGCGGCGGCCACTGCCGCCGCTGCAGCAATGCGCATATCCCCGACCAGCGCATAGGCGCCCAGCGCAAAGGTGAGCATGGCAGCGATTGCGGTCGTCGCCGAGTACGTGCCCGCCGCCCGATTCTCCTCGCTGCTGAACAGCGCAATCACCGCCGCGAAGGCGGCAAAGCCCGCGCCAAGGATGATTCCCCCTCCGACGCCCGCCGCGCCGCCGTCGGCTGCCTGCGCGATCGCGCCCGTGATTCCGCCAAGCAGACCGGAAATTGCGAAGGTACGGATGCCGGCGGCGCGGCTGCCGGACTCCGCCGACCGCCTCTGCCAGGCGCGCTCAAGTCCGATCACGAGTCCGATGCCGACCGCGAGTGCCGTTCGAGCCAGCAGCTGATCGAATTCCATCTCTGAGGATCCAACACCAGAACGATCCACCGCCCTTGGTAGGCGGCGCCCGCCGGTGTCTATCAATACCCGTCCGACTCTCGAAACAGCGTCGTCAACAAACTCGATGCGCGGTCATCATCCCATATCCCATTGGTGATGAGGATCACTCCGACCTTCTTGCCGGGATCAAACCACATCCTAGCGCCGGCGCCATTGTCGGACCCGTCGTGGCCCCAAACTCTCCACCCGTTCGAAGAACGGCTGATTGACCGGCTGGACCAGGCCAATCCTTGACGCGAATCAAGCGGAGTCTGGCTCTTGAGCATCTCCTGCACGGTGCCGGCTTTCAAGATTTGCTTGTTCTCGAACCGACCACCCTGCATATACGCAATCATGAAGCGAGCGAGTTCGTTGACGGACGTCCGCAGCATTCCGTCCGGATAATCCGGTTCGCCGAATTGACCGTACGGAACAAAACCGGATGAGTCCTTGTCATACGGCATGGCGAGAATCGATTGATCGATTCCGGCGAGCCGCCATGAGGTCTTGCTCATGCCAAGCGGTGCGAAGATGTGGTCCTTGCAGTAGCGATCGAACGGAACGCCGCTGATCACCTCCACCAAGTAGCCGACGAGGACAAGGCCTATGTTGGAATATCGGCTCGAGGTTCCCGGCTCGTCGGAATCAAAATTGTCGTCCGGGTCATAATAGGCGCCGCCGGGCGTCAGATATCCGCGCGTGAAGTCGGCCAACGAGATTGGCGAGTCCGCTCCCCTGGTGACGTAGTCGCCAAGCTCGGACCCGTAATCGCACGACAGCGGGCAATTGATATAAGTGGAGTTGTCCCTGATCGAGGAAGTGTGGGTCAGGAGCTGCCGGAAGGTGATGGGTGATGCCGGCGATTCCGGAATGCTCACCCTGAAGGGAAGGTAGCGGTTGACGTCGTCGTCGAGCTTGAACTTCCCCTGCTCTTGCAGTTGCATCAATGCCGTCGCGGTTACAACCTTCGACACCGAGGCGATCAGGAACAGGGTGTCAGCTGTGACCGGCTTCTTCTGTTCGATGTTGGCCATTCCGGCCGCCCCGGTACAGACGAGGCGACCGTTTTTGACGATGCCCGCCGCCAGTCCGGGCACATCCAGGCGCTGCAACTGGCTCGCCAGATCGGTCTTGCAGGTCGCCGGCTGCGCTGCGCCTGGCGGCGCTTTAGCCATCGGTTCACCCTGAGCCTTGATATAATCGTGCGCGATGGCAAGACAAAGCGCCAACGCGCAACCGGCGCCGAACACTATCCACTGGGCTGGAATTTTTCTCGGCACGACTTGGTCACGCGGCGATCATGTCAGCACGTTGAGCGTGCTCCGAGGCTGCTGGCGATTCGGTTGCAACGACGAGCAAGCGTGCGTCCGAGGACAGTCCGAGGTGCTGCCGCACGGGGCCGGCCAGGGGTCCCGTGAACGCGGCCAGCAAGCCGGCGGCTCCGGCGGCTCCGCTGAGGCCGGTGCGGACGCCGCACGCACTCAGCTCGGCCGTCGCGGTTGTCGCCCAGGAGTCCTCGATGGCGAGGCAGCAGCTCACCCCGGCCCACAAGTTCGGAAATGCGGTCAGCGATACGGTGCCGCATTGCAGGACGCTCATCCCGGTCACCTCCTTGGCCGAGACCGCGATCGGCTCCCCGGCGGCGAGCGCAGCCATCACGCAAGCCGCGGTTTCCGGCTCAACCACGACCACGCGCGCAGAGCGGCCTCGCCTGGTGGATCTCGCCCAGCTCGTCCCTGCCGATGCCAATCCGCCGACGCCTGCCTGCACCGCGACCGCGTCGATACGATCGTCCCCTGCACGCGAAAGCTGCTGCTCGATCTCGGCAAAAGCCGTCGTGTAGCCAGCCGTCACCATCCGCGGCACCACATCGGATGCCGAACGCGCGGTATCGCTGATCAGCAGCGTGTCGGCGCCGCGCGAAGCTTCGAGCGCGGCGTCGACCGAGGCGTCGTATACCCCGTCGATCACGACGAGCTCGGCCCCTTCGTCTTCGATCGCCCTGCAGCGGCCCGGGGCCACGAAATTGGGCACGAAGATGCGCGCCTTCAGACCGAGCCATTTGGCCACGCGCGCGACCGCCCGACCGTGGTTACCGTCGGTCGCTGCAAGCAGCGTCAGCGGGCGCGCCGGCGTTGCCCAGGACTGCAAGCCCTCATGCGACAGCGATCCGTCCGGCATCGGCCCGAGCCGCTCGCGTAGTGCAGCATAGGTCGCCCACGATGCGCCCAGGATCTTGAACGACGGAAGTCCGAACCGCGATGTCTCGTCCTTGACGAAGACGCGCGCCACGCCAAGCCTTTCGGCGAGCCGCGGCGCCTCGACCAGCGGGGTCTCCTGATAGCCGGGCAGCCGGCGATGGAAGTCGAGCGGACGATCCGAACCTCCAGAGTCGGGGGGCTCGGTCGTGAGCCTCAGCAGAGCGCGCATTGATGACTCCGTCCCCTCTTTACGCCACCTTGGCGGCGATCGGGGGCGCCTGCGTCTGCTCGACCGCCGCACGCACGGGTGCGCCCCCGACGGCACGCGCAGGATTTCCGCTCCACGTCGTGTCCGCATCCGCGATCTCGCCCTTCATCAGGAATGAGTCCGCCTCCAGCACCACATAGTCGCCCATGGTGACGCCGTAGTGAAGGTTGGACGCCACTCCGAGCGTGCAGCCAGTGCCGATCTTCACGTAGTCGGACTTGAACACGGCTTCCTCGAGCGAATGCGGCTGGATGACGCAGTTCGCGTTGATATTGGCGTAATCGCCGATCGTCACCAGCGTACACTCGTCGATTTCGGCTCCGTCCTCGAAGACCTTTCGGCCCACGTTAATGCCTTCCATACGCATGATGAGGCTCTTAAAAGGCGTGCCGGCGAACGGAGGAGCAATCATCCATAACCCGGTCATCTTCCAATGCCGTTCATGGAACCAGAAATAAGAATCAAGGACCGGCACGACCTTGGGCACGAGCCTGCCGAACCCGAGGACCAGCCTTTCCACGAACCAGAGCCAGAGTAGTGCGAACAAGAACGAGACGACACCGCCCGCAAAAATCGCGCCCATCCCATAGCGGGGGTAGTACACGAGAGCAACCAGCCAGATCAGAGTTTCGCCGAAGAACAAGGCCCAGTTGTGGAGCAGCAACAGAATGCCGCTGACCAGATTGTAACGGTTCTTCTCGCGCAGCCGCTGTCGGCGCGCCGGCTCGTCCATCTTTGACATCTGCTTGTCGCGATCGGTGGCGCGCGGAATTTCGAACGCCGGCGAACCGAGCAGACCGGTGTTCTCGCGGACCGGACCATCGATCGGTACCAGCGCCTTGGTGGCGACGAGCACGTTCTCGCCGGTCTTGGCGCCGGCCGGAAAGTGAAGATAATTGCCCAGGTAATTGTGATCTCCGATCTTCACCTCACCGAGCTTGAACGCCGAGTTCGACATCGTTTCGTTGACCATCTTGAGCCCGCCGGACACCATCGTTCCGGTGCCGATGTCGCAGAGGAACGGGTTCTCGTGCCTCTGGTCCATGCCGAAGTTCGAGCCGGTCTGAATGATCGTGTTGAGGCGGTAGCCCACCCATTGCGAGTAGTAGACGATCGCCGAGCTGTCGCCGAACAGGCGGTTGTAGAATACGGAATTGCTGAGCGTGACGATCATCTGGTGGATGAAATAATGCACGCCATAGAGGACATAGGTCTTGTCCTTACGCAGAAACAGATTCAGCAGTCTCGGAACGATGCCGATGCTGAGCAACCCGAAGATCACGCCGGTGAAGAACCCCGAGAGCGTCAGCACGAGCGTCCGGCCGGTGATGAGCAACAGGTCGGCGCCGGGCGCCTCATACGCGAACTGAGCGCCGACCATCGCGCTGTAGAACGCCGGGTAGACCAGGTACGTGATGACAAGCGAGAACGGCAGGAAGGCGAACCCAGCGACCAGCAGGATGGTGGAGTAGGCCCAGCGCCGGAACGGCGTACAGACCTTGGGCTCGATATCGCAATAGTTGGCGGTCGACTCGCGCGCCGGAACCCCGTCATAGTGCTTGCCCGCGGGAATCCGCTGACCGTCGTGCAAGGCGGAGGCATGCCCGAGCTGGGTATTGTCCTCCATGACCGTGTTGAGGCCGACGACACTCGCCTCACCGACAAATGCATTCGAACCGATTGTGACCTTGCCCGTGTGGATATAGTTCGACTGCGCCTTGTAGCCGAGAATGATGGCTTCCCGGCCGAGGATCGTGTTGTCGCCGACCGAGATGAGGTCGGCACATGCCGGCACGGCGCCGGCATGAATCACCGTGTCCTTGCCGATCTTGGCGCCGAGCATTCGCAGATAGAGGTTGTAGAACGGGTCGCCGAAGTAGGCGATCGGCGCGATCCGCAGGAAGCTCTTGGCGCACCAGAATCGGAAGTAGCGCAAGCTCCAGATCGGGATCACCTCTTCCTTGTGTCTGCCGATCAGCAGCCATTTCGCGGCGACCGGAAGAATGCTGAAGAAGGCCATGAGCCCCACGATAAAGGCAAGGCTGCGCAGATAGACCTGCGTGAGGTCCGGCATCGCGGCATAGGTCCAGCGAATGCCGACGACGAACAGCCATAGGCTCAAGGCGGCCCAGCCAACGAGCCAGAGACCCTGGAGAGCGCCGCAGCGGTAGTAGTCGAAGTCCGAGGGAACATGGAACGATTCCCGATTCGAGACGCGCGGCGTGTCGCTCGCGGCTTGCGCCGGCAGAGCATCGATGTGGCGCGCAAGTTTCTCGATCGTCGGATTCTGATAAATCTCCTGCATGGACACGGCTGAGATCTTCAGCCGCTTGCGCACTTCGGCGCCGAACCGGGCCATCAGCAGCGAATGCGCCCCGAGATCCTGAAAGAAGTTGTCCTCGACCGACACACGTTCGATCTTCATCACCTCGCTGAGCGCCGCCGCGAGCGAGCGCTCGGTATCGGTCCGCGCCGCGACGAACTTGTTGCTCGATGCGGAGAAGCGCGGCCCCTTGGGGGCCGGCAGGGCCTTGCGATCGGCCTTGTTGTTCGCCGTCATCGGGATGGCGGGAACTTCTTCGAGATAGCCGGGGACCATGTAGCCGGGCAGCTGCCTGCGCAGCGTCTCCAAGACCTCGCTCGGGGACACCTCCGGCGCGCCCTCCTTGCGCGTGTAGTACGCGACGAGCTCCACCGCGCCCGGCTCCGACTCGTAGGGATTGACGACGACCTGGGCGATCTGCGGCACCTGCATCAGCACCGCTTCGATTTCACCGAGCTCGATGCGATAGCCGCGAATCTTGACCTGGGTGTCGATGCGGCCTTGAAAATCGAGTTCACCATCCGCTCGGATGCAGCCGAGATCGCCGGTGCGATAGATGCGTTTCGACGGGTTGTTGGGCAGATTCAAAAAGTCGGGGATGAACTTCTGCGCCGTCAGGTCTTCGCGGTTGTGATACCCCCTCGCCAGCGCGACGCCGGCGATGCCGATTTCGCCGACCGCGCCGTCCGGGACGACCTCATTTCTGTTCTCGTCGAGAATGACGACCGTGTAGGTCGGCAGCGGGCTCCCGATGGTCACCGGTCGATCGGGAACGAGCTTCCGCAAGGTCGAACTCACGGAGCATTCGGTCGGCCCATAGGCATTCAAGATGCTGCGGCCCGGACGATGCCAGCGGACCACCAGATGGTGGGGGACGGATTCGCCGGACAGGAGCACGATTCGCACATCCGGCAGATCCTTCTCGAGGGTCGCCCACAAGGTCGGGACGCACGGCAGCACAGTCACGCGCCGCTTGAGCAGGAACTCGTAGAGGTCATTGCCGAACAGGCTCGATCCCGATTTTCCGGCGATCAGCGTGGCGCCCGCAATCAGAGGAACCCAGAGGTCTTCGACGTGGAAATCGAAGGCCAGCGTCATTCCCTGGTAAGAGCGGTCCGTTTGATTGATTCCATAGACCTCGCCCGCAACCTTGACGAAATTGCAGATGCCCGCGTGCTCGATCGCCACGCCCTTGGGTTTCCCGGTCGTGCCGGAGGTGTAGATGATGTAGAACAGCTGATCGCTCGATACGGATTTCTCGTCGCCCGTGAGGCGCGCGGTCGATTTCTTGCCGATCTCCTGCTCAGCGTTGTCGAGAAATATCTGCTTGACGGCGAACTCGGTGAGTTTCGATCGGTAGCGCGAGACCGAAACGATCGCCTTCACGCCCGCATCCTCCAGGATGAACGCGATCCGGTCGCCCGGAAAGCTGGCGTCGAATGGCACATAGGCGGCGCCGATCTTGAGCACTGCCAAGAGCGCCACATAGGAATGGATGGATTTGTCGAACAGCAGGCCGATGCGGTCGCCCGCCTTCAGGCCCTGGTCGAGCAGGAAGCGCGCGGCCTGGTTGGCTCGGTTGTCAAGCTCGCGGAATGTGAGCGACACGTCCTCGGTGATGACAGCCAGATGATCCGCCGGCAGCTCATCGCAGCGCTGCTCGAAATAGTGTTCAAGACGCTCGCCCGGCTTCCAGCGGACCGTGTTGTCGGCGTCCTTGCAGACCAGCATGTCACTCTCCCTGCGGCGAGCGGATGGCGGCGGAGAAATTGGCATTGCGATTCCGGTCGGACCGGCGGGCGCAAGCCGGGATAAGCTGGATCGGTGACCGTCTCGATGCCCTCCGACGCAACAGCGGGCCGGAGCGGAAATCAGTCATCAGCGTGCCAGTTTGGAGGATGCGTCCGGGATAAGCAACCACATCCACGGCTGCGCCCGACGCAGCCACATCAGCGGCTCGATGTTCGTCGTCAAATGAGCAGATTTGGTTCACGACCTTCCCTCGTTTTTCAGATCGTTTTCACGTCCGGGCGGCGGGCCGATGTCAGGCCTGTGGCGTGCTGCCGCGAGGAAGCGTCCTACCGGTCGTCGTGGTTGTAACGGGCGGGTAAAAATGGTCCCGCCCCCAGGGTCGGGCCGTTTGGACCGTGAACGACCGTTGCTGGGGGCGGGTGCGGTGCCTTGCCCTCTGGATGCCGGTTAGGGCGTTCCGCGGGGCAAGGCCGTCACCTGCTAGGCGGCCTTGAGGATCTCGACGGTGCCGCCGAACTCTTCGGTGATGGCACGCTCAAGAATGTCCAGGCCCTCGTCCAGCTCGCCATAGCAGGTGGTGAGCGGCATCATGCACTTGATCACTTCATCGTCGGGACCGGCCCGTTCGATGATGAGACCGTACCGGTAGGCGCGCGCCGTGACGGCCGCCGCGCGCTTGGGATCGGCGCAACGCACGCCAATCATCATGCCGCGACCGCGCACGTCGAGGAGGTCCGGTGAGAACCGGTCGACCATCGCCTGCAGCCGGCGCCGCAGGTGCTCGCCCTTCGCGCGGACGTCCTCGGCAAACGCCGGGGTCGCCCAGTAGTGTTCGATCGCCGCAGTCGCCGTGACGAATGCGTGGTTGTTGCCACGGAACGTGCCGTTGTGCTCGGCCGGCTTCCACACATCGAGCGACCGCTTGAGCACGACCAGCGCGAGCGGCAAGCCATAGCCGGACAGCGACTTGGACAG
>Ga0126384_10001492_pt1 | contig 13874 bp, 15 predicted proteins | sample PanSoiMetPlot_36_FD_92543 | JGI IMG/M metagenome (GOLD analysis project Ga0126384, IMG submission 92543) | Tropical forest soil microbial communities from Panama - MetaG Plot_36 | ecosystem: Environmental > Terrestrial > Soil > Tropical forest > Bulk soil | place: Panama | collected 2016-02-17 | reverse complement strand
TGCCGACCTGTCGGAGACGTGCCTTAGCTATATCGCCGGCGTCATCAAGCACGCCAAGGCGATCAATGCCTTCACCAACCCGACGACCAATTCCTACAAGCGGCTCGTTCCCGGGTTCGAGGCACCGGTGCTGCTCGCCTACTCGGCGCGCAACCGTTCGGCCGCCTGCCGCATACCGTGGACCACCAACCCGAAGGCCAAGCGCGTCGAGGTGCGCTTCCCCGACCCGCTCGCCAACCCGTATCTCGGCTTCGCCGCGATGCTGATGGCCGGCCTCGACGGCATCAAGAACAAGCTCGATCCGGGCCCGGCGATCGACAAGGACCTCTACGACCTGCCGCCCGCCGAGCTCAAGCAGATCCCGACCGTGTGCGGGTCGCTGCGCCAGGCCCTCGGCGAGCTCGATGCCGACCGCGCCTTCCTCAAGGCCGGCGGCGTGTTCGACGACGACTTCATCGACAGCTACATCGAGCTCAAGATGTCGGAGGTGATCCGCTTCGAGCACACCCCGCATCCGGTCGAGTTCGACATGTACTATTCGGCCTGACGCACAGGCCTATCGATTCCTCCCAAGATCGCGGACGCGATCTTCACCTCGCGGGCGCCTTCGGGCGCCCGCTTTTTTCGTGGGGCACGGGGGTCAAGGTCAGATCGCGGCGATGACGATTGCGGCGAGCGCCGCCGCGGCCGCGAGCGTGGTCACGCCGACCACGAGGCGCATCGCGCCGATCGTCCGGAACGCCCGCCAGGACACCCGCGCGGCGCGCGCGGAGGTCGGCAGCGCCCCGTTCGTCCGACGAGGAAGGGACGCAGGCGAGCGCGATCCTGGCACGCTCGGCGCTCGCCTCGAGCGCGGCCAATTCGGCGCGCCGGTGCGCGGCGCTCCAGGGACGCAACATGCGATCAGTGTAGCCGCCGTGCGGTACACAAGCGGTTGCCCACCCCGGACCAATGCCATTCTGCCCTCGTCGGACGGCGACGACCTCGTTTTTGATGACGAGGTAGCGATCGCCGGCGCGACCGAACGGGCTCGGCCTTAACGCTTGGAGAACTGGAACGAACGGCGGGCCTTGGCGCGACCGTACTTCTTGCGCTCGACCACGCGCGGGTCGCGGGTCAGGAACCCGCCACGCTTGAGGATGCCCCGCAAGTCGGGCTCGAACTGAGTGAGCGCCTTGGAAATGGCGTGGCGCACCGCGCCGGCCTGGCCCGACAGGCCCCCGCCTGACACCGTGCACACCACGTCATACTGGCCGTTGCGGTTCGATGCCACCAGCGGTTGCTGAATCAGCATGCGCAGCACAGGCCGGGCGAAATAGACCTCGATGGTGCGTTCGTTGATCACGATGTTGCCGGGGCCGGGCTTGATCCAGACGCGGGCGACCGCATCCTTGCGTTTGCCGGTCGCATAGGCGCGCCCCTGCTTGTCGAGCTTCTGGACGTATTTGGGTGCTTCCGGGGCTGCCGGCTTCAGCGCCGACAATTGATCGAGCGATTGCATGGTCTCGGCCATGGTCAGGCCCTCATGTTCTTGCGGTTCATCGATCCAACGTCGAGCTTTTCCGGGTTCTGCGCCGCATGTGGGTGATCGGGGCCCTTGTAGACGCGAAGATTGCCGAGCTGGACCCGCCCGAGCGGCCCGCGCGGCAACATGCGCTCCACCGCCTTTTCGACGATCCGCTCCGGGAAGCGCCCCTCCATGATCGACTTGGCGGTGCGTGCCTTGATGCCGCCAATGTAGCCGGTGTGGTGGTGATAGACCTTTTGCTCCAGCTTGCGGCCGGTCAGCACCACCTTCTCGGCGTTGACGATGATGACGTTGTCCCCGCAGTCGACATGCGGCGTATAGGTCGGCTTGTGCTTGCCGCGCAGCCGCAGCGCGACGATCGAGGCGAGCCGTCCGACCACCAGGCCCTGCGCATCGATCATCACCCACTTCTTGTCGACTTCGGCGGGCTTGGCCGAATAGGTCTTCATGGCGATTTGATCCGTTGAAACCATCCGTCCGCCACCAATGCGGGCGTCGGACCGGGCTTCTAGCGCGCACGCGCCTCCGGGTCAATGCATCTTGGGGATAAAAACATCAGCAAAATCATATGTTTGTGATTTAGGTTATATTATACCTCGAAGTAATCATTTGTTCCGTGGCGGAATTGAATAGGTCGACGTGGCATGCGCGACCACCTCCTCGTCGCCCTCGGCCACGATGGTGACTGCGCCCACGGCCAATCGATTGCCGAGCTTGAGCAACCGGCATTCCGCGATCAGGGCACCTGGAGCGGGCTTACGGAGGAAATTGATGTTCAGGTTGGTGGTCACGGCGAGCGGAACCCACCCGATCGAGGCGAGGACCGCGACGTACATGGTGACGTCCGCGAGCAGCATCAGGGCCGGGCCCGCGACCGTCCCTCCGGGCCGGGTCGCTCCGGCGGGAGCAACCAGGCGAACGCACGCGCTCCGATGCCCGGCATCGAGAATGGTAAGGCCGCTGCGAGGATGAAAAACCTCGGGGAACTCCGCGGCGAGGCGCCGTTCCAGCTCGTCCACGGTCAGCGCGGCCGCCATTCCCACCCTCCCCGGCTCAGGACGGCGCTCGCACGCCGGTGCGGATCGGATACAATGATCGCAACCGTCCCGAAAGAGTCGCGAAGCCATGCGAGCGCCGAAACCCGCGCCAAGTCACGCACCGAAACCCGCGCCAAATCACGCGCCAAATGACGGGCCAAGTGCAGCATCAAGTCACACGCCACATGCCGCGTCAGATCCAGCGCCAACAGCCGCGCCGAGCGCCGTTGCGCCGGCGCCCGCCCCGACCGTGCTGCGCGAGCACAGCGGCGGAATCACACTGCTGACACTGAACCGGCCCGATCAGCGCAACTGCCTGTCTGAGGCCATGATGTCGGCGCTCGGCGAAGCCTTTGCGGCGATCGCCCACGACAGCGGGGTGCGCGCCGTGGTCCTTGCGGCCAATGGGCCGGTATTTTGTGCTGGCCACGACCTCAAGGAACTTACGGGCCATCGCCGCGATCGCGACCAGGGCCGCGCCTATTTCCAGCACATCATGGGTACCAGTTGCGCGCTGATGCAGTCGATCGTGCGGCTGCCTCAGCCGGTGATCGCCGCCGTGCAGGGCGTCGCGACCGCGGCAGGCTGCCAGCTCGTTGCAAGTTGCGACCTCGCGGTCGCCTCCTCGCTCGCCGGCTTCTGCACGCCGGGCGTCGACATCGGCCTGTTCTGCTCGACCCCGATGGTCGCCCTCACCCGCAACGTGGCGCGCAAGCAGGCGATGGAGATGCTGCTCACCGGCGACACCGTCGGGGCCGAGCATGCCGCACGCATCGGACTGGTCAATCGTGTGGTGGCGCCCGGTGCGGAGCGCGAGGAAGCGATCAAACTCGCACGCCGGATCGCAGCGAAGTCCGCCATGACGGTGCGGCTCGGCAAGGAAGCATTCTACCGTCAGGCCGAGATGAGCCTTGCCGACGCCTATCGGCACGCCTGCCAGGTGATGGTCGAGAACATGCTGCGCCCAGATGCCGCCGAGGGCATCGGCGCCTTCATCGACAAGCGCAAGCCCGTATGGGAAGACCACTGAACGAGGCGTCGGACTCGGCTCGATCGCCGCCTACGTGGGTGTGTGTTGCGTCTTCAACACATCGATCGGAAATGAATCGCCGCCAGCACGGCGCCCGCGCGTCGCGCCGATCATTGCGCGATTTTCGCGGGCAATCGCAGTGGAGGAACTGCAAATCTGCTTGCGCGTCAGCGCAGCTTTCAGCCATGTTGGTGGGGCGTGAAAATGCGGCATGTGGACCGCGGGGATGGTGAGGTTGGATACAACTTCCACTAAGGGGAGGCTGCGATGTCGTTCAAAATCATGATCGCGACCGTGTTGGCGCTTGGTGCGTTCGGCGATTGGTCCACCACGGCGCGCGCCGAAAGTCAGGCGGACCGGGATGCATGCACCGCCGACGTGCACGAGCACTGCGGCGAGTTCATCCCGAATCGCGAGGCGATCATCCAGTGCCTCAAGCACAAGCTCAAGCAGCTGAGCCCGGCCTGCCGCGTGGTGATGACCCGGCCGTACAAGCCGGAGCAGTCGGCGGTCAAGAATTAGGATCGGACACGCTTCCGTTCGCGCCGCCGCGGACCTATCTTCGTTGACCGAGGGTCAACGGCGGTGCGATGAATCACGACAGCTACGACGACGGCTACATCCGCGGCATCCTCAATACGGTGAAGACGATCGCCATGGTCGGCGTCTCCGCCAAGGAGAGCCGGCCGAGCTATTTCGCCTTCAAGTACCTGCTTGAGCGCGGCTATCGCATGATCCCGGTCAATCCCGGGCTCGCTGGCCAGGACCTGCTCGGGCGGAAGGTCTTTGCCAGGCTCGCCGACATTCCCGAGCCGGTCGACATGGTCGACATTTTCCGGGCTGCACCCTACGCGGTGGGAATCGTCGAGGAAACGCTCAAGTTGCAGCCGCGCCCGCGCGTGGTGTGGATGCAGCTCGGCATCCGCAACGACGAAGCCGCGGCGCTCGCCGAGGCGAGTGGCCTCAAGGTGGTGATGAACCGCTGCCCGAAGATCGAGTACGGCCGGCTGTCATCGGAGATTTCCTGGTTCGGCGTCAATTCGCGCACCCTCTCGTCGAAACGCGCGCACATTTCCGGCCGCGGCATCCAGCGCATGTCCCTCGATCGGATGACGACTGCGGGCGGCGCGACGCCGGCGGCCGAGCGCGCATTTCGCGAGGACGAGCGCTGACGCGCGCGTCGCTGCGCCACCCGTTCGGCGGCTTGACGCGCCGACCGGGTCCGATAAACCCCTACCCGGCAAATATGACGCGATACCGCCGTCACCACGGTTTTTTCAGTTTTCCCAAGAGGATTGTCCGATGACCGAACGCACTCCGGGATTTTCGACGCTTGCCATTCACGCAGGCGCGCAGCCCGATCCGACCACCGGCGCGCGCGCGACGCCAATTTATCAGACCACATCATTCGTATTCGAGGACGTCGATCACGCCGCGTCCCTGTTCGGCCTGCAGACCTTCGGCAACATCTATACCCGTATCGGAAATCCGACCAATGCGGTGCTCGAGGAGCGCGTCGCCGCCCTCGAGGGCGGCACCGCCGGGCTCGCGGTCGCCTCCGGCCACGCCGCCCAGGTGCTCGTCCTCCACGTGCTGATGAAGCCGGGCGATGAGTTCGTCGCCGCCAAGAAGCTCTATGGCGGCTCGATCAACCAGTTCAACCACTCGTTCAAGAACTTCGGCTGGAACGTGGTGTGGGCCGACCCCGACGATATCGGCACCTTCGAGCGCGCGATCAGCCCGAAGACCAAGGCGATCTTCGTCGAATCGATCGCCAATCCGGGCGGCGTGATCACCGACCTCGAGGCGGTCGCCAACATCGCGCGGCGCGCCGGCGTCCCGCTGATCGTCGACAACACCCTGGCGACGCCTTATCTCTGCAAGCCGATCGACTACGGCGCCGACGTCGTGGTGCACTCGCTGACCAAGTTCCTCGGCGGCCACGGCAACTCGATCGGCGGATTGATCGTCGATGGCGGCACCTTCAACTGGTCGCGCGAGAACCGCTATCCCATGCTGTCCGAGCCGCGGCCCGAATATCACGGCATCGTGCTGCACGAGACGTTCGGCAATTTCGCCTTCGCGATCGCCTGTCGGGTGCTGAGCCTGCGCGACATGGGCCCGGCGCTCGCGCCGTTCAATGCGTTCCTGTTTCTCACCGGCATCGAGACTCTGCCGCTGCGCATGCAGCGCCACTGCGACAACGCGCTGGCGGTCGCCGGATGGCTCTCCAAGCATGCCAAGATCGCATGGGTGAGCTATCCGGGCCTGCCGGGCGACCGCTACCACAATCTTGCCGCCAAATATGTCCCGAACGGAGCGGGCGCGGTGTTCACGTTCGGGCTCAGGGGCGGCTACGACGCCGGCGTCAAGCTGGTGTCGAACGTCAAGCTGTTTTCCCACCTCGCCAATATCGGCGACACCCGCTCGCTCATCATCCATCCGGCCTCCACCACGCATCGCCAGCTGTCCGATGCGCAGAAGGTGCAGGCCGGCGCCGGTCCCGACGTCGTGCGGCTGTCGATCGGGCTCGAGGATCAGGCCGACATCATCGCCGATTTGGAGCAGGCCCTGGCCGAGGCGTAGCGTCCGCCGCGCTGCGCGCCGCGTGCAGGCTCGCGATGGTGAGCACCACCATCGCCATCGCCTGGTGCGCCAGCGACAGCGCGAGCGGCGCGTGATGCAACAGGGTCAGGATGCCGAGCGCCGCCTGCAGCGCGACCGCGAGTGCGAGCACGACCGCGCCGGTCGCCGCCCTCGCCTCGCCGCGCAGCGCGTCGGCGGCGTGCGCGAGCGCGAGGATCAGCACCGCATAGGCCACCATGCGGTGATCGAACTGCACCGTGAGGGTGTTCTCGAAGAAGTTCCGCCACAGCGGCTGATTGAAGAGGAGCCGCGCGCTGTCGGGCACGAGCGCGCCGTCGATCGTTGGCCAGGTGTTGTAGAGGAGCCCGGCACGCAGGCCAGCGACCAGCGCGCCGAGATAGATCTGCACGAGCACCAGCACGAGCAGCGCAAGCGAACCGAACCGCACGCGCGGCGGCGCAGCCCATGTGGGCCCAGCTGTGGGCCCAGCTGAGGGGCTGGCGGTGGGCCCAGCGCGCAGCCGTTCGGCGGTCCAGATCACCGCGACGTAGGTGACGCACGCCAGCGTCAGGTGGAACGCCAGGCGATACTGGGAGACTTCCGTGCGCCCGGCGAGGCCCGAGGCCACCATCCACCAGCCGACCACAGCCTGCATGGCGCCGAGACCGAGGATCGACGATAGCCGGGCGCGCATCCCCGGCCCCACCCAGCCCCGCCACAGGAACCACAGCAGCGGCAGCACGTATGCGATCAGGATGACGCGGGCGACCTGGCGATGCGTCCATTCCCACCAATAGATCGTCTTGAACTCGGCAAGGCTCATGCCGCGATTGATGAGCTGATATTGCGGGATTGCCTTGTACTTCTCGAATTCGGCGTCCCAAGCGGAAGCCGTGAGCGGCGGCAGCGTGCCGGCGACCGGCTTCCATTCGGTGATCGACAGCCCGGACTCGGTGAGCCGCGTCGCGCCGCCCACCAGCACCATGGCGAAGATCAGCGCCGCAACCGACCACAGCCAGAGACGCATCGCGCGCGCGGATCGGCCTTGGCGGGCGCGCGCATCGCCTTGCGCATCGTCAGGTCGATCCCGGGTCGAGCCGAGACCGGCCTGTGTGTCGAGGGTGAAAATCGGCTGTGTCATCGGCTTGTGCGGTAGCGGCCGGACCCTATAGACATCCTCGCTGCGCCGCAACGCGCAGCGACAATCTGCAGCGATCGGAGTTGAGTCGCGTCCGAGCCATGCCCATTCGCCTCCGCAAGCTGATCGGGACCATCGCGCTCCTCACTCTGGTGGTCGTGTGGGCGCTCCTCGCAATGGCGATCGCGCAACCGGTGCTCGCCTCGGCCAATCACCTGATCGAGGCGCTCTACTACGTAATCACCGGCCTCGGCTGGGTGCTGCCCGCGATGCCGCTGATCAAATGGATGTCTCGGCCGGATCAGAACGGCGAGTGACGCCCACCAGATCGTCGCCGCGCGGCCCGAAAATCTCCGGAATGCCGCCCACGCGCCCGTCAAACTCGGGCCAGCGCATCCGCACGCAGAACGAAGTGGGAAATCGTGGCGTGGGAAACCGTTAATATTTAACGATTCATGCTAATTTTACTTTTTCGAGACGAATTCCCCATAGACCTGAGACTCATGGTAGCCGGTTCATCGACGTCCCGGGAGGGCCGGCGCAGCGTTTGTGGTTAACCATGGCCAGGAGCAGCGAAACTCCGGTGGTCCGTGCCGAGAATGCGCAAAGCGCCGCCGCATCCGCCGTGGCGGCGATGCGCCGACGGGCGAGCGCCCGCGAACTGAGCCCTCTCGCGCGTGCGATTGCCGCCGAGCCGCTATCGCAGGCGGTCTCGCCGACCGTGCTCGCCGGCATCGTGCGAGCGAGCGAGTTCGTCCTCATCGCCGCCGTCGGCGCGGCCGTTTACGGCCTCACGGTATTTCCGGTCGAAGGATTCGATTGGCGCTACCTGCTCGCCGACCTCGCCATCGCGGGCGCCGCGATCATCGCGTTCCAGATGTTCGACATCTACACCACCGCCGCGTTCCGCACCCACGTGCGTCAGCTGAGCCGCCTCGGCGCCGCCTGGACCATGGTGTTCGTGGTCGCGCTTGCCTTCGCGTTCTTCATCAACCTCGGGGACACGTTCTCGCACAGCTGGGCCGCGGAGTGGTACGTCGCCGGGCTCGCGGCGCTGCTCGCCGACCGGCTGGCGCTCACCTCGCTGGTGCGCGGCTGGGCACGCGCCGGCCGCCTGGTACAGCGCGCGATCATCGTCGGGGGCGGCCGCGAGGGCGAGACGCTGGTGCACGCGCTCGAGGCCGAGGCCGATTCCGACCTGCGCATCTGCGGCGTGTTCGACGACCGCGGCGGCGATCGCAGCCCGCAGGTCGTGGCCGGCATTCCCAAGCTCGGCACGGTCGACGACCTGGTCGAGTTCACCCGGCGCACCCGCGTCGACCTCATCCTGGTCTCACTGCCGCTCACCGCGGAAGACCGCGTCCTGCACATGGTGCGCAAATTGTGGGTGCTGCCGGTCGATGTGCGGCTCGCCGCCCACATGAGCAAGCTGCGCTTCCGGCCGCGCGCCTATTCGTATATCGGCAACGTTCTGGTCCTCGACATCGTCGACAGGCCGATCGCCGACTGGAACATGGTGATGAAGACGGCATTCGATCGCATCGTCGGCAGCCTCGTCTTCATCCTCGCCCTGCCCGTGATGGCGGCGGCCGCGCTCGCGATCAAGCTCGACAGTCCCGGGCCGGTGCTGTTTCGCCAGCGCCGCCTCGGCTTCAACAACGAGGTGATCGAGGTCTTCAAGTTCCGCTCGCTCTACCATCACCCATCCGACCCGGGCGCCCGCCCGGTCGTGACCAGGGACGAACCGCGCGTGACGCGCGTCGGCCGTTTCATCCGCAAGACCTCGATCGACGAGCTGCCGCAGCTCGTCAACGTGCTGCGCGGCGAGCTCTCGCTCGTCGGCCCGCGGCCACACGCGGTCGAGGCCAATACCGCGAACAAGCTGTGGGAAGAGGTGATCGACGGGTATTTCGCGCGCCATCGCGTCAAGCCCGGCATCACGGGCTGGGCGCAGATCAACGGCTGGCGCGGCGAGATCACCACGCCCGAAAAGCTGCAGCACCGCGTCGAGCACGATCTCTACTACGTCGAGAACTGGTCGCTGCTGTTCGACCTCTACATCCTGACGCGCACGCCGTTCGCCCTGCTGCGCGCCGAGAACGCCTGCTGAAAGCGATCGATCAAGTGTGCGCCGGTTCAACCGTCTCGACCCGCTCCCCGGGCGCCGTGCCATATGGCTCGCCGGGCGCGCTGATCGAGGGGTTGCGCCTCGGTTCGCTCTGGCTGCGCTCGTGCTGGTGACGGTGGCGATCGGCTTCGGTCACGGTTCGTGCGCTCGCCCTGGCAGCCGACTTCATCGCGGTCTACGCGGCCTTCCTGGGCGAGGTCGGCGAGAGCTACATCATCGACGTGCAGCAATGGCGGCACTACTACCTGATCATGGGCATGGTCTGGGGCCTGCTGGTCGCCGGCCGCGCCGTGCAGCGGGCGAAGCGCAGCGTGTCGGCGCCACCGATGCCCGTCTGGGTGCCGGCAAGCTCCCAGCGCATATTCCGGCGAAGTCGGCACCGGTCGCCGACAAGAATATGCGCCACACAACTAATAATCTAGAGCCATCCGCGCAGACGCTTTCCATCGTCCGCCCCGCTTCAAACCGTGGCGCAGCCCACGGGAGACCCGCAAGCCTCAGTGCAGCGTCGCGCTGACGAACGCGAACGCTTCTGCGGCGACCGCGCCGACAATTCCCACACATAGAACGTAAAGGGTGCCGCAGTCGCTGGCACCTTTGCGGGCCGCTTCGTGAGCGATCATGACCGGTGCGACGCAGTGATCCTTCAGAACGGCGAATGCGTCGTCGTTGCGTATTTTGAGCTGAAGCATGGCGTCCCCCATCTGTGCCGACGCCGCCCCGCCCCTCAACGGCATGGCTCCGAGCGCGTCGTTTCAGAGTCTAGGCAGCCGTCCGATGATGCCGAGCACCCGTCGCCCCATCCACGTGTTGCATCACCAGAGCGAAGTAACGGCACGAGACCGTGGTGCGCGCCGGCTATCTGGCCGGCGAACAGATCCTGTCGCTGCGCGCGGTGTGCTCGTCGGCAAATACCGTCGCTGTGAGCTTCATCTCGCTCCCGCGATTCGTTTCACCGTAGGAAAAGCCGCACCGCACGCTGCTGCCGAAGGCTTGGCCTCCGCGTAACGTGCGCTTGTGGTCGAGATGAGCGATGAATTTTCCTTGCTGCATCGTATCACCGCTCGGCATCGCCCACAGTCGTAGTATTATCGAATTGGTTGGCGATTTTTGGCCGCTTTAAAGGCAAGTATGGCTTTCGAATGAGAGAGACAATGATTCCTTAGTGCAAATACTTCGCCGTGTCGTCATGTGAAAATCGATAAATACCTTTTAGCAGTTCGACATTTTTCACTCATCGTTCTGAACTAAATCGAGCGCCATCGGCTTACCGGTGATCCGCTGGATCGCGGTCAACGCCTGCAACGCACATATGTTTCAGAGCCGCGCTCACTTGACCAGGTGAGGTTCGGCTCGACGAGCTTCAAGGCGATATTGGCACGCCAAAACTGCCCCTCGGAGGTGCATAGGGCGGAAACGCGCCACTGATTTGCGGCCTCGCGCCTGACGAATCCAAAATGGCATTCGCCGCCAGCCGTCTTTGCCGCACGCGGGGTGATGACGAGCGGCGTCTCTCGCCCCGGGCGGCACCGCCTGATATCGTCGCTCCAGCCGCCCACAAAGGTCGGGGCGGCGCGCTCACTCGCCGGATCTGGCGCATGCCGTGGCTGGGCGTCGGCGAACCGCCGGTCGGGACGCGGATCTGCAGGAGGCGAATTCCGCGCGGCATCGACAGATCCTCCCAGCGAGCGCGCCTCCGTTACCTGTTGCCGGATGTCTGCCGCGTTCCTGGCTCCAAGCTCGACGAACCGCGTGGTCACCGGCCCCGAAGGGACTGCGGCCGGTGGCAGCGACGGTGGCGACGGCGCCGTCGCGCGATCGGGCGCGGCGGGTGTCAACGCGGCCGTGTTGTCCGAAACCGGGGCGGACAAGTGCGCATTGCGACTCTCGCCGGCGCTGTTGGGAGGCCGGTCCTGCGGCTCGATCGATGATTTAGCCGCCGCTTCGGATGATTCGATCGCAGCGGTCGCATAATGGACCGGCGTGGCGGGGACCGGAGCCCGTGGCCGGGCGATATGCGCGCTGCCGAATGCGATGAGTGCGACAACCGCCAGCGCAAGTCCGCCGCCCAAGTATTCGGCCGCCGACAGCGACTTGCACTTCGAAATCATCCTAGCACACCCTGCGCCAGGGGCTTGGACGTGACGCGCGCATCAGAACACGGACCACCGTTCCCCCCTGCGTGCTCTGTCGCTATCGCCAGCGAGCAACGCCAGAGGGCATCACCTCGGCAGGCATCGGGGAATGCGAGCCGCGCACACGCCGTTCGTTGCGGGAATTATCGATCACCAACGCCGGCGGCCGGCCTGCTCGCGGCAGCCCGTTGAGACAGAACAAGACGAACGTCAGCAGTGCGATGCCGATCATGAACGGGGCGGCCGATGCGGTCGTCGATCCGTAGTAAAGCGCGTGAGCGCCGGTGTAGAGGAAGATGACGGCTGGCACGACGAGACTGCCGGCCAGCGGAGCAGCGATTGGAGGACATTGCCGCGGCGCGCCCGCGGGATTCGCAAGCACCACCAGGAAAATGGCGATGATCGGCAGATGGCCGATCCCGTCGATCTTGCCGAAGTCGAACGTCGCCGCGGTCAACAGCACGATGAAGACGAGCGCCGCGAGGCGGCGAACCAGTGGCGTCCAGAACAGCGCGAAGCACAGGCCGGATTCCACGACGCCCGCCCCCGTCACCACCGTGGCGACATCAAAGCCCAGGGTTATCTCGGGATGCGTGACCGCGATCGGCGCAACCCAGCCCGGATACACGAATTTTTCCATCGCTGGCCACAGCAGGGACGCGGCGACGGTCCACCGCAGAAAATCGAACCGGAAAGCCTGCAGCTTTTCGTCCTGCACGACGGACAGCGCGAAGAAGACGCCGAGACCGATGAACACGGGATAATCCAGCATGTGAAAAAGGCCGTAGGTTGCGATACCGTGCCCGTAGAGCACGATGATGCCGGCGCCTGCGGCAGGAAGCGTCGCCCGCGAGAACATGTAGAGCGGGACCAGCAGCTGAATGGTCGACAGCCAGATACTGCTTGCCTTGAGCTCGGGTGCGAGAATGAGTTTGCCATCAGCCCACAGCAGCGCGAAGGAGACAGCGGCCACCGAGCGCAACAGGTCATCGGAGCGGCGGTGCAGCGTTGCCGTCACGCCATCGAGCAGCCGCGAGACCTCGGCGCCGAGCGCAGTTCGCTCGAACTTGCAGCCGATATAGAGCAGGACAAGAAACATGGAGAAGAACAGGAAGAATGTTTTCGTGAATACCTCCGTGGCGGATAACGGGTCGTCAGCCGAGTTGCAGTTGACGAACCATTTCACGTGCGCGGTCGCGGTGGCCGACGTCAAAAGCAGGCTGAAGACGCAGATGCCAGCGAAGACGATCGCTTTTGAGATCCGCGATCCGACGCGTCCCGCGCCCAACGCCAGTCCGCCACGTTCGTGCGTCGCCGCATGATCGGTGCGCATAAGGTCGCCCCCCATTCCAGACAGCACAATGTTGGCATCTTTTTCTGTCGAGCAGGTCCGCTCAGGTTCCTGGCTACGGTGTACGCGATACAGACACCAGAAGCGTGTGTTGGAACCGGCGAATCTTGATGGGGCAATGATGCGCAGAAAAAGCTCGTTCTGATGGCAAACATCGGGCAATGAAATGGAGTATTTTGAATATCACAGTTTTTAATTGAGTGAATTTCTACCTATTGAAAAAAGGTATAAAAAAAATTCGCTGCTGTGAAAATCAATGCAATGTGACACACGTACAACTCAGGCGATTATAGAAGGTAGCGGACACCGTCATAAGATATTTTCTGAGAGAACTCCTGGCGTCATCGCCTGCCGCTGATATCGGTCCTTCAATGGATTGATTTCTTCAAGACGCGCCGTGATCGCCTTGGGCGTGTTGGTTCCGTCGAGCTTGGTCAGAATCGTACCGGTGCTGAAACGCCTGCATCGTCGCCTGCCCTTCGCGATGAGGATAGGGTCGTATGCCCTGATACCTCGCCGGCTTCGCGTTCCTCGTGATGGTGCTGATCGCTTCCGCCGCGTGTTCGTGTGCCCGCCTCGGCGGCCGACCCTTCATCGCGGTCTACGCGGCTTTCCTGGGCGAGGCCGGCGAGAGTCGCATCATCGACATACGGCATCGACATACGGCATCGACATGCGGCACTCGCGTCACCACTCCCCGATCATGGATATAGTCCGGGGCCTGCTGGTGGCAGCCGCGTGGCGGGCGGGGGGTGATACGTGGGCGCCCAGTCGCCGTCATGGACCCTGCAGCGGTCATCGACCCCGCAAAATGCCCGGCGGTTGCCACCTGCGCAGGCCCTCTCTATAGTCCACCGCACTTCGGAGCGTAGCGCAGCCCGGTTAGCGCACCAGTCTGGGGGACTGGGGGTCGCGAGTTCGAATCTCGCCGCTCCGACCAG
>Ga0126384_10001490_pt1 | contig 13890 bp, 11 predicted proteins | sample PanSoiMetPlot_36_FD_92543 | JGI IMG/M metagenome (GOLD analysis project Ga0126384, IMG submission 92543) | Tropical forest soil microbial communities from Panama - MetaG Plot_36 | ecosystem: Environmental > Terrestrial > Soil > Tropical forest > Bulk soil | place: Panama | collected 2016-02-17 | reverse complement strand
TAGCGCCGCCCGGTCGTGTTCGACAATCCCGAGCGGCCCGGCGCGGCGCGCGTCCTGTGGCGGCCGGGGCTTCCGGCCGGTACCGAGATCGTCGGCCCCGCCGGGATCGAGGAGCCCAACTCGACGACGCTTCTGCCGCCCGGCGATCGCGCTATCATCGACGGCACGGGCAATATCGTGATCACGCTCGCGGAGCACGGTGAGACATGAGCGCGCGCGGCAAACTCAGCCTGCTCCCCTCCCCCTTGTGGGGAGGGGCTGGGGGTGGGGGTCGTTCGACGTGGCGATGCGGTGACCGATCGCACCACCCCCCGCCCCAACCCTCCCCCGTCGCAAGTCGGGCCTGCCCGACTTGCGCATCATTGTGCGAAACCCGGGCAAGCCCGGGTTTCGTGGGGGAGGGAGCCCGCCGAGTTCGCCGCTCGGCTGTGCTCACCACATGCGAGCACACGCAATGACTCCCAACCCGATCACCGTCGAGGTGGTGCGCAACGCCATCAACGCCTATGCGGACGAGATGGCGACCGCGCTCTGCAAATCCGCCTACAACATGATGATCTACGAGGTGCGCGACTTCTGCTGCGGCCTGATCGACCGCGAGGCGCGCATGATCTCGCAGAACAAGGGCGGCCTGCCGATCTTCCTCGCCGACCTCGGCATCGCGGTGAAGGACGGCATCGAGCGCTACGGCCTCGACGGCTTTGCGCCCGGCGACGTCGTGATCATGAATCACGGCCAGGTGTGCGGCCAGCACCTCAACAACATCGTCATCTACGCGCCCTGCTTCAACGACGGCAAGGTCGTCGCCTTCGCGGCGAGCCGCGCCCACTGGGTCGACATCGGCGGCATGCGGGTCGGCTTCGGCTCGGTTGAGACTACCGAGATCTACCAGGAAGGAATCCAGTTCCGCTCGCTCAAGATCTACGAGGCTGGCAGGCGCAACGAGACGCTGTGGCAGGTGATCCACGACAATGTGCGCTTTCCCGAGGCCGCGCTCGGCGACCTGCGGGCGCAGATCGCCTCCTGCCAGCTCGGCATCCGCCGCTACGGCGAGCTGGTGGCGCGCTACGGGTCCGAGACGGTGGAGCGCTGCATCCACGCGATCTGGGACCAGACCGAGCGCGAGGCGCGCGCCGTAATCGCAAAAGTGCCGGACGGCGTCTACGAGGCCGAGAGCTTCCTCGACAACGACGGCCGAAGCCTCGACACGCCGCTGCGCATCAAGGTCAAGGTCACGATCGACGGCGGCCGCATGATCGTCGACTTTTCCGACATGAACGACCAGGTGCCGGGGCCGACCAACTCGGGCTACTCGGGCGGGCTTGCGGCCGCGCGCATCGCCTACAAATGCCTCACCCAGCCGCAGGCGCCGGTCAACGAAGGCTGCTTCCGCCCGCTGGAAATCATTCTTCCCGAGGGCAAGCTGCTCAATGCCCGCGCCCCGGCCGCGCTCGGCCTGTGGAGCATCCCGCTTCCCACCGTGATCGACACCATCCTCAAGGCGCTCGCGCCCGCCCTGCCCGACCGCATCCCGGCCGCCCACAAGGGCGACATGGGCGGCTGCTCGATTGGCGGGTTTCGCGCCGATGGCCGCCGCTTTCTGCTCATGAACATTTTCGGCGGCGGCTGGGGCGGCCGGCCGCACGAGGACGGCGAAAGCGCCTCCATGTCGATCTGCCAGGGCGACGTGCGCAGCGCGCCGGTAGAGCTGCAGGAGATCCAGTATCCCTTCCTGATCGAGCGCTTCGCGTTGCGCGCGGATTCCGGCGGCGCCGGCCGCCACCGCGGCGGGCTCGGCGTCGAGCTCACCTACAAGGCGCTGCAGAAATGCGTCACCAACGTGAACTGCGAGCGCACGAAAGATCCGCCCTGGGGCCTGCACGGCGGCAAGCCCGGCGCCGTCAACGAGGCGGTCCTAATCCGGCGCGACGGCAGCGAGCACAAGCTGCTCAAGGCGACCGGCGTGCCGATCGAGCCGGGCGACCGCCTCACCTTCCGGACTGCCGGCGGCGGCGGCTTTGGCGATCCGCGCACGCGCGACCCAAAAGCGCTCGCCGACGACGTCGCCATGGGCCTGGTCTCGTCCGCGGCGGCGCGGCGTGACTATGGATCGGACACGCCATGCTGAGCGGGGAACGCCGCCAGCGCCTTGCCGCCGCCATGGCCGAGGCCGGCATCGACGAGATGGTGCTCTACGGCAATGCCTGGCAGGACGATTACCTGCGCTACGCGACCGACTTCGGCATCCTCGAGGGCCACGGCATCGCGCTGGTCGCCGCCGACGGCACCGTCGATTTGTTTGTCGACAGCGTGGTCAGGCCGAGCGCGCCGAAGCCGAGGTGCCCGACATCAGGGTTGCGTTCGCCGGCGATATCGCCGGCGCGATCGGCGTCCGGCTCGACCGCATCGCCAACCATCGGCTGGCGGCGGCGCCGCGCCGCTTCCTGCCCAGGTGGCTGACCGACTCCGAGCGCAGCTTCGCGCTCGACGACGGCACCGCGCTCGTCGACCGACTGCTGATGCACAAGCTGCCCGCCGAGATCGACGCGATCCGGCGCGCCGCCAAAATCGCCGACGACGCCTACGCGGTGTTTCGCGCCGGCGTGCGGCCCGGTCGGCCGCAATACGAACTGGTCGCCGACGTCGAGGCCTATCTGCGCGGCCGCGGCTGCCCGGACAATTTCATGATCATCGGCTCGGGCGGCAAGGACGTGCTCGGCATGACGCCGCCGTCCGACCGCCGCATCGCGGCCGGGGACCTGGTCACGACCGAGCTCACGCCCTGCGTCGCGGGCTACTATGTGCAGATCTGCCGCACCGTGGTGGCGGGCCGCGCGACCGACGCGCAGCGCCGCGCGTTCGACGTCTACCGCGAGGCGCTGGAGGCCGGCATCGCGGCGGTCAGGCCGGGCGTCACCGCCGCCGACGTGGCGCGCGCCGAGAACGACGTGTTTCGCAAGCATGGGCTCGGCGACTATGTCACCAGCAAATGGACGCGGGTGCGCGGCCACGGCCTCGGCCTGTTCTGCGATTCCAAGCCGCACATCCTGGAGGACGTCGACACGCCGCTGGTGCCCGGCATGGCGCTGATCGTGCATCCCAACACGTATCATCCCGAGGTCGGCTACCTGGTGCTCGGTGACTCGGTGGTTGTGACCGAGCATGGCGCCGAGGTGCTGTGCACGACGGCGCGCGAGCTGTTCGAGGTGTGAGGTGGTGAAGCCTGACCATCAACCTCGGCAATGTAGGGTGGGCAAAGCGAAGCGTGCCCACCATCGCGGATTCAGTGTACGCGTGCGCACGCTTCGCTTTGCGCACCCTACGCATCTCGGACGAGCGGAAGCCTTATCATGCGCCGCGGCCTGATCGCCCGCTCGCCGGACGAGTTGCCGGACGCCGTGCTGGAAGCGCGGCTCGACCGGGTGCGCGCCGCAATGCGCGCCGCGAAGCTCGACGCACTTCTCGTCTACACCAACAACACCCGCCCGGCCGGCGTGTCGTGGCTCACCGGCTTCGTGCCTTACTGGTCGGAGGCGCTGCTGGCCGTGCCGCGCCAGGGCGCGGCTTTCCTCGTCGTTGCCCTCACCTACCGGGTCAAGACCTGGATCGAGCGCACCAGCCGCGTCGCCGAGGTGGTGCACGCGCCGCGCATCGGCCTCGAAACCGCCCGCCGGATCGCGGCGGTCGCTCCCGAGGCTGCCGTCGGCGTGGTCGAACTCGACACGCTGTCGGCCGGCATCGCCGACGACCTCGCGGAAGGCGGACCGCAGCTGACCATCTCCGACGCAAGCGAGCTGTTCGTGCAGTTGCGCGTCGCCGCCGATCTGGCCGAGATCGCGCTCGCCAAAAGGGCCGCCTCGATTGCGCATCGCGCGCTCTCGCAGATACCACGCGACCACGACGACCTCGGACAGATGCTGGCCCTGGCCGAGGCGGCGGCGCGCGAGCAAGGTGCCGAGGAAATCTATCTCGCGGCGGCGCCCGACCTCGCGCGTGATCATCGCCTGCGCCGCATCGAGGGCGACGCGATGCGCGGACGCAGCTTCGCGATCCGCGCCAGCGTTGCCTACAAGGGAAACTGGGTGCGCCTCACGCGGACGGTTCATCCGGATGACGCCGTGACGCGGCAGGCGATCGAGGCATTCACGGCGGCCGTCGCGCAACTGCCGGACGACGACGGCCTTGCGGCCTTTCCATCCTGGCTGGTCGAAGGCTGCCGGCTGACCAAGCCGCTTGACGCGGTGATGGGATCGCGCGTCACGTCCCGCGCGACGCCATTGCCGAGCGTGGTCTCCGTCCAGGCGCGCATCGACGTCGGCGGCGTGCCGGCGCTCATCGGCGCCCCCGCCCTGCTCGGCGCGGACGGCAAATCCGCAAGCCTGCTAGCTCCGCTCGGCTGGCAATGATCCCCGCCGAAACCTTCGCGCTGATCGTCGGCGGCGGCCCGGTCGGCCTGTCGGCCGCGATCGAACTCAACTGGCGCGGCGTGCCGAATATTTTGGTGAACGACAACCTCGAGACCGCCAGGCACCCCAAGTGCAACAACACCAATGCGCGTTCGATGGAGCATTTCCGCCGACTCGGCATCGCGGCCGAGCTGCGCTCCGAAGGTCTGCCGCCCGGCCTGCCGCGCGCAAGCGCCTACGTGACCCGCTTCTGTGGCCACGAGTTCGGCCGCCAGCCCCGCCCCTATTCGGATTGGCCGACGCCGGAGCTGCCCAACACCGTGTCGCAGATCGTGCTCGAGCGCGCGCTCAAGCGCTGCGCCGAGCGGACGCCCGGCGCGCAGATCCACTTCGGTTGGCGGATGCAGACCTTCACGACGGACGATGCCGGCGTCACCGCTGCGATCGAGAACATCACGAGCGGCGAACGACAGGAGATCCGCGCGCGCTATCTGCTCGGCATCGACGGCGCGAGCAGCACGGTGCGCAAGGCGCTTGGCTTCTGCATGATCGGTGACGACGGCACCGCCCACCGCGCCTTCATGGGCGGCACCATGCTGTCGACCTTCATCCGCGCCCCGACCCTGATCGCCGCCAGCAACCGTCCGCCCACCCACATGACCTGGATCATCAATCCCGACATGCGGGCGATGATGTATTCGCAGGACGGTCGCGAGCTGTGGGTCGTCCACTACCAGGTGCCGCAAGGGATCGACTGGCGCACGGTCGACACCCGCGCCACCATCCGGGCGATGCTCGGCGCCGATGTGCCGTTCGACATCATCTCGGGCGGACCGTGGACCGGCGGGCTTGCGCTCGTCGCCGAGCACTACCAGGCCGGCCCGGTGTTTCTCGCCGGCGACGCCGCGCACCTGTTCACACCGCTCGGCGGGCTCGGCATGAACACCGGCATCGGCGACGTGATGAATCTCTGCTGGAAGATCGCGGCACATCACCACGGCTGGGCCGGGCCACGCCTCATCGACACCTACGAGACCGAACGGCGGCCGTTCGGCGTGCGCAACTCGCAGCTCGGCATTCGCTGCACCAAGGTGATGGACGGCTGGCAGGTGGCACCCGACTTCGAGGCCGACGGCGCACTCGCCCAGGCGGCGCGGGAAAAATTCGGCGTCCGCATCATGGCGGATGACCGACCGCAATACCTCACGGTCGGCCTGCAGCTCGGGGAGCGCTACGAGGGCTCACCGATCATCGTGGCCGACGGGGCGCCGGCGCCGCCGGATACCTGGGACAGCTACACGCCGCTCGACCGCCCCGGCGCGCGTGCGCCGCACTACTGGCTCGCCAAGGGGTGTGCCCTGTTCGACGAGTTCGGGCCGGGATTCACGCTGATCGATTTCGGTGCGGGGGCGGCAAGCGCTGACAGGTTCGCACGTGCGGCCGCCGCGTGCGGCTTGCCCCTCAAGATCGTGCGGCCTGCCCCGTCCAGCGATCAGCTCTATCGCACGATGCTCGTTCTGGTTCGCCCCGACCAGCATATCGCCTGGCACGGAAACACGGCGGATGATGCCGCAGCAGTGATCGACCGCGTGCGCGGCGCGTGACTCGGCTGTCGGCGCTGAACTCCAGTCCGTGGAGGTGCCCCGATCAGTGAACAGTATTCGAGTCCCGTTTTTAAGTTTGCAAAAGCTAATGCCATGGCCTGATACCGCACAATACTATGATCGGCTACCGCCATGTGGGATTTTGCTCGTTTCCAGACTCAGCCTTGAGTAGTAATAAAAACGGGGATGTGGCTTTTCTGCACTAGATCATCTGGCATAGCGATCGATAATTTCCCAGGGTCGATGATTCAGGAAGGGGGCTTTAATGAAAAAGCTGCTCGTCGTTCTGTTGGCGTCACTAAGCGTACTGAGCCTTGGTGCCTGCGCAGGCAAGTCGCCAAAGGTTCCGCCGCCAGTCGTAACAAAGGGCTAGGCGGGGAAGCGCACGCGCGAGGAAGGGTCGCCCGGGGGCGCTCCTTCCTCCCGTGCAAGCTCCGTGCTGGCATGCGCGAGGACGAGGTGCCCCGGGGGGCGCTCTTTCCTCCCGTGTGCAAACCCAGTGCTGGCACGCGCGAGTGAAGAGGTGCCCCGGGGGGCGCTCCTTCCTCCCGTGCAAGCCCAGTGCTGGCATGCGCGAGGAAGAGGTGCCCTGAGGGGCTCCTCTTCCTCCCGTGCAGGCTCCACGTTGGCGGCTGACATGGGTTTCCAGGTCGAACTCCCGCCTCATAGCCAGGGACTCTGCAGATGGCGAAGGTGCTGCGCCCTCTAGGAATCGCGAGCGTCGTGCGGCTCGTGACGTTCGGTTTCGTCGCGTTGGTTGGCATGGACGCGGCGACGGCCCAGAGCGGCAGCCCGACCACCAAGCTCGGTGCTCGACCGCAAGAGGCGGCGCTCGCGTCAACTCAACCAGCAAGCACGGAACAAGTTACGCCGAAACATGCTGAGCAGTACTACATCGAGTTTCGGTCACGGTACGCCCAGAGCTATGGGCACACCTTCGTGGTGTTCGGGCGCGGAGCTGGACCCGGCAAAAAGATCCGCCCCGACCAGATCGCCGGCCTTCATCCGGCGACCGACAGCCCCGTTCCCTGGTACATCGGACATGTTGTGCCGGTGAAATCCGAGACTGGCGCAAGCGAAGGAGATACCGACGAGATATACGTCTCGGCGCGCTATCGGGTGATGCTCAACCGAGCTGAATACGATCGAACCTTGCGATTCATCAAGGATCTGCAGGCGAAAAAGACGCTGTGGCAGGCGGAAGTTTACAACTGCAACGACTTCGTCGCGGATATCGCGCGATTCATGGGCTTGAAGGTTCCTTCGACCTTCTTGTTCCCGAAGGATTTCATCACCGGGATTCGCGATCTCAACAGCAAATCGCACCCTGTGGTGTCGACGGAATTGAAGCCAACGACCGCGGTCGCGCCGACCCCAACGGGTCCACAGAATCCATAATGTCCTGACGGTCGGCCGACGTCAGTTGGTGATCCTGATCCCGGCCTTGTCGACGATGTCCTTCCACATCGGGACCTCGCGCGCGATGCGGGCAGCGAGCTCCTGCGGACCCTCGGGGCGCACCTCGAAGCTCGCCTTCATCATCTTGTCGCGCACCTCGGGCTTGCGCATGATCCCCAGCACTTCCTTCGCCAGGCGGTCGATGATCGGCTGCGGCGTGCCGACGGGCGCGAGCAGCATCTGCGTGGTGTCGACCACGGCATCGCGAATTCCCGCTTCCGCCATGGTGGGCACGCCCGGCAGCTCCGACCATGGGTCGGCGCCGGTCTGTGCGATCGCCTTGAGCGCCCCGCCCTGCACCGGGCCCATCATGCCGGCGACGGCGACCGAGGCGACGTCGACCGTGCCGGCTGCGGCCGCCTGCGCGGCCGGCGCCGCGCCCTGGTAAGGCACATGCACGAGGTTCACATTGGCGCGCAGCTTCAAGAGCTCGACCGCGAGCTGTGAGATGCTGCCGACGCCCGGGCTCGAGAAGGTGATCCTGCCGGGATCGGCCTTGGCCTTGGCGATCAGGTCCGCGACCGTGCTGATTCCGGAGCCCGGCCTGGTCAGCAGCATATTCGGTGAGGAGCCCAGATAGGCGATCGGCGCAAAGTCCTTGATCGGATCATACGCCACCTTGCCGATGCTCGGATTGATCAGCACGACACCCGAGGCGACCACGAGCGTGTAGCCGTCGGGCGCGGCGCGCGCCGCGGCGGTGAGCCCGATATTGCCGTTGGCGCCCGGTCGGTTCTCGACCACCACGCCCTGGCCGAGCACGGGTGCGAGCTCGCTCGCGATCAGCCGGCCGAGCAGGTCGTTGGCGCCGCCCGGCGCGAAGTGCACGATGATGGTGATCGGCCGGTCGGGCCATGCGGCACGCGCCGGACCACTCGCCAAGACGACGAACAGAACGGCGAGCAAGCCGGCGAACGCGACGGCCGCCGCGTCGGCGCCCAACATCATCGCGAGCGCCCGGCGCATCCGTGACCGCAAGTCCATCCTCGGCATCGCGTCTCCCCGTCAGCTTGCACTTTTCTTTTTCGGCGCCTCGCTTCCGGCGCCGCGTCCCGTCGCACGGGTTTGTTCGGATTGAAGCATGCCGTCCTGCCGGCGCAAAGCCGCCATGGCGCATGGTCGCATGATCTGCCGGCGCATGACGGCCGCCGAAATGGCTGCCATAATCGGCAAAAAGGGCTCGCGGGCCCGGCGGGAGGACCTGATGGCGTGGAGTGTAAGGGCCCGATCTCTCATCCGGCGGCTGTCATTGGCCTGCCTCGCCGGCATCGCGGCGCTGAGCATCGCGCTCGTCGCGCCCGCGCGGGCCTGGCCCGATCGCACGATCACGATCATCGTCTGCTTTCCGGCCGGCGGCGGCGCCGACCTCGCGGCGCGCTTGATCAACACCCAGCTCGGCGAGGCGCTCGCCACGTCGGTCGTCATCGAGAACCGCGCCGGCGCCGGCGGGAATATCGGCATTACGGTCGCGGCGCGCGCTGCACCCGACGGGCATACGTTCCTGATCTGCTCGAGCGCCTATGTGGTCAATCCCAGCCTTTACGCGCAGGCGACCTATGACCCGTTCAAGGATTTCGCGCCCGTGATGGTGCTCGGCGCGTCGCCCAACGTGATCACGGTGCGGGCCCAGTCGGAGATCAAGACGCTGCCCGATTTGATCTCGAAGGCTAAAGCCAATCCCGGCAAGCTCAACTGGACCAGCCCGGGCGCCGGCACGACGCCTTATCTTGCCGGTGAGGTGCTCAAGCTGCGCGCCGGCCTCACGATGGAGCACATCCCCTTCACCGGCGCCGGACCCGCGACGACCGCCGTCCTGGGCGGCCAGGTCGACATGTACACCGCCAATATCGGCTCGGTCGCCGGTCTGATCGAGGGCGGTAAGGTTCGCCCGCTCGCGGTCACGGCGGCCAAGCGCTGGCCCGGTCTGCCCGACGTGCCGACGCTCGAGGAACTCGGCATCGATGACGCAGTGTCCGACACTTTCTATGGGCTGTTCGCCCCCGCCGGAACGCCGCAACCCATCATCGACCGGATCGTCAAGGATCTCACCGAGATCCTGCACCGTCCGGACGTGATGGCGAAGTACGAGAAGGCCGGCATGCCGGTGGTGGCGGAGCCGCCGGACGTCTTCCGCGCGCGCATCGCCCATGAGGTCCCGATGTACAGGGACATCGTCGAGAAGGCGGGACTGAAGATCCGATGAGAGAGTTCGCGCGTTCAGTTTTCCGCCACGCGACCGCCGTCAGGCCGCTCTTCGCCGCCTGCGTCGCCGCCGCCGCGGCGCTTTGCGCCACTGTGCCCGCCCCGGCGCACGCCGCATGGCCGGAACGCCAGATCACCCTCATCGCCTGCTTTCCCCCCGGCGGCGGCACCGACATCGCGGCGCGCATCATCAACACCCCGCTCGGCGAAAGGCTCGGCCAGCCCGTGATCGTCGAGAACCGCGGCGGCGCCGGCGGAAACATCGGCATTTCGGTCGCGATGCGCGCGGCGCCCGACGGCTACACGCTGCTGATCTGCTCAAGCGCCTACGTGGTCAATCCGAGCCTCTACGCCAAGGCGCTCTACGATCCGTTCAAGGACTTTGCGCCCGTCGTGGTGCTCGGCGCCTCGCCCAACGTGATCACGGTGCCGGCCCAGTCGGAGATCAAGACCCTGCCGGAGCTGATCGCCAAGGCCAAGGCCAATCCCGGCACGCTCAACTGGACAAGCCCGGGAGCCGGCACCACGCCGTATCTCGCGGGCGAGCTGCTTGGCCTGCGCACCGGCGCCAAGATGGTGCACATCCCGTTCCAGGGCGCCGGCCCCGCGATGACCGCCGTGCTCGGCGGCCAGGTCGACATGTACACGGCGAATCTCGGCTCGCTCAACGCGATGATCGACGCCGGCAAGGTGCGTGCGCTTGCCGTCACCTCGGCCAAGCGCTGGCCGGACTATCCGGACGTGCCGACATTGGAGGAGCTGGGCGTGCACGACGCGGTGTCCGACACGTTCCAGGGCGTGTTCGCGCCGGCCGGCACCCCGCAGCCGGTGATCGACCGCCTCGCGAACGAGCTCACGACCATCCTGGCGCGCCCGGAGATCAAGGAGAAATACGCCAAGTCGGGCCTGCCGGTCGTCGCCGAGCCGCCCGACGTGTTTCGCGCCCGCATCGCGCACGAGGTGCCGATGTACAAGGACATCGTCGACAAGGCCGGGCTCAGGATTCAATAGGCGCGGCCGCGACGCTGCCAAACCCGCCGCCAAGTCCGGCGCCAAGTCCGGCGCCAAAGTCCGGCGCCAAAGTCCGGCGCCAAAGTCCGGCGCCAAAGTCCGATCAGGTAGGGATCTTCACATGCCGCAGCCGCTCGCCGGGATCCGGGTCATCGAGCTCGCCAACTTCATCGCCGGCCCGCTCGCCGGCACCCTGCTCGCCGACATGGGCGCCGACGTGATCAAGATCGAGCCGCCCAAGGGCGACATGGGCCGCGCCATGCCGCCGCAGACACGCAACGAGAGCGTCAGCTTCGTCGCGCTCAACCGCAACAAGCGCAGCCTCGTGCTCGACCTCAAGCAGCCGGCGGCGCGCGAGATCCTGCTCAAGCTCGCCGCCAAGTCGGACGTCTTCCTCGAAGCCTACCGGCCTGGCGCGCTGGAGAAGATCGGTCTCGGCGCCGCCGACGTGAAGGCGGTCAGTCCGAAGATCGTCTACACCTCGGTGTCGGGCTTCGGGCAGACCGGCCCATACCGGCGGCGCGCCGGCGTCAACCTCATCATCGAGGCGTTCTCGGGCGCGCTGTCGGTCACCGGCGAGCCCGACAAGATGCCGACCCGTCCGGGCCTGCAGACCGCCGACGTCTTCGGCGCGCTGTTTGCGACCTATGCGACGCTCGCCGGTCTCGTCGGCGCGGCGCGCCAGGGCGAAGGCCGCATCGCCGACGTGTCGCTGGTCGAAACCTCGATCGCGGCCGCCGCCTGGGAGGCGGCCGAGTATCTCGCGACCGGGAATGTCCCAAAAGCGCTCGGCAACAAGCACCGGCTCAATGCGCCCTACCAGCTGTTCGAGACCCGCGATGCGCGCTATCTCGCGATCGGCACGCCCAACGACCAGCTCTTCGCCAGGCTCATGCAGGTGCTGGGCGAGGCCGCACACATCGCCGATCCGCGCTTTGCCACCTATGCGAGCCGCAAGGCGCACGAGGCGCCGCTGCTCGAGATCGTCGAGCCGGCCGTGCGCCGACGCGAGGCCGCCGAGCTCGAGGCCGCCCTGCTCGAGGCCGGCATTCCGTGTGCGCGCGTGAACAATTTCAAGGAGGTTTTCGACGATCCGCACATCGTCGCGCGCGGTGTCGTGCGGGAGATCGATCACCCGCGCCTCGGCCGGATGAAGGCGGTGCGCAATCCGGTGCTGCTCGACCACGACGGCCCCGATACGCACCGCCACGCGCCGGTGCTGGGCGAGCATTCCGAGGAGATCCTGCGCGAGCTCGGCTATGCACCGGCCGCGATTGCCGAACTCGTTTCGGCCGGCGTGACGCGGCTCGCGGCGGCGGCCGGCGCGGTCGCGGCCGAATAGCGTCGGAGCTGGCGATGCCGCTCGCGCGCAGCTTTCTCTACGTTCCGGCCAACCGGGAGAAATTCCTCGACAAGGCGGTCGGCCTGCCGGCCGACGCGCTGCTGCTCGATCTGGAGGACTCGGTGCCGCCGGCCGAGAAGGCGGTGGCGCGCGCGGCGGTGCGGGAATTTGCCCCGAAAATCCCCGGCGGCCGCCTGTGGGTGCGGCCGAACGGGATCGAGAGCGATCACGGCCGCGCCGACCTCGACGCCATCATCGGTGTGCCCGGCCTCGCCGGCCTGATCGCCCCCAAGGTCGACTCGCGCGACGAGGTGCTGCTGTGGGACCGCCTGATCGGCGAGCTGGAGCAGGCGCGCGGCGTCGCGCTCGGATCGACCATGTTCGTTCCCTCGATCGAAAGCGCGCGCGGCGTGCTCCTGGCCTACGAGATCGCGACCGCGGCGCCGCGCGTCGTTTCGCTCTCGTTCGGCGGCGCCCGCGACGGCGACCTCAACACCGATCTCGGCTGCACCTGGTCGCTCGACGGCCCCGAGATGCTGCACGCACGCCAGCACACGCTGCTCGCGGCGCGCGCCGCCAAATTCGAGACGCCGCTCGACGGGGTCTTTGCCGACATCCGCGACGGCGCGGGCTTCGAGCGCGACACCGATCTGTCGCGCCGGCTCGGCTACCGCGGCCGCAAGCTGATCCATCCGTCGCAGATCGAGCCGTGCAACCGCCTCTACCGCCCGACCGCGGCCGAGCTCGACTACTATGCGCGCGTGATCGAGGCGTTCGAGGCGGCCGTCGCGCAAGGCCGCGCCAGCACCACGGTCGACGGCAAGATGATCGACGTCGCCATGGCGCAGGCAGCGCGCCGCGTGCTGGAGGCCGACAAGGCGTGGGCGAAGACGGGTTAGCCATCATTGCGCGGCCTCACCGCAACCCGTTGACGACCTGCCACGACAGCTTCAGCGGCAACCATTCGGGAATCCGCCGCTTGGCGACCCAGTAGGGGCGCCACAGCCTGCGCCACCTCGCCGCCTCGACGCGATCGACGTCCTGAAGCTCGGGGGGCTCGGGACGGATGGCCGCCAGGTCATGCTGGTGCAGCCAGCGCGCGGCAAGCAGCCAGATCTCGAAGGGCGCACGCTCGTTCCGCGCCGCCGTGAGCTCGCCGATATAGACCGGACGCTGACCGCGACCGCACCGGATTTGGAGACTTGCGATCCGCCGCCCGTCTCTGCGGATGCTCCACAGTCGAGATAGGCCGTAGGCGACACTTCCACCGTACCCGCGAAGGCAGTTCTCCATCGCGGCCGCCTCCTCGGCGATGCGTGCGGCCGAGTCGAGCGCCACGAATTCGTAGCCATCGAACGGCCCGGGCCGCAGCCAGAGATCCGCGACCCGTCGGTCGCCGAGGTTGAGCTCGAGCCGTACTCGCTCGAACCATGCCCGCGCGGCGCCGCGGGCGGCACGGAATCCGAGCTCGCGGCGCCATGGGGTCGCCATCAAACGATACCCGTCGGTCTCCGGATGATGCGAGAACCAGGCCCACAGCCCGAGCAGGCGCAGTTTGTCCGTCGTCACCGCCTTGATGTCACATAGAACCTCCCGCGCGATCCAGATCGCGAACGGCTCGTTGCCCCAGTGCGCCGCGTGGGACACGGCGGCGAGCCAAGCGGTCGTCAGCTTCGGCGAGCGCGGCAAATGGTTGACGATCCGGCGGCCGAACAGCTCGCCAGTCGGCAGCACCGGAAGCGGACCCGTCAGGGCATCCACCGGCAGCCGGCGCAGCCACCGCGGAACGCCCGCCGCCGCCGCGACCTCGGCGAGCGGCCGGCCCTCGATCGCACGGATGATCGCCGGCTCGGGATCCTCGCCGGGT
>Ga0126384_10001489_pt1 | contig 13892 bp, 22 predicted proteins | sample PanSoiMetPlot_36_FD_92543 | JGI IMG/M metagenome (GOLD analysis project Ga0126384, IMG submission 92543) | Tropical forest soil microbial communities from Panama - MetaG Plot_36 | ecosystem: Environmental > Terrestrial > Soil > Tropical forest > Bulk soil | place: Panama | collected 2016-02-17 | reverse complement strand
TGATCAAACTCAAAACCGGCCTCACTTCATCCACAGTGCAAACGATCTTTGCCGTCCCCGCCGAATTAATCGTACGCGCACTGACTCAACTCAATTTTCATCCCAATGGGTGGGCCGAAGGCTGGCTAACTCAAAACGCCGGTCATCGGTTCAATGCTCATTAAGGCAAATAGCGCCAATGTTCCTGGCCCTTTGATGGCCGCAAAATCGACTCCGCCTGGGAAACGGGACGGAATCATTCACCACGTTGCCGCGCGAGGTCCCCAGTTCTCTCTCGCCCTCCGGCGTTTCGCCACGATCCAAATTGCAGTAATTCGTTGAGAAACTACTAGGCCAGCGGCCACCCGATGCTGTCCTTCCGTGATGCCGAAATGCGGCTCTACTGGGGTATGCTTGAGCAATCGGCGGGCCACCTGATTTCCGCACAAACATGGAATGTCCCTTTTGCCAGAACCAAACGAGCCCTCACTCGAAAAACTGTGATTGCTGCGGTGAGGCAATCCCGCCTGCCCAACATCTTCTGGAAGAGTCCGGTGTAATCGAGCCATCTCCACCTCCTGCCCCCGTGGCTTGCCCTCGGCGCCCGGTTCGAACTCCGCTTCGCAATACCAGCCAGTACCGATTCGCAAGATTAGGCGACCGCTTTATTGCCTTCCTACTCGATACCGCAATCCTTTTCGGCGTCTTCACGGTTGTGGATGCTTGGGTTTTTATGCGCTGGGGCATAGTTGAGGGGACCGAATTGCAGCTCACAACCGCATCGCTCCTGATTGCCACAATCCTGAACGCCGCCATACTTTTCCTTTACGGCTGGCTGCTGGAAGCAGGATGTGGCGCCACGCTCGGCAAGGCGATGCTAGGAATCCGGGTTGTCGGCACCACCCAGCGCGGCCCGTTATCGGCCTGCGCTGTTCGCAATGCCCTGAGGATCGTAGATGGTATTGGCTTCTACTTTATCGGAACTGTCGTGGCTGCCTGTTCAGGGAGCCGTCAACGATTCGGCGATATGTACGCGCGGACCGCCGTCATTGAAGACAGTTTCGGGATCGGTATCAGGGCAGCAGCCATAGTGCTATGGATAGCGACTTTGGTCGGGGCGGGGTGGGCGGTGCCTCGAATTTGTTCTTTCAATCACGCTGTTCCTACCCCGTATCTAAGCCAAGTCGTGGTTCGCGTAGGCAAAACCGGAAACGCGGTTTATTTCACAGCTCCTCGTTTCACCATGAACGTTCAACTCGGCCCCACTCCACGTTAGGTGCTACACTCCGGCCGGCCCTGGCCATCGTGAGTGATATCGCGATTTTTGATCAATCGGCCTTCACGAGACCACCTAATCTTTAGGGGAAGTGTAGGATGAGGTCATGGCGGAATGGACTTCCCTGCCTGGACCTTCTGGAGGCGGCCCCTGGAATTCTGCGCGGTCTGATGACCGATTTGACCGAAGAAGATGCGCGCTGGAAACCGGCGCCCGAACGCTTCTCCGTCGCCGAAGTGCTGGCCCATCTTTCTCATTCCGAGGGCGACTGCTACCGGATGCGCCTCGACCGGTTCATGGCCGAAACACGTCCCGAATTCGAGCCCGACGATGCGCAAATGTACCTCGACCTGTACCGCGGTGCCGGCCCGGAGGAGACCTTCGATCACTTCCAAGATCAGCGCGAGACCAACATCGAATTTCTCCGCAATCTGCCGGACGGCGCAGGTGACCGTGTCGCGCTACACCGGGAGTTCGGCGAGATCACGCTCGCCCAGATGTTGAACGAGTGGGCGCTTCATGATCTCGGCCACATTCGACAGGTCGCGGAACTGGTCCGCGCCCGAAAATACCAGGCGGGTGCCGGTCCGATGGCCGCGTCGTATCACCTGAAGCCCTGATCACCATGAAATCCTCCTCGTCCTCGCCTTCGCGGGGTCGCTCGCCGCTCGTCCGCCCTGCCGTAATTACTAATGCCGTTGCCGCAAGCCTTTTCCAGACGAGGCCTTTTCCAGACGAGGGTCTCACGGTCGTGCGACGCGACATTGAATTTGAGGTCGAGCGGGGAGACCCGCGAGATGTTGCGCGTCGCCAGCGTGGCATTCTGGGCGAGTACGATGCCAGCGATCAATCATGCAGGTAGTCGATCCACATGCGGGTCTCGTAGAGAAGTTCCTCTTCCCCATCGAGCACGGTCGTGAAAACCCTACGGTGACCAGCACACCAGCACACCCTGTACTTCGGTACATTCACCTCCCTGTCACTTTGGTAATCGGAAATGGCATGTATTGACCGTGGCTTGGTGATGAGGCAAGAATTCGCAGCGTAGGGAGGCATCAACCCTTGCTGCAATCCCCCAACCCGGAGAGTGCGATGCCAATTTGGGAGGCATTTAGCAACTATCCGATCAGCGACGTTGCGTGCTGGCAATTGATGCTGGTCGCCCTCTTCGCATGGTCGGAACAAGAAACAGTTTGGGACGTGGCTAACCGTGTCGTGGACCGTTACTTGCACCTGAACGCGTTAAATCCAGCACACCAGGGCGACACTCTTGATCACAATACTGCTCGTGGATGACAACGCCCGAGTGCGTGAGGCTCTTAGGGTATGCCTGGAGCTTCAAGCAGGATGGAAGGTAATCGGCGAAGCCGAAGACGGACAAGCCGCCATTAAACTGGTACGCGAGAAGCGCCCCGATATTGTTCTGCTGGACTACGCCATGCCGGGGATGAACGGAATAGAGGCAGCACGATCCATTGCGGGCGTGGATCAGACGTGCACGATGGTGCTGTTTACCATGTACGCCTCCGAGCAGCTATCCAAACTAGCCGAGGCTGTTGGCATAGGAGCGGTAATCTCGAAAGGCGTTGGTGGCATGAAAGAAATCGTAGGTGCAATCGAAAGTTTGCATCCTCAAAGTCGCCAAAGTCGCCGCTCGTCTTAGCTTTGGGTTATCGGTCGACTGGGCCGAATTGTCCTTACACACGCTGAAGATACTCCCCCAAAAATTACAGTAAGTACGGTAGTGAAGGTTTGCAGACCAATGTGGCATGCTCCGTGCCAGGTTAAATCTGGTGGAACAAACCCTGAATCATAACCATACCCTTAATCCCCATCAGGACGACAAAGCATAAGGGGCAGGCCTTCGGGTTCTCTCTCCTGCCCCTTATGTCTATTCCGGCGCTTTGTTGAGCCCTTGTGTCTCTCGGCCAGTGGCCGCCACAGCTCACCTTACTCCTAAATACACAGCTTCCCGAAATCGCAGGAAAGTAGTGATAAATGATCGCATTCGTGTGGTATGCTGCATGCCGGACCTGCGGGCAACTTACAAGCGGCCCAACGGCCACGGTCTCTCCTTCCCCACAAAACTTGCGCGCGAATACTCTTTCACCAAAGGACGGCGATCATGGCCACTCCGCCGACACTGACCGAATTATCCGGAAACCGCCTGAGAGGATTGCTGCTTCATGCAGCCATTGTTGTGGCTCTTGTAGCCTCCAGCGCTCTCATCTCCTCGCTGGCTTACCAGCCTTAGGATCGCAACCGATTGGACCAAGACGTTGCAACCATGGTTTCGATTGCAAGAGCCGCTAACGGACAAGTTTTGCAAGTCCTCCTTTCGAACCATGGTGCGCTGGAGGATCGTTTGGAAGACGATTTTCGAGAGATTCAAGGCAGGATAGGACACCACTTGGCTGTCATGGTTTATTTCTATGCCAATTTCTTTAGGGCCATTCGTGATGACATCGATCGTAGGTGCGGTATCTGGCATTTGCCTCTTTTACATTGCGAACAAAGGTTGGGCGAATGCAAACAACTATGCAATTACGACCTTTGTAACGTCGAGTGTAATCGCCGCCTATTTCCTCTCTCTCATTAGGACCTCCAGGAACCGCGAAGACCGCGACCACCAAGGCAGCCGGCAATTCGATCGGTAAACCAACCATCATGTTTGACTTCAGTGCCATGCAGTTCCGGGTCAGGACTGCACATCCGTATGTTCGAGTTCTCACAAAGAGTAGCGCATCATTCAGGGTGCGACAGCGTTGAATCTTGTCATACTTCGGGAGTCTGGTAAAACCATGCCGGAGAAAACCCCGACGAGCTCACAGGATTATTCCCGAAATCGACGTGCTTCAACACTATTCGCTATTTCGACCAGTCCTGCCAAGCGAGCCCTTTAACTCTCGAAAATTCAGACACGTTCGCGGTGATTAGCGTCAACTTGTGACGTATTGCCTGCCCTGCAAGAAGTAGGTCGTAAGCACCAATGGGTTTGCCGGATCGTTCCAGTTCTGCCCGAATTTCTCCTGCTAACCTTGCATCCGTGTCCTGAAAGGCAAGTACCTCAACCGGGCCGGCGAAAAAGGTTTCACAGCGCCTCGTATTATCCGCAGGACGTGCGCCCTTGAAGACGCCGTACCAAAGTTCAAAAGCGACAACCGACGACGTATAAAACTGACCGCCGCGATGTGTGGCGCGCGTAAAGTGCGTCTGCACCGAATTGCCGGTGGCAGCCATGAGGGCGATGCAGGCATTGGTGTCGAGCAGGTAATTCATTTGAAAATCTCACGCTTTGGTGTCTTCGGTTGTTTGCGCACCTTCATGAAATCCGGATCGGCAGGAATCTTCTTAAGCTCAGCCAGCCAGGCTTCAGGATCGTCCACCAGGGGTTCCAGCACGACACTCTTGCCCACGCGCCGGATGCGAACTCGGTCCCCTTTGAAGCGAAACTCGCGGGGTAAACGCACAGCTTGGCTGCTGCCGTTCTGAAAGAGTTTGGCGGACTGGCTCATAATGGCCTCCCTCGATTCGTCAGTATATACTAGCAGTATATACTTGTCAATGCGCGGTTCGCGTGAGCGAAGGCGACGGCAGTAATCCTTAGTGACCTGGGCCCCGGCGTCACGGTCATCTAATTTGCTGAGCGTCATAAGTTGCATCACTCTGTAACAGGCAGATTGATTTGAGCAGTTTCAGAGGCTATTCTCGACGTCGCGCCTCGACCGCAAGGCCAATAGCAACAAGCCTCAGTAGCTAAACAAGGCGAACAACTCTTCTTTCTTGCCCTTCCTGGCGTAAGAGTGCGCTTCACCGCCCGCTTGGTCTGTCAAGGCTCTGCGCTACGCTCCGATGAACACCAACCACGCGGCCTTGACAGCGCGTGCGGCAAAGCGACCGGGACGGCTAGGAAGGGCATCGCTTCTCTTTTTCAAGCGGAAATCACGCCCGAAAAGGGAAGAAAGAGAGATCGAAATGAACGAAAGACAACACGCTACCTGGGAAGAACCGTTGCGAGATGCGGTCACAAAGCCGGGCCGCGTGCTCGAAGCTTACACGGCGTTCCACAATTTTAGCTTCCTATGTTGTCCTCAACATAGGAATTTCTATGTCATGCGCCTGACGATCCCGAAACAGCACGGCTCTGTGCTCAACCAGCGCCACAGCATTTTTTGAATTTCTTGCCGCTGCCGCAGGGGCAGGGATCGTTGCGACCGACCTTGGGTGCAGTGCGGCGAATGGGCATCGCCGAGTATTCTCCGGAGGTTGCTTCTAACAAATCTTTGTCCGATTCATCTTCGTAATTCTTTTCGGTTTTGTGAAAGCACTGCATCCAACCCATGTCCACGGCGAGATCGGTGATCAGTGGTTTGCGATGGCGCTCCTGCATGGCACCTTGCTTACCCAGCGCTAGAGAATGCTCAATGTCGTCCCACGCAATATTGCGAGGCTCTACCAAGCCATCTTTATACGCACAGCGAAGCTGCTCGATGGCTTCCTGCGGCCAGAGGTCGGCGCAGACATTGGCCAGTTCGTCCCAGTGTGCGCCCGGCTTCCGTTGCAGTTTATCGAACAGCTCGACGAAGTAACGCATTGCTTCGTCGCGTGTGCACTGGCTGGTGTCCACCAGCGACACCATGCCGCCGATCGCGGCAGAGCGGACGTATTCGTTAACCTGCTCCTTTTCGATCAGGGCAGTCATACCGTTCACATCTCCGCCGGAAACTGACGCTAGTATTCTTCCCAGGTCTTGAGTCACCACGTCGCCCGCCAGCTCGAATGCAAACTCGCCAGGGCGGGAAAAGATTCGCACCAACAGGGGATAGGCGGCGGTTTCCCGAAAAAAAGCCAGCAGATACAGCGCGTAGATGTGGATCATGCGTTCCTGATCTGCCGCCCACGGTTCCGGGTTCCGGTCGATGTCCTTCAGCATCGCGAGCAATTGAGGCGTTACTTCCTCTCGCCGCGCAATGGCCTCTGCAATTAGATCGTTGGGAAAGGAGCCTTTGTGGAGTTCCAGACGCGCAAAGAGTTCTTGGATTTCCATGACGAGTGTCAGGGTAACACCTGGGAGATCCATCTCTTGCTGCGCTTAACATAGCGCGGGCAGACATCTCGACGCCGGCAACTGGCCGGCTGGAGAAGGTTGATGCAACACGCATTCATCGAGGAAGTCAGTCTGAATGAGTTTCAATCGGATTACGATTTCCTATCTGCACAACCGTGGTTTGTCCCAGCAGACCGTAAAACTAGATCAGCTGGTTCCGCGCAGTTTTTTCCTGCGGCGTTTCCCAACAAGACGTATCCGGCTCGACGACATCCGATTCGATGATTTTGTGCAGTTCCTAGCGCTCGAGTTCGGGCGATTGCGCCATCGCGAGAGCCAGAGAGTGTGGCTCATGGTGATCCGCAGTCTGTTGCGCTTCCTAGCACAACGAGGTCACATTCCCGGGGGTTGGGATTCTGCCCAGCCCGGAATCGACAACTACCTACATGCTCGCCTGCCGCGTTGCCTCTCTCCCGAGCAAGTTCGTTCTCTTTTTCAGCGAGCGTCGCGGCAAACCGCGCAATCTGCGCGATCAAGCGATGTTGCTCCTCTTTCTTCGACTCTGCTTGCGGCTCGGAGAAGTTGCCAGGCTCTGGATTCGCGATATTGACTGGAGAACCGGAACCTTGACGATCCGAAGTACCAAGAGTCATCGCGAACGTGTGCTTCCGCCGCCGCGCGATGTGGGGAATGCTCTAGTTGCTCACTTGCGTGCGCAACATATAAAGACAGAACACGTTTTTCAGCCGAGGCGACCACCCTTCCCAGAAGAACGTTGCCGCGCTCACGTCTTGAACAGCCAGCGCTACCTCTTTCAGGTTGCTCGCGTTGCCGACCACGGTTCCCACGCCCTACGCCACACTCTCGCAACACAAATGGTGAACAAAGGAGTCTCCTTCAAGGCGGTTGCCGACGTGCTGGGCCACAAGTCCGTAACGACAACCCTCATCTACGCCAAGCTCGACCTTCAGGCACTGAAGCAGGTCGTATTGCCCGGAGGTGCGCGATGACACTCTGGGAACTGTTGGCTCACGCAGAGAAGTTCCTGACTTTGAAACGTGCACTATTTCGACCCAATCCACGACGTAGCGGCCAAGATCAAAGACAACTTCGGTATGATGAAAGACCCGTCCGCAACTTCATTGCCTACTGGAAACAACAGGAACAACCGTGGCCGATTCCGCCGGCACTGGTCCTGGACTGGGTGACCTTGGGATCGGATCGGCGCCGCTACTATCGAGACCTGCATCGGTTCTATGCCGTGCGGGCTTCTCTTCAACAAGTGCGCGTCTTCGAACCCGGCACGCACATACCCGAAAACATCTTCAGACCGTTACAGCGCCGCCGGAGACCACATGTGTATTCGGAGTCGGACATTCAGCGCTTGATAGAAGCCGCCCGAAAACTCCGTACTGTATCCCCCTCCCGCCGGGAGACTGTCTACACGCTCATCGAGCTGCTGGCTAGGCACCGGCTTGCGCATTGGCGAGGCATTGGCTCTCGCGGTGGATGATGTGGTTGCACGCGGACCTGCCGTATCTGGTGGTCCGTGAAAGCAAGTTTCGGAAAATCGCGCAACGTCGTTCTTCATTCATCGACAGGCAAACGATTGGCAGCTCTACTTGGAGTTGAGAGCCGAAGTCTTTCGCGATCAAGACGTACAGGACTTTTTGTAAATCGGTTCGGAAGACATCTCGGTTACGTCTCTCAGTTTTCGACCTTTCGCCATTTACTGACGCATGCCGGAATCAAGGCTGTTCTAGGTCAGCGGCGTCAGCGGCGGCCATCGTTTCATTCCTTCCGGCACACATTTGCCGTACGTAGGCTCGCACTGTGGCACCACCAAGGAAAAATGTCCAAGAACTCCTGCCCCATCTGGCTGTCTATCTTGGCCACTCGGGGCCGGAAAACACATACTGGTACGTCACCGACACCCCCGAGCTGTTGGAAACAGCCGCGGCGCTGTTTGAAAGACAACATAACGAGGGGGGATCGAACGGATGACCTCGTCGGGGCTGGTTGGACCTCTTCTGCAGATCTTCTTCACGGATTATCTTGTGGCCCAGAAGCGTGCAAGTCTCGAAACGCTCGCCAGCTATCGCGACACCTTCCGCTTGTTGCTGCGTTTCGTGCACCAGGAAACTGGCGTCGAACCCGCCGACCTCACGATTCAAGAGCTGCACGCCGATATTATTCTCCGATTCCTCGATTCTCTCGAACAGGATCGCAGCAACAACATCGCATCCCGCAACCTTCGTCTCACGGCCATCCGCCCCTTTTACCGCAAGGTGGCCTTGCGCGATCCCACGAATATCGGTGTCGCCATGCGGGTGCTGGCGATCCCGATGAACCAACATTCGAGTCCGACAACACCTGACGCGAGATGAAATGCAAGCCATCTTGGCGGCGATTGCCCGGCGAATGTGGTGTGGACGGCGCGATTATGCACTGCTGCTGACCCTTTACAACTCGGGTGCTCGTGTTTCCGAGATCTCCACGCTACGCCAGGATCAGGTGGTCATGGGGAGAAAGACCTACATTCAATTTGCATAGCTAGGGACGAAAAGAGTGCATGGTTCCACTGTGGCCCAGAACCTCAGCCGTCCTCAAGGAGTGGTTCCGTGAAGCCGGTCAACAGAAGCAAGCGATGGCCTCCCCAGCATCCGAACCGATCTCCCGTTTTGCGATTCACCTGCTCCCGCGAAAGGCCGTTGGAAAGGCCGTGCCTCAATGCGGCAGCTTGGCGAAGAAGCACATCTCGCCTCATGAGATTCCCCACATAGAGCTTCGGAAATGCGCCCTTGCGCTCGAACAGTGTAATCGCCGCAACTTGCCGCCCGGTCCACTCAATACCCATCACGGGTGGCTCGAACGAAAGCGTCATGTCCGCAAGGGAGAAAAAGGAATCACTCTCTGCATGCCCATGATGTTCAAAAAGACTGCCCAAAATGATGGTGACCGAAAACACTGCCGAACCACAGACCGTCCATGCCTTCCGCCTTTGGGCATACTGGTTCGTGCTTGCACAAACAGAGAAGGAAGAGACTTACATTCCACCGATCCCCGAATTCGACATCGATACAGCACTTCGAGTCCTGAACATCACTCGCATTCCGTTCGACGAAATCAACGGCAGCATTCAGGGCTTTGCGAACGGGCACCAAATTGCCATCAACCCTCTCGCCGCGCTTCGTCACAAAACCTCTTTCCATGAAATCGCTCATGTGTTGCTCGGCCAAACTACGACCGAAAAGCTCGTGGATGGAGAACAAACCCCTCGGCATCTCCGCGAAGTGGAAGCGGAATCTGTCACACTGATCTGTTGTGAAACGCTGGGTGGGCATCGTTATTGTGCCCCGAGGATTGGGCTGCTTCCTTTTCGGAGACCTGATTGTCGTGCCCGTTTCTCGGTGCGCCGTGGCTCGGGGCGCGTAGTGCCGGAAGCTTTCCATCACCTTCGAGACAGTCTCGGACAGCCGCTAAGGCAACTTCGAGTGGCTGGAGCAGACAAAGAGACCGGAGCATCGTCCTTTGCCAAGCGGCAAGGGTATAGATAGAGGTCTGGTTTGCCGTTGTGGCCGATGGTTTTGTGGACAAAGAGAGGCAAACTGAATTCGATGGTTTGCACCTCCGTCTCCTCTTTGGTCACTCCCGATTGCGCGATTCGACGAAGCTAGTGTTCAGCCAAAAGACACCTCCACGGGAGCACGCATGGTAATTTCTCCCGCAGGGCCCAGAGTGTCCGACAGCAGGACAGAGCGTGGGATGCGCTTGCTGGTTTCGCTCTGCTATCTGGTGCGCTACCGATGATGCTGTTAGGTTATCTTGCGCAATTCAAACAGTCGCCACTGCGGTCGCGTTCAGGCGAGCTGCGTTGGAGAGACGAAGCACGTTTTCACACAGGTACCAGACTATGAGCAGCACAGAGCAGCACAGACACAAACAGTATCAGCGTGAATAGGTAGCCGGTCAGTGTAGTTTGCGGAGGGTCGCACGGCGAGCCAATCCCGGCACGTGTCGTCATAAAATGATGCCGCTGGGTCAATATTTGCAAGGAGGAAGCCGTATGAAGCACCGGTTGTTTAGTGTTTCCGTCACTCTGCTCATCGTCGTATGCCTGGGCGTCGCTCAAACCCAACGTGAAGCTTCCGCCAAAGCGCAGGAGCGTATTGCAAAAGAAGTTCGCCATGAACTGCTCATGCTCCCCTACTTCGGAGTCTTCGATAACATCGCTTACAAGGTGGATGGCTACAACGTTGCTCTGTTCGGGCAAGTGGTTCGCCCTTCGCTGAAATCGGATGCAGGAAACGTCGTAAAGCGCATTGAAGGCGTCGAAAAAGTTGACAATCAGATTGAAGTTTTGCCGCCCTCGCCAATGGATGACGGGTTGCGCGTCGCCTTGTATCGCGCCATCTACGGCTACCCTGCGCTTGAGAAGTACGCGCTAGGAGTACAGAAACCTATTCGGATCATCGTGAAGAACGGTCGCGTTACGCTCGAGGGTGTCGTGGATAGCGAGGCCGATAAAAACCTTGCCGGAATGGTTGCCAATGGCGTCCCCGGAAGTTTTTCAGTGACGAACAATCTACATGTGGTTCCTTCGTAAACCGTTGTGATCGGCGCTCGCTGGTCCAGATGATTGACCGCACTCATCCTGTTTGGATGTGTCAGATTGTGGCCAGCGTCTGTATAATTGGGTATCAGTCCGCATGGCGCCTTTCTGACACGCTCAACCAATTGACGGATCTGTTCGAAATCGACCTCGTAGATAGGTTGTACTGCCCATCCTTTCGCCGAGTGATCTTGTTGCGCAACCCTGGGTATTGATATGTATTCGGCAATTTCGCCGGCTGACTTAGCACGAGGAGGGACTGTCCATGACGTGGGTTTTGGTTGCTACCTTCATAGCGGTGTTACTGGCTATGGTCGCAATCAGGCGTACAAGAGCTCGGGACCTGCTGCAGCAGCACAGCATCACTGCTGAAGAACTTCACACGTTGCTGGCATCGGGTCAGAAGGTACTTCTGTTCGACGTGCGCCAGCCTCTGGATTTATTGGCCCATCTTGAAATCATTCCAGGCGCGAAGAGGATTGCACCAAGTGAAATACTCGAAAATCCGACCCTGATCCCAAAAGACGAAGACGCAATTGTGTACTGTACGTGCCCTGGTGAGAACACCAGCCGGCAAATCTTACGCCAAGCTCTGACAATGGGTTTTCTTCGGCTCAAGTTTCTCAGGGGCGGACTTGCGGCATGGAAGGCGAATGGTTATCCGGTCGAACCATACCAAGAAGTATTCCACCTACATGATGCAAAGGGAGCTCCAGCTACCTAGGAATGCCACCAGAAGCAACGAGCGTAGCTTGGTTGGGGTAGCATTATCATTGCCGCTCAAGGCAGCATAATAGACGGGTTGGGGCACCTGCGCGATTTTTGTTCCGCAATGAGGAAATCATGGGAGGGTTGATTCCATTAAGCGATGCGTCCCGGCGGCCGACACGCATCCCCGTCGTCACCGTTTTTATCATTCTCGTGAATGCCTTCGTTTTTGTTCTCGAGCTGGTGAACGGCGAAGCGTTCGTGATCCAGTGGTCGGCGATACCCACTCAAATTACTTCCGGCCACCACTGGATCACGATTCTGACAGCGATGTTCATGCACGGTAGTTGGTCACACATCATCGGCAACATGATTTTCCTGTGGGCTTTTGCTCCTGAGATCGAAGACGCGATGGGCAGGGGGCGGTACATTGTTTTCTACTTGCTAGGTGGATTGATGGCTATGCTTGCCCAGGTCGCGGCCGACCCCCATTCCACGATCCCAAACCTTGGTGCGAGTGGGGCGATTGCTGCAGTGATGGGTGCGTTTCTGGTCATGTATCCTCGGGATCAAATTAAGGCGGTCTTGTTCATCTTCGTTTTTGCGCGGATCACTTTCATTCCGGCAGCCCTGTTGATCGGCGTATGGTTCCTCAGCCAACTTTTTCACGCAGGCGCTTTGGCACACGTGCAGACAGGCGGAGTGGCATACTTGGCACACGTCGGCGGCTTCATCTTTGGCGCTGTAACGGTACGTTTTTTCGAAAAGCGCGGGCTAGTAGCTTCGCGACCACCCACGACTTGATTTACCAAGATGTTCAACCCTGAGGACCAAATCAATGTCGATCAGATGACGATTTCAAATAAAACAGTTGAGCGATGTATAAAGGAGTGTTTGCATTTGCTCACGCTGGTGCACTCAATGCCGTGCTGAGTCCCTGGACCATGATCCCGACTATGATGAGGGACTGTATCCGACTTTGTAACGAATGTCTTGAATTGTGCCGAAACCTGCGTGGCCCTACTCATGGATAGCTCTGCATTCGCTCACCGTGTGTGCGCTATTTGTTCCGAGTTGTGGACGGCCTGCGCGGCAGAATGCGGGAAATATAAAGGCGAAACAATAAGGAAGAGTGCTCGAGCTTGCCGCCAGTGCGCGGCTACATGCGCTGAGGTCGCGCAATCAGGACCAATTCGGCAGGCTGCCGCATAATGATAAAGGTCTAGGGCTTTTCGGTTTTCTTTGTAGGCTTATGTACCACGTGCCCGACGCCCTTCACCCCTTTCTTGACGCCGTGGCCGGTTTTGCTTGCTACATTACCCGTGTCGTGGACTGCATCCTTGCTTACATCCGCAGTTTTTCCAGCCGCTTCCTTCGTGGCATGGCCCGTTTTCGCACCTGCGGTTTTTGTGTCATGCCCAACTTCGGAGGCTTGGGCCTGAGCGTAGACCCAAAATCCAATGCTCAGCAAGGTGGATGCTACAAGTATTACGACTATCCTTCTCATTAGCTTAGCCGCTCTTCTCCGACAATACGAACTTCAGAAGCCATAAAAGCAGACCACATTGGATGTGTCAAGCTTTTCCCTGTCGCTCGCATGCGTATCCATTACTCGTGATGGTAACTGACGGCACAAGAAACTTCTTTTGCAGCGACTTGCTTGATCCGGACCGGAAATGTGACGATCCAAACGGAAGTAGTTTCTACTGCTGCGATCGATCAGTACCCAGAACCCCCTGTGAGCACAAAACTAAGGCCACTTCACGGATGGTCAGCAACTCTTCCCTAAAGGCTTAATGGAAGGTTTAGTCGATGGTCGAACGAGGCTCGTCCGCATTGGACAAGTCCCGATCCCCGCGTTTCAATCCTGCGTCTTGTCGTCCCCATCTCACTCAAGGATGACGGTGCAGATGTGACTATCGAGCCACACATCGACGCCAGCCCGGCGGTTGATTCAGCGGGGTTGAAGTTCGGCGATAGAGTCGTAGGCGACCCTGCCGATAAGTACCTTGAACAGCAGAAACTCGTTATCCCATCCTACCGTCTTGGTGGCTTCTCCGACTACAGCCGTCTGATCCATATTGTTGTGGATGCGCTTGACGGTGTGATAAACGTCGTAGGTAAATTCCTTCGTATCGACTACATCTTTCTTCGCACCAATGTCAGTTTGGCAACGAACAAAAGCTAGGTTTACACTCAATACTCAGTGACGAGTTGTTCAATCCCGACTAGGAGATCAGGATGAAAACCGTGACCGCGGTATTTGCTTC
>Ga0126384_10001488_pt1 | contig 13894 bp, 15 predicted proteins | sample PanSoiMetPlot_36_FD_92543 | JGI IMG/M metagenome (GOLD analysis project Ga0126384, IMG submission 92543) | Tropical forest soil microbial communities from Panama - MetaG Plot_36 | ecosystem: Environmental > Terrestrial > Soil > Tropical forest > Bulk soil | place: Panama | collected 2016-02-17 | reverse complement strand
TCTCTGCGCACAGGAATCCCGTTCGTGCTGAGCGTCGCCCGGAGGGTGGAGTCGAAGCATGAACGGCGCTTGTCATCCACAAATGGTTTAGGAGAACTATAGACTCTTAACGGCTGACGGCCTATCTGGCAAAAATCTGCACGATGTTGCCAGCCGGATCCTTGGCGGTGAAATACTTGCCATGTCCGCCCATATCGACGATATCGTTGACGTGTATACCTTTCTGGATCAGCGTCTGGCGGGTTTCCAACAGATTATCGACTTCAAGCACAACTGTGGCTCCTCCACCTGGCGGCACCGAGCCTTCACTGGGGTCGGCCAAAGCAACCCCGACGCCATTGACGTCGAATTGTGTCCAGCGATTGCCATCGCGGAATTTTACGTTGAGGCCGAGGACGTCTTTGTAGAACGACACCGCCTCGTCCATGTTCTTGACCACGTAGTAGGCGCTGGAGAATTTTTTCACTGCCATATCCGTCTCCTCCTGGAGAGATTTGTCATAAGCGCTCAGCTATCAGCTTTCGGCTTGCAGCGCAAACAGCTACAATCCGCCCCTATGAATAGCATACAGGTTACCGTTCCTGCCCCGTCCGCCGAGGTCGTGACAACCTCACCCCCACAGCTTTCGCTTGCCACCAAGGTCAGCTACGGCATTGGCGATATCCCGGTCGCCATCCGCATGGCCTCGCTCAACAACTTTCTCTTGTTCTTCTACACCAACGTCGTCACGCTCAGTCCATCGCTGGCTGGCCTGGCCTTGGCAGTAGGGCGCATCTGGGATGGAGTGAACGACCCGTTAGTCGGCTATCTGTCTGACAGCACAACCAGTCGCTTTGGGCGACGGCGGCCATACCTGCTCGCTGGTATCCTCCCGTTCGGTCTGAGCTTCTACTTGCTCTGGAGCCCCCCACAAGGGCTCGGGACCTGGGGAAACTTTACCTTCTTAGCACTCGCATACATCTTGATGGACAGTTGCTTTACTTTCTATGCTACTCCCTACCTTGCTCTTGGCGCAGAGTTGAGTCGCGACTACCACGAACGCACCCAGGTCGCGACTTCCCGGGCGCTCTTCCACAGTCTCGGCGCAGTCCTTGCCCTCATCTGTTTAAGCAAGATCGTAGGCAGCTCGCCAGCGACCCTCCAAGAAGGGACGGCGATGCTCTCGAGTACGCTTCCGCCCGAGGTGTTGCGCGCGCGATTCGCCACGACAGGCGCACTCTTGGGAGGAGTCGTCGTATTGTCCGGCCTCGTCGCCTTTTACGGCAGCCGCGAGGTGCCCCCACCGAGCAACGGAGGACGGGTTTCCTTTGCTGCGTTTTGCCGTATCTTGCTCGACACCCTGAAAAATCGCCCTTTCCGTATTGAGTTGATCTCCTTTGCCCTGCTGGTTTTAGGGTGGGCGCTCCATCAGCCTCTCACGGTGTACGTGTACCGCGACTGGCTGACGATGGAGCGGCAATTACCGACGATCATGTTCCTGTTTTTCCTTGCTACTATGGTGTCCTTAGGACTCTGGGCACAGCTGGCGCGCCGGGTGGGGAAGAATCGGGCCTTCCAGCTCTGCATCCTATGGAGCGTAGTGGTCTTGTCGGTATTCCCCTTGATGCGCGTAGACATGCCGCGGCAGTGGTTTTACCTGTTTATCATCTTTATTGGTCTCGGGGCTGGCGGGTATGCGCTTCCTCCGGCCATCGTCGCGGATATCATTGACTATGATGAACTCCTCAGTGGCCAGCGGCGGGAAGGAGCATTCTTCGGCTTGTGGACGTTGGTCATGAAGTTGATGGGAGCCTTGGCTATCGCTTTGGTAGGTTTTGGACTTGATTTGATTGGCTATCTGCCCAACCAAACGCAGAGTGCTGCGACATTGTCGGGGCTCAAGATTCTTTATGGGCCGGTCCCGGCTGTCTTTCTCTTCCTCTCGTTCCTGGTTTTCCTGCGCTTCCCGCTGACGCGTGAAAGTCATGCCGAGATTCAACAACAGTTGCAGGAACGGCGTACTTCGGTCCTGAGTGCTGAGTCCTGAGCGCCGAGAAAGCACGATTGAATCATTGACCCATCGAGTCATTTCATCATTGAAACATTCCAGCGATGAACCAATGAAGCAATGAACAAATGAGCCAATTCTCAGCACTCATTGCTCAGGACTCAGGACTGAGTCGGCCCTACCCGCGCGCCCAGGTCCCAGGAAATCCACTTCTCAGGATGGACGACGATGAGCACCCGGGGCTCGGTACGCAGCCGGGCGAGCCGGGTTTCGACATGATCCTTGTCTACGTGCTTTTCGACAATCTTTCGGGTCGGTCCCCAGATGTCGTTCTCGACGATCTCCGCTCGCCCTTCGACAATTACTGTCTTGAATCCGGTCGCGTCGTCGATACAGAGTGTGATCCGTGGATCACGTCGCAGGTGGGCGTATTTGAAGCGGGTCCTGGTTGTGGAAATGTGAAAAACCTCACCCGTCCAGTTGAACCACATCGGGTTCAGCTGCGGCGCGCCGTCTTTGCGGATAGTACCGAGCACGGCATTGCGCCGCTCGGCCAGAAAGCCTTCGATTTCTTCTTTGGTTAATGCCATAGTCTGCTTTCTCCCTCATTCTTCATTTGCGGTTCTTTCTAAGAAACTTCTTCCTTTGTTTCCGCTTGGCCCGCGTTACGAGAACGCTGATTGGATAGAGTTTGCTTGAGAGATGCTACGACAAAGGGACTCCGGTTCGGTGAGCGATTTTTCGGGCGAGCATTTCAAAATCTTGATAGGCGCTTTGAACGGCTTGAACATGCGCACCAATGGCACCATCGGCAGGTTTTAAGTGAAACATCGGCTTATAGGCTTCTTGCGCGAGTGGCATCAGGCTGCGGTAGTGTTTAAGAAGCGCCAGACAATCAGGATCCTGAGTAATAGCAATCCCCCTCCCACCATTCTTAGCCAACACATCAGTCCGGTATACTTCCGGAATACGGGCGATCCACCGGTCATATGCCTTCACAGGGCGATCCAGTCGCACGGAGTGCTGTAAGACAATGTATCCGACCGGCAACATACTTCCCAATGGCAGTTCCAGATCAGCCTCAGGGTTTCGCCCTAGTCGATCCTTCCACTCTTTGCGCCAACGCCGTAACGTTGGGCCGAGGTTACGGAGACCTTGTAAAGAGAACAGGTCGGGTGAAAGCGGAACGACGACGTAATCTGCGGCGATGAGAGCTGCGCGGTTGATCGCCCCCAGGTTGGGTCCCAGGTCCATCAATACGACATCTGCTCTGTGCCCTGCAGCCGCCTTTTGCAAAATTCTCCAGAAGGCAGAGATGACGCGGAAAGCCCGTTCCTTACCATCCAGACACACAGGCCACATCGCTGAGAGTTCATCTTCAAAGCCCGAAAGAGAGAGGTCTCCAACCAGAAGTGCGAGCTGATCCAAGAAGGTCATCTGGTCTCCAACATACTCCAGGTGGGGATCGGCAATATCGCCTGTCCCTTTCAGTAAAGGTTGCACGCAGCCGAATACGGTGTTGCGATGATCACCGTCCGGCCAGAGTTCTTCCAGGCGGTCTTCATCAAGAAAGGCGGCCGTCAGGTTGGCCTGTGGATCAAGGTCGGCAGCGACAACCCGTACCCCGAGGTCGGCATACATCCACGCGAGGTGGTAGACGAGTGAGGTTTTTCCGACTCCGCCTTTATGGTTAAAGAATGCGATGATAGGTGCACTCATGACCATTGTCTCATGATGCATTCCAGTTGGTCCGATTCGAGATCCCGCAGGAGGGTTTCTAGCTCGCGATCTTCCATTTACGCTTCCTACTTCTTCCCTCTATAGCTGCATATTCTTGCGATCACTCCAAGTCCGGCAACTCTTCGCGCGGGAGCAAGAGCCGTATGGAACGCGCCTGTCCCAGCACACGCTCGATGAAACCCCGCTTTTCCAGGGTCACGACCATCTGGTGTACCGCAGGGGCAGAGATTCGGAAATACCGCTCCATGTCGGCTTCAGTGGGCGGACGTCCGTTGAGCTTGGTGTAGTAGTAGATGAAGGCGAGGAACTGACCCTGTCGAGACGTGTAACCACCCGTCATTCGCAGCTCCCACAGGTTCCTGCGTCACGTGATCGCCTGCCAATTTTTCGCTTCAACGAATCGCCCCAGGTGACCTACATTCGTTGTAGCGACAATCATGTCATCTCCTCGCCTCTTCATCGTAACCACCTGAGCGGCCAAGATAACATCCCCATCAAGTGCCTTGTCGTCTGCTGTCGGCTGCCCTTGTCTACGTGCCTCCGCCCAAAACTCAGCAGCCTTTAACATTGTTTCTGTGGTCAGTGGAACGTAGCCAATCGCGGTCTTGAGAGCATCGAGGCGTGCGACTCCCTTTCTCTTGCCAGCACGAAGTAGCTCACGTCTGACCTCGTAATCCGCGATCTCGGGTACCATTACGACCACCCCTCTGCGCAGGAGTTGTTGCAGCCAAGCCTTGATCTCAGGATTTTTTCGCGGGTGAGTGACCATCCCAAGCGGTCCAGCGTCCAGCAGCACAACCTTACTCATCGAAGAATCTCCGAGACGACAATCGGTCCCGGTCGAGGGCTGTCTTAAGTTCGGGCCAGGTTTCCTCGTCATATCCTGACTCATCAGCCATCCACTCATCGAGGAGGCGGATTGCCAGGTCTGCGCGCCGACGCGATTCAGCCTCTGCGCTACCCAAGACCGTTCTTGCCGCTGATTCGACACCCTCGACGCTGCTGACGGGTTGAGGCTCATTAACAGCAGCAACCATTGCCTGAACCCATAGGAGTCCGACCTCTGTGCACGCTGTACTCTGTAGGTGTACCGGGATTCTGGGTACTTCAATAGGTTCCGTGAAATCCTCTCGGTACAAAACCCAGGGATCATTGGCAGCCCGGGAGTTACCAGCGTATGTTACGATTGCTGTATTCATGGCCGCTTCCCTTTCAGTAACCGTTCTAATTTGTCGCCCTTTGCCGAAACGAATACTTGCCAAACGTGTTCGTGCAGGCGATTCATCTCTGACGAGAGGACGTTCTGCTCAGGGGGCAGTTCTCGTTCGATAATCCGATCAATATCAAAGATGATGGCGCCATAACCACCAGTCTCCGCAGGTGGCTGGTCTCCAAGAGTTACAATAATTCTGTTCTCCGTGTCCAGATGAGCTTCGACCCGGGAGAGAAATGCGGGAGCCGAGCGTAAAACTACCGGTGCCATGTATTCATTGGCTCTCAGCCAGTCACCAGGATGATCCTCAGCAGATTTCCGCTCGATACGGTTGATGTAACGAAGGCCGATCCGAGTGATCGCTAAGGGCTCCAGCACTTCCTCAGCTCGCCGCCAAACATCCAGCACATCACGATGCATCGTGTCCCAGCCGGGATAGGGCGCAAGCACGTTTACAGTGAGGACATTCTCAGCGAGTTGAACGAGTAGCGGCCGGCTTGCATGCTTGAAGCGCATGCGCGGGCGCGGGGGCAAAATTTTCTGGCCTAAGCCTAGCGGACCGATCTCGAACTGGAGACCCATCTCCTGCAGAGGTTCCATCTCTGGGTAGTCATCTTGAATGCACTTGAAGAACTCGCCCGGGAGGGAAGCCTTCCAGGGTTTCTCCGGAGGAAGTCGGAAATGCACCTCACAGAGCGCCTCAACGACTGTTGGGTTGGGGTAGCTCGGATGAGTCGTTTTCGTTGCCACAGTTTGTCTCCTCAAAAGTTCAGTGCCCGCTGCTCACGACAGCCACCACGAACAGTCTTATCTGTTGCTCACCTCTTTTTGATGCTTGATAAGACAACTTCCTTTGCTCCATCACAGCTCCCCCTTGAACGCCTTATCAAGAACTGATGGCAGCATAGCGTCAAGCTCGGTAGCGGTCTCGGCCTGCAGGCGCTTCAGGGCGTCTACTTTCGCTTGCAAGTCACCCAGGTAGGCGACGATGCGGCGCTGCTCAGAAATAGAGGGAACAGGAATTACGAAATCTAGGAGTTTTGGCGTTTCGAGTTTGCGTGTGTCGTGTGTGGACTTTTCCACAAGGGCAAGGAGCTGGTCATTCAGTGCCCACAAAGCACTGCATAAGTACTCTGGTAGGAGGTTTTCATCAGGGATCAAGGCTTTCATGTCCTGGTTGATCGTGGCCGGCACCAGGAGGACGGCTGATGGAACCGTGTGGGCGAGAATCATCCCCCGAACGACGATCAAGACCGAACCTGGGTCGAGCAGTTTTGCAGCGGAGTTGAAAGTCGCATCCTCTGAGATGTGATCCGCCGCCTCACTTATCCCTCGACTTTTCATGTCTTTTGGAGATATCCAAGGAATCGAACCTTCCCAGAAAAAAGGATTTACCTTTGATGGTGTTCCACCTCCTCGCATGGCTACCAACTCCCGCAGTGGTCTCAGGCTCGTCTGGGGTAAGGCAGTAAATATCTCCCGTGCTCCAGATTTCCAAAGTTCCTCCGCCTCCTCCACCGCCTGCCGCCGCAACCCCCCCGCCTCTTCAATCTTGGCAGCCAGTTCCTCGATTCGCGCCACAATCCGTTGCTGCTCCGCAAGCGGAGGCAGGGGAATCTTCATGGCCAGCAACTTTTCTTCTTTGAGTCGATTTCGGCTCGTGGGAGTACCACCGCTGCTTAGGCCGAGAACTTCCTCCCATACCGAGGCGCAGCTGAAATATCTCCAGAAATACTGACCATCAGCACGATCTCGTTTAACTGCAAAGCACGGGAACTCGTTCGAGACATAGCAATCGTGATTTTCTTTCGCAGCGACCGCAAACGAGCCTTTCCAGGCAAAGAGACGGTTGTAGACGAAATCGCCTTCTTCCACACGGTACAATTTCGTGGCCTGGATCTGTGAACCAGGTTTGACCTCTTTTATGTACAAACCTTCAGCGTACCAGTGAGCTCCAAGAATCCGATACGTCACCTGTGGATCAACCACTTCTGGCCGACTCACAGTAGTCAGAATCTCCCCCAGCGGCACCAGCGGCCATGATTTGCTCATCGCCCTGTCCCAAAGAGCCGATCAACCAATTCATCTCGGCTCAATTCAAAATGGGCAGCAACATCTGCCAAGATCGCAGCGAGCGTACCGACACGTAAGGCATCGTGTTGTGGAATAGTGACATGATGCTCTCCGTGTTCCTGTGTGGTCAGGCGCATATGGCTCCCAGTCTGACGAGTCACTTGATATCCAAGAGTCTTCAGTGCTTGAACCAGCTCTTTTCCCGAGAGATCACGAGGAAGCCTCATACCGAGATTACTTCCTCGCGGACAAAATGTAACCGAATAACCTTGGGACACTCTATTTCATCAAAATGGCAATGGACAGCATCTCGCACTTGAGCATGGAGATCCGCGAGAGTGTCTGCCTCAGTGAAAATCGACACCCCAAGCGCACGAGCTGTATAACCTCCCTCCGGTGCTTCTTCGACGACAAAAATCAATTCGCTCATAGTCCTATCCCTCTCTCTCGACAGACAAACACTCTACAACTGCCTCGTAGAGGTTTTGCAATAACTCCGCGAAAGTCTCACCCTGAGTGGCACAGCCAGGAATAGCCGGGACTTCTGCCCAATATCCCCCTTCCTCAGCTTCGTGAATGACAACTTTTAGTTACACAGTGTTCGCTCCGTTTAAGGGTTTACTCCTAATATAGTCTTAATCTCCGCCATGATCTCAGCAATACGCTGCTCTTTCTTAAGGATGTCCTCAGCCAACTGCTCTGGTGGCAGGTGCTCGAAGTCCTGCTTGCCGTGGGGATTCTTGATATCAAGGTTGCAACCGTTCTTCAGAATGTCGGCAGCAGGCACTTTCCAGGCGCGTTCATTCTCTTCACGTTTTTTCCACCACGCCAGGCAAGGTGCAAACTCTTCGTACTGTAAGGGTTGGGTCTTCGTGTACTGCTTCCGGCTCTCAGGCAGCGGCTGCTCGTAGTACCAGATTTCTTTCGTCGGTCCAGAGCGGTCGAAGAAGAGCAGGTTCGTCGGGATGCTCGTGTAGGGTGCGAAGACGCCGTTGGGCAGGCGCACGATGGTGTGCAGGTTGAAGCCAGTGAGCAGTTCCTCCTTAATGCGAGCGCAGATGCCATCGCCGAAGAGCGTACCGTTGGGTACGACAATGCCTGCCCGGCCAGGCTTGGGTTGCCGCCTGAGCTTACGCATGATGAGCTGCAAAAAGAGCAGCGCCGTTTCCGAGGTCTGTTTGTCCTCCGGGAAGTTGCCCAGGATTCCGCGCTCTTCCTCACCACCGAAAGGCGGGTTGGTGAGGATGATATCCACGCGGTCCCTGTCACCGATCTCTTTGAGGGGGAAGCGCAGGCTGTTACCAGAATCGATCTGCGGCGATTCCAGTCCGTGCAAAAGCAAGTTCATCTGGGCCAGGAGATAAGGTAATGGTTTGGCCTCGCCACCGAAGAGGCTACGAGTCTGGAGAATCTGCCGATCTTGGACTGTCTTACACTGTTTCTCCAGGTGGCTGTAGGCTTCCACTAGGAAGCCGCCAGTGCCGCAGGCTGGGTCGAGCACAGTCTCGCCGAGGCGCGGGTTAATGACCTCGACCATGAAGCGAATCACCGGACGAGGTGTATAGAACTCACCTGAGTCGCCGGCAGCGTCGCGCATTTCCTTCAGCATTGACTCGTGCAGATGGCCAAGCGTGTGGATCTCTTCGCTGGATGTGAAGTGGATGCCGTTCACCTTGTTGATCACATCCCGCAACAGATAGCCGTTAATCATGCGATTGACGGTACCCTTAAAGACGGTAGCAATGACATCGCGGCGGTCGCCTCCGTTGGCGCCTTGCAGGTCGCGCAGATAAGCAAACAAGCCCGCGCCGCGCGTGCCATCCGGACGCACCGCCTCATCGTTGTTGATGAACGCGATCAGTTCATCGCCGGTGATGCCTGCCTCTTTGGCGGCCCAGTCGCGCCAACGGTAGGGCGACTCGATGGCCGGGCGGAACTTCTTGCCGCTGAGAACTGCCTCTTCCTCACAGATCTGCTCCATGTCATCAAGGAACTTAAGGAACATGATCCAGGTAAGCATAGGTAGACGATCGAGATCGCCGTTCAAGCCCTTGTCTTTGCGCATGATGTCGCGGGCGGATTTGACGATGCTGCCCAACTGCTGCACTGTAGTGAGGGGCTGCTGGTCTTTCTGTGTCTGCCCCTTCCTTGTCACCTTGGGTGGCAAGTTGATCAAAGGCAGTTGTTCGTCTTTCTTCTTCGCGAGTGCCATGCCAAGGTTCATCCTCTACGCTGCATACAAGAGAGTTTGTAATTCGTTAACTGCTTCTCGCAATTTCTCCGTCCCACCAAAGAAGCCTGCGATCTCGATCACGTTTCCATGCTCGGAAATCGGCGGGACTTTCAGTACGTCGGGGATGATAAACTGGGCCGTACCATGTTCAGCGTATTTGTCCAAAAGTTCGTTGAGGATGGCTCTAGCCTCAGGGCCGTACTGATCGAAGAAGTCTTTTTTCTCCTGGCGGAGGCGGTCAGCCCGCTCGCGGCGAGTGCGGAGCGGTGCATTGAAAGCCACGTGACAAAGCAGATCAAAGGGGTCGGCCTCAGGCTGGTTGGTAGCGGCTGCGAGTTCATCGAAGTTGATCCCACGTTCCTCAAGCCAAGCAATGATCTCGGATCGCTGTTCCGGGTCAACCCACCGCTTGCGGATGTCAGCAGCCGATGGGTAAAGCGTCCGCACCTTTTCGGCGGCGTAGTCCGTAAACTTAACAACACGCAGTTGTTTGCCGTCCGGGTCGAGTTCGTAGACAAGATGCGTGGCAATTTCGACCTGGCCGCCATCGAAATAGTATTTGCGAGGTTCACTCTCTATCTCTTCGGACGACAGAGGTCGGTCGACAGGAGACCCGGTCTCTTCTGCTTCCGGGTATAGCTGGGCTTCAGGCACGTCAATCGTTTCACTACCGGGAATCGGCACACCGTCATTATTGATCTGCACCTCAGAGATCAGGGCCGGGTCGCCGTCGAAGTCAGGGTCGGCAAAGAGGCGTGTGGCTGAGCCTGTATAGTCAAGGATGTTGAAATAGAGCTTCCCGTAGTCGTCACGCACGCGAGTCCCCCGGCCGATGATCTGCTTGAACTCGGTCATAGAATTGATCACCCGGGCCAGGACGATGTTCTTGCATGTCTGAACGTCAACACCAGTAGTGAGGAGCTGTGAGGTAGTCAGTATCACCGGCGTGACGGTCTCAAGTTCCTGAAATCGGCCTAGATGGCCACGTCCGATGTCTCCCTCGTCGGCAGTGACACGACAAACATAATCTGAATACTGCCGTACGAGGTCAGTATTCAGGTTATTCAACGCACGCCGCATCTCGTCGGCATGTCCTTGGTCCACACAGAAGACGATGGTTTTGGCGAAGCGGTCAGTCTTCTTGAGAAACTCCGTTAGGTGACGAGCGATCGCCTCGGTGCGGGCGCGCAGTGCTACCACCCTCTCGAAGTCCTTCGTCTGATATTCCTCGTCAGGGATCACACGTCCATACCGATCAAGATCATCTTTGCTGGGACGCCAGCCGGCGGCATCCCAGGTACTGATCACCCGATGAACACGGTAAGGTGCGAGAAAACCGTCTTCTATGCCTTGCCTGAGACTATACTGGTAGATCGGGTTGCCAAAGTAACGATAGGTGTCCCGGTTGTCCTCGCGCAATGGCGTTGCGGTCATACCCAGTTGGTACGCGGGCGTAAAGTATTCAAGGATCTCGCGCCAGTTACTCTCGTCTCGGGCGCTGCCGCGGTGGCACTCGTCCACGATAATGAGATCGAAAAAGTCGGGAGCATACTCGCGGTAGAGGCCCGGCCGGCGTTCGTCCTTAGCAATGGCTTGGTAGATGGCGAAATACATCTCTCGGCTTTTGTTGACGTCGCCGTTCTCAATTTTCCAGCGGGCATCGCCAAAGGTGGCAAAAATCTTGTCCTTGGGGTCATCGATCAAGATATTGCGGTCAGCGAGGTACAGGATCTTCGGGCGGCGATACTCGCCGGTTCGATTCCAGCAGGCGTTCCACAGTTTCCAGCAAATCTGAAAGGCTACGACGGTCTTACCGGTCCCTGTTGCCATCGTCAGCAAGATTCGTCGTTTGCCCTGGAGAATAGCCTGCACTGTGTGGTTGATAGCGATCTCCTGATAGTAGCGCGGGCTTTTGCCGCTGAGATGATATGACGGTGTGAGCAGGCGGCTCGCCCTTTCATCGCTCAAGCCCTGTCGGTTCCGGAAACGCGCCCACAGTTCGTCAGGCGTGGGAAAAGCATCAAGTTGCCGTTCTTGTCCGGTCAAGTAATCAAACTCAATGATGTTGTGGCCATTCGTCGAATAGGCGAACTTCAGGCCAAGGATTTCTGCGTACTCCTTCGCCTGCTGTAGTCCATCGCCAGGAGACTTGTAGGCAGCCTTGGCCTCTACCACTGCGATCATGTAGTCACGGGCGTAGCGGAGCAAATAGTCCGCTCGTTTCTGGCGGCGACGGTGAGTCAGGTTGCCGGTGACGACAATCCGACCATCAGTAAAAGTCTTCTGCTCGGTGAAGGAGTGCGGGTCGTTGTCCCAGCCAGCTTCTATAAGCTTGGGAAGAACGTATTTTCGGCAGGTATCGGCTTCAGTCAGCATACCACACTCCTCCACACCACCGACCCTACTCCCGCCCCACCCCCAGCGCGTCAGCCATGCGGTTGATGTAATTGAAGAACGAAGCAATCAGAGTGATTTGCAAAATCGCCGTGTCGTCGAAGCCGACTGCCCGCAGGGCGTCCATGTCGTCCCGCCAGACGGACACGGGGTTCTTGGTCAACTTCTCGACATAGGTAAGCATGGCGCGGTCCTGGTCGTCCAACTCTGCCGTGCGCCAGTCGCGTTTCAACGCCTCCACTAAGTCCCTGTCGAGGCTCACCGTGCGCAGAAACTCTGCGTGCGATTCGATTCAGTAGAAGCAACTGTTGAGCGTCGAGACTGTAGTGGCAATCATCTCGTGCTGGCGGCGCGTGAGCGGTAAAGCTGGATCCATCGCCGAGCCGTAGGTCGCAAATGCATGATACATCGCCTGGGGAATCAACGAGTGTGACATCATGATGCTGTCGTTCTTCACCAGATCCGGCAAGAGCCGCTCATGGCGGCGCGAGGGATCGTATTCTTTCGGATACAACGCGGCCAGTTTCTGCAATACCTCACGCACAGGCGCATGCTCTGTCGGCGGTGTAGTTCTGATCCAGGTCATAAGAGAACCCTCCCTTCTGGTGTCTTTGCTCTCTGCCGTGTCGCTCTACCATATTCCGGGCACGAACTGATAGTGCACTTGTTCACAGTACGCGCGGTACGCAGGATCAGCGCGCAGATGGCGTTCTTCGGTCAACCCGCGCAGAATATAAACCGCGTTCCAGGCCAGCAAGGGTAACAGATTGTGAAACCCCACCATAGTCGGGAGTTTTTCCATCCACCAGGCTAGGTTTTTACACACGTAAGCAGGATGACGCACCCAGCGGTAAGGACCACGAGCCACAATACCTTTATTGCTCAGATTGCTAAAACGAACTCCCAGCGCGAGAGTTGCCCATAAAAAAATGGCGAAGAACACGAGAGCCAAACCGCGCAATCCTAGCAATGTCACAGGACCCAGACCCAGCATATTTCCGCCGTCGTCGAGCGGCAAATAGAGACCAGCCACATCATTAAATGGCGGATAACACATGAGACAGACAACCCACCCCGACCACGTCCGATCAACCGAGCAGGTCTTGTTCTTGAGCCAGAGCGACTCACAGCTATAGCCGACCAAAGCTACAGTCGTGTCACAGACGAAGATTACCTGATAGATGAGCGACATGCCCCAGTTCATCCACTCTAGTTCCCACGCTCCGGGATGAGGCTGATGCCAGAGCTCCAGCGTTTTCGTCACATGTTCAGCCAGGAAGACCGTCATCAGCGGTACGAAGAAAAATTTGATGCCTAAGGTTCGGATTAATAAGGTGACGCGTGCACTCCGCCAATACCGTCGCCATAGCGTCGACGAGCGGAAACGGATCGCTCGCCAAGAGTGTCGCACGAAACTTAGCGCCAACAGCGCCGGATCGGAAAAATCATCCTGCACTCGGCGGCGCCAGCGGTAGGTCAGCCAAACATAGAAAAACCCGACGATACAGAACCATCCATAAATGTTGATGAGGATTGCCTGAAAGACTGAGAAAAACGGTCGATGGTAATACGGATGAAAACGGTAAACGAGGGTAAAGAGACTCACAATCAGCCACAACCCGATAAAACGCCAGGCCACTGGTTGGAATGAGCCCCGGCGGATAGTTCTCCGCGGGCGGGTCGCCTCCTGAGGGGAAGAGGCAATGAAGGTTTCCTCTCCCCCTAGGAGAGAATCAGAGTGAGCAGGCATGAGGCTAGATTACCACTGAATAGGTCCTGAGCCCAACCCTCTCCGGCGAAGCCGGAGAGGGAGTAGAAACCCCCCTATCGTTCCCACTCATCCAGTGCTAGTCCTTCCACGGTGTAAAATCCTAAGCGTTCACCGAGACGGCGGAGCAACGACACCTGTTGCGCGACCATTTCTTCGTGGGCACGCCGGGCCAACAACGACCGTAAGTGACGTTGACACATACGGGCGAACAACGTCTGAGCCTGCCACAGGTTCGGGGTGAGCCCAAGTCGGTCGAATAAATCGAGGAGTTGCAGCGCGACTGGCACGGCATCGCTCAAGGGATCGACCAACAGAGGGGACAAGCGCCCTTCTAGAGCCACGCGCACCATATCCTCAACGTTTTTCCTTTCCAGAGGCACCTGCCATTTACTCGCCTCGGCTACAATCTCACCGAGTTCCTCTCCGTCGTTCCCCTTTTGCAGCAGGTTGGTCGCGGCACGAACAAAAGCGCGGTTGACTAGA
>Ga0126384_10001487_pt1 | contig 13895 bp, 13 predicted proteins | sample PanSoiMetPlot_36_FD_92543 | JGI IMG/M metagenome (GOLD analysis project Ga0126384, IMG submission 92543) | Tropical forest soil microbial communities from Panama - MetaG Plot_36 | ecosystem: Environmental > Terrestrial > Soil > Tropical forest > Bulk soil | place: Panama | collected 2016-02-17 | reverse complement strand
CGATCTACTCTGCCACCTGATCACGTTGCACCAGAATCAGTGATCACCTTCCACCAGAATCAGTGATCACGTTGAATCAGTAAGGGTGATCATCTTGGACCAGAAAACGCACACATAGATAGTTGCGATTCCATTCAGGTGAATGGCGTCTCTCGCTTCATTCCAATTATTGGCTCCAGGAATTCCTACGACGGCAAGGTTGTGAAACCACAACGTATGACAATCGCTCTCGCCTTCGACTAAGACAACTGCCGCAGGTTTCGGGTTTAGCCGCCACAGTCCATATAAGAAAACCTTGCTCCCCCTGCTCCAACGAAAGCGGTCATTGCCCGTGAGACCGATACGGAATCGCACCGATACCTCCTCCCCCGCAGGGTTTCGGTAGGGGATTCGGACTTGCGGAAAACCGACGTGGGTTTCGGACAACCCTAGAGACCTGAGAAAATCAATTGGTAACTTTTTCGATTCAGAATATTCAGCGAGGGTTAGGCCGAGTTTTTGATTTTCAATTCGCGCACCCGTTTTCTCGGCGAATTGTCGGGAGTTGCCTTTGGCCCCACACGCGTGGCATAGCCAAAGTCCGCTTTCGATATTGGCCGAGAAACTCGCCCGCGTATCGTCATGAAAGGGGCACTGGCCACGGAGTTCCGCCCCCGAAATTTTAGAATCCAGTACGTGCCGCGAAAATATTTCTTGAAAATTCATGTTTTCCCATTTCTTTTTCCTCCTTAGTCCAGGCGCTCGAATCATGCGCCATTTTTCCGTGACCCGACCAGTTGCCCCTAGTCGCGTCCACGGGCCGACTACAGACCCAACAAAATTGTTTCTCAAATTTCAGTGACATTTTTTTCGTTTTTCCTAAAATGCTTCAAAACTGTCTCTGGCTCAAATCGCACGCACCTATGACCAAGTTTCAAATAAGGGATTGACTTTTCCAGAGTCCACTTCCGGATTGTTGAAGGTTTGACACTCAAGATGCGCGCCAGTTCTCTGTAGTCCACAAGCATGTTTATCTCCTTCTTCACACAACGTGATATTATCTTTTCGTAGCAAGTCGCAGAGATTAGTAGTAGAGGCTAGCGCCTGTGTATTTGCCGTACCGCAAACGGATTCAACGATTTTGAGCGAATTCCTCAACAAAATCGTGGGGTGGGTGAAAGCTCATGAAATGTTCTCATCGAACGTATGTATATCTATAAGTTTCTCTTATATTTAGAAACATATGCCAGCGTGCGTTCAGGCTGTGTCTGCGATTGTGCCCAAATGTGTGCCCAAACGGGGGTGATACTCGCTACTATGGAGTGTGATGGGTTATACGGCGGACACAAAAAGCCCGGATTTACCGGGCTCTTTCTTAGTCTATCACACTCTGTAGCTCTCTATATCACATGTTGTGGTAGGACTTAAAATCCCATGGGAGTTTTCTCCCGTACGGGTTCGATTCCCGTCTCCGGCATGAAGAAATCGGCGCTTAGCGAAACCGCGGTCTCTTGGCTGTGAGCTGGCGTGACTAAAAGTGTGACCATTTACGATAAGAACAACTCAGGTGTCAGTTCGTCAGAAGAGTGTTGAGCTGTACCGTGTGAATCTGGCTATCTTCAGGAGACGTGGGAAGCTCGAAGTATTCTATGAGACCCACTTCCCGCAAGGATTCGCCACGTTGCAGGGGGGTGGCCCCTCATCGTCTGAAGTCCCGACGGGTACAGGTCTACCAGCGGTTTGCGCGGCTTGACAGACGATCGTGTGTCTGGGAGCCAGCCACCGCCCGACACCTGCAGACGTTCCAAGGATCAGTGCCCCGACGAGCAGCGCGGCCACAGCGCCTGGAGGAACCAGCAGCAAAGTTGTACGTTTCATGACTGTCCCCATTCGCCATGCTCGGCATCACCTAACACTAGGTCAGTTGCCTAAAAACGGGTCTTGCGCTCCCCTGTCCCAGGTCCCCTCTATTGGGAACGATGCGCGAGGGCTTGCTTGACCGTCTCGCGCAAAGAAGAAACGTCGAAGGGTTTTAGCATATAGTCGAAAATGTGCGGGCGCAAGTCTTCAAGCACCGTCGCGTACGGGTCAGAGCCAGTGACGAGAATCACCTGGATGGATGGGTCGATCGCCTGAATTTTTTGCAGGACTTGCCGGCCGGAGAGTCCTGGCATGTGTAAGTCCAGGAGGATGACGTCCATAGGCTCGTGCTCCACAATGTAGATCGCCTGCTCACCCTCCTTTGCCACCACTACTCGATAGTCAGATTGCAAAATAGTCTGCAACAATTCCCGTGCTCCAAGCTGGTCGTCCACCACCAGAACAGTTGGTTGTTGCGGCATACGCTCCTCCTAATGCTCTTCCCGCTGTCAGATCGGCTTTTTGCTGCTTCGACTGTGAAGCAAGAGGTAGGCCGAAAAAGGGGGAAGGCTAGTAACGCATTGACAAGGGCACGAAAGAGACGCGAGACAAGGAGACCTTCGCCCTGTAGGGGGCAAGTTTTGTGGTGTCCGCTTACTGCTGGCAGGCTTGGTGGCAAAACTCCGGGTTCCTGCAAATAGCCGCCCCCGCGCAGGCGGACCTTCTCCTTTATATCCGCTATATCCGCTATATCCGTCGGATATATCACAGTGACATCGCTGCCCCCGTGCTTTGTGACCAAAGGTGTGACTAATGAGGAGAGCTAGGGGGCAATAGAGAGAGATAGAAAGTGCGAGGCGATACCGAAAACGCTAGCAGATCTACGCTGTCTCGCCTCTCTTTACTCTCTATGTTATTCTGCATCACAAGCCGAATAGAGACTTAAAATTCTATGGCGGGTAACCGCTGTACGGGTTCGAGCCGCGTCTCCGGCATGAAGAAATACACCGATAGCGATGGGCGCTTCGTCTAGGAGCAGAATGAACTATGGAACAACCACCGCCCCAAACGCAAAAGCCCGCGCGACTCCTGACCGCGCAAAATGGTTTCGTTTTGCACATCACACCACGGACTCGACCCAAAGAAGTGAAGATGGCTAAGTCCACCGGTCCTCATCTGATCTATGGCATCTCTTACCTCCACCCGGTGCCGATGCCGGTGACGTTGAGTAATTGACACCAAGTCGTATTTCATGCGGTTCGGAATGGATTCGTAGGAGCTTGATTTATCAAGCCTTGGTGCGGGTCCGATGAATCGGACCCCTACAGCGTGGAACACAAATCCGTATGAACCCCGGGCCCTTATCCCAATCCCAACTTCCCCGGATTCAGAATTCCGTCCGGGTCAAGGCTGGCTTTCAGGGAACGAAGCACGGCCATACCGCTGCCCAACTCACTTTGCATTAAGTGCCCTAGCCTGACGCCGACACCGTGAACATACTCGATCGATCCACCAACATCCTGGACTAACTGATAAATCTCCTCGGTAGTCTGACGCATAACCTGCGCGGCCTTGTTGTCATGCGTCTGTTGGCAGTAGAGAACCAGCGAATAGCATTCTGGCCAGATCCACACTCCTTCTTCACATAAGGAGATACCGTGCGTCTGGATACAGGTCAGCGTCCGGGCGCGAAAGTCCAGCAAATGGGCAGCAGGAATAGCCATGTGCAAGAAATCGAACTGAGACTTACCGTGCGGGGTTTCCAGCCATTTCCCTTCGCGTAGTTCAGGATTCTGCGCCCAACGATCGGCGATCGCGTGACGAGTTGCCCAATACTCTTCCAGTTCTTCCTGCGCCAGGTCTGTGGCGTTAACGGTGTGGGCGATGCGGGCAGCCTCTGCGCACTGCGCTTCGACTTCGTCTCTCAGCCCATCGAACACCAATCGTAGAAGAGGTGGCCGTGACGCCGGGAAATTGCGCCGTTCTTGCAATTCTACCGGCCAATTGTCGGCAGCAAGATCCAGCGACGTTGGCTGTACGCCGCGCCGCTGCATTTCCAGAAGGGCGCGGAAGCCAGCGGGAAAATCAGGGAAGATGAACCCTACCAATGCGCGTTTCTCCGGCTGCGGAAAGACTTGGAGCGTCGCTTCAGTAACAATGCCCAACGTGCCTTCGGCACCGATGAAGAGTCGGGTGAGATCTGGGCCGGTCGAACGTTTGCGCAATGGCGCAGTACGCACAACCTCGCCAGTGCCCAACACGACCTCCAAACCAAGCACTTGCGCGCCCATCGAACCGTAGCGCCCACCCAGGTAGCCTAATCCATTGGTGCCGATCGCCCCGCCTACCGTTGCAATGGAAATGGACCAAGGGTCATGACCCAGGAGGAGCCCAAGTGCAGCCAGCTTTTCTCCTAGCGGACGCAAACGTGCTCCGCTCTGCACGCGCATGGTGAGCGCCTGTGTGTTGATCTCCAACACCTGATCTAGGCGCTTCATGTCCACGACAATGCCTGGTCGTACTGACAGTGCACCACCCATGAGTCCACTGCCACCGCCGTAGGGCACGAGTGGGACATGATGTTGTCGAGCAAGTTTGACGAGACGAACGACTTCTTCAGTCGATCCTGGCCGTACGACCGCTAAGGGTCGCTGTTCCACAGCAGTCATGTCAGCGAAGCCACGATGCGGCCGCAAGGCATCTCGCGCGAATGCAGCCCGAGCTTCAGGATCAACAAGAACGTGCTCCGGTCTGAATATCTTCTGTAAGACGGGAATTAAGGTGTTCATAGAAACGACTCTCGGCATTCATTTCTTGGTTAAAACGCAGAATGCGGAAGAATGCAAGAGAAACTCTAGCGAACGCCTTGCCAGATGAGTAGACCAGCAGTATCGTATCGGCGTCGTTACTCTCACCTCAGTCATAAAGGAGGAAGGCCATGACCACAGCCGGACAACCTCAGGGCGCCCTTCTCGTCGGGAGCATTCCCCTCGGAAGCTCAGAGGAAGTCTTCCGTACTGCCAGTGCGATCCTCGGCAAATGGCTACACCGGATTCCAGACGGCGAGACCGGCGAGCGCCTTGGCTGGATCGGGTGGCAACTCGCAATTCTAGCGAGCCTCCCTCAGTTCGAGACCGAGCCTCCCAGCCCTAACACTTATCCACCGTTGCCGCGTGTGAAGCTTCGTTTCCCGGCTGTCTCAGGCGAGATCGTTTTTGGTCGGCTCGGCTATACCGACGCAGCAAAGGCTTCCTATGCTGATTTCTCGCGGCTGAAACAAGCTGGCGTTATTCCCGCAGCGTGCCGTTTCCAGGTCAGCCTCCCAACACCACTCGCTCCCATCAACGTCTTCGTGGCTCCCCAGGATAAGGGTGTGGTCGAACCGCCTTATGAGGCGCGACTGCTCGCCGAACTCGACGAGATCGCCACCGCCATTCCACACGACGAGCTGGCAATCCAGTGGGATGTGGCGGTCGAAATGGCCATCTGGGAGGGACTGTGGCCGCCCCACTTTACTGACATCAAGACCGGCATCATCGAGCGGCTGGTACGGATCGGCAGGCGGGTGCCAACTGGTGTTGAGGTAGGCTATCACCTTTGTTATGGCGACTATCAGCATAGCCACTTCAAGCAGCCAGTGGATGCGGCCAATTTGGTCGAAGTCGCCAACGCCGTCTCTGCAGCTCTCAAGCGGCCGATCAACTGGCTGCATCTGCCCGTGCCTCGTGACCGGAGCGACGATGCCTATTTTACGCCACTGCAAAACCTCAAACTTCGCCCTGAGACGGAACTCTACCTAGGATTGGTACACTTCACCGACGGTGTTGTAGGAACGCGGCAACGGATCGTGGCCGCCCAGCGAGTTATTCCCGAGTTCGGGGTTGCAACCGAGTGCGGCCTGGGCCGCCGGCCGCCGGAGACAATCCCGGACTTATTGCGTCTTCATGCCGAGGTGGCAAGCCCGTTTAAGGAGACATGATGCGTCTCACACATCTGCTGGTGAACCATGAAGATGGTATCACTACCATTACCATTAATCGGCCACAACGGGCGAACGCCCTCAACGGGGACACTATCCGCGAACTGAAGCAGGCGGTTGAAACGACGCGGGACATGCCAGAGACCCGTGTCGTGGTGATTACGGGTGCTGGGGATCGGTCATTTGTCGGCGGGGCGGATATCAACGCACTCGCGAGCCTGGACGTGTTCAAGGCCGAGCAGTTCATCCGCGCGGTTCACGAAGCGTTTCGGGCTATCCGTGAGTATCCGGCTCCGGTGATCGCTGCTATCAACGGTTATGCCCTAGGGGCAGGGCTAGAGCTGATGATGTCCTGTGACATTGCCATCGCAGCGGACCACGCGCAATTGGGTATGCCGGAGGTGAAAGTCGGGGTTCCGTCGGTGATCGAGTGCGCTTTAATGCCACACATAATCGGCCTGATGCGCACGCGCGAGTTGCTGCTGACTGGCGACCACATCGACGCTCACGAGGCGTACCGCATCGGTCTGGTGAACCAGGTTGTCCCGCTAGCAGAGTTGCCCGCAGCAGTCCGACGCATGGCCCAGCGTTTGGCCAGCAATGAACCTCGGGCTCTTTTCTTGCAGAAAGAGCTAATCAACCGCTGGCTCAACCTTCCGATGGACGAAGCTATTGAAGCAGGCATCAAGAGTCTAGCGATGGCCTATGCCACCGACGCGCCGCAGCGGGCGATCGCGGCATTCCGGGCAAGGCGAGGCAAGCGTTAGCCTGTGACGAAAAGACAGGATGTCATCTTCGCAACTCATAAGAATGACTCATTTTGTCCCTTTTGAGCTATTTGAGCAAATACGTGTGGGATTTTCAGGAATTTCGCAGTGGAAGAGGTGAGAAGCTGAGACGAAAACTTACATTGCTGTGAAGTTGAAAGAACTATCATTAGCTCTAACGGTTGCGCTGTTATGTCTGTTGGCAATGGAGATGCTCGTACGCGCAGTACTTCCATGGCCAGGATTCATACCGTTCCACTCTTGGGAGGTTGGCTTACTTATTCCCCATTCGACTCGGCATTACGCTTACAACCCTAATTTTGTAGGCACGATCAGTAACAAGGAGTACCAGATCGACATAGTGATTAATTCATTAGGGTTGAGGGACAATCCCATTACTCCCAACGATAGGGTAGATGTCCTGGCAGCAGGCGATTCCTTCACTGTCGGATTGGGTGTACAGGCTGAAGATGCATGGCCTGCTCAGCTCGAAGGCTATATCAATTCTGCCTCGGTGCTTCCGAAGCCCATTAGAGTGGTAAACGGCGGTGTCTCGGGCTATAGCTTGTCGCAGATACGCTTACTTATCGAAGAGTTGACCCTATCTTTTCAACCTAAAATTGTCGTACTCGGCGTGAATTCTTCAGCATACTGGAGGTTGTCTGATCCGTATGTGTACCTGAATGGAAATGCTGTTCTGAGTAGTATGGTACCTCAATTGAAGACTACTGAAGGGGGGTTCCTATATTCGGATTTTAGCAACAAGAGGTTGAACCGCATTCATTTGTGGTTAGGGGAGAACTTTCACTTAGGTGCCTACTTGCTGGAAATAGTCAGGAATCTGGGGGAAAAACTGATCCGTCCTGAACAAAACGATAATAAAGTTTTCTTCTCCACGGAGAAAAAATTAACCCCCCTCTTAAATGAGTTAGGGGTGATTAAGAAGCTATTAAGCAGCCGGGGCATAGGTCTTGCAGTCCTGTTAGTAAATCAGCAGGAAAAGGATGGAAGCTTCAGTGCCACGGAAAAGGAATACAACGCAATCGTTAAAGCGTATTGTAGAAATTCAGGGATCACGGTTTTTGACCCGCTTCCGTCCTTCGAGTCTTTTTCTTTAGAAGATCCGGTCTTTAGGATGGGTAATGACCGTCATTGGTCGAAGCGGGCACACACTGTAGTCGGGAAAGAGCTCGGCGCCTTTCTCTTGCAACAGAATTGGGTTCGCAACTCGCTGCTGGCCCTAAAGTAAATGGAGGCTGTCTGATCTGAGGGAAAAAGCTTTCTTTTAGACCAGATTTCTTCCGGAGGAGAGAGATACGCGGTTCATTGAACTTAGCGGAGATGGGAGGAAATACTTCTATCTTTCTGGATTCGCTTTTTTCCGGTTCCCTGTGTTACTGCATCGTCCCAACCGGAAACAAAAACCCGGTCTGCTCATCCAAGGGACGGGGACGAGGCTTAGCGACAAGTCGGTCAGTTGGTGGCAGAGCGCGGGCGAGGTAGGCGTCGGCGGCTTTGCGCAGGATGCGGTAAGTGCGACCGATACGCAGGGCTGGTAATTCTCCCCTGTGTATGAGGTCGCGTACCACACGCGGAGAAATGGCGAGCACTTGAGCGAATTCAGCGACGGTGTAAACCTTGGGGCGAATCTTGGTGGTATTCATGGAGCAGTTCCTACAACAACGGGGCGTCTTGCGACGCCCCGCCCGGTTGCACCCGGCCTCTTCCCCTAGGAAGGCTCCCCCCACCTCTCCTGCCCACCTCCTCACCTTCCCTCCCCCCAGAAAGCTGAGCCTGTCGTCCTCCTACAGGCATCACGAACATCCGCTCGTGGCTCCACAGTTCAGACACTTGTAACACGAGCCGTTGCGGATCATGATCGACCCGCAGTCCGCGCAACTCGGCGCATCGGCTTGTGACTGCCAAGGAGTCACAGGCCACTCTGGAGCCACTCTGGAGCCAGTCTCGGGCTGGTCTGCAACATGCCTACGACTCGTCTGCGAGTGATCCAGGACCGGTCCGCGACTAGTCTGCGACTGGTCCGCTACCGGTCTTTGTTCATTGCCCTCCACCAAACCTGCCTCCTGCTTCTGCACGGTGGACAAGAAGCGCGTGCCAAGGAAACGGAAGATGTAGTCGGTAAGCGACTTGGCATAAGGAATGTCCGGGTTCTTGGTGAAGCCCGATGGCTCGAAACGCACGTGACTAAACTTGCTCACCAAGGCTTCCAGCGGCACGCCGTACTGCAACGCCAAGGAGGTCAGGGTGGCGATGGTGTCCATCAGTCCGGAAATGGTACTACCCTCTTTAGCCATTTTGATGAAGATCTCACCCGGTGTGCCATCCTCGTAGAAGCCAACGTGGATATAGCCTTCGTGGCCAGCAATGTCGAACTTGTGACAGATCGCCGTTCGCTCCATCGGCAGCCGCCGACGGACTGGAGTCGGTTCAGCTATGACCACCGGCTGGATTTCGGCTTTCCCTTCGACGCGACTCAGGGCAGGCTTCTCGCTGGTAGCAAGCGGCTGGACCTTCTTGCAGCCGTCACGGTAGATCGCCACCGCCTTGAGGCCCAAACGCCAGGCTTCCATATAGGCTTCGGCAATATTCTCGACAGTAGCATCGTTCGGCATGTTGATGGTTTTGGAAATCGCACCCGAAATGAATGGCTGCACCGCACCCATCATGCGTAGGTGGCCGAGGTAGTGGATCGAACGGCTGCCACGCGTCGGCTTGAAAGCGCAATCGAATACCGGCAGGTGCTCATCACGCAGCAGCAGCGCACCTTCGATAGTTTCGTGCTCGTCGATGTACTCGACCATCGCCTGCACTTCTTTGCTATCATAGCCTAGACGTTTAAGCGCTCGCGGGACGGTATGGTTGACGATCTTCAGCAGTCCGCCGCCAACCAGCCGCTTGTACTTAACGAGAGCGATGTCCGGCTCTACGCCGGTGGTGTCGCAGTCCATCATGAAGGCGATCGTGCCGGTTGGCGCCAGCACCGTCGCTTGCGAGTTGCGATAGCCAACCTTGCGGCCGAGAGTTAAGGCTTCGTCCCACACCTTGCGCGCTTCGGACAACAGTTCGAGCGGTACCAGCGAGGGATCGAGTTTATGGGCATGGGAGCGGTGCTTGTCGATGACGCCAAGCATAGGCTCGCGGTTCACTGCATAGCCGGGGAATGGTCCCATTGGCTCGGCCAGACGAGCGGACTGAAGATAGGCCTCACCAGTCATGAGGGCAGTGATCGCGCCGGCATACTGACGTCCGGCTTCGGAGTCATAAGGCACGCCGAGCGACATCAACAACGCCCCCAGATTGGCGTAGCCTAGCCCGAGTTCACGGAACGCCTTGGCGTTGGCGGTGATTTCTGCAGTCGGGTAACTCGAATTATCAACGAGGATGTCCTGGGCGGTAATGCTGAGGTCCACCGCACGTTTGAAGGCAACGGTGTCAAACCCGCTATCGTCTTTGAGAAACTTCATTAAGTTGAGCGAGGCGAGGTTACAGGCGCTATCGTCCAGATGCATATACTCCGAGCAGGGGTTCGAGGCGTTGATCCGCGCCGTGTTTGGACAGGTGTGCCAGGCGTTGATCATGGTATCGAACTGCATGCCGGGATCGCCGCAGCGCCAAGTCGCCGCGGCGATCTGATGCAGGAGATCGCGAGCCTGGAACGTCTCACAGACCTCACCAGTCGTGACGAAGTGAGTAGACCAGGGACGATTCTCAATAATTGCTCGCATGAAATCGTCCATCACCCGCACCGAGTTGTTGGCATTTTGGAAGAAGATCGAGCTATAGGCCGCACCGTCGATCGAAGCGTCGTAGCCCGCCTCGATCAGCGTCCAGGCTTTACGTTCCTCTTCAGCTTTGCATTGGATAAATTCGACGACGTCGGGGTGATCGACGTTGAGCACAACCATCTTGGCCGCACGCCGGGTTTTGCCGCCGGACTTGATGACCCCGGCCGAAGCGTCGGCCGCGCGCATGAACGACACCGGACCCGAAGCGGTGCCGCCGCCAGCCAACTGTTCTCTGGACGAACGGAGCTTGGACAGGTTGACGCCGGAGCCCGAACCGCCTTTGAAGATGATCCCTTCTTTGCGGTACCAGTCGAGGATCGACTCCATCCGGTCCTCGACAGACAGAATGAAACAGGCGGAGCACTGCGGGTGAGGCTCAACGCCCACATTGAACCATACCGGGCTGTTGAAGGCGAGTTTCTGCTCGACCAGGAGATGAGTCAGTTCATCGGCGAAGATCCGCGCGTCCTCCTCGCTGGCGAAGTACCCGTCTTTGCGACCCCAAGTGGTAATGGTGTCCACCACCCGGCTGATCAACTGCCGGACACTGTGTTCACGCTGCGGCGTGCCCAATGGTCCGCGGAAGTACTTTGACACCACCACATTGGTGGCGAGTTGAGACCATGACTTGGGGATCTCGACATCGTGCTGCTCGAACACCACCTCGCCCTTTTCGCCGGAGATCACAGCGCTGCGTTTCTCCCACTCGACCTCCGCGAATGGATGCACCCCAGACCGGGTGAAGTAGCGTTTGACCTTGATGCTTTTGCGCTTGTTGGCTACGGATTCTTCCTCTACCCTTGCCGGCTGGCTATTCTCCATCCCCGCTTTCCTTCGCAGTTTCCCCGCCATAACCACCACCTCCTCTACCCAAAAAAATGTGTGAATGAATAATAGTGACTACATACAAGATATGGTGTTGTCAAGTGTAAAATAATACCAGTCCTTGTGGCCGAAAATACTCTTCTTTTTTCTCTCGGCTTCTTCTAAAATGCGCCTGACATGGCAACTCGCACGGACAATCCTTCCTGGCAATCGGCTGCCGAGATCCTCGGGGCGTTACTGCCTCACCTGCCTATCGCCGGCCGGTTACACGAGTATCGCATCTGGGAAGTATGGAAAGAGGCAGTCGGCGAGGCAGTGGCGCGCAAGGCACGACCCAGCAAAATCCAAAATGGCAAACTCTTTGTGACTGTTTCCAACTCGGTTTATCTGCAGGAGTTACAATTTCATAAACCGCGCATCAAAGACGCAGTGAACCAGCAACTTGGCACTCCTGTAGTTAAAGACATTCTCTTCTTCCCAGGCCGAGTGCGCGACACCGTGTCCCAGCCTCTTCCACCTGCACGTCGCCCCCTGCCGCCGTTCAGCGAATTGCACGTGCCCGCGTTGGGCCGCTCTGACTTGGAGTCCGCCTTTGCCGCGCTCCTCGCTGCGCGTCGTCGCCGGCTGGCCAAGGAGAAACCGCGTGGCCGAGACGACTAGCAAAAGCCCGGCTGCGCGTTTCAGTCGCCTCTTTCGCAAGGCCGGTGTGTTTCTCGCCAAGAGCCAGTGGCAAGAAGCTCTGACGGTGTTCCGCGAGGGCGAGACACTCGCCCAAACTCTAGGTGACGAAGAAAAGCTGGCGCTCTTTCGTGAAGAAATCGCTCGGTGCCAGGAGCGGCTGAGTCACTAGTCACACTCGGGCGACAGCCGAGTTCTCGTCTGCCGATTTCCTGATGAAATGACCCCCACCCCGACCCGCTCCCGCGACGTGGGAGCGAGAGAAAACTGCTCAGAGTGTTGGCCGCGCTTCCCTCAACACCGCCGTTGCCGCGGCATCAACCGTCATCTTTTCTGCATCAATTACCACCCCGTAGTCTCGTCTGGCGTTTGCCAAAGAGACATATCCGCTCCGCACATCGTCCAACACTTTCTCAGGGTCGCGCTTAAAAGGGTCTCCCCAGCCACCGCCACCACCGGAACAGTTGGCTAACACTTCTCCCACAGCCATAGACTCATAGACCATACCTGTGACCCGTTCCTGTTCCGTACTGGGCCGGAGAATCACATGGCAGTTTTCTCCTTCACGGCCCCCAACTATGCCCCAAGGACGGGTCTTGGTTTTCTTGACCAAAGTTACTGCTGACGAAGGGGCGACGAAGCGGTAGACGCGCGTTATCCCCAAGCCGCCACGATGCTCTCCAGGACCGCCGGAATCCTGCCGCAGACCATAACTTTCAATCTGCAGAGGGGCCTTGGTTTCCAGCACCTCGATCGGATTGTTGCGACAGCCTGGCTCGGTGACGTGCATGATGCCATTCTCACCGTCGCCACTCGCATAGCCGCCGAAACCCACACCCTCGTTGGTTGCTTCGATCCACATTCTGCCGTTGCGAGGATTGATCCCTACTCCCATCATGGAGCAGACATCGCCGCCTGAGCAGGCGGGGACGACGTCGGGCATACCTTGCGCAAGCGCCTTGGTGACCACCTCGGTCGCTAGCAAAGCCGGCCACAGGGTGAACGTCGCAGCCGGAGGCACGGCATGCATTAACGTGCCCGGAGGTGCTTCCACGCGTAATGGCCGAAAATTGCCCTCATTCGCCGGAGTCTCTGGTGTCGTGATCGCTTTGAACACTAAGCCGGCAACCCCCAGAGTGCAGCCAAAGGGAATATTAATCGGCCCGCGCGTCACCGGCGAAGAACCAGTGAAATCCACCACCATCTCCGCGTCGGTAATGGTCACCGTCGCTTTGATTTTGACCATGGTGTCTTTGTCGATGCCGTCGTCATCAACCCAGTCTTCAGCCGACCAGGTTCCTTTGGGCAACGCTGCTAGGCGGGCGCGAGCAAGACGCTCGCCATGATCGAGAATCTCTGTCACCACTTGTTCATAAACGTCGGACCCAAACTTTTCCACCAGCTCCTTGACGCGCCGCTCGCCAGTCCGGCAGGAAGAGATCTGTGCATTCATGTCCCCGAGCACGCGGTCGGGCATGCGGCAATTGAACCTGATAATGTCCTCGATGTCTTTGTTCAAGACTCCCTGCTTGTAAATTTTCGAACAGGGAAAAAATAGACCTTCTTGGTGCATATCCACTGAGTCCAGGCAATAACCTGCGTCCTTCTGTTTGAGGTCCAACCAGTGTTGCTTGACGGCGGTGAAGCCCACGAGATGATCACCGCAAAAGATCGGCGAGGCTGCGGTCACGTCGAGCGTGTGCGTCGAACTCCAGAAAGGATAGTTGAGCAGAATCACGTCGCCAGGATGGATATTGTCTTCACCAAGAAACTCCATGATCTTCCGCAACGCATAGTCATTGGCTCGCGTGAAAATGGCCAGCCCGGGGGCTTCCGCTAACAAACGACACTGGCTGTCGTAGATGCCTAACCCGAAGTCACGGATCTCGTACACGATAGTGCTGTACGACGTGCGCATCAGATTGCGTGCCATCTCGCGCGCGGCTGAGAGGAGATAGTTACGGATGACTTCAACGGTGATGGAGTCGATGGTGCTCATGT
>Ga0126384_10001486_pt1 | contig 13898 bp, 9 predicted proteins | sample PanSoiMetPlot_36_FD_92543 | JGI IMG/M metagenome (GOLD analysis project Ga0126384, IMG submission 92543) | Tropical forest soil microbial communities from Panama - MetaG Plot_36 | ecosystem: Environmental > Terrestrial > Soil > Tropical forest > Bulk soil | place: Panama | collected 2016-02-17 | reverse complement strand
TTTGTCGCTGCGTGAATTGGAGCAGGTGGTTCCATCAGAACCTGACAATATGCAGGCGAGGATGGCCCTGGGGTTCTGCCTGCTTCAAATAAACAAGCTGCCCGAAGCGCTGGTTGAACTTGAAAGAGTACTGAACAGTCAGCCCAATAACCTGGCTGTAGCTTACGCGCTCGGAACGACCTACATTGAATTGCGTGAGTTAGACAAGGCACAAAAGCTCATCAATCAAACCTTTCGTCAATTGAATACTGTTGAGGCGCACGCGCTAATGGGTTCCTATTACATAGCGTCGCGCGAATTGAAGAAGGGAATTGACGAACTGGTGCTGGCCAAACAAATAAACCCGAACCTGCCGACGTTGCACTCAACTCTTGGAACCGCCTATCTGCAGTCCCATGACCGCGAGCGAGCTGCTGAGGAGTTTGTCGCGGAGCTGAAGATCAATCCGAACGATTTCGCAGCCAATCTGCTCCTCGGTCGGATATATCGTGAGGATAAGCGCCTTGATGAAGCGGCGGTTTTGCTCAAGCAGGCTCTTGAGGTCCGGTCTAATGACACGGAAGCGCTGTATCAAATGGCGCAGTTACTTCAAGCCAGGGACTCGCTGCCTGAGGCAATTACTTTGCTGGAGCGCGTTGTAAAGGACGATCCATATTACATCGCAGCGCATGTCCTATTGGCGCGGCTTTATTACAAAGTTCAAAGAACTGCTGACGGCGATCGCGAGCGCGCCGAAATTCAACGGCTCAACGATCAGGAGCAGCGGCTATACATCGAACGTCAGAAGAAACCTACGTCGCCTGAGAGCTCCGCTGCGGAAACCGGCAAGGCTGCCGGCCAGCCCAAAAAGCCGTAGAAACGACATAATCTGCAAGGACACATTTATCGCGGGCATGTCCCGCTCCATAGGAGCCGAATATTTATAGCCCCACGAAATCAGGGAGTCGTGAGCTCCGTTAGGAGCGCAATGTCCTGAGAGCGGCAAATGCGATGATATATTGCGCTCCTACACGGAGCTAAACGGTGTCCTGCGCCCCACTGCTATAAATATTTCATCCCTACGGGATAACTCGAGAGTGATAACCTTGTAGACGAAACACGAACTTATGCTCCTGTTTCTAAGAATTGTCTTTGCAGGTACTTTTCTCGCGCTCGTGGCGACCATCAGTGCGCAATCCGCCCCAGTGACCTTTACTGAGATAGCTCCGAAAGATAGCGGCATCACCTGGGTGCATGACAACGCGATGTCACCGCAAAGATATCTGCCAGAAACCGTCGGCTCGGGCTGCGTCTTCTTTGATTATGACAATGACGGTTGGATGGACATTTACCTTGTCAACAGTGGGCCCTCCGATTTCTTCACGCCAAAGACGCCTTTGAAGAATGCTCTTTACCACAACAACCACAATGGAACATTCACGGATGTGACGGACAAAGCGGGAGTAGCTGGTGGAACCTTTGGGATGGGCGCAAGCGCCGGAGACTTTGACGGTGACGGCTGGGAAGATCTTTACGTTACCAGTTATGGCCGGAACATTCTCTATCACAACAATGGCGATGGCACTTTCACGGACGTAACTGACAAAGCCGGAGTTGCCGCGCCGGGCTGGTCAACCTGTTCAGTGTGGTTCGATTATGACCATGATGGAAAGCTCGATCTGTTTGTCTCGAGTTTTGTGCTTTACAACCGCGACATGAGCTGCGGCAACAATCGTCTGGGAAAGGTGTATTACTGCATTCCACGAGTCTTCAAACCGCAACCCAGCCACCTGTTTCACAACAACGGCAATGGAACCTTCACAGACGTGAGCGTCGCTTCGGGCATTGCAGGTTCACCAGGAAAGTCGTTTGGTGCGGTAGCTACCGATGTCAACAACGACGGCTTGCTGGATCTCTTTGTCGCCAACGACACCATGCCCAACTTTCTTTTTCTGAACAAGGGCAATGGCAAGTTCGAAGAAGTCGGGCTGTTGGCTGGAGTAGCCTACAGTGAAGCGGGCACGCCGCGTTCTGGGATGGGAGTCGATGCAACCGACTTTGACGGCGACGGTTGGCAGGATCTCTTCGTGGCGAACATCGATCAGGAGCTTTTTAGTTTGTATTGCAATCAGAAGGATTTAAGCTTCGTCGATAAGCCGGGAGAGATCGCACCGGCGACTCGACTTTTGAGTGGCTGGGGATTGAAGTTCTTCGACTTTGACAATGACGGCTATCCGGATCTGATGCTCGCAAACGGCCATCCGGATGACATGGTTGAGACGCTGACAACACGAGTAAAGTACCGCGAGCCTTTGCTGCTGTTTCAAAACGTCAACGGTACCTTCAAGAATGTCAGTGCGCAGTCCGGAACTGCGTTTACCAGGGATTACTCAGCGCGCGGATTGGCAGTCGGTGATTACGATAATGATGGCGATCTCGACGTGCTGATCTCGAACAATGGCGGCGCGCCCTTACTTCTGCGAAACGACGGCGGCAACAGGAATAATTGGCTCGGCCTTAGTCTGGTTGGGACGAAGAGTGGTCCTGAGGCAGTTGGCGCAGTCATCACCTGGCAGGTCGGAAACATCAAACATACTCGTTTAAAGACAGCGGGTGGCAGTTACCTCGCTTCGCATGATCCTCGTGAGATACTCGGAGCGGGCAGCGGAAAAATTGATGCAGTTGAGATCCGTTGGCCGAGCAGCAAGGTCGACAAGCTCGCGAACCCGCCGATGAACACGTACATAAAGGTAGTTGAAGGCGAAGGTATCAAGCCGAATGGCAGCAAGTGACAGCCGCCGATTTGTCGCCAAACATTTTCGTCAGCCCTTAGGGACAGAATATTTATAGAACCGACGTGGAAAATTCATCGAAGCTCCGTTGGAGCGCAATACTCAATTTGGCAAAACACATTACGCTCCGGACGGAGCGAAGAGGTATTCCCGAGAACGTGAGCCATAAATATTTGAGCGCGCTGCGGCCGAAACGATACTTTTCAGTGGTCCGCGTCAATTGGTCCCTGCTCGTTCTTCTTGCGTGCCTTCTGGGCTGCGCGATGAGCGCAGAGGCACAACGCACGCGCGCGCGACAACCTGCCACAACGCAACCGGCTGCCAACCAAACTCCTGGGCCGCAGGAAGATTTCGATTCACTCGCAGCCCAGGCAAGCGCAGCTCGTGAAGCTGACCAGGTCGAGAACTCGATCGCTCTTTATCGTAAGGCATTGACACTTAGGCCTGGCTGGGCTGAAGGCTGGTGGTTCCTGGGAACTCTATATTACGACTTGAACAAATATGTTGAGGCAGTACCGGCTTTCAAACAGACGGCTCAGATTCAGGTCAAAGCCGGAGCCCCCTGGGTTATGCTCGGCTTATGTGAATTTCAACTGCTGCAGTACGACGATGCTTATACTCACATCCGCAAAGGTCGCGACCTCGGCATAGGGGACAACGCGGAACTTGAACGCGTGATGAGATACCACGAAGGATTGTTGTACCTCGTGAAAGGCGATTTTGAGCGGGCCCAACAAAAACTTGCCACGCTCAGCTACCAGGGCGTGGGCAGCGAGGAATTGATCGTTGCGTTGGGCCTTTCAGTCCTCAGAATGGGAATGTTGCCAAAGCAGGTAACCATCAACTATCGCGATCACGACGTAGTACGCCGAGCGGGGCTGGCTGAACACTTCAACGCGCAGAAAAACATCAGCGACGCCAGCCGAGAGTACGAGCTGCTGGCAAAAGACTATCCGAAATTCCCGAATGTGCAGTACGCCTACGGCCGGTTCCTGCTTTCCACTCGCGATAACGACGGAGCGCTCGCTGCTTTTCAGCGCGAGCTACAAAGTTCTCCCAAACACGCACTGGCGCGGATGCAAATCGGCTACATTAAACTTCTCGATAAGCAACCAGCTGAAGGGCTGCCATTCGCGGAAGAGGCAGTAAAGCTTCATCCCCGGCTGCCACTCAGTCACTACGTGCTGGGCCGTCTACTATTTGATGCCGGCCAAAATGCGCGAGCAATTCAGGAGCTTGAGATGGCGGGTGACCTTCGGCCGGATGAGCCTAAGGTCTACTTTGCACTGTCCCGCGCCTACGCTAAAGCCAACCGAAGGGAAGACGCAGCCCGAGCACGCGAGATGTTTACAAAGCTGAATCAACAAGCCGACCAGGCTGAAGGTCGAGGCGAAGTGCGCGGCGATGCGCTCCCAAACGATAATCCGGTGCCCGACAAACCGTAAAGTTGCTGATTGCAAGCTGTGAATTTGCGGCTAATTCTGAAGCGAAGGTCCGCATTACAGAGCCGTTCACCCAACGTACCATCATGTCTCGAAGCCATAGCATCATTGCGCTGACTGCTGTCATAGCGGTCTCGATCGCTTCAATTTGGTCGGGATCTCAGGCCCAGGGACCGGCGATGAGTGTCAGCGGCGCCGATCCTTTACGGCCGTGGCGCCCGAATCGAAGAGACACCAGGTACCTTGGACCGGGGGCGTGCATGAAATGCCACCAGGAAGAGTCCGCCAATCAGCTGGCTACTTCAATGGGAACGGCGATGGAACCGGTGCCAACTGCCAAAGTCCTTTCAGCTCATCAGCGACTGAACTTCAAGAGCGGTCCGTACTCTTACGAGCTCGTGCGCAAGGGAGATCAGAGTATTTATTCCGTAAGTGACGGAACCAGCACGTTTGCTGAGCCTCTGGCTTACTCCTTCGGACAAGGCAAGGCCGGCCAGACCTACATCTTCAAGCATAACAATTCCTTTTATGAGTCTCGCGTGAGTTTCTATCGCGATACGCAGAACCTTGATTGGACACTTGGTTATCCCAACGAGGTGCCGAAGTCCCTTGAGATCGCGGCCGGTCGCCCACTCAGTCCAGATGAGGTTCGTGACTGTTTCACCTGTCACGGCACTGGCGGAGCAACTTCCAAAGAATTGACGCTTGAACGTTTGATTCCCGGAGTAACTTGCGAGGCTTGTCATGGGCCGGGCAGCGATCACGTTACTGCTATGGAAGCTAAGAACTTAAAGGACAAGAAAATCTTCAATCCCGGCAAGATGGACCCAGACGAGATGGCCCAGGAATTCTGCGGTTCATGCCACCGCAGCGCCGAGCAGGTCATTGCCAACAAAGCGTTGCAAGGTCTGAATAGCGTGCGCTTTCAGCCGTATCGAATATTTTTCAGCAAAGGCCACGATCCCAGTGATCCGAGATTGACCTGCGTTGCGTGCCACAACCCGCATGAGAATCCAAAGCTCGAAGACGCGGTGTATGATGCGAAGTGTTTTGCCTGTCATCGCTCAGCAGAGAGTCTCAAGTCGGAGAAGATTGCGAAAGCGCAGGTAGATGAGGGCCGAACTGACAAAGCCTGTCCCGCAGCGAATCGTGACTGTGTTTCCTGCCACATGCCGAAGATCGAGATCCCAGGCTCGCACTTTCATTTCACCGACCATCGTATCCGGATTGCCCGACCGGGCGATCCGTTCCCGAACTAGAAGGATGAAGGATAAAGGATGAAGGATGAAAAACGGATGCGGGAGGGGAGACGCGGAGACGCGGGGATGTTTTGATGTCAGTTGAGTGACGCTTTTCAACGGGTGAATCAGCTGACCTGAGACATCCCCGTGTCGCCGGGTCTCCCCTTCTCCGCGTCCCTCTTCTACTATCAGCCCTCAGCCCTCAGCGCTCAGCCCTCTGCTCGTTACGGTTGTACGACAAAGCGTACCGAACGAGTCGCCTTCGTGACGGCATCGGTGATGCTGGCCTTCAATTCGTATTCACCTGGTGGAAACGCGTCGAGTGGAAGCGTGCCTGTATATTGAATGCGGCCGTTTTGATCGGGAGCAGGTAAGTCCATCGGCAGCTGACCCAGCGCGCGTCCTCCCTGATCCAATTCGATCGTCATTTTCGGAGTGGCTGTAGCTCCCTTTGGTAGATACGCCGTGATGAAAAAGCTCAGGCCCTTGCTGGTGGATTTCTGCAGAGCCTCTCCCAGGTTTGGATAGAGTAATAAGTCGCCAACCTTGAACGGTGTCTGAATCTGATCTGCCGGTGGTAGTTTCTGCGCCTTACTGACGACGACAAGACTGCTGACCCGCAATCTGTTCTGATCCGCTTCTCCAACGGTAAAGCTACTGTGATTGACACTGCTCTGTTGGTTACTGGCGTCATAAACGATCGAATCAAATGTGTATTGCCCCGGCTCGAGCTCGGTCTCGCTGTAGAAGAGCACATTGCCTTTCCTTGCGGTGTCGAGCTGATCGAGTGGTCCACTTAGCAGATACTGATTGCTTAGCTTGCGCGAAACATGCTGGGATTCATCTTTTAGCAGCGCGACAACTGTAAAGTCAGTGCGGTAGGTTTTGGTGGCGGCATTACTAACAAAATTAATAGCGCTGGCTGGTATATCAACGAGTACCGGCACCAAACCGGGTTTGCCGCCTTCAGGAAAACTAAAGGCCGCGCCCCTCGTTAAGAAACCATTTGGTTGAGTTTTGCGTTCGAGGATGGCGAGTGCTGGAGCTTCAAACGACAGTACCGGTGACTTATATGTCGTGGCCAGCCCATAATATCCCTTGCGCGCCTGCACGTCTGTGCCGCCGCGATTAACCTTGACGCTAATCTGACGAAACTTCCCGTCGAAGACCTGATTCTTAGGCGAGTAGGTAAGGACGTAATACGTGTGCAGATCCTCGTTGACCTGCCGCAGTCTCGCGCCCGGGTTGTTTGTTCCGCTAATAAGCATGCCACCGGTTTGATCGGCTAGCTGGCCCAGCCCAGTCTCGGGATTCTTGCGAACAAGTTCCTCATTGCGTTCCGAATCTCGCATCATCGAGCCCCCACTGTCTCTCGCGCTTCCCGCTTGCGCCGCGCGTTGCTGGCCCAACAGACTTAACTGCTTGCCCAGATCGGCGTCGCTGCTGGTAGCTCGAAGACCGGCAGCATCGACTGCATAAATACTCACGTTAGCTCGGTTCGCATTGCCGATAACATTTTGAAAATTAGCTTGTGTCGCTACCGGAATCGCGACGCCTTCCGAGAAGAAAATGATTGCTTTGCGGCCGGGCACAACCGACATGGCGGCAATGACTGCAAGTAGACCATGTGTTGTAGCTTGGCCTTTCTGAGTTTGCTCCATGCGCTCGAAGTCTTCGGCAGACCGAAGCGCGAAGCGCCTCATCTCTGCGTTCAGCGCTTGTCCACCGGCGCTGTTGGCGCTCTGAGCCGCCTCCGCGCCAATCTCAGCGAGGGTAAGTTGCTTCTGAGCGTCACCAACCTTCTGGGCCATCTCACCAATCTGTTCTGAGGTCACACTAGCAACGGTAGAGTTGGCGCCACTCGCGCGATCGATTGCCTGCTTGACCAGTTGAGTGTCGCTGGTGAACGCTTGCACGACGGAGAGCGTTTGATCGATACCAAACACGCCGACGAAATCCGTTGCCTCCAAGCCGTTTCCGACATAACTCAATGCGGTATCGCGAGCTTGTTTTCGTGAGTCGGCTGAAAGGCGATCGAATATCAGAGCTACTGCGCCGAGTCGGCCGGAGCTGAATTCTTCGAGCACAGTGCGGCGTGAGGAACTTGATGCGTTTGTTCCCGGAGCGGCGATCGCAGTCGTTCCACCACTCACGAGTCGGAATGATCGAACATCCTGCGGCTTGCCGTCTTCGAATACCTGAAAGTCTGACGCCTGCAGATCTTTCACTGGCCGGCCCTTTTTGTCTTTCACGACCGCATCGAGAACGACTTCCGCCGTACCGCTAACTATTCGATCGTCACTTTGTTGCTGAGCGGCAGGTGTCTGGGGCAGCACCGGAACAGCGCTAGACATTGTTAAGACACAAATCAAGAAATAGGGCAGCGGCTTCATCGTGATTTCTCCTGAGTATTGAAGCGCGGTGACTTGTCACCGCTGGGTAAAGAGCAAAGAACAGCACGAAGAACAAAGGGACAAGAGCAGGGCGACCTAAATTGTAACCAGGGACACTTCTAAAGCCTCGCGCTCTCGCTCTTTGCGCTTGCTTCTTTACGGCGCTATTCGTACGCGCTCTGAGCGGGCAGCGCGACGTGCGCCGTCTTGCACAGCTACTTTCAATTCATACTCACCGGGCTGGAATTTCGCCAGCGGAATCGCGCTAGCATACTGGATTCGCCCGGATTGGTCCGCGGGCGGCAAGTCGTACGAGAATTGGCCCACCGGTTTTCCACCGCGCGCGAGTTCAAGATTGAGTTTGGGAATGAACGTATCACCTTTGGGAGGATAGACGGTGACAAACAGTGCGAGGTCCTTGCTGATCGATTTCTGCACCGGTTCTCCCAGGTTGGGATATAGCATGACTTCTTCGAAGTGCAATGGGTTCGAAGCCTGCTGGTCCTTTGGCACACGCTCTGCTTTCTTGATTACGACAATGCTGCTCATCTTCAGATTTGACGCATCGGCGGGCGGCACAGTTACGCTGGCGACGTTTGTGCTCGCACGGTTGGTGATCGCGTCATAGACAACCGAGCTAATGCTGTATTGACCAGGTTCGAGCAGAGCCTCGCGATAAAAAAGAATGGTGCCGCGTTTGGCAGTTTCCAGATTCTCGAGGGGCCCACTTAGCAGGTATTGATTGCTCAACTTTCGGACGACCCTCTGCTCCTGATCCTTGATTAGCACGACAATCGAGAAGTTTGTCCCGTAACTTTTCTTTTCCGCGCTTTTGATGAAACCAATCGCATCGCCAGGGACCTCGACAAGCACAGGCACCAGACCGGGCTTATCGGTCTCAGGAAAACTGAAGGCCGCAGTGCGAGAGGGAAATGCGTTCGCGTCAGCTTTTCCTCCCAGAATTGCCAGAGCGGGAGCCTCATACGCCAGCACGGGCGAGCCTGAGGTGTTTGCCAGTGCGTAGTAACCCTTACGTGCCTGAATCTCCAGCCCTGATCGTGTCAGTTTCAAACTAACTTGCCGGAACCGCCCATCGTAGTTCTGGTTTCTCGGCGTGTAACTAAGGAGGTAATAGGAATGAAGGTCTTCATCGACCTGACGAAGGCGAGTTCCTGGATCATTCGTGTTGGAGATCAGCACGCCTCCGGTTTCATCGGCCAGAGCACGCAAACCGCTCTCAGGATTTGAACGCATGATCTCTTCGTTGCGCTCCAGGTCTCGCATCATTGATCCAAAAGGATCGCGGTTTTGGCCTGCGACGCGAGCACGTGCCTGACCCAGCTTCGTGAGTGAAGTGCCTGCGAGTATGTCGGCGCTGGCTGAGCGCAAGCCGGCTGCATCGACCGAATAGATACTGACGTTGGCTCGATTTGCGTTGCTGATCACGGAACGGTAATGATCCATCACTTCGGTGGGCAGCACAACACCCTCTGAAAAGAAAACCAACGCCTTACGACCTGGCAGCCGGCCCATCTCGTTAATGATCGCCAGCAGCCCGTCCGTAGTAGCATAACCCTGCTGGTTTTTCTCAAGTCGATCGAAGCCTTCAAGAATGTTTTGAGTCATTGCCATGAAGGCTGCGTCCGATGCAGCCCCGCCTATCGCGCTGGAGGGATCGTTGCCAGCACCACCTCCAGCCGCACTGTTGGCGATTTGGTCTTGAAGTGCGCCTTGTCGCTCAGCAAGTTTCGCGATCTGTTCTGTTTTTGAATCGAAAGTTGAGGGGCTGCGCGAAACAACTCGTTCAATTGCTTGCTTCACCAGTTGTTCGTTATTGGTGAAGCGCTGCTCGGCATGGAGCGTCAGGTCGATGCGGAAAACGCCCACGTAGTCATCAATGCGGATTCCATCCTTGATGTAGCCAAGCGCAGCCTGGCGTGCAATAGTTCGCGCTTCAGGTCCAAGTCGATCGAAAACCAATGCAACTGCGCCCAGACGATTTGAGTTAGCTACAACCGGTGCTGGAGGCTGAACTGACGCGGCCGTCTCACCGGGTCCATTGGTTGGCGCATTTGTCGATGTCTGCACCGGCTCACGATTCACGATGCGGAAAGATTTGATCGTCTGGGGCACGCCATCTTCGTAAACCTCAAAGTCACTTTGCCGCAGGTCCTTGATGAAATGTCCTTTCTTGTCGCGTACAACTGCGTCGAGCAGAACCTCATTTGTACCAGTGACGATCTTTTCGACTTCCTGTTCCTGCGGTACTGGCTTTTGATCAGGTCGTGTCGGTGTTTGGGCCAGGACTGCGGTATTCAGATTTAGGATGAAGGCACAGAGTAGAGCGGTAAAGCTTCGAGCACTCATGATGATCTCCTCGATGCCAAGCTTGTAACAAAAGGGACCCACGCTTGGCAACTAAGTTTGCTTTGCGTCTTTGCCTCTTTGCGGCTTTGCGTGAGCCCTATCAACCTGGAAGAGCACTCACGCAAAGCCGCAAAGAAGCAAAGGCGCAAAGGAAGCGATGATACTGACTTCAAGCCTAACGCTTCACGGGTGGCGACTCTTTGATGTTGAGGTAGCGGTCGGCGGATATGTCTTGCAAGGATGAGGTCGAACCCGAGGGCCATTTCACTTGAACGCTCTCAACCCGAGTATGTGAGCCCAAACCAAACAGTATGCGCTGATCTGAAGCTGAGCAATAACTGGTTCCGCCGAGCAGTTGCTTCGAACGATGCAGGTCTCCAGCTTTAATCGTCACAATCGCTCCAATACCATCCCGATTGCTTTTCGTACCTTCAAGCTTGATTCCCAGCCAATGATTTTGATTTCCTCCATCGTTGCGAAGCAGCACTGGTGGTTCGCCGGCATTCATCAAAAGCAGGTCCGAATCACCATCATTGTCGATGTCTCCCAACGCGAGCCCGCGTCCCAGGTAAGATTTCTTTAGCGGCGCTCCGTGTTCGCCCGCAACCTCCTGAAATGTTTTGCCGTTGTTCTCGAAAAGGAATGGTGGCTCGGCATAGGTAGTCTCACGAAAGACCTTGTTGATGGGCTCGAAAGGATGACCATTCAAAACAAACAGGTCGGTGAGGCCGTCGTTGTTGAAATCAAAGAAGCGCGTGCCAAATCCGCTCATGGGAATGCTAATTCTTGCCAGATTCAGCTCGTAAGTAATTTCGTCGAAGGTTGAGTCACCGTTGTTGTGCCAGAAGGCGTTTGTCTCTTGCGAGAAATTAGTTACGAAAACATCCTGATTGCCATCACCGTCAAGATCATCAGCATCGATTCCCATTGCGCCTCGAAATTTTGCGTTCTGGTCGTAGGCTACTCCCGCTGCAAGCGCGATTTCACTAAACGTTCCGTTGCCGTTGTTTCGAAACAGAAAATTCGCGCCCGCATCATTGGCTTCAAAGATATCCATCCAGCCGTCGTTATTGAAATCAAAGGCAATAACTCCGAGCCCGCGGCCCTTGAAAGCGGCTATTCCTGACTTCTCACTTACGTCAGTGAACGTACCATCGCGATTGTTGTGATAAAGACTCGGACTCGAGCCTTTGAATTTAGAGAGGTAGCAGTATGGTCTTCCCTCGAAGAAGTCGCACGCCACTTTTCCATCGGGATCGAAATCCAGGTAGTTGCAGACAAAGAGATCCAGGTAGCCGTCGTTGTCATAGTCAAAAAAAGCAGCGCTTGCTCCCCACATAGTGTCGTTGACACCGGCTGCTTGGGTAACGTCTGTGAACGTATCGTTACCGTTATTTCTGTATAGTTTGCTCGCACCGTAACCGGTGATGAAAAGGTCCTGCTTGCCATCGTTGTTGTAATCACCCACGGCCAGTCCCATGCCAAGCATCCCGTTGGAAATGCCGGCTGCCGCAGTCACGTCAGTGAAAGTACCGTCGCCATTGTTGCGGTAAAGTGCGTCTTTCACTCTCGAACTTGCATCAGCCGATTGAGGTGTTTGTGAATATGAAACGAGGTAGATATCAAGCAATCCATCGTTGTTGTAATCAATGAAACCACCGCCACCACCCATGGTTTCGATCAAGTACCTTACTCCGGGAGCGAGCGTTTTGATTCCCCACTTAATTCCTGCTTTTGCAGTGATGTCAACGAATTCGACGTTTGTTCGAGCCTTCGAGTTGTTGTTGCTTTGCGTGTTCGGTGAAGCGGGTTGTGAGAAGGCGACCAGAAGCGCAGCGGCTGCGAAAAAGGCTGGCAGAATCCTCATGGGCGTAAATTAGAACAAACTCAGCAGGCGCGGCAATGAGTGTTTACGTAGCTTCCGCGAACATTGGTGCCACTCAACTGAGTCGAACCGCAGTTTGCGTCACAGATCCGGCCGGCCCTGTTGTTAGTCGCCCCGCTCTTGACTCGGAAACGCAATTAAATATAGTTTTTAACCAAAATCACGGGAATCAGCCTTTCTAAAATCCCAGATTCGAAGCACTGCACCCTTTTGCAGGGAAGCCGAACAAAGAACGTTGCGACGAATAAACTTAAAAAAGGCCAACGTTGCGCGGTCAGAGACAATACGCGATATCAACCGCCAAATCGTCCTGAACTATGTGCGCGAGCGTGCGCCGATCTCTCGCGCTGAAATCTCACAAGAGACTGCGCTCCAACGCTCCACGGTTTCATTAATTGTTGATGAATTAAAACACAAAGGATTGGTGGATGAGATTGAGGGCCAGTCCACTGGCGGGCGGCCACCAATCCTCTTGCGTCTGCGCACGTCTGTGCCCATTGCGGTGGGTGTGGATGTTGGTACTGAACTCACTGTCGTCGCAACGAGCGATCTTGCTGGACGAGTTCTGGAGCGCGCTGAGTTTCGCACTGATCCAGATAGGCGACAAACGCTCGCCGAAATTGTCCGCTGCGCTCAACACTTCATCAGTCAGCATAGTGAAATCGAAGGCATCGGCATGAGCCTTCCCGGGCTCGTGGATCCTGAGACAGGTCGAGCGCACTTTATCCCAGCCTTTAAGTGGCGCGATTGGGACATCGTTGGTGAGATGGAAGAAGCTATAGGTTTGCCGGTCACGGTCGACAACGATGCTAATGCTGCTGCGCTGGCGGAGCTCTGGTTCGGCCGGCCTGAGATTCGCGAGGTTCGCGATTTCATCCTCGTATTGATGCACGGTGGACTTGGCACCGGTATTGTCTTTGACGGTCAGGTATATCACGGCGAGATTGGAGCGGCAGGTGAGTTTGGACACATGACCATTGGTACCAACGGACCGGTGGCCTGCGCTTCGGGTAGCCGTGAATGTTGGGAAGCTTTTGCATCCGAACGGGCAGCGGTAGCGCGTTACGATGCGCTGAAACAAGTATCAAGCGGAAGTACCGAGATTGCATTCGCCCAAATCCTTGATGAGGCACTCGCCGGAGAGACGATCGCAGTCACCACACTGAACCAAACGGCTCGTTACCTTGGCGTGGGTATCTCAAACTTAATTAAGGGCCTGAGTCCAGAGGCTGTGATTGTTGGTGGCCGCATTACCAGCGCCTGGCCGCTGATCGCTGATGAACTGAAAAACTCAATAGAAGAAAACAGCATTTGCCGTGGGCTAACTGAAACCAGGATATTTCCTTCCACCTTGGGTGCCCAGCCCACCTTGATGGGAGCCCTGAGTTTAGTACTGGCGGGGAAATTTGCTTCTGTCCAGCCCGCATGAGGGATTGCGGATTGCTGAATGCGGATTGCGGATTTGAATTTGCAATTCGATCGACAATCCGACAATTCGGATTCCACTCGCTATCAGGCTCTGTCGCTCAAGAATTTTTAGCTGAGCAGCAAAAATATCTTGACATGAAATCGAATTGGTAATACTTTTGTGCGGTCTTGCAACAAAGGGTCTGTTTCTAGTCCACAAAAACATGGGAATTTGAGCAAAGGGCGTCCCCCGCTGAACGTCTTTCAATCCGGAACTTTCTTGTAGGCTTCCGATTGAAAACGTTCCTCCTGCACTTCTAAGGGTTGACCGCATTGCTCGATTCAAAAGCTGCTTAGGTTTCTTCCTTCCTATCGGAAACCGGGTAGCTGGC
>Ga0126384_10001484_pt1 | contig 13904 bp, 11 predicted proteins | sample PanSoiMetPlot_36_FD_92543 | JGI IMG/M metagenome (GOLD analysis project Ga0126384, IMG submission 92543) | Tropical forest soil microbial communities from Panama - MetaG Plot_36 | ecosystem: Environmental > Terrestrial > Soil > Tropical forest > Bulk soil | place: Panama | collected 2016-02-17 | reverse complement strand
TTCTACGAGTCATAAGATCAATCCACAGATCAATCCACAGATTACGCAGATAAAAGCTGAGGGCAAAGAGCTGAGCGCAGCAGACCAAGTCCTTCGCTTGCCCTTTGCCCTTATCCTTAGCCCTCAGCGCTCTGCCCTTGGCCGTTTTCTGCGTAATCTGCGTAATCTGGGGATGTCTATACTACGATTGCGGCCCATTCGCCGTCCTGCAGGACTACCAGATTTACCGGCGTCGCGACTTCACCGAGTTGCTCAATAATCGCAGCGAGCTGAGTTTCGAGAATTCCGGAGAGTACCAAACGGCCACAGCTTGCATCAATCAATGCTCGCAACATTGGGCCAATCGCATCCGCAGTCAGATTTGCGCAGACAAAATCCGCTGACGCTCCCGATTCAACCAGCGAACCAACTCGAAAATCAATGCGGTCAGCCACATCATTCAAGCGAGCATTCTCTCGAGCTATGTCGATCGCTTCTGGATCAGTATCACATGCTGAAATGGTGGCGTCGGCGAACAGCTTCGCGGCGGCGATGGCGAGAATCCCCGTGCCCGTACCGATATCCAGAAAACTTCCTCCTTTGAAGAAGCGCTGAATGGCTTTCAGACAAAGCCGCGTTGTTTCATGAGTGCCGGTGCCGAAAGCCATGCCAGGCTCAATTCGCACCACGACTTGATCCTGCCCTGCCGGGATCTCGGCCCATGGGGGCGCGATAACCAGCCGGCCCAGTTCAACCGGCTGCCACTGTTGCTTCCACTCATTTAGCCAGTCACGATTTGGAACTTCCCGAAATTGGATGTCGCGCACGGATGAGGAAGGTAGCTGGTAGATTCTCAGCGCTTCCGCGAGTTGTTCGCGTACCTGTTCACGGTTCGGGAGATCTGAGAAGTAAGCATTGATCCGGTCATCTTCCTGGCTTGTCTCCGTTCCTAACGCGCCTGCTTCCATCAATGCATACTCAACTGCTTCACGCGCCTGCTTTTCAAGCGATACTTCGAGAGCATACCAATTCTTTGGATTTCCCGCGTGGTCCATGCTGGTCGTTTATTGGATGCCGAGGTCTTCCAACAACTCGGGACGGTCGCGCCAGTCAGCTTCTACCTTGACGAACAACTGCAGGTGGCAGCGATGGCCCAGCAGCCGCTCGATCTCCTGGCGTGCCTGGACGCCAATCGTTTTCAGCCTCGACGCGCTGCGGCCGAGAATAATCGCCTTTTGTGAAGGGCGCTCGACAAAAATAGCGCAGTAGATTCGCGTGAAGTCAGCGCGGACTTCTTCCCACTTCTCGGTGACCACGGCGGTTACGTAAGGAATCTCTTCACCGGTTACTTGCAAAATCTTTTCACGAACAATCTCGGCTGACAACGAACGCAGTGATTGATCGGTCAGTTCGTCGGGCGCAAACAAGGGCTCGCCTTCCGGCAGGTGGTCCATCATCGCGGTAAGGAGCGGCTCGATTTGATCACCCTTGATCGCTGAAATTGGTACCACCGCGCGCCAGTCATATTCCTCGCTGTACCATTTAATGAGTGGCAACAACTTTGACTTGTCGGGTAGTTTGTCGGTCTTGTTTAGTAAAAGCAGCGATGATTTGTTCGCCTCTTTAATGAGATCTAAAACGAACCGATCGCCGGCGCCTGTCGCAGTTGAGGCGTCTCTAATCAGGCAAACGAGATCCACACCGTTCAGTGCATCGTGGACCGCACCCATCATGCGCCGATTCAAAACGTGACCCGGCTTGTGAACTCCCGGAGTGTCGACGAGAACGATCTGGCCATCGGGCCGCGTGATGATTCCGCGAATCGCAAATCGCGTCGTCTGTGGCTTGTTGGACACAGCTGCGATCTTTTCACCGACGAGCCGGTTCAGGAGCGTTGACTTGCCCGCGTTGGGCCTGCCAACCAGTGCGACATAACCACTCCGATGTTCGGAAACATTACCTGCCATAGATCAATGATCCAGTTCGTTCGGCTGAATACCCATGCCGAGCAGAGTATCGCCGGCACGGCGCCTCACATCTTCATCTTGATCATGCAGCAGCTTCATCAGGTCAGGTATCGCCTCTCTCGCGCCAAGGTGGCCAAGCGCGGTAGCGGCCATTGCCCGAATATTGCTGTTAGCGTCCTTCAGCATGAAGATAAGACTTGGTATTTCCTCCGGCTTAAAACCGAAAAGCGGAAAAAAGGCTCCTGCTTCAAATTCAGCAGCCAGTTTTTGAGCTGTTTGCACACGCTCCCTTCCAATTATCGCGAGCGCTTTGGTGGCAGCCCGCCGCACATCTGGATCATCATCGCGCTCGGCAGCAAGCAAAGCGTGGATGGCATCGTCCGTAGCCGCTGTGCCCAATCTGCCGATGGTTCCCGCACAGCGCGAGCGAACGCGCTTTTCCTGATCACGAAGCCCGTTGATTAATGCCGGGAGCGCTGGTCTGGCCAGAGGGCCCATCGCTCGTAACACGAATGCTGCTGCTTTGCGCTTCAGCCGATCACCGTTAATCAGAGTCTCCGCCAGAATTGGCAATGCTGCTTCGCCCTCACCCGTTCCCGCCAACGCGAGTGCGGCATTGAAACGAATACCAGGGTCCTTTTCTTTCAGGAGTTGCTGCAGAATGGGAATCGCTGCCGCTGCGCTTTCGCCGACACTGGCGACAGTGCGCAACGCATACAGTCGAACGCTCTTGCTCTCGTCTCGCAGCAGCTCAAGCAACACGTCAATGCCCAGCGCTGACTCAACCTGTGTCAGTGGCGCCCGCCGATCCGAGGCTCCCAACCAAAGGGCCAAAGCAGCTCGCTTACGCAAGGTTTCATCCGGATCGCGCGCAGCCTTTACGAACTCGTCAAAGATCTCCTGATCGTCACAGAACATTTCGCGCAGACCTTCGGCGGCCGTTAGTCGCACAACTTTATCGTCGTCACGCAACGCTTCCTGCAAGGCTGGCGCGATCGATTCGAACCAGCTGTCTATGTCATCGCTCGACGACAGGAAGTCACTTAACAGACCAGTGAGCCCTCGCCAAATCCTAATCAATGAAGTGACCGCAGCGAGGCGCACCTCTCTTTCAACGTCATGCAGCACTGCCACCAGTGGAGGAATCGTTTCGACGTCCGGCATTTCAAGTTTTCCCAAAGCCCCGGCAGCTGCTACTCGTACTTCAGCGCGCGGATCCTTTAGTTGGGAGAGCAATTGGAGTTTGCTGCTTTCCATTGGTGGTTAGTCTCGACCGATGTCAGCTTGCCTTTGGCGGCAAAGATCTGGACCAGATTAACGAGCGTCTCGGTAGTCTTTTCCAAACCACGCCGCGAATTGAACTCGAGCTTGCCGTGAAAGTTCTCGCCGCCGGTAAACAGATCAGGCGTCGGCAAGCCTTTGAAAGTCAATGTCGAACCGTCGGTGCCGCCTCGAATAGGTTTGATGGAGGGCTGCAAGCCGGCGCGTCTGGCGGCTTCGAGCGCGTTATCGGCCAGCGCCGGATAATTCTTGAGCACCTCTTGCATGTTCTTGTAGTCCTCTTCGACGTGAATGGTGATCCTCACGTCAGGAAACTTGGCTTGCGTGGCTTTGGCCATGTCGCGCAACATCGCTTCCTGCTGGTCCAGACCGCTCGAATCGAAGTTGCGTAACAGGATCTTCAGAGTTGATTCCTCAACTTCCATAGTTCCCGTGTAGGGATGCACAAAGCCTGCGCGACCTTCTGTAGTTTCGGGAAGCATATCCCGTGGAAAGCGCGCAATGTAATCGGCGAGCGCATACAAAGAATTGATCATGATTCCCTTGGCCGAGCCCGGGTGTGTGTTTTTGCCATGAAACGTCACGGTAGCGGTCCTTGCGTTCCAGCTTTCGGTGCTGATTTCGCCAAGTGTCTCACCATCCACTGTGTATGCGAACTCGGCGCCAAAGGCTTTGATGTCGAACTTGTCGATGCCGCCACCAACTTCTTCATCCGGCGTAAAAGCAATTGCGATCGTTCCATGTTTAATCTGAGGGTTCTGCTGCAGGGTGTCGATCATGGTCATGATTTCGGCAATACCGGCCTTATCGTCTGAACCCAGCAACGTTGTTCCGTCCGCGGTGATAATGTCGTCGCCGATTAATCGTTTGAGAACGGGATTCTTCGCGACAGTGATTACCTGCGTTGAGTCCTTCGGCAGCACAATGTCTCCGCCCTGATAGTTTTTGTGAATGATCGGATTCACATTTTCCCCGGACACTTCTGGCGAGGTATCCATGTGCGAGATAAAGCCGATGACAGAAACTTTCGAGTTGTCAGGAAGATTTCCGGGCAATGTCGCATAGACGATCGCGAATTCGTTAACGCGGACGTTGTCGGCGCCAATGTCTTTGAGTTCCTTAGCAAGAAGGTTGGCAAGATTGAATTGCTTGCGTGTGCTGGGGACTGTTTGCTGATCTTCCTTTGATTGCGTGTCGATCTTGGCATAGCGAAGAAAGCGATCGAGAACGGGCTCCTTAGGCGGCGTGAGCGCTGATTGTGCGCTAACCGCGAATGAACACCAGAGAATTATGATGACAAGTCCAAACGATTTCATGCTGAATCCTATAACCGAATTGATTGTGCCGGAGAGAGTAGATTGACTTAAGAACCGAGTCGCGCGATTGAGGCAGATCTTCGCCTCATATCCGGCGGCGCAGCCGTTACGAGGTGGTCGCCCGGCTTTTCAAACGCCACTGATCCCCACTTTCATTAATCACATCAAGTGAGCGTTGCAGTTCGTCTCTCTTCTTCTCAAGCTGTTCTTCGTCCGCGTCGGTTGGAACATAAATTGGTGGCGCAATGTCGACTCGCACCTGGGTGAACGGCTTGGGAATCTGTAAGTGGTCCCAGCTCTTCGCGATCGTCCAAAATTCCTTCGCCGTGGCTGTAAAGGGTAGGACTGGGTTGCCGGTTTTTTTCGCTAGGAGTACGGCGCCCATTTTCGCTACGTAGCGAGGCCCCTTTGGCCCGTCAATTGTAAAAGCCGTAGGTGCACCTCCGCGCATCAGTCGCACCATTTGAACAATCGCACCCACTCCGCCGCGAGAGCTAGAACCTCGCGCAGCGCCAAATCCAAATCGCTGAATGAAACGTGCGATGTACTCGCCATCAAAGCTTTGCGATGTCATGACAACCATACGCCGCCGTTGCCAAAAGTAAACGGAAAGGAAAACGCGATTGTGCCAGAGTGCTAAAATAGGGAGCTGACACCTCTGAGTCACAGCTTCCAAATGCTCCCGGCCTTCGACTTCCCAACGCACTGATCTTCCAATCAACCTAATCAGCAGATAGAAGAGCAGATCGGCAGCGCGAATCGCCAGACGTTGCTTGAATGAATAGGAGGACAGATCCGCGAAGGTGTAAGCCCTGGCAGTCTTGTCTGCCGCTTGCTTCGCCTTGAATTCTTGTTCCGCTGTGACCTGCATATCTTACCGTAAGGCGATGCGAGTATAACGGAACCAGGTAAAACGGACACGGAGCGATGCGGATGCGGAGAAGGGGAGAGCACGGGGAATCTAAAGGATGAAGGATGAGGGATGAAGGATGAAACGAAGTCCGGTTGCTTCAGTGTAACCTTTCATCCTTCATCCCTCCGCCTTCATCCTTTATGTTTCCGCGTCTGTTCTCGGCGTTGGTCTAAGCTATCAATAGATGGCCGCTTCCCCCGGAGGCCGAGTCTTCCAGCGCTTGTGGATCCACATCCACTGATCAGGATATTGACGAATCAGCTTCTCCATCGCAGCCGCAAAACGAGCCGTATTGAGTTCGAGGTCCTTGTGCTTGTCTCCTGTGCGTATCAATTCGAGTGGTGGATCACCGTGGAAGAAGTAACGCCTCTTCTCTGCGTCCCAAACTGCGACGGTGGGAATAACCAGCGCATCGGTTTTCAATGCAAGAGTCGCAATGCCCGCCGTCGTGCAGGCGAGCCGCCCGAAGAATGGAACAAAGACCCCTTCGTGTGGTTGAGTGTTCAAGTCAGAGAGTATCCCCAGCGTGCCTCCGGCTTTGAGTACGCGCAACGCCTCGCGAGCCGCGTTCTTTTTGTCGATGGCGCGATTTCCAAATCGAGTTCTGACGCTTTCAATCATGGACTCGATGCGAGGATTGTCTATTGGGCGAACCAGAAAGCTAATCGGATATTCGAGCGCAGACCAGCCAAAGCTGAGCATTTCCCACGCGCCCAGGTGTCCCGTGAGAAAGATCACGCCCCGGTGGTCCTGTTCGGCTGCCCGCAAATGTGCCAGGCCAACCGGGTCATACTCGATCAGCTTGCGCAGCGTTTCCGCGGTGGCGCGGCGAAACTGGCTGAACTCACCTAGAAGCCGCCCGAGTGTGTCGAAGCAGCCTTTCAGGAGGCGCCGGCGCTCGGCTTCGCTCAGCTCAGGAAAGGCAATGCGCAGGTTGATCTCACCAGTGCGTCTCAACCTTCCTGGCAACGAGTACGCAATGCGTCCCATGCCGCGTCCCAAACCAATCGCTGCTGAGCGCGGCAATAATCCCAGCACACCGATGATCGAACGCGCCAGAGCGTACTCTAGAAATGTTTGTAGCTTACCGCGTTTCGCCATCGATCTCTTGTAAAGCAAACTGTTAGTTTGCTTATTGACGTTGTTTCCAGGTCGTTGATACAAATGCCGTAACCGAAGGTTTAGTCTGCCACGTAGCTCGAGCTGTAGCCACCGACGCAAACTAACAGGTTGCGTCGCCAAGTCGCAAAGGCACGCGGCCATTTGAGCGGGCTGTGGATCCCCACAGGCCTTCTGGACGTTAACCGCAAGACTCTCTATTATCTGAAACGCTACATTGCGAATTATCGTACAGGAGATCGGAAGGGTCGTTCGCTCTTTCTTCCCTCCCCAAATTGGAACGAGCAGGAAACTGATGGAGAAACTCCGGATCCTCGTGGTCGATAATAACGATGGGCTGCGAGCCACACTGGCCGGCGGTCTGGGGAGTTTGGGCCATGCCGTGGTCGCGACCGGCGATCGCGAAGAAGCGCTGGGTCGCAATGACCTGGACGAATTCGACGTCATCATTAGCGACCTCACTGAAGAAGCGGGGTCGGACAATGTTGTTAGTGACCCGCATCGCAAACGTCTTTTGACACCCGTCTCCAGAAACGGCAATCAATCCACCGAGATTATCAAGGCTTTCAAACTTGGCGCGGTGAACTGCTGCCATAACAGCCAATACAATCAGGATCTCAGGAAGGTTATCGAACAGACGCTTTCGTACAAGCTCGAGTGTGTTGACGATCCAGCCTTGCTCTCCCAGGTGCATGAGATGATTGAGTTCGAGCTGCCAAGCGATCTTTCCCTCATGAATGGTGTGCTTCAGTACCTCCTTGAGCGTGTATCCAAACTCGGTATCGTCACCCCGGAACGCTCAAATCTGTTCATCGCACTTGATGAAGCTTTCGTCAACGCCGTGAAGCATGGCAACAAAAATGATCCATCGAAGCTCCTTCGCGTCACCGCTGAGCTTTCGCCGCGCGAAGCTTGCTTTACTGTCGAGGATGAAGGAGAAGGCTTCAATGTGCAGGAAATTCCCGACCCGTGTGATCCCGCTAACCTCTTCAAGACTTCCGGCCGCGGCGTGTTGCTGATCTACAACATCATGGATGAAGTTGAGTACAATGCGCAGGGCAATCGCGTGAAGATGGTCAAGCGTCCTGAAGAATCTTTCCCAAAGCAACCCGTTGAATCAGCCAAGCCAGACGAGCACGACACGCAACATCGGTAACACCTCAGCGGGGAACGCCTCGACACCACACCACAGTCTGTCATCAGAGAGCTTTTTGGCTAGCTGGCGCTGGTGGCTGCCGCCGGCGCTGCTCGCGTTTGTTCTGATTCTTACTTTCGTCGATCCCTTCATTGGCGATTGGGATGGCGTTGACTACACGATCCTTTCGCTCCGCGGCTACCCATCAACAATGGCTCTGGGCCGCAGCCTTTTTGTTATTTACAACCACGGCCTCTACAGAGTCGCACACGCGCTTTTCAATGTCGCGCCGCGCGATGCCTACCTGATTTTCAAATACGCAGTGGTGGCACAGGGTCCGCTCGCGGTGATTACGTGTTGGGCGTTGGCGCGCGAACTGACGCGTTCGCTCCATGCTGCCACGATCGCAGCATCGCTGCTGACCTTCTCGCCGGTCTTTGTAATCTACTCAGGTCAGGTTATGACTGACGTACCGGCGCTGCTAATGCTGAGCGTCAGCCTTCTGGTCCATCTGCGTGGTATTCAGCGGCAAAAGATCTGGATGGTGCTGCTCGGGGCCGTATTGCTCGGCGCGGGTGTGAACCTGCGCGAGACAACAGCGTTTTTTGCTCCCTGGCTCGTGTTCGCGCCTTTTGTAGGTGGTTGGAAATTTGGGCGACGCGAACTTGTTGTGGTGGCTTTGTCGTGTTTGGCATTTCTCCTCCTTGCCATCGGCGGATTCGCGTACTGGTTCTTGTCTGACCCGGTCTATCGCATGGGTTGGTACGGCTGGCGGGAATCGATGCGTCAGGAATCGGCGTTGCATCCCGTGCGCGTGAGCAATCTGTTCCCATTCCTCGCTTACTGGTTCGTCACTTCTCCACTCGTACTTATCACGCTGCCTTTTGCGTTTGTCAAAGAGTGGCGTGAGCGCGGCTTGTCACTCCTGCTATTGCTGGCGGCCATCGGTGTGCTTGCGGATCTGCTGTTATTGATGAACTACAGTAGCGCAATCGTGTGGCGGTATCCCATGGCTGCGCTAACTGCGCTTGCGCCACTAACAGGTGACTTTTTGATGCGTGTGTTAACGGCACGATTGCGAAGCGCGCGATGGGCGTTGATAAGTTGTGTTACTGCTATTGTGGTGCTGGCAGTATTGTTTGGACTATACACAAAGCCGGTGAAACGCCAGTTCATCGAGTGGCGAGCGCTTTCGAAAGACTATATTACTGAGCTCGCTCGGTTACCTCGGAATGCCGTAGTGATGGCCGGACAGCAGACAGTCGGAGTTACCTACTGGCGAGGCGTTGGTGAAGGCGAGTGGGACACAATTGGAACCGGTAGCGGCTGGCCCGGTGCGCAACTTGTCGCTTTGATCTCGGATTATCTGAAAGGTGGTCGCAGGGTCTTCCTTGATACGGATCCGAATTGGTGGCCTGTGTGTGGATGGCAGCGTGAGGAGATTCCGCAGGTAGCCGATCTCGAAACGCAATTTCACTTTCGGAGAGTTTCGAACTATATCTTCGAGATACGGCCGCTCACCGATTCAGGCGCTGCCGATGTTCCGAATCTCAAGCGGTTGTTACCTGAGAATCGTCCTGAGGATGTCCGGCGTTGTCCGCTTGGACGGCGATGAACGATGCCCTACGAACTTTTCCTTGCTTTGCGGTACCTGCGGTCGCGACGACGGCGACGGTTGACGAGAGTGACTGCTTTGCTCGCCGTCATTGGCGTGATTTGCGGCGTCGCTTCAATGATCGTAGCCCTCGCGCTGGCCAATGGCTTTAGGGACGAGCTACGTGACAAGATTTTGCGCGGCACGGCTCATCTGACAATCATGCGCGCTGATGGGCAGCCGATGGCGAACTATCGCGAAGTCATCGAACAGGTGCGCAAAGTATCCGGCGTCATCGCCGCCGCGCCGACCACATATGACGGCGCGGTAGTTAGTAGTCCCAAGACTTCGGCGTATGCCATCCTCCGCGGAATCGATCCCGACTCAATCACCGCTCGTACAGAGCTGAAAAGGACGCTCATCCAGGGTTCATTCGAATCGCTATTTGAATCGGCGGTCGATGAGAACAACCAACCGCGCCTGCCCAATGTTGTCATTGGTTCAGAACTCGCAAGGCAAACAGGTTTGCAGGTTGACGATATCGCTGAAATCATCCCAGCCAGCGCGAGCCTTGCCAGGCGTGCGCCCGTACGTCGAAACGTTCACGTGATCGGCATTTTTCGCTCCGGCTTATTTGAATATGATTCGACTTGGATCTATCTCGCTTTTGATCGCGCGTCGATCTTCGCGGGCTCTGATAGAGCTGCTTCTTTGATCAGCGTCGAAGTTCAGGACGTTAACAGCGTCAAGTCGGTAGCTGCGAGTGTGCGATCAGTTCTTGGTGACAGTTACTCGACGGTGGACTGGGAGCAGGCTAACGTTCAACTGTTTTCTGCCCTCGAACTGGAGCGCCGAGCCGGCATGGTCGTCATTGTTTTGATCATTGTCATCGCAACGCTCAACATAACGACGACGCTTACTCTGGTTGTGATCGAACGCCGATCAGATATCGCGATTCTGAGAACGATGGGGGCAAAAGCGCGCGGCGTCATGTTGATATTTCTAATTGAGGGAGCCGTAATCGGAGGTGTTGGCGCTCTTGTTGGAGTTGTTCTTGGAAGGCTCGCGTGCCTTGCGGGAAATCACTACAAGCTGGTCCGACTACCAATTGACGTTTATTCGATCGGGAGTGTGCCATTTAATTCTCGCATGAACGACGTAGCAATTGCGGCCGCAGCGGCTTTGCTGCTGACGTTGTTGGCGACTCTTTACCCGGCGTATGCGGCCGCACGAATGCGGCCGGTCGAAGCGCTGCGCGAGCGCAACTAGAGTTGGTTCGCATAGGAAGAATCTGTGCCCGTCTCATTGTCACAGCAACCGAACACTTCAGACCGCCCTACAACAGGCGTTGGACCTGCGATGAAGGTGAGCGGTCTGCGGAAATTATTTCCGTCGCCGACCGGTGTGCCCATTCAGGTTCTTGAGAACGTCTCGTTCTCAGCTTCAGCTGGCGAGATGGTAGCCATAATAGGGGCGTCAGGAGCCGGTAAGTCGACGCTGTTGCATCTTCTCGGTGGCCTCGAGACTGCTGACAGCGGCGAGATCTCATTCACCGGAGTCAATCGAGAATCGGACTCGCGACCGTCAACGAGTTTTGTTTTTCAATTCCATTATTTACTTTCGGACTTCACCGCCGTCGAGAACGTTGCTTTACCGCTCATGATTAACCGAGTTTCGGCGGCGGACGCGCGCCGCCAAGCTATTCAGTTGCTTTCGGATGTTGGTTTGGGTGAGCGCGTGCAGCATAAGATTGGCGATTTGTCAGGTGGCGAACAGCAGCGAGTGGCGGTAGCCCGGACTCTGATCACAAACCCGATGCTGGTTCTAGCTGACGAGCCGACAGGGAATCTCGATGCCTCAATTGCTGAAGAAATCGGCTCTTTACTGGGCAGCTATTGCCGGCGCCAGCGAGCGATTGTCCTAATTGCGACTCACAATCCCCGCCTGGCCCAAACGTGCGACCGTATCCTGGTTCTCGAGCGGGGAAGTGTTCACGCCCAACATTTGCCCTAAGTCCATCTCATCTGAAAATCGGCGTGCTTTCACCGTTTTACTCAAGCATTAAGAACAAAATTTTTCCCTTTCGCTTAATCGGGTTATAATGCGGGCGGTTGCCGGGCGAGGAAGCAGTTCGCCCGGCATGGTAATCATAAGTAGCCTTATTAAGCCAGATAAATATGTTCGAACGCTACACCGAGAAAGCGCGTCGGGTTATCTTCTTTGCTCGATATGAAGCATCGCAGTTCGGCGCTCACGCGATTGAGCCTGAGCATCTGCTGCTGGGGCTCATGCGCGAAGACAAGACGCTGACCGGACGTTTCTTTCCTCGAGCTCAGCTATCAATCGAATCGATCCGTAAAGAGATTGAAGGTCGTACCCTGCTCAGGGAAAAAATCTCAACCTCAGTAGAACTTCCCCTTGCACCAGAAACCAAGAAGGTCCTGGCTTTTGCTCACGAGGAAAGCGATCGGCTCCAACACCGCCATATCGGTACTGAACACCTGCTGCTGGGATTGCTGCGCGAAGAGCGCTCGATGGCTGCGGAGATTCTTTACGAGCGCGGTTTGCGACTAAATGCAGTGCGAGACGAAATTGCACGCCAGTCAGGACACGATGCGCGCAGTACGCAAAAGAAGGACACACCTCATCTGGTCGAATTCTCGCGTGATCTGACGGAAGACGCGGCTAATGACAAGCTCGACCCGCTAATCGGGCGCGAGCCTGAGATTGAACGCCTGGTGCAGATTCTCTGCCGCCGCACAAAGAACAATCCGGTGCTGATCGGCGAACCTGGAGTGGGCAAGACTGCAATCGTAGAGGGACTCGCACAACGGATTGTTTCCGGAGCCGTTCCTTCTTTCCTCGAGAACAAGCGCATCCTGTCACTTGATCTGTCATTGATCGTCGCGGGTACGAAGTATCGCGGCCAGTTCGAAGAGCGGCTCAAGCAAATCATGCGCGAGCTCATCGAAAACCCACAGTACATAGTCTTCATTGACGAGCTGCACACATTGGTTGGAGCCGGATCAGCTGAAGGCTCTCTTGATGCAGCTAACATTCTTAAGCCGGCGCTGTCTCGTGGCGAGATTCAATGCATCGGCGCAACGACTCCCGCTGAGTTCCGCAAGTCGATTGAAAAGGATCGCTCGCTTGAGCGAAGGTTCCAGGCCGTTAAGGTGCCACCGCCGTCTGAAGCCGAGGCGGTCGAGATTCTCGACGGCGTGCGCGAGCGCTATGAGAGTTTTCATCAGGTGCATTACACGGAAGACGCGCTTGAAGCGGCCGTTTATCAGTCGCACCGCTACATTCCCGACAGATTCCTACCGGACAAAGCGATCGATGTGATTGACGAAGCTGGAGCGCGCGTAAAACTGCGTGTGCGACGCGAGCAGGGCAATCTCGACGATTGGGATGCGCAGCTCACTGATTGGACGCGGTCGTCTTATGACGAAGCCGCGTTGCGCAACAGCGATGACGCGATCGTTTCAGCCCAGGTCACTCGGGACGATGTGGAAGAAGTAATAGCCCGTTGGACCGGCATCCCGGTGACATCTCTCAAGGAAGAAGAACAACGCAAACTGCTGCGCATCGAAGCCGAGTTACACACGCGAGTGGTATCTCAGCGACCAGCTATTTCGGCATTGGCGCGCGCTATTCGTCGCTCCCGCGCCGGTCTGAAGAATCCTTTGCGCCCGGTCGGGTCGTTTCTTTTCCTTGGTCCCACCGGCGTCGGCAAGACAGAAGTAGCGCGCTCGCTGGCTCAATTCCTTTTTGGGAGTGAGCGCGCTTTGATTCGCTTTGATATGTCCGAGTTCATGGAAAAGCACTCTGTCTCCAAGCTGATCGGCTCGCCTCCCGGATACGTCGGGCACGAGGAAGGCGGTCAATTGACTGAACGGATCAAGCGGTCTCCGTATTCCGTCCTGTTGTTTGACGAAATTGAAAAAGCGCATCCGGATGTCTTTAACATTCTGTTGCAGGTGTTTGACGACGGCATCCTTACCGATGCACTCGGTAACACTATAGATTTTAAGAACGCCATCATCACGATGACTTCGAACATCGGGGCGCGCTTCATTCAGAAGAAGGGCGCGATGGGTTTCCAGGGATCCAGTGAAATCACTCGAGCCAAGATGGAAGAGATGGTCATGTCGGCTGTACGCCAGACGTTCAATCCGGAATTCATCAATCGGCTTGATGAGATCATTATTTTCGACGAATTAGGTGATCAAGACTTGCTTGAAGTAGTGCAAATGCAGGTCGATCAGATTAATAAGACCATGTCGCGGCACGGACTCGAAGTTCGTTTGTCAGAAGAAGCCAAGCGCTGGATCGTGGACAAAACATGTGCTGATCGCTCGTATGGCGCACGACCGCTGCGGCGCGCGCTGCAAAAGCACGTAGAAGATCCGCTGTCGGAGGCTCTGATCCAAGGTCATCTGACCGGAGCGTCCGTGATTGAATTGTTTGTAGACGGTGCGGAACTGAACTATCGGCCGGCCGACGTGGAAGACGTCGCCGACGAGATGTTGATCCATTAGTTGTACTTTCGGAAGCTCGCATAGCCCTCAACCGGAAGGTAAAAGTGAAAGGCAAGAGG
>Ga0126384_10001482_pt1 | contig 13921 bp, 14 predicted proteins | sample PanSoiMetPlot_36_FD_92543 | JGI IMG/M metagenome (GOLD analysis project Ga0126384, IMG submission 92543) | Tropical forest soil microbial communities from Panama - MetaG Plot_36 | ecosystem: Environmental > Terrestrial > Soil > Tropical forest > Bulk soil | place: Panama | collected 2016-02-17 | reverse complement strand
CGCATGTCGCCGAGGTGGCAGATCGGCACGCCGACCTTGCCGACCTCGCCCTTGGCCTGCGGATGATCGCTGTCGTAGCCGGTCTGTGTCGGCAGGTCGAAGGCGACCGAGAGGCCGGTCTGGCCCTTGGCGAGATTTCTTCGGTAGAGCTCGTTCGAGTCGCGCGCCGTGGAATGTCCCGCATAGGTGCGGAAGATCCACGGCTTGTCGCGCTGCGCTCGGGGGTCGGTCACAGGTGTCTCCGCGCGGTAGCCGTCCGGGCGGATCATTGTGCGTCGCAAAATGCGCGCTGGCAAACGTCAAAAAGGATGAGGCCGCCCCGGTTCCGGTTGGGGCGTGCAGACCCCGCACCCGAGGTCAAATGCTGCGAATCAGCCGAATCACCACCAGCAGGGCGATGGCGCCGATCGTTGCGGTCAGGATCGCATCGACCCAGAAATTCACGCCGATGCGGACGTGGAAGTGGGCAAACAGCCACTGGCCGATGAAGGCGCCGAGGATGCCGACGATGATGTCGCCGATGATGCCGAGTCCCGTACCCTGCACGATCTTGGCCGCGAGCCAGCCCGCCACAAGGCCGACAATCAGAATGACGATGAGACTGTTGGTCCCCAACATGACGATCGGCTCCCCGTGCGGCGCCCCATGGCCGCAGTTTCGATTTTGCGGGACGGCGGTGCGCCCCGCAATAGGCAGCGGCAAATATCAGGAGATCGCTGTCGTTGGTGCGACAGGCGTTGATTCCGCAGGTGTCTGAGTTCGGACGATCTCGTCAGGCGCGTTTGATCAACCGAAGGATCAGCAGCAGGATCACGGCCCCGATGAAGGCGTTGATGATCGCGCCGATGATGCCGCCGCCGATCATGAGTCCGATCTTTGGCAGCAGGAAGCCGGCGATGAACGCGCCGACGATGCCGACGATGATGTCGCCGATCAGGCCGAAGCCCCCGCCCTTGACGACCTGACCCGCGGCCCAGCCCGCGATCGCCCCGACGATCAGCCAAATGATGAGTGCTTGGATCTCGAGCATCGAACGTCCTCCCCAGGTGCGCCGAATGCGTCCGGCGCCGTTGTTGCTCTCGTGCGTGCCGACGATATCGCGCACCGCATGGGGTGTCAGCCCGTCACCCGGTAGTGCCCCCGGGGCGCGGCCGCGCATCGCGCCGCTGCTGGGCGGGCTCGCACGTGGATTTACCAACGATTGTTGCAGCGCAACATGTTCTGGTGCAGACTGTGGGCCCCCGATTTGGGTCGCCCGACTGCAGGGAGGACCGCAATGGCTCCTGTGACACAGCTCAAGACGCCGTCCGGCGCCGCGCCGAAGGATCTCTACGCGCTCGGCGAGGTGCCGCCGCTCGGCCATGTGCCGGCGAAGATGCACGCCTGGGCCATCCGCAAGGAACGTCACGGACCTCCGGAGACCGCGATGCAGCTCGAGGTGGTGCCGACCTGGTCGATCGGCGACGACGAGGTGCTGGTCTATGTCATGGCGGGCGGCGTCAACTACAACGGCGTGTGGGCCGGGCTCGGCATCCCGATCTCGCCGCTCGACGTGCACAAGAATCCCTTCCACATCGCCGGCTCGGACGCATCGGGAATCGTGTGGGCGGTCGGCAGCAAGGTGAAGCGCTGGAAGGTCGGCGATGACGTCATCGTCCACTGCAATCAGGACGACGGCGACGACGAGGACTGCAACGGCGGCGACCCGATGCTGTCGACCTCGCAGCGGATCTGGGGCTACGAGACGCCGGACGGCTCGTTCGCGCAGTTCTGTCGCGTGCAGTCGCGCCAGCTCATGCAGAAGCCCAGACACCTGACCTGGGAGGAGTCGGGCTGCTACACGCTCACGCTGGCGACCGCTTATCGCATGCTGTTCGGCCATGCGCCGCACACCCTCAAGCCGGGCGACAACGTGCTGGTGTGGGGCGGCAGCGGCGGGCTCGGCGTGTTCGGCGTGCAGCTTGCCGCCGCCGCCGGCGCGAACGCGATCGGCGTGATCTCGGACGAGACGAAGCGCGACTATGTGATGCAGCTCGGCGCCAAGGGCGTGGTCAACCGCAAGGATTTCACCTGCTGGGGTGCCATGCCGAGCGTCGGCACGCCCGAATACGATGCCTGGGTCAAGGAGGCGCGCAAGTTCGGCAAGGCGATCTGGGACATCACGGGCAAGCGCGACGTCGACATCGTGTTCGAGCATCCGGGCGAGCAGACGTTTCCGGTGTCGTGCCTGGTGGTCAAGCGCGGCGGCATGGTGGTGTTCTGCGCCGGCACCTCGGGCTACAACATCACGTTCGACGCGCGCTACGTCTGGATGCGGCAGAAGCGCATCCAGGGTTCGCATTTCGCCCACCTCAAGCAGGCGAGCGCCGCGAACCAGTTCGTGCTCGACCAGCGCATCGATCCGTGCATGAGCGAGGTCTTTCCCTGGGACAGGATCCCGCTCGCCCATCAGATGATGTGGAAGAACGAGCACAAGCCCGGCAACATGGCGGTGCTGGTCAATGCGCCGCGCCCCGGCCTGCGCAGCTTCGAGGACGTCATCGAGGCGGCAGCCGGCTGACCGGCCGTCGCCCCGTCACGTGTTGCGGGCTGCGGCCTCCGCCCGCTTGTGTCGCGCCTGCCGGATCGCGTTGTTGAGCTCGCCGCCGTAGACGAAGATCGCGGCCGTCCAATAGAGGAAGACCAGGGCCACCATCGCGCTAGCGAGGCCCGCATAGGTCGACACGTAGGTACCGGCGAAATCCGCCAGGTAGCGCCCGAAGCCGACGCCGACGCAGACCCACAGCAGCAAGGTGACCACGATGCCGGGCGCGACGTCGATCAGGCGGCGGCGTCCGGCCGGCAGCCATTTGTGGACCAGGAAGAGGGCGGTGACGATCACCGCCGTGGCGATCACGTAGCGCCAGAACGTGAAGTTCTGCTCGATGATCGCGAGCCATGGCTCGTGCTGCACGAGCTGGCTCAGGGCGCCGGTGGCGCCGACGATCACGAACGCCAGCGCGATCAACGCCGCCGCACCCACAAGGACGTAGCCGATCGATTCGAGCCGCAGCAGCCACCACGGTCGCACCTCCAGCTCGTCATAGGCGCGGTTGAGCCCGATGCGCAGGCTCTCGACGCCGCTCGAGGAGAAATAGATCGCAAGCGCGACGCCGACCGTGAGCAGCCCCCCATGCGCATTGGTGAGCACGCTCGCGATCTCGGAGGAGATCGGCCCCGCGACCTCACGCGGCCAGGCCTCGAGCAGCAGCGTCGCGACCTGGTCGGCGAGCTGCTGGGTTCCCAGGAAGCCGGTCAGCGCCGTGATGAAAATCAGGAACGGAAACAGCGACATCAGCGAGGACAGCGCAATGTGGCTGGAGATCGCCCAGCCGTCGTCGCGCACGAAAGCCGCATAGGCCGCATAGGAGGTGTTGAACCACTGACGAAAGAAGTGCACGGCAGGCCCGGTTCACCGGTTTCAAGGAAGCGGGTGCTACCCTTCCCGGATCGCGGTTCGCTTTGCAAGGGAGGGCCGCGCGAACACCGGCGGAAAGGCGGGTTGGCAAATTTGTGCAGTGCACGCATAGTGCGTCGGCCGAGCCCGCCGCCGGCCCGGCGGGGCGCTTGCACGGTGCACAGATCTTCGCACGGAGAGCGCGATGTCCCTTGCCCCCGCTGAAATCGACGCTGGAAGCGACGTCGTCCTGCTCGCCGAGGAGGCGACGGCCGTCGCCGAGGCGCTGCTCGCCGATGCGATCGCCGAGGTGCGCGCCCGCGTCACCGTCGACGGCCGCACGGTCGGCCGCATGCTCGACCGCGAGCAGCGCGCCGCCCATGGGCTCGCCTGGCTCGCGACCTATGTGCAGGTGCTGCGCCAGCTCGCCGCCTACGCGGCGCGCGCGCGCGCGGCGGGCCGGCTCGGCGAGATCGAGGAGCTGATCGTCCGCATCGGCCTCGGTGAATATTTCGCCCAGATCCTGGGCGGGATCCCGATGAGCCAGGGCGAGATCGTGCGCCTCGCGGATCTCGGGATCGCGGCCGACAAGGTGGCGGCGCGGGTGAGGCCGGGCTGCGAGGCGGCGACTGCGGCCGGCAACTCGGCGGGCAACCGCGCCCGCCTGATCGAGCTGATGCGGGCCCGGCAGGCGGCCGCCACCATGGGCGACTGCCTGCTCGATGACACGCTCGATCAGATCCGCGACGAGATGCGCCGCTTCGCCGACAGCGAGGTCGCACCGAACGCCCATAAATGGCACCGCACCAACAGCTACATCCCGCTCGAGACCATCGCGCACATGGGCGAGCTCGGCGTATTCGGCCTCACGCTGCCGGAGGAGTTCGGCGGCATGGGCCTCGGCAAGGAATCGATGTGCGTCGTGTCGGAGGAGCTGTCGCGCGGCTACATCGGCATCGGCTCGATCGGCACGCGCGCGGAGATCGCCTGCGAGCTCATCCTCGGCAGCGGCACCGAGGAGCAGAAGCAGAAATGGCTGCCCAGGATCGCCTCCGGGGAGGTGCTGCCGACCGCGGTCTTCACCGAGCCCAACACCGGTTCCGACCTCGCCTCGCTGCGCACCCGGGCGACCCGCGAGGGCGACGTCTACAAGGTCGTCGGCAACAAGACCTGGATCACCCATCCGGTGCGCGCCGACCTGATGACCCTGCTGGTGCGCACCAATCCCGAGGAGCCTGGCTATCAGGGCCTCTCGATGCTGCTCGCCGAGAAGCCGCGCGGCAGCGACGCCGATCCGTTTCCGGCGCCCGGCATGTCGGGCACCGAGATCGAGGTGCTGGGCTATCGCGGCATGAAGGAATACGAGATCGCCTTCGACGGCTTCGAGGTCGCGGCCGAGAACCTGCTCGGCGGCGTCGAGGGCCTCGGCTTCAAGCAGCTGATGGCGACCTTCGAGTCGGCGCGCATCCAGACCGCCGCGCGTGCGATCGGCGTCGCCCAGGCGGCCATGGACGAGGCGCTGCGCTACGCCGAGCAGCGCGTGCAGTTCGGCGACAAGATCATCGGGTTCCCGCGCGTCGCCGACAAGATCGCCATGATGGCGGCCGAGATCATGATCGCGCGCCAGATCACCTATTACGCGGCGCGCGAGAAGGACAAGGGCCGGCGCTGCGACCTCGAGGCCGGCATGGCGAAGCTCCTGGCCGCGCGCGTCGCCTGGGCGGCCGCCGACAACGCGGTGCAGATCCACGGCGGCAACGGTTTTGCGCTCGAATATCCGATCTCGCGCATCCTCTGCGACGCCCGCATCCTGTCGATCTTCGAAGGCGCGGCGGAGATTCAGGCGCAGGTCATCGCGCGGCGATTGCTCGACGGCGCGAATTGAAGTTGCGTCGGCCGTCATTGCGAGGAGCGCGTAGCGCGCCGCGGCAATATAGGCTCATGCGCAAGTGAAGCGATTGCTTCGCGGAGTTTACCCTTGGGCTCGCCGAAGGCGAGACCCGAGGGCTCGCAATGACGATGCTACCCGGTGCCTCGTCTCGGTCCTATCAATCCGAGATCATGCAGCGCCGCCGCGACGGCGGTCTCGAACGGCGTCTGCGGGACGTCGCCGATCGCCGCCTGGAGCTCGCCGCCGTCGATGCGGTGCGGCTCGGTCCACAGGTACGACATCTCCGCGAGCTCGCGGAAGATCGGCACCACCGGCGAGAGCAGGCGCAGCGTCAGCCACGGCATGCGCACCGCTTTCAGATTGCTCCGGCCGACGGCGCGCGCCATTGCGCCGACCAGCTCACGCCCGGTCACGGCGTGGCCCGCAAAGCCGAGGGCCTCGAACGCGCCAAGCTTGGCGCGCGCGTTCGCCAGCCGCACGAAGGCGCCCGCGAGGTCCGGCACGTAGGCCCAGGCATGCGCCACATCGAGCGCGCCCGGGTAGGTCACGGTGCCGCCGGAAATCTCCTTGGCGATCACCCGGTCGAACCACGAGCCGTGGCTGGCGCCGCCATAGAAGTCGCCGGCGCGCAGCACGACGGCGCGCAGGCCGTCGCGCGCCGCCGCGCGCATGCGCCGTTCGATCTCGATCCGCATGCGGCCCTTGCGGGTCTCCGCCTGCATCGGCGTCGTCGCGTCGATCAGCGGCGGCAGCGGCGGGCCGTAGTTGTAGACGTTGCCGGGCAGCATCAGCGTGGCGTCGGCCGCACGCGCAGCCGCGATGGCGGCATCCGCATAGGCGAGGGCGAATTTCGTCCACTGCGTATAGGGCGGGTTGAGCGCGTGCAGCACGACGTCGGCGCCGCGCGCCGCCTCGATCAGCGACTCGCTGTCGCGGGCGTCGACCTCGACGATCTCGGTGCCGGGCGCGGCGCGCGACGCCGCGCTCGCGCGAACCTGGCTCGCGACCGACCAGCCGGCATCGCGAAAGGCCTCGGCGGCGGCCCGGCCGATGCGGCCGGCGGCGCCGAGCACGATGATGCGGCCGCTCACCTGTTTTCCCTCATGCGGGTCGCTTCGCACCCGCCGCCCGCGACCGCAGGGCCCGATCGAGATCGGCAAAAAGATCCTCGGGATCCTCCAGCCCGACCGAGAGCCGCAGCAGGTCGGCGGGGCAGGGCGAATCCGGCCCCTCGACCGATGCGCGGTGCTCGATCAGGCTCTCGACCCCGCCGAGCGACGTCGCGCGCTTCCACAGGCGCACCTTGGCGGCCGCCGCGATCGCGGCGCGCTCGCCGCCGCGCACGCGGATCGACAGCATGCCGCCATAGCTGCTCATCTGCCGCGTCGCGATCGCGTGACCCGGATGGTCGGGCAGTCCGGGATAGAGCACCGCGGCGACCGCGGGATGGCGGCGCAGCCAGGTCGCCAGCAGCGCCGCGCTGTCGCACGCGGTCTTGACGCGTGGCTCGAGCGTACGCAGGCCGCGCAGCAGGAGCCAGGCCTCGAACGGTCCGAGGATCAGTCCGTGCTGGACGCGCAGCGCCGCGATTCGCTCCCACCACGCGTCGGGCTTCGCGGTCGCGAGCGCGCCGGCGATCACGTCGGAATGGCCGTTCAGGTACTTCGTCGCCGAGTGCATCACCAGGTCGGCACCGAGCGCGAGCGGCCGGGTGAGCACCGGCGTCGCGACCGTCGAGTCGACCGCGAGCCGCGCGCCGGCGCGATGCGCGATCCGGGCGATCGCCGCGATGTCCGTGATGGTCCACAGCGGATTGCCCGGCGTCTCGATCCAGACGAGCGCGGTCTTGCCGCGCCGCACCGCCTTCTCGACCGCGGCGAGGTCGGACGTGTCGACCAGCTCGACACGGTGGCCGAAGCGGGGCGCCTCGGTGGTGAGCCAGTGGCGGAACGCCCAGTACATCACCCGGCTCGCGACGATGCGCGACGGGCCGGGCAGCGCCATCAGGGCGGCGGTCGCGGCTGACATGCCGGAGCCGAACAGGAGCGCATCGTCGGCGTCCTCGATCGCCGCGAGCACGCGCTCGGCCTGGCGCACCGTCGCGTTGTCGGGCCGGCCGTAGGCGAGACCCGCGCGGTACTGGTTGTCGGGATCGCGCAGGAACGTCGTCGCCACATGGACCGGCGGCACCACGGCCCGCGTTGCCGGCTCGATGATGCCGAGCGCCTGCGCGGCGACGGTGCGCGCCTTCCACGACTGCGAACGAGAGCCTGTCCGTACGCCTTTTTTCGGCATGGCAGAACCTGGATCACGAGGGAGCCGACCGGCGTTATAAGGCCGTACGGCCGTGATAGCCGCCCGCGCGGCCGAATGCTAATAGGATGTCATGGCTGATTTTCTCGCCCGCTACGCGGTTCCGGTCGCCATCGGTGCCGTCGCCATCGTGCTGCTGCTCGGACTCGCCAACATGCTGCGTGGCGGCTCGCCCAACACGTCGCAGACGCTGATGCGGTGGCGCGTGGTGCTGCAATTCATCGCGATCGTCATCATCATGGTGACGATCTGGCTGACGCAGCGGTAGACCAGGAGCCGGCGATGGTTGTCCTCAACCGCATCTACACGCGCACCGGCGACGACGGCACGACCGCGCTCGGCAGCGGTGAGCGGCGCACCAAATACGATCCGCGCGTTGCCGCCTATGGCACCGTCGACGAGGTCAACGCCTGCATCGGCATCGCACGCCTGCACACGGCGAGCGAGCCGTCAGTCGACGCCATGCTGGCGCGCATCCAGAACGACCTGTTCGATCTCGGCGCCGACCTGTGCACGCCCGAAAGCAGCAAGGGAAAAGGCCCCGGCGGGGCGCGGCTCGCGGTGAGCGATGCGCAGGTGATGCGGCTCGAGAGCGAGATCGATGCGCTCAACGAGGAACTCGCCCCGCTGCGCTCCTTCGTGCTGCCGGGCGGCGCGCCGGCCGCCGCCTATCTGCACCTCGCCCGCACGGTCTGCCGCCGGGCCGAGCGCGCGATGGTCGAGCTCGCGCACCAGCCGGGCGAGACGGTCTCGGCGGTCGCGCTCAAATACATCAACCGGCTGTCGGACTTCCTGTTCGTTGCCAGCCGATTTCTCAACCGCAAGGGCGCCGACGACCTATTATGGGTGCCGGGTCAGAACCGCTGAGCGGGCTATCCGGCCCGGCATGCTGCAATGCAGCACGTTGACACGCCGCCGCACCAGCCATAATTTTCCCGTCGCTGCAGGAGCTTACGCATGAAGGTTTTGGTCCCGGTCAAACGGGTGGTCGACTACAACGTCAAGATCCGGGTCAAGACGGACGGCACGGGGGTCGAGCTCGCCAACGTCAAGATGTCGATGAATCCGTTCGACGAGATCGCGGTCGAGGAGGCGATCCGCCTCAAGGAGGCCGGCAAGGCGAGCGAGATCGTCGCCGTCTCGATCGGCCCGGCACAGGCCTCCGAGACCATCCGCACCGCCCTCGCCATGGGCGCCGACCGCGGCATCCTCGTGAAGGTCGAGCAGATCGTCGAGCCGCTTGCGGTTGCCAAGATCCTCAAGGGCATCGTCGCGGTCGAGCAGCCCGGCCTCGTGATCCTCGGCAAGCAGGCGATCGACGACGACTGCAACCAGACCGGCCAGATGCTGGCCGCGCTGCTGAACTGGCCGCAGGGCACGTTCGCCTCCAAGGTCGCGATCGAAGGCGACAGCATCGTGGTGACGCGCGAGGTCGACGGCGGCCTGCAGACCGTGAAACTCAAGGGTCCGGCGATCGTAACTACCGATCTGCGGCTCAACGAGCCGCGCTATGCGAGCCTGCCCAACATCATGAAGGCGAAGAAGAAGCCGATCGACGAGAAGACGCCGGGCGATTTCGGCGTCGATCCGGCGCCGCGCATCGAGGTGCTCAAGACGACCGAGCCGCCCGGCCGCAAGGCCGGCGCCAAGGTCGGATCGGTCGCCGAACTCGTCGCCAAGCTCAAGAACGAAGCGGGGGTGCTGTGATGACCGCGCTTCTTCTCGCCGAGCACGACAACAAGGCGCTCAAGGACGCGACCCGCAAGGCGCTCACCGCCGCGGCGGCGCTCGGCGGCGACGTTCACGTGCTGGTCGCCGGCAAGGACTGCCGCGCCGTCGCGGACAGCGCCGCCAAGCTCGCAGGCGTCGCCAAGGTGCTGATCGCCGACGCCGCGCCCTACGAGCACATGCTGGCGGAGCCGACTGCGGCGCTGATCGTCTCGCTCGCGGGCGCCTACGACGTGATCGTCGCGCCTTCGACGACGACGGCCAAGAACGTCATGCCGCGCGTCGCCGCGCTGCTCGACGTGATGCAGGTCTCGGATATCATCAAGGTGATCGCCCCCGACACCTTCGAGCGGCTGATCTATGCCGGCAACGCGGTTCAGACCGTGCGCTCGAAGGACGCCAAGAAGGTGATCACGGTGCGCACCACCGCGTTCCAGGCGGGCGCCGAGGGCGGCTCCGCGCCGGTCGAGCCGACGACCGCCGCGGCCGATCCCGGTGTCTCGTCCTTCGTCGGCGAGGAGCTCTCCAAGTCAGAGAGGCCCGAGCTCACCTCCGCCAGGATCATCATCTCGGGCGGCCGCGCGATGCAAAGCCGCGAGAACTTCACCAAGTACATCGAGCCGATCGCCGACAAGCTCGGCGCCGCGATGGGCGCATCGCGCGCCGCCGTCGACGCCGGATATGCGCCGAACGACTGGCAGGTCGGACAGACCGGCAAGGTGGTCGCCCCCGAGCTCTACATCGCGGTCGGCATCTCGGGCGCGATCCAGCATCTTGCCGGCATGAAGGATTCGAAGGTCATCGTGGCGATCAACAAGGACGAGGAGGCGCCGATCTTCCAGGTCGCCGACTACGGGCTCGTCGCCGACCTCTACAAGGCGCTGCCGGAGCTCGCGGACGAGTTGGCCAAGGCCGGCAAATGAGGCGGCATAAGCGGAAAGTGATCGGGAGGTAACCAACCCGCGAAGTGGTGGCGAGAGGCGGTGGCGAGGGCACGTGGTTCGCGGTAGAACATTCGTCCGCTCGGCGAGCGGCGGGCGTGGCGTCAATCGCGCGGCTTGGGGACTTTCGGTCTTGGGGACTTTCGGTCTTGGGGACTTTCTGTCAATGACCCGCACCGCAGACGGGTGTTGGCAGTCGATGTGGGTGGGCGAGGATTTGCCGGACGCAGGCGCGGCCAGGTTGCGGCCAAGTACGGAATCGGAAGCGTATTCCGATCCTACTTGACCGGAACTCAGTCGAGAGCCAGCCGGGAAGGCACACGGAAAAGATGGCGCACAGCATTCGCAAGGTGGGAGTGATCGGCGCGGGCCAGATGGGCGGCGGCATTGCCCATGTGTGTGCGCTCACGGGCCTCGACGTGCGTCTCAACGACGTCAACGCCGATCGCATCAAGGCCGGCATCGCCACGATCAACGGCAACATGGCGCGGCAGGTCAGGCGCGAAGTCATCTCCGAGGAGCAGCGCCAGGCGGCGCTCAAGCGCATCGCGCCCGCCGACACGCTCGATGCGCTGTCCGATTGCGACCTCGTCATCGAGGCGGCGTCCGAGAAGGAGGACGTCAAGCGCAAGATCTTCGCGGCGCTCTGCCCAAACCTCAAGCCCACCGCCATGATCGGCACCAACACGTCGTCGATCTCGATCACCCGGCTCGCCGCCTCGACCGACCGGCCGGAGAAGTTCATCGGCATCCACTTCATGAATCCGGTGCCGCTGATGGAGCTGGTGGAGCTGATCCGCGGCATCGCCACCGAGGACACGACGTTCGAGGCCACCAAGGATTTCGTGCTCAAGCTCGGCAAGAAGGTCGCGGTGGCGGAGGATTTTCCCGCCTTCATCGTCAATCGAATCCTGCTGCCGATGATCAACGAGGCGATCTACACGCTCTACGAGGGCGTCGGCTCGGTCGAGGCGATCGACACCGCCATGAAGCTCGGCGCGCGCCATCCCATGGGCCCGCTCGAGCTCGCCGATTTCATCGGTCTCGACGTCTGTCTCGCCGTCATGCAGGTGCTGCACGAGGGCCTCGCCGATTCGAAATATCGGCCGTGTCCGCTGCTGGTGAAATACGTCGAGGCCGGCTGGCTCGGCCGCAAGACCCAGCGCGGATTCTACGACTATCGCGGCGAGAAGCCGGTGCCGACGCGCTGAGCCTGCGCGGCTATTTCGACAGCGTCGCCTGCACCAGCGCGAGCGCGTCGTCGCTCGCCCATTCGGCCGGCCCGGAGAGCGAGGCGATCTCGCAGCCATTGCCGTCGACGAGCAGCGAGGTCGGCATGCCGATCGCCTTGCCGACCGCCTTGAGCTCCTGGAAGACCTGCGCGCTCGCATCCGTGTAGTAGGCGAGGTCGGTGACGCCGGCCTCCTTGAGCCAGGCCTTCGGCTTGTCGAGATTGCGCGTGTCGATGTTGACGGCGACCACCTCGAAGGCCGGCCCGCCGAGCTTGCGTTGGAGGGCGGCGAGCGCCGGCATCTCCTTGCGGCACGGGACGCACCAGGTCGCCCACAGATTGAGGAGCACGACGCGGTCCTTCCACTCGGCCAGCGTCCTGGCGCCGCCATTGGCGTCCTTGAAGGCGAGCGTCGGAAGCTGGAGCGGCTCGGTGGCGACGCTGACGGCCGCGACCTCGCCGCGGGCGAGCGGCGCAATGCGCTTGGCGGTCGCGAGCGCCTGGCCGCAGGCTGCGTCCGCGGCATTGCCCTGCAAGCCCGCAATCCCGTATACCGCCGCGAAGCTGAGCACCGCAGCCCCCGCGAGGGCGGCCATCAATGCAGGTCGGGCGTACCTGCGCCGTCGGGGCGCCGCGGCTTCCGTGTCGGGTCTCTGGTCGGTACTGGTCATGATCGAACAAACCGTGGACGTCTGAACCTTGGACTTCTGGACCTTGGAGTTCTGAACCTTGGACTTCTGAACCTTGGACTTCTGAACCTTGGACTTGCGCCCCCGAATCCTGCGAACATCGGATCCAGCATGAGCAACAAGATGTGGGGCGGGCGATTTTCTGCCCAACCCGATGCCGTGATGGCGGAGATCAATGCCTCGATCGACGTCGATCGCAAGCTTTATCGCCAGGATATCGCTGCGTCCAAGGCGCACGCCCGGATGCTGGCGAAACGCGGCATCATTTCCGCGCAGGATGCGAAAAAGATCGTTCACGGTCTAGACACGATCTTGTCAGAGATCGACGCCGGCAAGTTCCGGTTCAAACGTTCGCTCGAGGACATCCACATGAACGTGGAGGCGCGCCTCGCCGACCTGATCGGCCCGGCGGCCGGCCGGCTGCACACGGCGCGTTCGCGCAACGACCAGGTCGCGACCGATTTCCGGCTGTGGGTGCGCGACGCGATCGACCGGCTCGACCGCGAGCTCGCCGGCTATCAGCGCGCGCTCGCCGAGAAGGCGCTCGCCCATGCGGCGACCGTGATGCCGGGCTTTACCCATCTGCAGACCGCGCAGCCCGTGACCTTCGGGCATCACCTGCTCGCCTATGTCGAGATGGCGGCGCGCGACCGCGGCCGCTTTGCGGACGCGCGCAGGCGGCTCAACGAATGTCCGCTCGGCGCCGCCGCGCTCGCCGGCACGTCGTTTCCGCTCGATCGCGTGATGACGGCGCGCGCGCTCGGCTTCGACCGTCCGGCCGCGAACTCGCTCGACGCGGTGTCCGACCGCGATTTCGCGATGGAGGCGCTCTCCGCCGCCGCGATCGCCGCCGTGCACCTGTCGCGCTTCGCGGAGGAGATCGTGATCTGGACCTCGGCGCTGGTCGGATTCCTGAAACTGTCCGACAAGTTCACCACTGGCTCCTCGATCATGCCGCAGAAGCGCAATCCCGACGCCGCCGAACTGGTGCGCGCCAAGGCCGGGAAGGTGATCGGCGCGCTCGACGCGCTCTTGATCGTCATGAAGGGATTGCCGCTCGCCTACCAGAAGGACATGCAGGAGGACAAAGCGGGCGTGATCGATGCGCTCGAGGATCTCGGGCTCTGCCTCGCGGCGATGACCGGCATGGTGCGCGACATGGTGCCCGACGCCGCGCGCATGCGGGCGGCGGCCGGGCAGGGCTATTCGACCGCGACCGATCTCGCCGACTGGCTGGTGCGCGCGCTCGGCATGCCGTTCCGTGACGCGCACCACGTTACCGGCCGCATCGTGCGCGTGGCCGAGGAGCGCGGCGTCGCGCTCGAGGATTTACCGCTCGCCGCCCTGCAGGAGATCGAGCCGCGCATCACCAAGGATGCGCTCAAGGTGCTGTCGGTCGAGCGCTCGGTCGCGAGCCGCACCAGCCTCGGCGGCACCGCGCCGAAGAACGTGACGGCGCAGGCCAACCGCTGGCTGAAGAAATTCGGCCGCGGCTAGAGGGCGTTCCGTTCTTACCGAATCAGCCGGTGCCCACCTTGGATCAAAATCCTGGGGGAGGCTTTTGCCGGAATACGCGCTGGGCGGTTTCGCCACAAATCTAACACGCGGGAATTGTCAGTGGATACCGGCGGCAACCGGGTGAGGCGGGGACGCGCAGATCAGGGCTCGCCTCCGGCCCGCGGTCTGCTATGT
>Ga0126384_10001480_pt1 | contig 13932 bp, 8 predicted proteins | sample PanSoiMetPlot_36_FD_92543 | JGI IMG/M metagenome (GOLD analysis project Ga0126384, IMG submission 92543) | Tropical forest soil microbial communities from Panama - MetaG Plot_36 | ecosystem: Environmental > Terrestrial > Soil > Tropical forest > Bulk soil | place: Panama | collected 2016-02-17 | reverse complement strand
GGGTTCGATCAATAGGTCCGGCCTAACTGCGCGAAGCTGCGCCTGACGTCGAAGACTGCTTGTGCCAACCCTTGCGTGCTCCGGAAGCGCGGCGAAGGATTTCACATCCTTGCGGGCTACGAGTGCATCACGCACGTCTTCGCGTTCGCAAATCGCGCCGACTTCGAGGCCTGATGGCAGTTCGGTGGGAAGGTCCTTAAGGCTGTGCACCGCAAGATCCACACGATAGTCGATAATTGCGTCTTCCAGTTCCTTGGTAAATAGGCCCTTTCCTTGTTCGCCCAGCTTTGGAAGAGATACATCGAGCACTCGGTCGCCTTTTGTTGAGATGACCTGAATTTGAATCTCAATCTTCGGTTGTAATTCGAGTAACCGCGCCCTGACCCAATTAGTCTGCCACAACGCCAGCTGGCTTCCGCGCGTTCCGATAATGAGCTTTTGAATCAAGGTGAGGCCTTCTCGTGTTATTCGATGCGGATCATCTTTCGCAGTTCGTCCATCATTTGGGTTGGTTTGCCGTCCCTGGCCGCGTTGCGGAGATGGACAATCATTGGATGCGAAAGTTTATTCACCAGAGAGGGTATCAGGACTTCTTCTATTGCGGTTTCCTGCTCTTGACTAAGAACGCCGAGTCGCTTCCGGTTACGCTTGAATTCGCTCAACACAATTTGCGCTAACAACTCCTTTACTTCGACAACCGCCGGACCAATGTCGAGCGAACGCAACTGCTGAACGAACTGTTCGACCTCTGCGTCTATGATCGACTCGGCCTGACGAGCTTCGCGTTCGCGTTCCTTGACGTTCGCCTGCACGATCGAGTTCAGATCATCAACATCAAACAAGAATGCGTTTTCTAAACTCGCCAGAGCAGGATCGATGTTTCGCGGAACAGAAATGTCGACAAACAGCACCGGTCCCTTCTTTCGAGACTTGAGCGATCGCTTGGTCTCGACCGGCCTGATGACGTAATCGGGTGCTCCGGTCGAGCAAATAACAATATCGGCTGAAGGTAATACGTCATAAAACGCTTCAAAATTTACTGCGCCGCCGGAGTACTTGCCGGCGATTTCTTCGGCGCGTTCTGCGGTGCGGTTGGTGACGATCAACTTGCTGGTGCCGGCTTCGATCAGGCTTCGGGCCGCGAGCTCTCCCATTTCTCCGGCGCCGACCAGCAGTACGGTCTTGTCCGAAAGCTCGCCGAAAATCTTTCGAGCCAGCTCAACTGCAACGGAGCTGACCGATACCGGATTCTGGGCGACTGCGGTTTCAGTTCTTATTCGTTTGGCGACGGACAACGTTCGATGCATCAGCTGGCTAAGTACGCGTCCGATGGTCCCAGCATCAATAGCGTGTTGGTATGCTTCTTTAACCTGACCGAGGATCTGCGATTCCCCAACCACCATTGAGTCGAGGCTCGAGGCAACGCGAAACAGATGCTTGATTGCGTTTGTATCCGAATGTCTATAAAGGTGACCGTTTAACGTGTTGGGAGCGAGATGGTGGAATGTATTAAGAAAGCCCGCAAGGCAATCGAGACCCTGTTCCGGAGCAGCCGCTGTTGAGGCTATCAACTCGATTCGATTACAGGTTGAAACAATCAGGCCTTCGTCGAGGCTCTGCTGATCCACGAGGCTGATGAGGGCCTCTGGGAGCAGAGGATCGCCGAAAGCCAACCGCTCCCGCATCTCGAGCGGCGCCGTTTTATGACTCAAACCTACTAGTACTATGCTCATCGTCTAGTACTGTTTCATCGGCTACTGTGTTAATCGTTTACGCGGTACCATCGTGATAGAGCGCCTGTACTTTTGTGGCTCTGAAATTTCAAATTTCAAATTTAGTATTTCAGATTCAGATTCAGATTCAGACACAGCTTCAGATACAGATTCAGATTCAGGTTCCATATTCAAGTTCAGATTGCATATTCAGATTCAAACTCAAAACGCGTGGCCGAAGTATCGTACTCCGACCAGGCTGCAGATCACGATTATGAAACTTACGATCGAAGCGAGCGCGGCGGCTCGCCCGCCCCGCAATAGAATCGATAAATTGCAAATGTCAGATTTCGAATGTCAGATTCAGATTCAGATTGCATATTCAAGTTCAGATTGCATATTCATATTCAAACTCAAAACGCGTGGCCGAGGTATCGTACTCCGACCAGGCTGCAGATCACGATTATGAAACTTACGATCGAAGCGAGCGCGGCGGCTCGCCCGCCCCAGCCTGCATTAATCCTGGATTGGATGATCACCAGATAAAGGAGCCAGGTAACTACCGAGAAGATTTCCAGCGGTCCCGATTGCCAGTACACGTGATAACGCGAGTAGGAATACCAGAGACCATCGACGATGCCCAAGGTCATCAGCACAAACCCGATTGCCATCGCGCGGGTGCTTATCGCATCGCAAGTATCGAGCGACGGAAGTTTGTAAAAGATTGTGCCAAACCGTTTGTGTCTTAGCTCACGTTCCTGAATGATGTACATAACTCCTGCCCCAAACGCCACAAAAAACGACGAGTAGGCAAGAAGCAACAAAGCTACATGGGCCGGCAACAAGATGCTTTGCAAGGTGCTGCTGAATTCCTCGGTTTCGCCAGCAGGCCCGCTGGAGATCGCTGCGATCGTCGCCAAAACTAATACAATCGGAAAAATGAAAGCTTTAAGCGCTGTAGCGTGATACCAGCGATAGGCTATCAGCGTTGAGAGCACTAGGCCCCACGAAAGAAAAGCGCTCATTTCCTGTGTCCCGACCAGCGGACAGCGTTCCATATGTATTCCACGCAACAGCAGCCAGGCGGTGTGTGCTCCCCATGTAACGGCGAGAGCGGCCAGGGCTGTACGACGCATGATCGGGCGCTTTGCTGTCAAAGCGAAGATTGATTGGGCTACACACACCGCGTAACCCAAAAGTATGATGACCCAGAGAATTTCCATAGGATCGCTCCGGAGTGTGGTTGCAAACCCAATCTTACCTAGCGGACAGGTCTTAGGCAACGAAGCGCATTGACTCACCAAAAATCTTGATAAAATCGATTCGTTGCCTCACGAAAAAATCTTGACGAAATACTCGAGAATGACCCCTTAGCGGCCGATTCTCTGCTCAGCCAAATCAAAGTCAATGGCTACGCAAGTCGGCGCCGGCCGCAGTTCAAACGAAGCTTCGCGACATCCATTATCCGCTGCCGGCGCCGACGCTTAACTTTCATTTGGCTTCGCAGGAGCTGGACGCTAACGGGGTCATTGCTCGAGGGTATTTCATCAAGATTTTTACGTGAGGCAACGAATCACATTTCATCAAGATTTTTACGTGAGTCAACAGGGGAAGGGCAGTATCCTGACGATGCGATGAAGTGATGAGATCCGGGTTCAAAAAGATCAAGCCGCCGAAAGTGCCCTGGTGACTTGCAGTCCACCATGGCAGTTTCGGCGGCGTGTCAATTCTTCCAGAGAACCGCACAAAAAGGAGAACGTACGCTTAAATGGTCTCCATTTTGCGAAGTGCGCTCAGGTCTAGCATTGTGATTCGCTTGCGGCCAACTTTGATCAACTGGTCGGCCTTTAGCTCCGCGATACCGTTTGTTACGGTTTCCCGGTAAACACCGAGCATATCGGCCATTTCCTGATGAGTATACCCGCTCACCTCTTTGCGGCCTCCTGCGAGCTTTAGGAGGAGCGAGGCCACTCTCGAAGTGACCGGTTGGAAGGCGGACTGCTCGTGGCGTCTCTCCGCGTCTACCAGTCTTGGTCCGATTTGCCGTGCAAGATTGAGAGCAACCGCGGGTGAAGCATGAGCGATCTTCTCAAACTCCGCCGCGCCTATGAAAGTGACTTTAGATGGTTCGGCGGCCACAGCTTTTGCGCCTAACATCGATTGTCCCAGCATAGGCATATCGCCAAAAATCGTGCCGGGCTCGACAGCCTTAACCTCGAAGTCGCGGCCCGTTGATGCCGTACGAACGATGTTCACGCGCCCGCTTCGGACCAGACAAGCGGCTGGTCCTTTTTGTGACGACGGATACACCGTCTCTCCCGCTTTGAAATTGCGTTTCGGCATCTTGTCGATCACTGCGTCCACTGCTCTGCTGTTGTTATGTCCAACCAGGTCGCCGAGCTTTAGGTAGCCGACTTTGTTAGCCAGACTAAGGGCGGCGAGCGAGCGTATCTTCTCACTCGGACCTTTAGTCCTTCTCTTCCTCTTTGTTCTTGTACCTCGTTTGGATGCGGTTGCCAATTTCAATCACCTCTTTCACCCAGGGTATGTTGTCGACAAGCCACTGTGTCTTGTCCTCTAGCGTGTAGTTTACAGTGGCACTCTCAGCAGTTTTGTATACTTATTTTTTTGAGCCTACGCGCCTGCCTCGCGCTGTCAACAGTCTCGTTGTATACCCACAACTCAACTAAGTCCAGCCAGAGCTGAGGAATTGATATTACAATGTTGATCCTTGCAGCGTCAGTAAGCCACCGCACAAAAGTAACCAGAGTTGCTGCTACAGATCAGGCGAAAAACCGATAGTTTGCACGAGAAAGCGCGGCCTGATTGGGGGTGTCTGTGCTCTTTATTTTCACGTTCGCGCAACTGTCCTTCGGTAGAGAGTGATAATCGTAATGGCGAATACCAAACACAAAAGCGAAGGCAGATAAAGAAGCCACTTCGGATTGTCGAAATGGGTCATTGCCAATCCTGATGCAGAGGGGCCGATGAGGCTCCCAATTCCAAAAGCAAGCGAGAAGGTCGAGGTAGCAGCACCCAACCGCTCTTTTCTTACAATCTGACCGATCAGGGCCAACGCAAGCGGGTACAAGCTTCCAGCGAGTGCTCCAGCCAGCACCCCCGAAGCGATAAACCATCTCCAGTCTGAATGAATTGACATCACTGCAAAAACTCCGACCAACAGCACGGTGCAAACAAGAAGCGTCTTGCGTTTGCCAAAGCGGTCCGCGGCCCGCCCAATAGGAACCTGGCTCACAATTGTTCCCACGATGACCGCGGTGATTATCCCGGCCATCCCGGTCTCGGACGCATTCAGATCTCGCTTCAGATAAAGAGGAAAGAGCGTCACCAGCGAAGACATTAAGTAACCATAGACAGCGCCTGCCGAGATGGGCACGATGATTCTCGGCGAAAGGACACTGAAAACGGCTTCGCCGTGGGTGGATCCCGGCGGCGCTTTCCTAATCATGAAGCCGGCCAACAACGCCGCGATCACGCTAAGCGCACAACAGGCGACGAAAGGAACCTCCCGCCTAATTCCAAAAAGGAGCGCACCCGTCTCGGGACCAGTAGCCCAGCCTATTCCTACGGCGAGCGCATAATAACTCATCCTGCGCGCTCGCTCGCCGCGTTCGCTGAGCCGGCTGATCATTGTCTCGGTAGCAACAGAAATGGCAGAGGCGCCGATCCCTTCAACCGCCCGCACGATGAAAAAGAGCGAGGTCAGGTGAATGAAGGCAAACAGGAGTATTGAAACGCCGTAGACGATCAGGCCGGCGATAAGCACAGGTTTTGGTCCGAAGCGGTCTGTGGCAGCTCCTACCGGAAATGATGCGACAGTGAAGGCAGCGAACATTGTCGAGCCAATCAAGCCGACCAGAAAACTGTTTTGTCCATATTCTCCAAGAAGGATGGGAATCAGGGGCGCTACAAGTCCTACGCCCAGATAGCTCAGACCGACACTTAGATAAATCGCGGAGAAGCCTTTCGAATCAGACAAGTCTCCCCCAGATGGAAAGAGCGAAGGACAAGCCGCAGCCTGAGCTCAAGAAATTTGCTGTAGTTAGATTGATGATGGTTGACTGTGCAGACAAAGACTAAGGGTTGTCAAGATTTCATCGGGGATCTTAGTGTAGCCAGGAAAAAGGACTGTCCCCGCAAAGACACGAAACTCCAGGCATCATAATGCCTGTTTGTTTGCGTAGTAGTCGCGCATCTGCTGGACGTACTTGTCGTACTCGCGACTCCCTATGAAACGAGAGGGCAGAACAGTCGCCAGATATTGCAGGTAGCCATCCATAGACAAAGGCTTCCCATTCTCAGTGAGCAATTGTCCCTTCACATCGTACGAGCCAAAAATGACTTCCTCGGGACCTCGCTTGCGGAAGAACTTTGTGTCCGGCAGCGCAATCAAATCTTCAGGCTTTACGCCTTGCTTCGGGTCGCCGCTTCTTTCCACCTCGTCAATCAGCGCGTGCGCTTCCTCGCGAGAGGTGCCCGGCACAAGCTCCTGAACGATGGCGACGTTCACATTTCGGACCACGCCTTCGACTTCCTCTATATACTCCGATTGAGCGATGCCGTTCGTCTTGTCTTTAAATCCGAAGGTGACCGCGGTCTCGCCGCCCGTCTCATTGCCAAACATCTCGAGGCCGCGCGGATACCAGAGATTCATAGCATGCTGCACGTCACGAATGCTGTAGTCGTCTTCACCTCTTGCCGCCATCTGACCAATTTCTTTTAGCAGCTTTCGACCGCTGCCCAGGTGGAACGCCTCCTCTTGCAACATCGGTCCCATGCTTCGAGCCATCGGCGCATAGCTGAATACTTGCTGCATCTCCAACTGGTACTTCCCTACAAGATCGATAACCGTCGCATAAGTCACATTGTCCAGAAAGTCGTTAAAATCGATATTGAATGCATCGAGCACGTGGCTACCGAGTTCCATCGACAACAGTTCATCGATCGTCTGCCTGGCAACGTCCCCGAGACCGGGTTTTTTCCAGGTCGGGTCCTGATCAAGAACCCAGAACATCTGATAAGCGTGTCGCAGTTCTTCAGCCATGATCCGCAGGACCGCGAACTTACCCTTGTCGCTCACGGCCTTGTCCAGAGTGAGACGGTGCTGCTGAATTGAGCCCAATTCAGTCGAGCACTGGGCGCGCACTATATCTCTGGCGCTGAAGAATGCATTGCCGACCATCTCCTTGGCGTGCTCAAACCGTCTCCGACCGGCGTATTGACCAACCTCTACGACATCGGTTTTAAGATCACCGACTTTGGCTACCAGCTGAAACGGAGGCACACCCTTGAAGTAATCGTCCCAGTGCTTCATCAAGGTATTGAGTTCCGGGAAGTTGCGTTGCTGCCAGTCTACAATTGCATCGTGATATTTCTGGGTGATGGTGGTGGTCGTGTAGGTCATCTCGCCTCCGTATGTGCTCTCCTAACCAGCATAAAGATTTTATCGAACAGTTGTTCGAATTTCAAGAGCGAAGGAGGAACTAAGTCTTTGATAAATCGATCCGTCTTCAATAAGTTTGGATCTTCTCCGCTGCCTTGGCGATTGCTTCTTCGACTCTCTCAACATTAGGTCCGCCACCTTGAGCGAGCTCCGGCTTTCCGCCGCCGCGGCCTCCAAGCAATTCGCAAGCTTCGGAAAGAAGCTGTCCCATGTTTTGCGTCAGTGATTCGGACCTTGAGAATACGAGGCGTGCAGCGGTGGGCTCTTTCGTCCCAAGAAGCGTTATTGAAGGCTCACGTTTCACTATTTTGGCTGCCAGGATTCGAATCTCTTCCAGCTCCCTTGAATCGAAAACTGCCTGCACTATTTTGAATCCACCGCAATCAACCGCGGCCTCTAGCATCGCCGACGCTTCGGCAGTCGTCGCCAGCTCGAGGAGGTCGCGGATACGCTTTTTGGTTGACTTAATTTCCTGCAAAGCGCGCGCTACCAGCTCCGGTGCCGAGTCTCTGTCAGCGCTAAACATTCGGGCTACCGCGAACGCGACATCGCTTGCAGATCGATACTCGGCGAGCGCTCGCCCGCCGCAGACGAACTCGACTCGAGTCATCTTCTTTGCGCGTTCAAATGACCTGATGGCGATCAGCCCAATCTGACCGGTTCGCGCCGCGTGAGTGCCGCCACATGGAGACCAGTCAAAGTTCTCAATCTCTATCACTCGTATGTCACCCTTTACTGCGCTTTCCTTTCGCAGCGGCAAACGCGACGCCTCGTCCTCGTTGACGATATGCACGCGCATCGGTCTGTCTTCAAAGACAACCGAATTGGCGATGTCTTCCGCCGCCCGCATCAATTCGATGGTTGGCGTCTGAAGCTCGATATCGATGGTGGAGGTCTGTGAGCCGAGATGGAAGGAACGAGTTTCCGCGCCGCAGCTCTGAACGAACGCTTGTGACAGGATGTGTTGTCCGCTGTGCTGCTGCAGGTGGTCGAGCCGGCGCCCGCGATCAACGGTACCGGTAACCATTTGCCCCGGCTCAATCGAACCTCTTCTTTCGACCACATGATAAATGATGCCCGCTTCGTCCTCATAAACATCGATCACCGGAGCTTCGTTGAGAGTTCCAATGTCATTAGGTTGGCCGCCGCCGGTCGGGTAGAATGCGGTTGCTTTAAGAACCACACAATCGCCGCGATCGCCGGGCGTCACACATAGTACACCTGCTTGAAATTCGAGGAAGTTAGAATCGCTGAAGTAAAGTCTTTCTGTTGGTTCCATGTCGTTTTCTAATGAGAATGATTACGCTCGAGTCATTCTACCACTGTGCTTGGCAGCTTTAACCTTTGCTGAGGTTTTCCTGGACTTGGATTTTCGCTGAAGTGCTGCAGGGTATCACATGCGATTACGCCTGGAAAATAGGTTTGGAGGCCCGACTCTGTTGCAGTACAGAGCTTGCGCGTCGATTGGCGAAGCCGCTAGCCTTCGTTCGAATGCGAAAGAAGTTTGTCATAAATCTTCGGGATGGCCGCTCGATCGTGCTTGGCGATCGGACCGTGGTCGTCGGTGTCTTGAACGTCACTCCGGATTCGTTCTCTGATGGTGGGCTTCATTTTGATGTCGTACAAGCTGTCGATCGAGCTCTTGAATTAGAGGCCGAGGGTGCGGATGTCGTTGAAATCGGTGGGGAATCGACCAGACCAGGATCTGTGCGAGTGTCTGTTGAAGAGGAGCTTTCTCGTGTGCTTCCAGTGCTGCGGAAGCTGAAAGGGCTTCGAGTTCCGATTGCGATTGATACCTACAAGAGTCAAGTTGCCGCTGAGGCAATTGCCCTCGGTGCGAGCATCGTTAACGATATCAGTGCTCTTAGGTTTGATCCGTCTCTCGCGTCGGTGGTAGCCCGTGAGCGCGCGGCGCTGGTGCTTATGCACATGAGGGGCGAACCGGCTACGATGCAGCGGATGGATCCCAGCCCAGAGATCTTCAGCGAGATTACGTCGGATCTTAACAAGGCGATCAGCCTCGCTGAATCACAAGGGGTCAGACGCGATATGTTAGTTGTTGACCCGGGAATTGGATTCGGGAAGACGCTGGAACAGAACCTCGCAATTTTGAACCATCTCGAGCGCTTTGAGAAATTGAACCTTCCTTTGATGATCGGGACTTCGCGAAAGAGTTTTATAGGTCGGATAACCGGACGGACGGAAACTGAGCGAGCGTTTGGCAGTGCGGCATCAATCGCCATAGCGATTTTGCGGGGGGCCCATCTGTTGCGCGTTCACGATGTGAAGGAAATGGTAGACGTCATCAGAGTTGCGGATGCAATTGTTATGGCCTGACCGCGACAATAGGACACATAACACCGGTAAGTCTATTAAACAAAAGGGGCTGGATGCCTGGCATCCAGCCCCTTTGAATCAGGCAACGCCGTCTGGGCGTTGCTGGGTTTATCGATCACTGACAGAGTTGAGTATCATTTCTTGTATCTCTATCAGTGAGAGTACACCGCGTGCTTCCAGGCGGCGCTTGTAGCGATGCGGTTCCGTTAAAGGTCGCTTTGTTGAGTGTCGCTTGCACCCGTAGTTGAACCGGGGTTGCTGACAACGAGAATATGCAACCCGCCTTAGTTACCTTTCCGACACCGCTGAATAGTATACCGTTGCAGCAGAATCGGAATTCTCCGGTGGTTGTGTTAAACAACAGCACGTTTGTTGGAACCGCGTCATCCTGAATCCGCGCGTCAAATACCGTTATGCTGAAGCTGCAGGACGCCGTGTTTCCTGATCCGTCAGTCGCGGTGCAGGTGACTGACGTTGTTCCTGTCGGGAAACAACTACCAGCCGGAGGATTACACACGACTGTAACTCCTGGGCAATTGTCAGTAGCTGTCGGAGGCGGGAAATTCACTACTTGACAGCTTGAGGCGCCGCAGGCCTGATCGGTGACCGCGGTTTGGTTTGCCGGACAGGTGATCGTGGGCGGTTGAGTGTCGTTTACCGTTACAGTGAAACTGCAGGTAGCGCCACCTGAGTCCGCGCAAGTGACGGTAGTGGTGCCGACCGGGAAGAACGAACCGGATGGCGGTGTACACGTGATAGTACCGCAGGTACCGGTAGAGGTCGGAGCTGGGTAAGTTGTAACCGCTCCGCATTGGTTTGGATCATTGGACTTGGTGATGTTAGCCGGACACGTGAGGACACAAGGTGCGCCGCAGTTGGAGTTTGTGATGCTGACGGTGTCCACTCGCCACCCAGTTCCTGCTGCACTGGAGTCCGTACCCCGCCGCCAGCGAATAATTACACTCTGACCGTTGGTTACCGCAGGCAAGTTAATGCTCGTGGTGACATAGACTCCGAAGCCGCCGGCATTCGTGCCGGTGAAGGCTTGGCGACCGCCAATCGGGTTTCCGAAATTAACGCTGATTGTCCCATTGTAGGCTTGCGTTCCGCCAACGAACGACCCGCCAGCCGTTATGATGTCAGTGAAAGCGCCAGCATTGATATTCGGCGATGAAATTTCCACAACGCCCCCGTCAAAGCTGGATTCCAAAGCGAAGGTATGCCGGAACGTCAACACCGCTGGTGTCCCGGTAATCGGGAAGGGCTTGGAGTCAAGCCGCTCATCCGAGATGCAGTTCGGGTCATTGACGAAAGCATCATTGGGAACGGTGTCCGGGGTGACGTTTGACGTTACCCAGGGTGCAGAGTTTGCACAGGTTACTCCCGTTGTCGCTGACCATCCCGTCGGCAACGCGGGCGGAGTCACAGTGTCGAAGTTTTCGGCACAAGGCACGGCAACGGCACAAGCACCCATTCCTGTCGGGCAATTGGTAAGAACTGTGTAGGAGATCTTCAAGCCCGGAGCGAGGGAAGGCGTATTACAGGAGAACTGGGTGAAATCACTCGGACCTCCACTGCCGGTACCCTTCTGCAGACCGACGGTCGCGCTTGAGCCGTTGTTATTAGTCCCATCGGCGATGGTGCCATAAACAAGGTCAATCTGCCCGGTGGTTTCAAAAAGACGGATCTCAAAGTTGAAGGTGCCGCCCGTACTGAAGTGGATGGCACGCCATTCAATGTTGAAGATCCGATTTGGCGCTAAACCGGAGATCGATGTGAAGATCCCTGGCGCGGTCTGGTCGGTTCTCAAGTCGTCCCAGAACGGCGAAATTAGGTTGTTCATCGCTGCGGTGGGGAGACACGCATTGGTAAATCCGTTGTTGTTGCTTGTGAACTGGAGATTACCGTTGGACGAGACATTGGCTCCGGTAAAATTCTGGCCATAGAAGGTGAAATTAAACGGCAAGCTGATGAACGTTGTACCGTCGTCGGTGTGGTTGCCAACATCGGTGGTACCCGGCACGATGGATTGCCCCGTCATGGTGCTGGCTGAATAACCGAGTCCTTGTGTGTTGATGGTGAACGAACCGGTCTCACCCGTGCTTGCGGTCCAATTGATGACAATCGGCGTACCACAAACAAATGTGTTTGAGATACTAAGTTTGAAGGGGGTTGCATTGGTGGCGCTCGCGCCCGCAGCGATGTCGCCGTAACCCTGCGGCGTATTCTGAATCGTTACTCCGGGAGTTGCGGTGGTCAACGCTAACGATACACCAGTAGCGGTGGCGGTGCCGTTATTGGTCAGTGTGACAAACAGGTCATTGCAAGTGCTAGTTGCCACAGCCAGACTTGTGGGGTTGACGTTGGTGACGGCGAGAACTTCGCCCGGGCCGGCCTTTGGAATCTTTGCAAACCGCACATCTTGATCACCTAACCGGCAATCAACGAATGTGGTGTAAAAGAAGCTGTTGTCGGCGGCCATTGTGTCGTAGTCACCCATGTAAACAGAGTTGACCACAGGGTCCTGTCCGAACACGGGGTTCCAATCTGGTTGACTGACCTGGAAGTTTGGTCCGAACGTAACAGTCGTCCCGGAAATGGTTCCAATCGCGCCGAATCGTTGAACCCTGCGATTCGCCACATCGTTGCGGCTGTCCTGCCATGTTACGCAAAGAGCAGTCCCGTCAGGCGTGATCGCGATAGCCGGTTGGGTCTGCACTCTGGTTGTCGGGTCGGTGTTCAGTTTTTGATTTGCGGACCAGGTAGCGCCTCCATCGGTAGATTGCTGGAAGAAGATATTGCTGTCGCTGCCACCTGCAACCGTTATGTCCGGGTGGATCTCGAACAACAAATTGGCGTTTGTCGGACTGGCTACAAACTGTGGAAAGGCGCTCGAGCGATATCCGGCAGGGACGTTCAAGCTGCCATTGGTACCAGTGGTCACCAGGTTAGAAACGCCTACTGTTGCGGCAAAGGTTAGTCCCAAATCGGTGGATTTGCGAATTGCGATTCGGTCGGGGTTTGTAGAGGAGTCATAAAAACCAGCGTAAACCGCATGGTCGGCTCCAACAAAAACAAAAGCGCCCTGCACGTTGCCCGAGGCGCCGCTTACAATCAGAAGTGGATTGCTGAATGAAATACCGTCATTGGTGGAGCGAGTGAAATAGATTCCGTTGGGAGCGCCGAAATCTCTATATACGTGATACACATTACCGTTGCCGGTACCCACGAAATTATCAACCGCAATCCATTCCTTGTCGGTGTCATTAGAACTCGCAGTGGGAGCACCGTTGGCAACTGTGCTGAACGTAACACCCCCATCGGTCGAACGATAGATATTGATACCGTTGGCACCACCGGCCAGTGTGGACAGGAAGACCGAGCCTGTAGCCGCGCTCCGAGCGAGAACCGGATCGCCAAAGTTCTGATCGCCGAGTAAAGGAACGATGCCGCGATCAGTCCAGGTCGAACCCATGTCGGTGGACGTAGAATAACCGGTGAACGAATTCACGCCGATGAACGAACCAGAATCGTTATATACGGAAATGGCGCTGTTAGCGCCCGTAAGAACGATAGTGGTTTCGCTCTGAGTCTTTTGTGCGGTTGCATCAAGCGCCGGGTTATTCACCTGCGGGTTGGCCAGGGGTGACTGAGGAGACTCGATAAGAGAAGCCGAGGTTTTGCCTGGCGGCAGCGGCTCAGCCGGCTTCGCAGGCTGGGAGGGTGGAATCGGATACATTTCTTTTAGAACGCCGTCCTCGAATCTCATTCCGGCCCGCAACAGCAGTTGTTGCTGCTTAGCGCTGGACATCAGCTCAAAAGTTCCATCCTTAATTGCCTGATCCAAAACAGCACGAGCGGTCTGGTTCTCTTGGGCAGTCGCGCCGGCGGTGCCACCCGAAAGGCTCTTTTGCGCGGACACTGATCGGTAAAGGGGCATACCTATTAGCAGTCCAGCGCTCACGATAAAAGCCAGCGTAATTAATAGGGCTCTCGACTTGGTTTGACGACGTACATTCTCGAGTTTCATTCTTACAAATCCTCCTGGGCTTAGTCCGTTATATCCCGAGGCGCACCTCTACACAGGAATGGATGGTTCCCTGGTTTCGCTGCGCCCAATGACGCAATACGGTATGCGATCTAGTTCTTGAACAAACTTGGGCCGGCAAGATACAACGCGCGCAGCCCTGAGGCCTTGCAACCACTCTGCGAGCGCGGCGATATTATACGTGACGCTAATCTAAGTCAAGACGCAAATACAGAAAAATAAAGAATCAACTCACAATAAAGGCACTTTGACACTTCTCCTTGCTTTTTCTTCCGCGCGTTGTCAGATTTTTGAGAAGTTTATTGACATCGATAGTCAACTAACGATAGGATGCGGCGCGCAGGGACAACGCCGGACCGATAACGGAATGT
>Ga0126384_10001479_pt1 | contig 13939 bp, 11 predicted proteins | sample PanSoiMetPlot_36_FD_92543 | JGI IMG/M metagenome (GOLD analysis project Ga0126384, IMG submission 92543) | Tropical forest soil microbial communities from Panama - MetaG Plot_36 | ecosystem: Environmental > Terrestrial > Soil > Tropical forest > Bulk soil | place: Panama | collected 2016-02-17 | reverse complement strand
TCCAAGCCTCTCATCCACACTTCGCGTTCTTCCGGATGCAGTGGGTCGTTCGTCATGACGACCGTGCTTACTCCCGCTTTTTGGAGAGTGGTTCGGACGTGCACTTCGACGTTTTGATTTCGAAAAAACGATCGCGCCTCTTCCAAGTCGGAGCTTCCAGTCGGGAGATCAAACGCCTGCAGAACGGCTACGACTCCGCGTGTCGCCTCCGAGACAGGTGTATTTTCGACGAATAGCACACGCCAGATTGCGTTAGCCTGTTCTTTCTTCGACAAGTTCCAATAGCGCTCGGGAGGCATATTGCACGAGCGGAAGAATTCGGCTTCCAGGTAGTGATAGGTCAAAATCTCGTCGATGCCCCACAGGCCGAGATTGCCAAATTGAGGCGCGAACAGATGAGTGTGGATATCGATGAACTGCGTGCTGGCGAGCACATCGTCCACCGTCGATCTGATCTGATCCGATGACACAGCTTGTTTGTCCATGAGGTTCACTTATGTGCGTCGAGCAGTTTGGCGGGTTCGAGCTGTGGAGCAAAGATCTGGATGCTGGCGAGTGCAGCGAAGTATGCAGAACCCGCAATGAGAAACGGAATCATATAACTGCCAGTTGATTGCAGCACATACGCGACAACTTTCGCGATGAGCATGCCTCCAACTGCGCCTGCCATTCCACCTATTCCGACAACGGATGCAACGGCCTGCGAGGGAAACATGTCGGAGGTGAGAGTGAACAAGTTGGCGGAGAAGCCCTGGTGACCGGCGGCGGCTAATCCGATCAAGAACACCGCTCCCCAGGTGCTATCAATGCGATAAGCCAAGACAATTGGGAGGACACAGAGTGCGCAAAGTAATAAGGTGAGCTTTCGAGCGGAGTTGACACTGGTTCCACGGCCAATCAGCCACGACGACATCCACCCACCGGTGACGCTGCCAACATCCGAGATCCCATAAATCACCATGATGGGCACGCCGATCTGCATTAACGCCAACCCGTGCCGGCGTTGGAGAAAATCGGGTATCCAAAACAGATAGAACCACCAAATAGGATCGGTCATGAACTTAGCCGAGGCAAAAGCCCATGTCTGGCGAATGGGAAGCAGGCCGGACCATTTCATTTTGACGGCCGTTTCCGGCGGGTCGCTGTGGATGAGATCGAGTTCTGCTTCGCCTACGCGAAGGTGTTCTTCCGGTCTTCGATAAGTCAGCAACCAGAAAGCCAGCCATAAAAACCCTAGCAAGCCTGTGATCAGAAATGCCCAGCGCCAGCCCCAGTGAACGGTGATCCAAGGCACGACCAGGGGAGTGATAATCGCACCGGTGTTTGTCCCTGCATTGAATATGCCCGTAGCCATTGCTCGTTCGCGTTTTGGAAACCACTCTGCTACTGCTTTAATGCTGGCCGGAAAAACGCCTGCCTCGCCGAAACCCAACGCTGATCGCGCGACTACGAAACTGGCGAGCGAATTACCGATCGCATGCGCCATCGAGGCCAAACTCCAAAACGTCATTGCTATAGCGTAGCCAAGACGCGTACCCAACTGATCCACCAATCGACCTACAACCACGAGACCGACCGCATAAGCCGCCTGGAACGCAAAAACCAGGTTGCCGTAGTCGATTTCGGTCCAGCCAACCTGATGTTGCAGAGTCGTTTTGAGCACGCCCAGGACCTGGCGGTCCATGTAGTTCTTGGTTACCCCGAGCAAAAGGAGAGCGCAGATGATCCAACGAAAATTTCCGGTACGCGGACTTGCTATGCCTTCTCGGTCAGAGACCGTGCGCCGAAGCGTCTCCAATTTCTCTGATTTGTCCCGTGCAGTGCCGAGTTGTGATGGGTCCATCGGTACGGTCCCTAATGATTCCACTGTCCCGAGTTAGGCAATCTAGTTCTCCACGTTTGTGCACGGGTGCGAGGTCCTGGCAGACTGATAAATCGCCTCAACAACACTTAGGCTGCGCCGGCCATCGCGGCCATCGCAGACCGGCGTTTTATCCTGTTGGACGGAGCGAATGAAGTCTTCCAATACAGCACGATGCGCCCGAATGTCGCTCACCACAGGAGACGAGGCGCTCTCCGATACAGGCGAAATATCGGAATGCACCGTGCCACTCTTAGTTCGCAGGTCGGTGGCGACAATCCGATCGTTGTCCAGGATCAGCGTGCCTTCGGAACCGGTGATTTCGACCTTCCTCGCATATCCGGGATAGGTGGAGGTAGTTGCTTGAAGTAGGCCAAGCGCACCATTGGCAAATTCAAGAATAGCGACTGCGGTGTCTTCTCCTTCAATCTTGTGCAGAGCAGTTTTAGTTCGCGCTTGAACTCGCACAACGTCGCCAAGGAGCCAAAGCAGTAGATCGACTGTATGGATACCTTGGTTGATGAGAGCGCCACCCCCGTCAAGCGCGAGAGTTCCACGCCACCGTGAATTCGCGTAATACTCCGGTGGCCTATACCATTTCACGCGGGCGTCCGCCAGGATAGGCCGGCCAAGCGCGCCGCTGGTCAAGTATTCCTTCAGCCGGCAAATCTCTGGTTTCAGGCGATCCTGAAAAATGACGCTGAGTTTCACCCCATGCTGTTCTGCAGCCCGAATTAATTCATCCGCACGTTGTGTGCTGATGTCAATCGGCTTTTCCGTCAAGACGTGCAGACCAGCTTGCGCTGCCGCGATTCCTTGGGTTGCATGCAGCCCGGACGGACTGCCGATGACCACCATGTCCATGGGACGGTGCTTAACGAAGTCTTCAATGTCCGCATACGGAGTCCCGCCATGCTCACGGCACAGTCGCTCGACTTTCTCGGTGTTGCTTCCAAATACCGCAGCGACCTCCGTCCCGGGAATCGAGCGAACGGCACGCGCATGAGTCTCCGTAATGTTTCCACCGCCTATCAATCCGACACGAATTATCATCTGGTGAAAACTCGGCCGAGAAATGGAGTGCTTCTCCAGCGCTCGAAACTATACTTCAGCGTTAGGTACAGCAACAACCAAAGCGCAACTTGTTTCTTGGGCCAGTAAGAGTTGTATCGAGATTCGAGAAAAGATCGGCTCACGTTGAGGGAGGCACTGCCAGATGCTTAGTGACGGTACGGAGCGAAGAAAGTTTCTGAAGCTCACGGGCGTAGGTTTGACCGGCAGCGCGTTGGGCTCAAGTGCAGTCCCGTCGTCGATCAGTGTCGTGTCAGAGGTGAGTGCCGGGAGCGGTGATGTGTTTGATGTGCGCGCTTTCGGAGCCAAGGGCGACGGCAAGACGCTCGATACTCCGTCCATTGATAAGGCGATTGCAGCTGCGGCGGCAGCGGGTGGTGGCACGGTACGGCTTTCAGCGGGAAAGTATCTTTCTTACTCGATCCATCTTCGCAGCAACATCACGATGTACCTTGGTCCGGGTGCTGTGCTCATCGCGCCAGAGTCGCCGACGAAAGGAGGAGCGGGTTACGATCCGCCAGAACCAAACGCCTGGGACAAGTTTCAGGACTTTGGACACAGCCATTGGCACAACAGCATGATCTGGGGCGAGGAGATCAGCAATGTGTCCATTGTCGGACCGGGACTCATTTGGGGCAAAGGACTCAGTCGCGGATCGGGGGATACTGCGCTTGCGGCCGGGATTGGCAACAAGTCGATTAGCCTGAAAAATTGCCGCAACGTAATCCTGCGCGATTTGTCGATTCTGCATGGAGGCCACTTCGCCGTTCTTGCAACAGGTGTTGATAACCTCACCATCGATAACCTGATGATTGACACGAACCGGGATGGCATCGATATCGACTGCTGCCGCAATGCGCGCGTCTCGAACTGCAGCGTGAATTCGCCTTGGGACGACGCGATCTGCTTAAAGAGTTCCTATGGTTTGGGTTTTGCGCGTGCCACCCAGAACGTTACGATCACAAACTGTTACGTTGCCGGTTGCTATGAAGAAGGCACGATGCTGGATGGCACTTATAAGCGCATAGCAGCTGCTTACCAAGCTCCACAGAACGGAAGAATCAAGTTTGGTACCGAAAGCAACGGCGGATTCCAAAATATCACAGTGTCAAATTGCGTTGTGGAAGGTTGTCGCGGAGTGGCGCTGGAGACGGTCGATGGAGGCTTGCTGGAAGATGTTTGCATCAGCAATTTGACCATGCGATACATCACCGATGTTCCATTCTTTCTTCGCCTGGGCCAAAGGATGAGAGGACCGGAAGGAGTGCCGGTTGGTGAATTACGGCGTGTGAGTATTAGCAACGTCGTCGTGTCGAATTGCGCTTCGCGTCAGGCGGCGATCATGACCGGGATACCGGGACATTGCCTCGAAGACGTGAAGTTGAGCAACATCTATGTGCTCCATCGGGGAGGTGGTACCAGGGATGACGCAGCCATCCAGCCACCGGAACTCGAGAGTGCTTATCCCGAGCCCAGCAGGTTCGGAACTATGCCAGCACATGGCTTTTTCATTCGTCACGCCCGGGGAATCGACATGCACGATATAGAGATCCAGTACGCAAAAGAAGACCTTCGACCGGCCGTTCTGCTGGATGACGTGAAAGACGCGTCCTTTTCTCGAGTGAGACTGAGTCACGCGTCGAAGGTGCCGATTTTTGCGTTGAATAATGTAGAAGATTTTGAGATTCGCGACAGCAGGCCGGTTCCTGACACACGCTTGGATAAAGTCGAAAGCAAGCTACTCTGACCAACTACTCACAGGGTGCTCAGATGATGTCGACGAGAACAGAATTGCGAAACTAAAGATGGGAATGAAGGAGAGCGTGGATGTCATTTCGAGTCTCCCGTCGTGAATTCCTCGGCGAATTAGCTACACTTGCTGGTGCCGTGAGTCTCGCTGCCTCTTCAAATGCTTGGTCGCTAAATGACTCGGTAAGTTTGTCAAAGTCACCGTTCAGAATCGCGGTCATCACCGACGAAATCAGCCAGGATCTTGGGCACGCGTGCGACGTCGCGTCGCGTCGATTCGGAATGAACTGGATCGAGTTGCGATCCATGTGGGACAAAAACATCCTCAATTTAAATTCACAGGAAACCGCGGACGCCAAACGGATTTTGGAAAAGTACAAGTTGCAAGTGACAGACATCGCGAGTCCATTATTCAAAGTCGATTGGCCGGGCGCACCCAAGTCGAAATTCAGCCCCAAGCGCGATCAATTCAATGCCGACTTCACTTTTGACCAACAAGACGACGTGCTGGAGCGCAGCATCGAACTGGCCAAGCAGTTTGGTACCGACCGCGTTCGCTGCTTTGACTTCTGGCGCCTCGACGATCAGAAACCTTATCGCTCGGCAATGAACGAGAAATTGCATGACGCTGCAGAGAAGGTGGGTAGTAAAGGAATCATTCTGGTAGTAGAGAACGAATCGGCGTGCAACACTGCCACGGGAACCGAAGCGGCGGCCGTTCTGAGCGCCATAAGATCAAAGTATCTTATGCTGAATTGGGATCCTGGCAACGCGGCTGCTCACGGTGAGAAAGCTTATCCTGATGGGTACAACCGTCTTCCGAAAGACCGCATTGGCCATTGCCATTGCAAGGATGTCGTTCAAAAAGGCGAAGGCTCCGAATGGGCGGCGATGGGCCGCGGCACAATTGATTGGGTGGGTCAGTTCAGGAGTCTTAAAGCAGATGGCTATCGCTACGCCGTAAGTCTTGAAACACATTGGCGCGGCGCAGGCACGCCCGAAGCATCGACAGAACAGAGTTGGGCCGGGATGAAAGAGCAGTTGGGGAAGGCCGCAGCCCTGTAGTCCGCCAACACAAGAATTGGGGGGTACGTGCAATGACTGAGAATACGCGCCGCGATTTCATAAAACGAACTGTTCTGGGCACAACTGCGTTTCTTGCATATCCCAGCGCCCGAGTGCTTGGCGCTAATGATCGGGTGCGGGTCGGCATGATCGGGGTCGGCGGCCGTGGGCAGGAGTTGTTGAAGCAGATTCTTGAAGTTCCCAACGCTCAACTCGTAGCCATTGCCGACGTTTACGGTCGTCGTCGCGACGAGGCCAAGCAGATGGCGCCGGGAATTCAGACGCTGGATGATCATCGACGCTTGCTTGAGATGAACGACATCGATGGGGTCATTGTGGCCAGTCCGTTACACATTCACGCGCGGCACTTCCTCGATACGATCTCCGCAGGCAAGGATCTTTATTGCGAGAAAACGATGACCTGGTCCATTCCGGAAGCGGAACGATGCTTGCAAGCCGCGAAGAGCTCTAACCGCGTGATTCAGATCGGACTGCAGCACGAGAGTTCGGGAGCTCTGTCCAGTGCGAAGAAATGGATCAAGGATGGACTGGCTGGAAAAATTACCCAGGTCGAGTCCTGGATGAGTCGCAATACTCCCCATGGAAAGGGTCAGTGGGTACGCCCTGTGCCCCCAGACTGCACCGCTGCCAATGTCAACTGGCAAGCATTTCTGAACGGCCGTCCGGATCAGCCTTTCGACGCCTACAGGTTCATCAACTGGCGATTGTTCTGGGAGTTTTCCGGCGGTAATGTTACCGAAAATATGGTTCATCAGGTCGCGTGGATTATGAGCGCTCTGAATCTGCCGGTGCCGACCGCAGCTTACATGTCGGGCGGCATTTTTTCCGAAAAGGATGGACGCGAAGTGCCCGACACGCTTGCGGTCACGCTCGATTTCCCTAATGACCTGGTTGTGACTTGGCAATCTACCTTCAACAACAGCCGCTATGGATTGGGAGAGCGCTTTCTGGGTAGCGACGGAACGATCGAGCATACAGCCGGGGCAAACGACATGGTAAGGGACAACTCCGAAGAGACGATTCGGTACTATCCGGAGAAGGCAAACCGGCCCGACGGTGCTGCGCTCAACGGGGACATGCCAGATGAGAATCACATGGCGAATTGGATTGAGTGTATCCGCAGCCGAAAGACGCCGAATGCTCCCGTGGATGTGGGTTATCGGTCAGCGATTGCGGCTCACATGGCTAATCTGGCCTATCGACATAAACAGCGTGTAACGACTGCTGTGGCAAAATCGACGCAACCGGAATTTTGAGAACCTTCTCCGGCGCTGAACAGGGCCTGAGAGAAATACGGCAAGAGAAAGAGCGAAGTCCGGATCGTGTGTAAGGAAGATGTGGATGGTAAATCTCAGTAAAATTCGATCTGACGAAGCACTTTCACAGGACGAAATCCAGCAACGGGTGGCGGCATCCGTGGCTGCACTCGGCGTCAAGGGCAAACGCGTGCTCATTATTATTCCCGATGGAACGCGCACAATGCCCATGCCGTTGATGTTTGAGATTCTGCAGGCAGAAATTGGGCGTCAAGCTGCGGCTTGCGACTACCTAGTCGCTCTTGGAACCCATCCCGCCATGAGCGATTCGCAGCTGACGCAATTGCTCGGACATCCCGTAACAAGTGGAAAGTGCGGCAGCGCCCGCATTTTCAATCATTGCTGGAGTGTGCCCGCGACGTTCGCGGAGATCGGCACCATTCCTGCCGATGAAGTGGAGCAGGTTTCGAAGGGGCTGCTAACAAACCCGATTCGAATCAAAATCAATCGCCTACTCTTTGAGTACAATCTTGTTCTGATATGTGGGCCAGTGTTTCCTCACGAGGTGGCCGGATTTTCGGGGGGAAACAAGTACCTGTTTCCTGGTGTGAGCACAGGCGAAATGATTCATCAAACCCACTGGCTGGGCGCTTTGCTCGGAAGTTACAACATCATCGGGACTCCTGATACACCAATTCGCAAATTGATTGAACTCGCCGCTCAGCGTGTGAGCGTTCCAGTCGCGTGTTTTGCCCTCGTACTCAAAGGAAAGGAAATTCTGGGTTTGTATTTTGGAGCAGCGCGTGAAGCCTGGAAGATGGCCGCCGAGCATTCCGCACAAACCCATATTCAGTGGGTAGAACGCCCGTTCAGACGAGTGCTGTCGATTTTGCCCGACCTATACGACGATATGTGGACAGGCGCGAAGGGCATGTATAAAGCAGAACCAGCGGTCGCCGACGGCGGTGAAGTGATTCTTTATGCGCCACATATCACGGAGTTCAGCTATACACACGGAACGTTTCTCGAAAAAATTGGCTATCACTGTCGCGATTATTTCCTGAAGCAGTTAACCCGGTTCGAAGGAATTCCTCGTGGCGTGATCGCTCACTCCATTCATCTGCGCGGAGAAGGTACCTACGATGCCAAATCCGGCACGGAACGCCCGCGCATTACCGTCACTCTCGCCACCGGCATCTCAGAAGAACGTTGTTGCCTTATGAATCTGAACTACGTGGATCCAGCCAGTATCAATCCAGAAGATTGGCGGGACCGAGAAGAAGAAGGAATCAAGCTGATTCCGCGGGCTGGCGAAATTCTGTACCGCGTTAAGACCGCGATTTAAGGTACACGGAACTGGCTGTGCGCTGCTGAATCCGGCTGAGTTCCGGACTTCATGGAGGACGGAGAACTGACCGCCGCACAGAGTCTCGTGAACGCGGGATAGCAGTGAGAGCTTGAATTACGTTTTTTCTCTTCAGGCTTGCGAGCTTAGCGGCGATCAAGAGTTCGGGTAAGTTATTGCTCAGTCTTCGCTCCCCAATCGGGGTGCACGCCAACGTTAGTGCAGTCAGAAAACAAACTTACATTGCTCCCATCGGGGTTCATTTCAAACAAGTGATCAAACGTGTTCGATAATCGGTGTCCGGGGAAAAGAATCTCGGTGCCGTCGGGAGAGTAGACGGGGCTGCGGCAACAAGCTGCTCTGGTCTGGTCAGCCTTTTCAGGTTGCTCCCATCGCCAACCATCGAGATTCTCGATGGTGCACGATTCTGAGCGGCTGAGCCTCAGCCAAGCCTCCTGCACGGCATCATCCGCCTCACTCAGCGAGCCGAGCATACGAGGCCACCGCTCGCAAGTGCTGCCGTTTCTTCTCAAACCTCTCCGTTAGCCAATCCCGGCTCGTCATCGGTCACATTCTCTCCCTGTGATCCATCACTTTTATTATGACGAACGAAATCCGATGAGTGTGACTTGAACGATCGGCGGTCATCTCTTGGGCATTGCGGCCACCGGATCGAAGCTTCATGGACCCGAAGCCGGTTGGCGAGACGCGCGCGTGGAAGCTCATGCTGGGTCTGATATTGGTCCTGTTGCTCTTCGGGCTGCCCAAGGTTCATAAACAGTGAAGTTCCGTTCGTCATTTTTAGTGGAAGCTCTGAACAGTGCGTGGGAAGGGAGGTTCAACCAACCATGAAAGAACGAAAGGGAGGCCCGACGGCGTACCCTCAAGATGCCTGGGGGGCCAGGCAAGTCATTGCAAAACATTCGGACAATCGCCTATTGGATGTGCACCTTCGTCATCGCTTTTGAAATGACGGCTGGAGCAATCTGGGGCCTCTTGCCGATCGAGTATGATCGAGTTGTATTCGCCCACCTTGGCTATCCCATGTATCTTGCTACCATCCTTGGCATCTGGAAAGTTCCGTTTGCGATTGTATTGTTTCTCCCGGGCTTGCAGCCACTCAAGGAGTGGGCGTACGCCGGGGCTGTGCTCAACTACACTGGCGCGGCAGCCTCCCACTTTCTCGCCGGATACGCCGGCATGCGTTCCTCCCTGTCTTGTCCAACCCTGCCGGCCCGGGAGTGTCCGGTCCCTTTGCCTTCGCGGTGATCACAATTGCCTCATGGGCTCTGCGTCCGCCAGCACGCCGCCTGTCCGCGCCACCGCCGTCCCGCGCTGATCGAGGCATTGTTCGATGGATCGTTCCAACTCTGATTGTTATCGCGCTGTTCGTCCTTTCACGGGTTCTTCTCCCCAAAGGCGGCCCGCCTGGTTCATAAGAAGAGGGCAGACGATCGAGGACGAAGAAACAGAAGCTCACGTTGCTCTCTGGCGTGCGATTCGCGAAGGCCGAACTGAGCGGCTGTCAACGATAAGCTTGAGCGCATTCTAGGCCGGAAGCCAATCACGTTGGATCAGTGGTTGACCGAAAATGGAGCATTTCGATGACGCAGCGGACCGCGGCATCCGCAGTTGTATCGTAATCGGAAGCCGGCTCACAGCCATGATAACCGCTGTTCATCCACCACCCGTGGCGAACCCTCCGTGGTTCCGAGCGATTCGTGGTCCATTCGGAAGTAAATGTCATGGCCACAATTTTCTGTAAAACATCGAATTAGGAGCTTCACGCTCCTCTATTTCATTCGAATCTTTCGGTTCCGATATGGGCGCTTCGGGAGGATCGATGACTGTGACTAGGGCCGGAAATCTAACAAGGATCGGACTCGGGCCGCAAGGGCCGTAAGGGAAAATGGTTTTTGCAGCAGCTCTCGATTTTCAAGGGATGCTCCCGGCAGAGTGCCGTCTGGATACCCGGACATAAAAAGCATCTTGGCTTCGGGGTATATTCCGCTCAGGTGCTCTGCAAGCTCGCATCCACTCATATTTGGCATCACAATATCCGTGACGACAAGGTCGATACGCTTCCGGTGGGTCCTCACCAGCTGAATAGCAGCCTCTCCGTCGGGAGCGGCGAGAACATTGTATCCGAGTTGCGACAAATAGTGACCTGCCAGCTCGCGAATGGCACTCTGATCTTCCACCAGGAGCACAGTTTCCTTTCCCCCTAACGGGGAACTCTGAATGCGCTGCGGCTCGCTTTGCCCCTTCCGTGAAACCTGTGCCGGAAGCAATATTGTAAATACGCTACCCTGGTTGACCTTGCTTTCTACCGAAATTGCTCCGCCACTTTGCTTCACAAGCCCGTAGACGATTGACAGACCTAGACCGGTTCCTTTACCGGGTTCTTTGGTTGTAAAGAAAGGCTCGAAGAGGTGGGCCTGCGTTCTTGCGTCCATCCCTGAGCCATTGTCTGCGACGGCGATGCTCACGTAATTGCCCTCTGGTATGGATCCGTGCCCAAATGTTTGCGCTCGATCGAGAGTCGTCCTTCTCGCAGAGATTGCAATTGCACCTCCTGCGGGCATGGCATCACGCGCATTTACGGTAAGGTTGAGTATCGCCTGTTCCAACTGAACCCGATCCACCTTAACAGGGTAGAGGTCCGATTCGACCTCAATTTTGAGCTCAATGTTTTCGGTCAGAACGCGCCGAATCATGTTAACCAAATCACCGAGAACCGATCTTACGTTCAATATCTGCGGCTGCAGCACCTGCTTGCGGCTGAATGCCAGTAGCCGTTGAGTGAGAGAAGTCGCGCGTTCCACTGCATTAGAAATCTCAGCGGCATCTGCATACGACTCATGATTGGGCAAATGTCTCTCTCGGATTCTGTCAGAATGCGCTCCCATGACCATAAGCAGGTTATTGAAATCATGAGCCACACCACCGGCGAGTTGGCCTACCGCTTCCATTTTTTGAGATTGCCGAAGTTGTTCTTCGAGCTTTCTGTACTCCGTTATGTCATACAGCACACCCTGCAAAATCGGCTTCGTACCGGCCGCATCCGCCATGATGTTGCCCTCATCCCGGAACCACAGCACGTGCCCATTGCGAGCGCGCATGCGGTATTCTGCCTTGTACAATTCCCCAGTTTCTTGGACTCGCCTTTCAGCCTCCAGTGCTAGGAGCAGATCATCCTCATGGATACGGCTCATCCATAAGCCTGAGTCAGCCATCCATTCAGTAGGGGTATAGCCGAGCATGGTCTCGATTTGAGGGCTCACAAACAGCCAGCGACCCCTGACACCCACCTCCGCCATGTAAGTGATGGCTGGCAGTCGTTCCACAAGCATGCGATAGCGGCTTTCAGCAGCTTGGAGATCAGATTTTGCGCGGCAATGCTCGATCGCGATCCGGGCGAGATCTGTCGCTCGATCAATTACGAGAAGATGGTCACTATCGGGCGAACGGCGTTCGCGATAGTAACAAGCAAAAGTCCCCAGAACGGAGCCATCCTGGGATGAAATTGGCATGGACCAACACGCGTGTAGCCCATGTGGCAGAGCCAGATGCCGATAATCTGCCCATAGCGGATCAGTGGCAATGTCGCTCACGACCACGGGCTGACCGCGATAGGCAGCCGTACCGCACGATCCAACACGAGGCCCAATCTTTGCTCCATTGATGGCCGCTGTATAGATTTTTGGGAGGCTAGGAGCTGCCCCGTGCCGAAGAGTGGTGCCGTCGTCATCGAGGAGCAGGACAGAGCACACCAGCCCTTCGAACATTCCTTCGATGTTTAGGCAAAGTGATTCTAGAACATGGCTCAGCGGGTGATGAGACATGATCATTTCAAGCACTGCTTTGTCCAGCAAAGCGACTGCTTGACTGACCTTCCCATCTTTAGGGTCGAGCGTTCTGGCCGATACTGACATACTCAACTGGGCCCGCGTTGTGATTTCATTTGGTTGGCGCGTCGAACAGCCCGCATTTCTGGCGCGGGCAACATTCTGGGCTGGAGTGCACAATTATAGGTTCGATTCTCCGCGCTGGGATGGTTACGAATGTAATATTCGAGCGAGCCTCCCGAACATACATCCCGCTAGTTATGTATTCGGCTCCAAATCTCGGGAAGAGTACTAGAGATATCGTTCCAACTCCTCTAGTTCAAGGGCCCGCGCTTTTCGGAACGACGCATCTACAAGCGGCAGGTATTCTCGCTTGAGCTCAATCGGCAGATGGAAGAAGTCCGAATGAATTGCGTGACGACAGCGGACCGCTCGGCAGTGGCAAAGCCAGACGGTATCGCCATCACCGTTTATGCAGTAGTCGTATGTGATTTCGACTTCGGCGCTGACCTCACGGCGCGCTATTACGACGCGATTTGAGTTGAGAGTCTTAACGTAGGTATTTGGATCGCACGAATGGTTGATGTACCGCACCGGTGCCTGCATTAGAACAACTTTTCCGCCTTCGAGGTAGTCGCAATGTCGTTGATCCTCGCCAGGCAAGAACGGCAATTCGGGCAATTCGCGAGTGACAACACGGGAGTCGTCTATCAGCAAAATGAATTCCACCTTGACGAAATGAGCGGCTGGCAAAAACGCCAAGTCCGTTGATCGAAGATGAACGCACGGACAAACCCTTATTTAGGTTTTCAGAGCCAGGTTGATGATTAGCGTGTCCTGATGCTTCTGCCCGATTGTTCATCTTCTTTGAGGTCGCGGTCCCATTCTGGTCTGACGTCGGACCGGCCGAGTTCCCTATGAGCGAAACGAGCCATTTGCAACTGACCGCACAAGCCTTGGCATCTGCGCCGGGCCGGCGCAAAAGAAAAGCTGATTCCTTTTGCCGCTGAGGTTCGTAACACCCTAGAGCGTTTGTCGGCACTAATCCGACGGACGAATGGATAAAGCGAGAACTCTCTTGCCGACGTTATATCCTTCCAGCCGCAGCGCAGGGAACCAGGTTGCCTGGGCCGGTAAATGGAAGTAACCGTTTATAGTGCGTGTCTCATGGGGAAAAACGGTAATGTAGTTATCATCGTAGGTGATCGGTAGAATCTCCTGCCCATCGGGACCCTTGGTGATCTCAGCGCGCAGAAAGAAGGCAATGTGACTGGAGTCGTTGGTGAGCGTGATCCTTGCGGCTGCATCGCCGTTCGTGACTGTGAAATTGCTGCTGGCCTTCAGTTGGGCGGCGGGCATGACATTCAGCGCCGACATCCCAGCCCACTTGACTAGGTTTGTCCTGAACTGTTCATCGTTCTTAGGATCGCCAAGCTCGTCGTTGTCCTCGGATTGCCAGTAGACATTTTCCGCAAGCAGACCCCCTCCTGCGTCCCGCAGTTGGCACCGCACTAGGTATACTGGATTAAGTCCATCGACTCGCTGTATTGTCATCGCGATGGCGGAAGTATTCGCTGCAATGCTCAAGTCTTTCATCTGCCGATAAAAGTTTCGGGAGCCATCGAGATTGTAGAAGGCGACTGAAACTGTCAGCTGCTTGCGCGCTTCGGGAGTGTGATTTACCACAAATATCTTGGCGTTGCTGCGATCTCCCGTTGCGTAG